>Ga0126378_10002758_pt1 | contig 13088 bp, 12 predicted proteins | sample PanSoiMetPlot_23_FD_92587 | JGI IMG/M metagenome (GOLD analysis project Ga0126378, IMG submission 92587) | Tropical forest soil microbial communities from Panama - MetaG Plot_23 | ecosystem: Environmental > Terrestrial > Soil > Tropical forest > Bulk soil | place: Panama | collected 2016-02-17
TCTCGCGGCCCTGCTTCTGCGGTCCTCGCTCACCCATTGACGAATGGGATCGCTCCGGTCCTCGGCGCAGGCCCACGATCTGGGGCACCTGGCCAACGAATTCCTCGCTGCCAATCGGAATCAGTCATCTAGAGGTGCGGACGAACGCCCGTCCCAGAGATTTGGTGGTCAGGTGGGCCAGACCCAAGGAGCCGCCGACTGGGGGTCCCCGCGAAACCCGTGGGTTTCGTGGGGTGGGGAACACCGGAGCACGCGTATTCGTGCAATACGCACGTGAGGAGCGCAGAAGCTTGCTTGGGGGTCCCCGCTTGCGGGGAATGGCGCGCGGGAGATGGGCCGCATGAGCGCCAAAGATCCGGAAGGGCGTTCGGCCGCACCTCTGGGTCTCGACCGACCGATCCGCCTCACTCAGGGTCGGGGCGAATACCTGGCGGACCGGCGGCCCGCGGGCACGCTTGAGGTCGCTTTTGTCCGTTCGCCGTTTGCGCACGCTCGCGTGGGCACGATCACGGGCGCCGGCGTCACGTCCGCAGATCTGCATCTGAACGATCTGCCGGTCCAGGGTGGCGGCCAGGGCGGTCGATCCTGGCCGGCGCTCGCCAGGGACCGGGTCCGCTTTGTGGGCGAGCTGGTGGCCGCGGTCTGGGCCGAGGACCGCTACCTGGCAGAGGATCTGGCCGACGAGGTCTCGGTGCAATGGGAGCCTCTCGAAGCCGAGCCGCCCGAAGTCATCTTTGAGCATGAGTTCGCAGCCGGGCCCGTCGACGAAGCGCTGGATGCTGCGGCTCAGGTTGTGGAGGGCGAGTTCCAGCTGGCCAGGCAGGCCCCACTGCCCCTGGAGACGCGTGGCGTGATCGCCTCCTGGGACGCACCGAGCGCGCAGCTCAGGGTGTGGACGTCGACCCAGGTCCCGGATATCGTCCGGCGCGGGCTCTGTCTGGCGCTGGACATCCCTGAGGCCGCCATCCACGTTCTCGCGCCTGACGTGGGCGGCGGCTTCGGGCTGAAGGCGCACGTGTTTCCCGAGGAGATCGTGGTGGCTGCGCTGGCCCGCCGGCTTGGCCGGCCGGTCCGGTGGGTGGAAGACCGTCGCGAGAATCTGCTGGCCGGCACCCACGCCCACGACAACAGGGTCCGGGTGCGGGCCGCGGTAGCTGTGAACGGGCACATCTCGGCGGTTGACGCGGAGGTCGTGTCGGACGTGGGCGCGTACTCCGTCTACCCGTTCTCGGCCTCGCTCGAGCCGCTCACCACCTCGTCCGCGCTCTTCGCACCCTACTCGCTCGACGCGCTGAGGGTTCGGGCGCGCGCCGTATCGAGCAACAAGTGTCCGGTGGGTGCCTCACGCGGCGTCGGCACGAACACCGCCGTCCACGTGACCGAGCGGATGATGGACGAGATCGCCAGGCGGCTCGGCCTCGATCCCCTCGAGCTTCGGCGCCGTCAAGCACTGCCAGGGCTGCCGTGCACGACGCTGAGCGGCCGAGCCCTCGACTCGGGCGACTACGGTGCGCTGCTGGACCGGCTGGAGGACGCCGCCGGCTACGGCGAGCTGCGCCGGTGGCAGGCCGAGAAGCGAGCCGGCGGCCGGATGATCGGGGTGGGGCTGGCCCTCTTCAACGAGCACACCGGCACGGGCAGGGCAGAGTACCGGATGCGCGGCCTGAGCGAGGTGCCCGGGATCGATTCGTGCAGGGTGCGGGTGATGGACAACGGCCACGTCCAGGTCAGCGCCAGTTCTGTCGAGATCGGCCAGGGCCTGGCCGCGGCATGCCGTGATGTGGCCGCTCGTGAGCTCGGCGTCGACCCCGCTCGTGTGGAGGTGCTGCTCGGCGACACAAACTGGTGTCCGCCGGGGACAGGCGCCTTTGTCAGCCGCGGCGGCGTCGGTCTCGTCGACAGCGTCGTGGCGGCCTGCCGCGAGGTGGCCGAGGGTGACCTCGAACCCGGAACCGAGGTGGTTCGAACGGTGGAACCCCGGCAGGTGTTCGCGTCGGGAGCCCACCTGGCCGTCGTCGAGCTCGATCGGTCCAGCAGCCAGACAAGGGTCCTGCGCTACGTCGCGGTCGAGGACTGCGGGACGGTCCTCGATCCGGCTGCAGTGGCCGGCCAGGTCCGAGGCGGCGTCGCTATGGGAATCGGCAAGGTGCTGCTGGAGCAGAGCGTCTATTCAGATGACGGCCAGCCGCTGTCGCCATCTCTCGTCGACTACCTGGTGCCCCTGGCGCCGGACGTGCCGGCGATCGATCTCGTGCACGTGGAGTCGCCAAGCCCACGGACCCTGCTGGGCAGCAAGGGCGTAGGCGAGGCGGGCACCATCGGCGCCTTCGGAGCCGTGGCCAACGCCGTTGCCGACGCCATGGCACCGCAGGGCTCGGTCCCCACGAAGCTGCCATACACGCCGCGACGCGTCCACGAGGCCCTGAACGAGAATCGTCGATCCGGCCGGCCAAAATAGCGCCGCCCCGGGGGTAGTCAGGGCGGCGCAGCCAAGGAAGGGAGGTTGAGGCCGGCAGCATCTTGTGCCCCTGACCTCTTCCGTTTCAAATAACGCTCCAGCAGCGGGAAAAGTCACGGCCTTGACTTGAAAAGTGCCACCAGGGCAGCCAGAGTAGGGAGCCCATGTCGAAGAGCAACGTCGTCTTCGTGTGCCGTGACTGCGGCGGCGAGTCGATCCGTTGGGGAGGCCAGTGCCCGCACTGCCGCGCGTGGAACACGCTGGAGGAGTTCAAGGCAGCCCCCGGCGGCCGGGAGCAGCGCCGCCGAGCCCGAACCGAGCCGCCAGTGCGCCCGGTGCCGATCACAGAGGTGGAGGTCGACGCGGCACCCCGACGCGCCCTGGCCTGGGAGGAGCTGAACCGCGTGCTCGGAGGCGGTGTCGTCCCCGGCAGTGTGGTGCTGCTGGGAGGTGAGCCGGGAGTCGGCAAGTCAACCCTGCTGATGCACCTGGCAGCGCAGGCTGTGGCGGGCGGCCGCGTCCTTTACATCTCAGGTGAGGAGTCTGCTCATCAGGTGGGCATGCGGGCACGGCGGCTGGCAGTGGCGTCGCCAGGTCTGCTGCTGCTGGCGGAGACCGACGTGGAGCGGGTCGTGGGCGCGATCGAGCACGAGGGGCCGGCCATCGCCATCGTGGACTCGATTCAGACGATGCAGGACCCCAGCGCCGACGCCGCACCCGGCAGCGTCACCCAGGTCCGCGAGGCGGCGGCTCGTCTCATGCGGACGGCCAAGGAGTCGGGCGTGCCGGTCTTCCTGATCGGCCACGTCACCAAGGAAGGGGCGATCGCCGGTCCAAGGGTGCTGGAGCACATGGTCGACACCGTCCTCTACCTGGAGGGAGAGCGCGGCCAGGACTTCCGCATACTGCGCGCTGCCAAGAACCGGTTCGGCTCGACTGAGGAGATCGGAATCTTCTCTATGGGAGACGGGGGCATGGCCGAGGTTCGAGACCCCGGCGTGGTGCTTCTGGGCGACCTCCGCCCGGTGCCCGGGTCGGTGGTGCTGGCGGCGATGGAGGGCAGCCGGCCGCTCCTGGTCGAGCTTCAGAGCCTGGTCGCGACTGCACAGTACACAGGCAGCCCGCGGCGCTCAGCAAACGGCGTCGACTTGAATCGCCTGCACATGCTGCTGGCCGTGCTCGAGAACCGGGCGAGGCTGAGGCTGAATGAAAAAGACGTCTTCGTCAATATCGCGGGTGGGATCAGGGTGGTCGAGCCGGCGGCCGACCTGGGCCTCGCGCTATCGCTGGCGGGCAACGTGTACAAACAGGCTCTGCGGCCGGACACGGTGGTCATCGGGGAGATAGGCCTCTCCGGCGAGGTGCGGCGCGTGGGCCGGCTGGAGCGGCGCCTCCAGGAGGCTGCCCGTAGGGGCTTCGTCCGGGCGGTCGTGGCTCGAGGGGCCGCTGCGCCTCCTGACGGGATGGAGCTTGTGGAGGTCGGGAGCCTCTCGGAGGCGATCGACGTGGTCTTTCCGGCTCGAGACCGGGGCGCGCTGGAGCTGCCCAGTGGACGGTGAAGGAGGCCGGCATGCTCGAGGTCACCGCGAGATCGGGGATCTCGCGGCGCGGGAGGGGCGGGTCGGAGCCATCGTGGCTGCCGCCGGGACGGGCACGCGGCTGGGCAAAGGCAGCAAGGCTCTGGTGGAGCTCAACGGCCGGACCGCGCTGGCGCGCGTGGTGAGTCTGTTCTTGACCATGGACGAGATCAGCAGCATCGTCGTGGTGGGGCCCCCCGCGCGGCTGGAGGCGGCTCGACGGGAGGCTGAGGCCCTCCGGCCGCAGAAGCCAGTCGTCGTTTGCCCTGGCGGGGAGACCCGGCAGCGGTCCGTCCACGCAGGGCTCCAGGCACTGGAGGGCTGCGAGTATGTCCTGGTCCACGATGCCGCCCGGCCCATGGCCTCGCAGGAGCTCGTGCGCCGGGTCCTGGCGGCCGCGCGGCAGACCGGGGCGGCCATCCCTGGACTCCCGCCACGCGATGCTGTGAAGCGCGTTGAGGGCAACCGCGTGGTCGAGAGCCTCGACCGCGAGCGAATGGTCCTCGCGCAGACGCCGCAGGGCTTTCGCTACCAGGTCCTGGAGCGAGCTCACTTCGAAGCTGCCGACGCGGGCCTGGTGGGAGACGACGACGCTCAGCTGGTCATGGCTGCGGGCCATCCGGTCACAGTCGTGCCTGGGGAGCCGACGAACATCAAGCTGACCACGTTCGAGGACCTCGTGATTCTGGAAGCACTGATCCGGGAGCGTGAGTCGTCGCCGACGGTCTTACCCCCGTGAGGATCGGCATCGGCTACGACCAGCACGCCTTCGTGGATGGCCGGCCCCTGGTGCTGGGCGGCGTCATGGTTCCGCACCCTCGCGGGCTGCGGGGTCATTCCGACGCGGACGTGTTGACCCACGCCGTGATAGACGCTCTGCTGGGCGCGGTCGCGCTGGGAACCATCGGCGAGCACTTTCCCGACAGCGACCCCCGGTTTGCCGGCGTGTCGTCGCTGGCGCTCCTGGACGAGACCATGAGGCTGGTCAGTGAGGCGGGGTATCGGGTTGTCAACGTCGACAGTGTCATCACGGCCCAGGAGCCCAGGCTGCAGCCCTACCTCGGTAAGATGGCGCGCACGCTTGCCGAGCGGCTGGGCGTGGCGAGCTCGAACGTTGGTGTCAAGGCCACCTCGCCGGAGGCGCTTGGGGCGCTGGGCCGCCGCGAGGGCATCGCCGCCCAGGCCGTGGCGCTGCTGGAGGCGATCTGATGACGTTGCGACTGCACAACACCCTGACGGGCCGCAAAGAGGAATTCCGTCCGCTGGAAGCGGGCGTCGTACGCCTGTACACGTGTGGACCCACCGTCTGGAACTACTCACACCTCGGCAACTACCGCGCCAACCTCCTGTACGACCTGCTGCGCAGGCATCTCGCCATGAGCGGGTACAGGCTCGTCCACGTCTTGAACATCACCGACGTGGACGATCGGATAATCGAGCAGGCAAGCCTGGCCGGCGTCTGCATCAGGGAGTTCGCGCGCCGGTGGGAGGACGTCTTTTTCCAGGACATGCGCTTGCTGCGGACCCAGGAAGCTGAGATCTACCCACGCGCCACCGAGCACATCGAGGAGATGGTGGCCCTGATCGAGCGCCTGCTGGCCAGTGGCCACGCGTACCAGGCCGACGGCGACGTCTACTTCCGGGTGGCGAGCTTTCCGAGGTACGGCCGCCTGTCCCACCTCGACCCGACCGGCTTGAGGCCCGTCGCCCGGGTCGCCGCGGACAAGTACGACAAGGAGTCCGCGACAGACTTCGCCCTCTGGAAGCGGGCGCAGCCTGAGGACGAAGCTGTGGGCGCAGCCTGGGACGCGCCGTTCGGGCGGGGAAGGCCCGGCTGGCACATCGAGTGCTCGGCGATGGCGATGAAGTACCTCGGGGAGACGCTCGATATCCACTCTGGAGGCGTCGACCTCCTGTTTCCGCACCACGAGAACGAGATCGCACAGTCCGAGGCGGCGACCGGGCGGCCTTTCGCCCGTTTCTGGATCCATCTCGAGCATCTTGCCGACGCGACGGGAAGCAAGATGGCCAAGAGTGCGGGCGGCTTCACCACGCTGCGGGACCTGATGAACGCGGGTCACGACCCGCTGGCGGTGAGGCTGTTTCTTCTTGGCAGCGCGCACTATCGCGCCAGGCTGCGGCTGACAGACGCGGCGCTGCACGGGGCCGCTGAGCAGCTCCGGCGACTGCGCGAGTTCGCAGACCGGGTCCGCCGCTCAGAGCCCGGGCTTCGGGCCGACGATGGGGCGCTGTACCAGGCCGCGCAGGATGCCAGGGATGCCTATCGGGCCGCCCTGGACGACGACCTGAACCTACCCGAGGGCCTAGGCCGCGTGTTCGAGCTGATTCGCGAGGCGAACGCGGCGCTCGACGCCGGGCGGGTTGGGCCCGCCGCTCGTGAGGCGCTGCTCGGCCTGCTCGATGACGTTGACGCCCACCTGGACGTGCTGTCGGTGGAAGGGGTGACTCTCGACGCCGCCGTGGAGCGTCTGATCGCCGAGCGCGAGGAAGCGCGGCGGGCACGGGACTTCGGGACGGCTGACAGGATCCGCAACGAGCTGCGCGAACGCGGCGTCGTGCTGGAGGACTCCCGCGACGGAGTCCGATGGAAGGTGGTGCATCGATAACGTGCGGCGCCAATCCCCCGGCGACCAGTCCGGGCGTCGACGCCGTGCTGAGACGAGAGGGGCCGGGCGCTCAGCGGTCGCAAAGGGCGCTCGGGCGACGCGAAGCGTCAGGCGCGCCGCGCCGGCTACCCCCGAGCCGCGGACAGCGACGGCCGTCAGGTCAGCCTCGCCCCGATCGTGGATTGAGCAGGACCAGGCGCCCGGCCCTCAGCGGTCTGCCCGGCGCCGGTCCGACCTGATCTACGGCCGTAACGCAGTGCTGGAAGCGGCACGGGCCGGTCGCGTCCGCCGGGTCTTTCTTGCCGAGGGCCTCGATCCAGACCCCAGGCTGGTCGAGCTGCGGCAGCTCGTCTCCACCATGGAAGTCCCTGCCGCACGGGTCGCCGCCATGGCTCAGGGCGCTCACCAGGGGGTGGTCGCGGAGCTGGCACCACGCACGTTCCTGACTCTCCGAGAGCTCCTCCAGGCGACACCAACCCTGCTGCTGGGGCTGGACGGCATCGAGGACCCTCATAACCTGGGCGCGATCCTGCGCAGTGCCGAGGCGGCTGGAGTGGACGGCGTGCTGCTGCCCGAGCGGCGTTCCGCGCCTCTGTCGGGAGCGGCTGTCAAGGCCAGCTCGGGCGCCAGCGAGCTGCTACAACTCTGCCGGGTGGCGGGCCTGGCTTCGGCGGTGGCCGAAGTCCGGCGGGCGGGGCTCTGGTGTGTCGCCCTCGACGCCCACGGGGACGTACTGCCGTGGCAGCTCGACCTCACTCGACCATCACTTCTGGTGGTCGGCGGTGAGGGCCGGGGCGTTCACCGCCTCGTACGCGAGCGGTGCGACGCACGCGTCCGGCTGCCGATGGCAGGCCGGGTCGCCAGCCTCAACGCGTCCGCTGCCGCCGCGGCCCTGCTCTACGAAGTGACCCGCCAGCGCCTGCTGTCCAGCGAGTAGGCCGCTAGAGTGCGGCGCACCCGCATCGTCTGCACGCTCGGCCCGGCCAGCACCTCGCCGAGCGTGGTTCGGCGCCTGATCGCGGCGGGCATGGACGTCGCCCGACTGAACTTCTCTCACGGTGACGCCGATCAGCACCGGCGGGCTGCCGCCAGTGTTCGTGAAGCCGCCCGCGCCGCCGGTCGCCACGTCGCGCTTCTGCAGGATCTCCAGGGGCCGAAGGTCCGCTCTGGCACGCTGGATCCTCCGGTGGTCAGGCTTACCCGTGGCCGGCAGGTCACGCTGACTGCCCGGCGCGTGACGGGGAACGAGGAGCTGGTGCCGGTGAGCCACCCGCAGCTGATCGAGAGCCTGAGGCCTGGAGACCGGGTTCTGCTTGCCGACGGGCAGATCGAGCTGAGAGTCGTGGAAGCGGCCGGAACGGAAGCGCGCTGCACGATCATGCGCGGGGGCCTTCTCGAGGCCCGCAAGGGAGTTATCGCGCCTGGCCGCGCCGTCGACCTGCCGGCGCTGACCGACAAGGACCTGGCCGACCTCGAGGTGGGCGCGGAGATCGGGTTCGATTATGTCGCTCTCTCGTTCGTCAGGACTGCCGCCGACGTCGGGGCGTGCCGGTCTGCGCTTGCTTCGCACCAGCTCGACACTCCGGTTGTCGCGAAGCTGGAGCGGGCCGAGGCGATCCACCGGCTCGACGAGCTCATAGACTGCGCCGACGCTGTCATGGTCGCCAGAGGCGACCTGGGAGTGGAGATGTCGCTCGCCCAGGTGCCCGCCCTCCAGAAGGATGTGATCGATCGCTGCAACCGGGCCGGCGTTCCGGTGATCACCGCCACCGAGATGCTCGAGTCGATGGTCACCTCCAACCGGCCGACCCGCGCGGAGGCGTCAGACGTCGCCAACGCCATCTGGGACGGCACAGACGCGGTGATGCTGTCACAGGAGACCTCTCTGGGCGCCCACCCGGTAGAGGCGACGCGGGCGATGGCCAGGATCTGTCGCGCCGCCGAGGAACACCCCACCTACCAGCGAGGGCGCGGTCCAGGCGGTGACCGGCGCGCTTCGGCCGCGGGGACCGCGTCGGTGCTGTCCCCTCAACGGACGATCGCAGGCGCTATGGCCCAGGCTGCCGCCACCATCGCCGAGGAGGTGGGGGCGCGAGCGATCCTGGCCTTCACCGAATCAGGAGCGACCGCTCGCCGGGTGAGCAAGGCGCGTCCGGCGGTCCCTGTGATTGCCGCAAGCCCGCATCCCCACGTGCTGCGTCGCACCGCGCTGTACGCTGGCGTGGTGCCGCTGGAGGTGGAGAATACCGTCGACACCGACGACATGTTCGCCAAGGGGAAATGTGCTGCGCTGGCCGCGGCTCTTGTGCGTCCCGGCGACCGCATCGTGTTCGTTGCGGGGGTGCCCGTGGGCGAACAGGGCCGCACGAACCTGGTGAAGGTGGAGGTCGTCAGCTGACGGTGCCCGACGCCTGCGCTGAGGCCCTCCGTGTCCTCGGTCACGAGCTGCGCAGGCCCCTGACCGTCATCCGCGGCGCCGCCACCCTGCTGGTCGACGAGACGGACCGCCTCCCGGCCAGCAGCCGAGAGCAGATGCTGACGCTGATCGACACCAGCGCGGCGGCGATGGCGGACCTGATCGACGACCTGCTCGTGGCTGTTCATCTCGAGAGCGGCGATCTGCGGTTCACGATCGAGCCGGTCGCACTGTCGTCGCTGGTCGCGGAGATGGTCGAGGCAGCAGGGCGGGTGGCGCCCGATCGGGCGATCCAGATCGCGGGCCACGACGACCTTGTGGTCGAGGTCGATCGCGAGCAGGCGCTGAGGGCGCTCCGCGCCGTCGTGGTCAACGCCATCCACTTCTCGCCGGCCGGGACCGCTGTTGAGGTGGCCGTCAACGCCGAGCCCGGCGCCGTCAGCCTCCTCGTGCTTGACCGGGGACCCGGCATCCCGGCTCCCCAGAGGGAGCTGGCGTTCGAGAAGTTCGCTCGACTTGACCAGCAGGCGGGCGGGGCGGGCCTGGGCCTCTTCCTCGCTCGAGGGCTGGTGCGGGGCATGGGCGGCGACGTCACGGTCGGGGAACGGGAAGACGGCGGCGCCGCTGTCTGTTTTACTCTCAGACGCCGTGGGTGACGAACAGAGGAACGGGCGCTATGAGCGGGTGCTGGTTGTTGCCGCGCATCCCGACGATCCTGAATTCGGGTTCGGCGCAAGCGTCGCCAGGCTGGCGGGCGATGGAGCAGACGTGTACTACGTGATCTGCAGCGACGGCTCCCAGGGCGGTGAGGACCCGACGGTACCCGACGCGGAGCTGACGGCGACACGGTACAGCGAGCAGCGCGCGGCGGCGGAGGTCCTGGGCGTCAGGGACGTCGTGTTCCTGGGCTTCCGCGACGGGCACCTGGCGCCCACTGTCGAGCTGCGCAAGGCGATCACACGCGAGATCCGTCGCTTCAAGCCCGAACTGGTGATGACCCACGCGCCGGTGCGCAACATAGGCATCGGCATCGGCGCCTCACATCCCGATCACCTTGCAGTTGGCGAGGCGACCCTCAGCGCGGTCTATCCGGACGCGCGCAACCCACGCGCGTATCCGGAGCTGCTGACCGAGGGACTTGAGGCGCACAAGGTCAAGGAGGTGTGGCTGCCCGGCTTCGAGGCCGCCGACCACTTCGTCGACGCGACCGGGCTCGTCGACAAAAAGATCGAGGCGATCCTCTGCCACCGCAGCCAGTTCAACAAACCGGGCATTGACCCCGAGATGCCGCGAAAGTGGATCCAGGAGCGCATGCGCCAGGCAGGAGAGAAAGCCGGCTTCGAGTACGCAGAGGCCTTCAAGAAGATCGCGACCGCGTAGGCGCCTCTAAAGGCTGGCGATGAGTACGGCGATGACCCCGCCGAGAAGGATGCCGTCGAAGGTCCCCGCCCCGCCGATCGACACGACCGGCGCTCCCATGCGCCTGATCCGGTGGAGGTTGAGCAGGTCGGCTCGGATCAGCGTGCCAAGCACTCCGGCGACGTAAGCGACCGGCGGCGCTGCCGCGCCGGCGATGACGACGGACGCCCAGGAAGCTGACCACCCGCGACTCGACGAGCATCCGTCCGGAGCGCATCCTGAAGAGCGGGAGGTTGACCGCGCGGCCGAGGAAAGTCGCCAGCAGGACCAGAGAAACCGCGGCGCGGTCTGGACCCGGGCGCTCGAACGTGTACGTGAGCACGCCAAACTGGAGCAGCAACACCAGCGCGACAAGAACCGCGACCAGGACCATGAGGAAGGGCGAGGCCATCGGCCAGAAGACGAGGGAGCGGCGGGCTCGCCCTCCAGGCCGATCACGGTATGGGTTGCGCAAGCTAATCGAGACGATCGTACGTAGGGAGCGGGACGGGGCAGGCGCACCGCGTGGCGCTGATCAGGCGCTGACGTGAACCTCCTCGGCAGCCGGCACGCGGCTGGGGGTGAAGCCTGCCCGTCGCGCCAGACCGGCGAAGCTGATCGCGTCACGCACCGCGCAGGCCCGAGAGTCATTGTTGAAGTAGCAGAAGACCTCGGTCTCGGAGGGCCAGAGGCCGGCGATGCTCTCGATCCAGCTCGCCAGGGCCTGCTCGCCGTAGCAGGGAGGAGGCCACGCGTGGCCCTCATGAAAGCGCACGAAGCCCCAATCGGCTGTGCGCCAGGCGGGGGTGGTTCGGTGCGGTGAGTCGGCCAGGCAGAGGGCGGCTCCATGCCGTTCCAGGACGGCTCTTACCCGATCCACAAACCAGCTGTCATCTCGGAGTTCCACGGCGACTCGCACGGTCTTCGGGAAGCGCTCGAGTGTCGCGCTCAAGCGCTCCGGGTCTGCGAGCATCCGGGGCGGAAGCTGGATGAGGACGGGGCCCAGCTTCCGGCCCAGCCCGCGGGCATGCTCCAGAAAAAGGTCGACCGGTCCCTCGGGGTCGCGCAAGCGCCTGACGTGTGTCAGGAAGCGGCTCATTTTGACGGCTACGATGAAGTCGTCCGGGGTCTGATCGCGCCAGTGCTCGAAGTGGGCTTTCTCCGGAAGGCGGTAGAAGGAGTTGTTGAGCTCGACGGTTGCGAAGCGGTCGGCGTAGAAGGTCAGCCAGTCGCGCTGCGGCACGCCCTTCGGGTAGAAGCTACCCCGCCAATCTCCGTACTGCCAGCCGGACGTGCCTACCCTGAACACCGCTCACCGCTCGATATCGGCCAGCGAGCTCCAGACGTCGACCTTGGTGCGCACCCGCCGGACCACCTCATCGGCGAACTCACCTGTGCTGGAGTGACCGCCCAGGTCCACCGTCTTGATGCCGTCCGACACCGCCTCGAGAGTCGCCTCGTATATGGCGCGTGAGGCGCCGCGGGAAGCTCGCTCCGGCATGTGGTGCAGGACACCGGCCACCGCCAGGATCATGGCCATCGGGTTGGCCACATTCTTGCCCTGGAGCGCCGGGGCGGTGCCGTGCGGTGCCTCGCTCATAGCCACCCCGACCGCGCCCTCGGCGTCGAACGCCAGCAGGACCGACTCAGCGCCGGCGATGGTGCCGAACATCTGCATGACGAGGTCGCTCAGGTTGTCGCCGTCGCGGTTCAGGGCCGGGATGACCAGGGGCTCCCCGCTCGTCGCCATCAGCAGCGCGTAGGTAGCGTCGATCAACCGTGGTTCGTACGGGACCTGAGGGTGGAGTGCGGCGGCGCGATCCATTTCCTCTTTGAAGAGCCCCTCATAGATGGGGCTGACAGTCCACTTGGGACCGCCGAAGACGCGTGCTCCGACCCGCTGGGCGTGCTGGAACGCGTACTCGGCGACTATGCGGCAGGTACGCCTGCTGATCTTCTCGGTCCTGTACGCACACTCCGCCAGTCCGTCGCCTTCACGCCACTCTCTGGCGCCATAAGCGTCGTCGACGGCCATGCGGATTACCGAGATCGGGGAGTAGACGGGCGCTGGTGGGCGGACGCCGGGGATGCGGCGTCCTGTGCGGACGATCACCCGGCCGTCGATTGCCTGACGCAGGATCGCATTCGGGCTGCCGACGTCGTCGGCGCCCTCAGGGGTGATGGTTGCGGCCTTGATGCCGAAGCCGGCCTCCCGGAGCGCTGCGGCCGCCTCCTGGACCACCTGATTGCGAGTCTCGCGCCGTCTGGCGAGCGACAGGTCGAAGTGACGGAGGTTCAGATCGAGGCCGATCAGGTCGTGCTCGAGCAGGCGCAGCGCCTGGACGAGCAGCTCCTCTCCCGTCTGGTCGCCGTGCAGGACTACGATGGAGCGCACGACCGGCAATCTTAGGTCTGCAAGAGGCGGGGTCGGATGGGCCCGAGCCTGGACAGTCGGGCGTGCAAGGGAGGAGCCTCCTCCTCCAGATGGTGGGAGGCCGCAGATCTGGTACCATTGACGGCGCCTGGGTAACTCTAGGCTTCTTTTTTCCTCCCCCAGCCAGGAACGAGCCACCTATGGAGACAATCATCACGTTGCAATGCGGCGAGTGCAA
>Ga0126378_10002759_pt1 | contig 13085 bp, 14 predicted proteins | sample PanSoiMetPlot_23_FD_92587 | JGI IMG/M metagenome (GOLD analysis project Ga0126378, IMG submission 92587) | Tropical forest soil microbial communities from Panama - MetaG Plot_23 | ecosystem: Environmental > Terrestrial > Soil > Tropical forest > Bulk soil | place: Panama | collected 2016-02-17
ATCCGGCCGCGGGGCAAGCCGCCGATGCCGAGCGCGACGTCCAGCGCGATCGACCCGGTAGGGATCACCTCGACGGGAGTACGGGCGTCATCGCCGAGCCGCATGACGGCACCGCGGCCGAACTGCCGTTCGATCTGGGCCAGAGCCGACTCCAGGGCCTTGTCCCTGTCTCCCGCTCTGAAGGCGCCCATCTTGTCGTTCGGTGCCATGTGCACTCCCGTGGGGATCGACTATTTAGGCCGTACACGCTTCCACTGGCGACGCTACGCGCGGCCACCGACAATTTCGGCGGAGCTTCACTCTAGCGAACAACTGTTCGATCATGAAGCCGACGCGCCGCATGACGACCCCTGCGAAGACCGATCGTGCAGGCTGGCAGAGCGTGAACCTTGCGGCCGACGAGCGGCGGGACATATCTTCTGTCGCAATGGAAAATTTGACATTTCGCCCTACCCGGCGACAGCTACGTAACCTGGCCCTTCTTACCTTGGGCACGGCGGCGGCCGCTGTGGCGATCTTGGTGCCCGCCTTCGCGCGGCACGTGAACGTCCCGCAGCGAGTCGTCGACTGGGGCATCGGCCTCGGGCTCGGTTCCCTGATCGCGGGCTACTGCCTGGTTATGTACCGCTTGGCCGTCACCGAGTGCACGCCGGAGGGAATCCGAACCCGCGGTCTCGGTGGACAACGACAGTGCCGGTGGGAGGACGTGGCTGAGATCGCGATCCGACGGAGCATCGGGTCCCGGTCCACTACCGCCACCGTGATCATCACCACCACAGCGGGCAGCCGATTCCTGCTGGGCGCTCCCGTGGCCGGCGGCATCATGCCTGACCCGGACCTCGATCGCAAGACCAGGCAGATCAGGCGATACTGGCACGTCGCGACCGGAGCGGCCGACGACGCCGACAGCGCGCCCGTTCCTGTCGTCGTGGCGCGGCTCTCCGGCGGCTTGCGAGCCGGAGTCGTGCTGCGCGGAGCCGTTGCCGTGTTGCTCATTGCCGCGGCCGTCGCGATCCCGTTCACCCTCCGCGCAGGCCTCCCGTCACTTCAGGCCAGGCTCGGTCAGGGGCAGGCTGGTACCTACACCGCCTATGCCTTCACGTGCGACTCGAGCTGTTACTGGATCGGCAGATTCGCCTCGTCCGGCGGTTCGCCGCGCGGCGGGATGGCGACGATCGCGCCCGGCGCAGACATCACCCACGCAGGCCAGCGAGTCCTCGCCGTACGGGTCGGCGGGTCAGGTTTGATCTACCCGGCCGGGGGCGGGATCGAATGGATCCCGCTAGCGTGCCTGGCGCTCGTTGTGATCGTGTGCCTGTCCATGCTGCTCGCCTGGATCGCCCGGAGGGGCCGACGCCGCCGAGCCGACCAACCTGGGATGCAAGCTGCAGGCTGGCGTGCGCGGCGTCGTCGGCGAGTGCGGCCTGGCCCCTTGGCGCCGACGTGGCGCATCCTCGCGCCCATTGTCCTCCCTGCCGCCCTCTTTCTCGCAGTTATCGCTGCCGGCGTGGGCGTAGCCGAGACCGTGCGGGCCGTGCCGCCGTCGGCGCCCTCACCCAAGGCGCTAGCCTGCGCCGATTACTCGGTCTGGCTGGACGCGAACGGCAGCAGTGTGCCACCTCGACAAGACGCGCTGCAGCTCGCCCGCGCGGTCACAGAGGCTCGGGACTCCCGGCTCCACGCGGACCTCAGCCAGCTCTCTACCGATGTTCAGAACGCGATCGCGTTGGGGGCGCAGCCCGCCGGGCTCGTCGCGGAGTCGAGCGCGATCACCGACATGAGCGCTGTCACCCGCGACTGCTTCGGACGCTAGAGCCCTCAGCGCAGCCGGTCAGGCACCCGGAATGCCTCGCACACGGCCCGCCAGATGGTCTTGGCATCCTCGCCGTCGGCGAACGCCTGGTCCACGGTCCGCCCGCCGAGCCCGGCCAGGACGTAGTCCTTGGCGACGCTCCGCGCGTACGCGGCACCGAACTGCTCGTCCATCCGCCGCCAGAATTCGGTCAGCCGCACGCCCGCCAGGCTACCGAACTCCGGGTCGCGGCAAACCGGATAGGTTGGTCGCAAGTCGGCCTTGCAGAAGGAGCACCCCCGATGTCCACGCCACAGCGAGTAGAGACCCCCATCGTGCCCAAGGGCCAAGACCGCGAGGTCATCGTGCTACTCGACACATCCGAGTCGATGGGATGGGAGGCTGCCGACGGCAGCCAGGTCACCCGCTGGCAGGTCGTCAGCGAGGCGATGCCGCTGTTCGTGGCCGCGCTCGAGGCCGAGGATTCGCAGGCCGCGGCCGAGCAAGCGGGCGGCTCGGACGAGCTCGGCGGCCTGCTCATCCACGGGTTCAGCAACCTGCACACCGAGCTCGGCGACTTCAACTCCTCGAACTTCTCCCGCAAGTGGCAGAACATCCGGGTCGGCGGCGGCACCACGATCATGCCGGCCTGGCGCGCCGCACAGGAGGACTACATGGAGGAGTTCGGGGACCTGGACGCGCTCGACCGGCCTGCGCTGCTCACCCTGGTCATCACGGACGGCGAGGCGACCGATGCGGCGCAGTTCGCCGATGTGCTGAAGAACGCGAAGGCCGGCCGTTATTTCGCGGTCGCGATCGTCGGCCACGGCGAGGAGCACGACCGGACGCTGCGGTCGTACCTGCAGGCCGCGCAGGCTAACCCCAAGCACGTGGCCCTGGTGTCATTCGACTCGGTGACCAACCCGCAGGACCTGGCCCGGGACCTGATCATGCTGGCAGGCGCCGGCGAGTAGCCGCACAACGCGGCTGCCAAAGGCCCGGCTACCCGACCCAGGGGATGCCCGCGGTGTCGGCCGCTGCGCGCAGTCCTCTAGTGGCGCCCGGCGGGACCGGCGGCAAGATCAGGCAGTGGCAGCCGACGCAGATCGAGCCGGAGTCAGCGATCCTGTTGTTGCCCACCATGAAGGTGCGCTCGGGGGCTACATCAAGCAGCTGGCACGCGGTCAGGAACGGCTCAGGATTGGGCTTTGCGAAGCCGATATCGCAGGACAGCACGAATGCCGAGATGAACGCGTCAAGGCCGCACGCCGCATACCCCGCGTCGACCGCCCAGCCAGTGTTGCTGACGATCGCGATCGGCAGTCCGGCGGCGTTGAACGACTTCAGCACGCCAGGCGTGTCCGGATAGGGGACCATCGTTTGCGGGTTGGCCTTCCACTCGTCGTACATCGCGCTGGCCAGTCCGGCGGCGATCTCGTCGAATGGTGCGTACGCGGCCACGTACGCGGCCCGGTGGTCAGTCCGGGACAGGTTGCGCCGCCGCTTGGCCTCGATCAGCGTCTTGCCGTGCTCCTTGGACCTGCGCCAGTAGCGCGCTGCGTCCTCCTCGCTGACGTCCACCCCGGCCCGCGCGGCCAGCGCGCGCACCGCGGCGACCGGCGAGGTGCGGTGGGTGAGGGTGCCCCCGTTGTCGAACAGCACCGCGTCGAATCGCATCGTTCCTCCCATGCGCCAGCGTGAGCCGGTCCCCTATCCGTAGTAGCGAGCGCCTATGTGCAGGTGGTTCAGGATCAGCGCGCCGCCGACCAGGATGACGAGCACCACATAGCCGCCGAGGTCTACCGGCGTGAGCTTGTGCACCCGCAGCGACCCGCGCTTGCGGCTAGTGCCGAAGCCGCGGGCGTCGGCGACCATCGCCATCGTGGCCGTCCCCCGCAACGTGCCGACCAGCAGCGGAACGGTCACCACGACCGCGCAACGAGCCGCCCGGCGGACATAGTCAAGCCACCGCGTGACCTGGTACCAGCGCGGCCTTGACAGGTCGTAGCCGCGTAGTTCGACCGCGCGCAGGACGAGCGTGGTACGGGAGATCATCTCGGGCAGGAAGCGCAGCGCCGCCGTCAGCGCGAATCCCACGGCGGGCGGCGCGCCGAAGCGCTCGAATGCCCAGGTGAAGTCGCCCACATCGGTACTCACCAGGATCAACATCGAGGTGGAGATAACCACGAGGACCCGGGCGCTCTGCTCCAGCCCGAAGATCATGCCGTACGTCGTGATCCCTGGCGAGCCCATCCAGCTGATCGTCCAGGGGAACTGGTACAGGAAGTGGATGGGCGGCGGCGGCAGGTAGTACATCCCCTGGTCCCAGAAGCCGCCGAGCGCGGGGCCGATCACCATGACCATGAGCACCCGGATCCGTTGCCGCGATGGCCTGAGCCAGAACCACGGCAGGAGGCTCAGACCGAACACGATCAGCATGAAGCTCCAGGTCAGCAAGATGCTCAGGATGCCCATGGCCACCGGGTAGAGCACTTTGAGCCTCGGGTCGAGCCGATGCAGGGGCGTGTCCTTCGCCTCGTAGGTGACAAGCTCGCGCAGCCCGCCCAGGCCGACCAGCTTGAAGAACGCAAGCGGCAGCAGCAACGGCACGGTGAACACGAGCAGGTATGAGATCACCGTCCTGGCGAGCAGCGAGCTGAGCATGGCCGCATTCACCTGGCCTCGAGCGTGGCGGGCCGGTACGGGAGCACCGCATCGACCATGGCCTCGACAGTGAGCAGCACCTCATCGAGCTCGCCGAGCAGCGCCGCCTGCAGCCTGACCAGCGGCGGGGCCAGGATGCCCCACCGGGCCAGCTCGGCAGTCTGCGCGAAGACCTGCGATGGCGAGCCATCCAGGCGGATCTTGCCGTCACCTAGCAGCACCACCCGGGCCGCGCGCGACGCCACCGCGCGCATGTCATGGGTGACGATGACCACGGTCAGCCCGGTCCGGGCCCTGATCCGGTCCAGCAGGGTGAGGAACGCCCGCAGGTGATCGGCATCTTGCCCGGTGGTCGGCTCGTCGAGCACGAGCACGCCTGGGGCGCCGACGAGCAGCGCGGCGAGCGCAAGCCGCTGCCTGCCGCCCTGGCTCAGCTCCCAGGGGCTGGCCTGCTCCAGCCCGCTGAGACCGAAGAACTCAAGCGCGCCTGGGACGTCGAGCACGGGATCCTTGGGCCGACCGCGGAATTTGAAGCCGAATTCAAGCTCGGCGATCACGCGCTCGGCGAACAGCATCTCGTCGGCCGCTTGGAGCAGCAGCGCGACGTGCGCGGCGTGCTCGAACACCCGCCCCGGCCGGATTGGCGCGCCGCGGAACAGCACCTGTCCTGGCGCCGGCTTTCCCAGCCCCACGGTCAGCCCTACCAGCGTCGACTTTCCCGAGCCGTTGGCGCCGATCAGCGCGACCCAGTCGGCATCGTCAACGTCAAGGCTTACCCCGTCGACCGCGGCGCGTCCGCCGAATTCGACCGTCACGTCCTGCCAGGACAGAACGGGCGGCAGCGAGCTACCCCGGCCAGGTGCCCCGTCGGCCGCTGCCCGCCGGTCCGCCGCGCGGTGAGCCAGCGCAGCCTCGAACCAGCCGCCGCGCAGGTCGGCGACGGCTTCGTCGACAGACAACGGCGCGCCGTTCGCGAATGCGCCGGGCACGGCCCGGGCGAGCCTGACCACGTCGGGGATGCCTACTCCGGTGGCGAGCCAGGGGCTCGGGTCATCCCACGCGCCGTGCGGCGGCCGATCGAAGATGATCCTCCCCTCGTGCATCAGGACGATCCGGTCCGCCCAGGGCACCACCTCATCCACCCGGTGCTCGATCACGACCACGCCGGTGCCCTCGTCAGCGGCCAGCCGCCGGAGGGTGCCGAGAACCTCCTGGGCGCCCACCGGGTCGAGGTCGGACAGCGGCTCGTCGAGCACGAGCAGCCGCGGCCGCATGGCCAGCGTCGCCGCGATCGCCGTGCGCTGCTTCTGCCCGCCCGACAAGGTGACCACCGATGCCTCGCGCAGGCCGGACATGCCTGTCACCTGGAGCGCCCAGTCCACCCTGGCCGCGATCTCGGGTTGCGGCAGCGCTAGGTTCTCCGGCCCGAACGCGACCTCGGACTGCACTGTCATGTTGATGAGCTGCAAGTTCGGGTTCTGGAAGACGAGGCCGACGAACTGTGCCGCCTCGTGCGGCGCCAGCCCGGACAGTGGCCTGCCGTCGAAGATCACCCGGCCGCGCAGCTGGCCTTGTACCCGCGACGGGATCAGGCCGGCCAGGGCGAGCGCGAGCGTGGACTTCCCGCATCCAGACGCTCCGGTCACCAGGATCAGCTCGCCTGGCGACACGGCGAGGTGCACGTGCCGCAGCGCCGCTCGCGCTGCGCCCAGGTAGGCGAACGACAGGTCCTCGGCGATCAGCTCAGGACTGCCGCTGATCGCTCTGACCCTTCCGCAGTGCCAGGTACCACATCGCCAAGCTGGCGACGATCAGCAAGCCGCTCAGAATCAGCACGACCTTGCCGTCGTTCAGCAGCAAATGTGAATTGCCGAACAACGGGTTCTGATCCCCGGGCTGGCCGCCCGTCGTCCACCTGAAGTTGGTCGCGTTCTCCACGATGCCGAGAATCAGCATCCCGCCAGCGAGCCCGCTGAAGATGATCGCCATGCGCTTCATGCCAGGCTCCCTTCAGCCGGCCCGTCTTCGGCCGCACCGACGGGCTCGTGCTCGGGCTCGGCGAACGGATCCACGGCTGCTGCGCTGGCTCTGACTTTGCCGATGCCGAGAGACGGCACGACGGCGTTGGCCACCCGCAGCGCGAGCGGCGCGCTAATGGCCGCCTCGATGCCGTTGAACAGCCCGTTCGTCCAGGTGTCGTTCCACATCTGGAGCCAGGTGTAGTAGGCCGCGTTCAGGTACGGATCGAAGCTGAAATCGGTGAGCAGCGCATTCGGCCCTCCCCGCAGGACGCCGATGACCAGGCCGTCGACCACCATCGACAGGACAGACGCCGAGGGCCCGAATACCCTGCCGCGCCTCGCGACGATGTACAGGTCGCAAAAGATGCCCTGGGTCAGCCCGTCTGACCAGTCAAGCACGCCGTGCCCGCCGCCGCCGAACAGCAGCGTGGCAAGCAGGAAGTTAATGAACACCATCGCCGTGACACAGCCTGGCTTGCGTACCACTGCAACCCCGACCATGAGCAGGAACAGGTAGGGCAGGTCGTGCAGCTGCAGGTAGTGCAGGAACGAGTTCGAGCCGCCAAGCAGCGGGGTGATGAACTGGTCGCCGATGATGTTGTCGTACACCTCGAGCAAGACCCCGAGCGCGGCCACGATCAGGATGTCCTGGGTGGTCCATCGCTGCCAGCGCTTGGAGCGCAGGGCCGCCCAGGCCACGATCGCGATGCCGACGATGATGACAGCCCAGATCAGGGAAAAGACGAACAGGTTGGTCCCCGGCGAGAACCTGATCGTCGACGCCAGGACCATTCCGGTGCCCACGGTTGCCTCCTGCGGTACAGCCTCGGATAACGGGGAACGAGGCGCGAACAGAGACAAGGCGCGGACGACATGAGCCCCATGGCCGCGCTTCCATTGAAGGCGGGGCGCCGGACCCCGGGCAAGACCGGCCCGCCTTTCTTCACGCGATGTTCACCCCATTCCCGTGTTCGCTCACTGACCTGCGGCTGCGTGCGCGGGCCGGGCCTACGCGAACCCTGCCCTTGTCAGGCATCCGTGTTAGGGTCGGGATCAGGTTGCGCCTGTTATGCATCACCCAGTCAAGGAGGCCCGCGATGATACGCTCGGCCGCTTGCCGTGACCTGATGCTCGTCTCCCGGCGCCACGTCGACCTGCTGCGCGTGTCCAGCGCGATCTGTCGCTCCTTCTGCTGACGTCCGTCCAGCCGCCGTCCCCGCCCGCGTCCTGGGCGCGGTGACGCGCGGGCAGCTGAACGCACAGAGGGACTTCACCCGATGCCACCAAAGGGGCAGCGTGGCCAGGGCCAGTGGGCGCTTGGTCATTTCGAGCCGCTCAACGCGGCCGAGCGGTTCAAGAAAGACGATCCTGGCCTGAACGTCAGGGACCGGATCGTGTCGCAGTACGCCGCAGCGGGGTTCGACGCGATCGACCCGACCGACCTGCGTGGCAGGTTCCGCTGGTGGGGCCTGTACACCCAGCGCCGACCGGGCATCGGCGGCGGCAAGACGGGGACCCTTGACGACGCCGACATCGAGGATTCCTTCTTCATGATGCGCGTGCGCATCCCGGGCGGGCAGCTTGGCTCGGACCAGGTGCGCGCGCTGGGCGGCATCGCCAAGGAGTTCGGTCGTGACCTGGCCGACGTCACCGACCGGCAGAACGTCCAGTTCCACTGGATCAGGATCGAGGACGTGCCCATCGTCTGGGACCGGCTGGCCGAGGTCGGCTTGTCCTCCGTGCAGGCCTGCGGTGACGTGCCCCGGAACATCCTGGGCTGCCCGGTCGCGGGCATCGACGCCGCCGAGGTGCTCGACGCCACGCAGGCGCTCCAGGCGACCGAAGCGGTCGCGGCCGGGAACCCGGAATTCGCCAACCTGCCGAGGAAGTACAAATCTGCGATCTCCGGATGCGCCGTGCACTGCGTGCCGCATGAGGTCAACGACGTGTCGTTCGTGGGCGTGCCCTCGTCCTGGCCCGGCGGCGAGCCCGGTTTCGACCTGTGGGTAGGTGGCGGGCTGTCCACGAACCCGATGCTCGCTCAGCGGCTCGGCGCCTTTGTGACGCCCGACCGGGTACCCGCCGTATGGGCGGGCGTGACGGCCCTGTTCCGTGACTACGGCTATCGGCGGCTGCGCAGCCGGGCCAGGCTGAAGTTCCTTGTCGCCGACTGGGGAGCCGAGCGCTTCAGGGACGTGCTCGAGCGCGAGTATCTCGGCGGCACCGGCGGGCCGCTGCCCGACGGCCCGGCGCCCGTTCCGCCCGCCGCAGGCAGCCGTGATCACGTGGGCGTGCACCTCCAGCGGGATGGCCGCCGGTATGTTGGGGTCGCGCTGCCGGTCGGCCGCACCTCGGGCGGCCAGCTCTGGCAGGTCGCCGACCTCGCGGACGCCTTCGGCTCGGGCCGGCTTCGCACGACGACCGAGCAGAAGCTGCTGGTGCTCGACGTTCCTGAAGCTCACGTGGATGAACTGGTGTGCGAGCTGAAGGCCATCGGCCTGGATCCGGCTCCGTCGCCGTTCCAGCGTGGCGCCATGGCGTGCACCGGGCTCGAGTTCTGCAAGCTGGCCATCGTCGAGACCAAGCAGCGGGCGCGTGACCTGTACGCCGAGCTCGACCGGCGGCTGCCCGGCTTCGACACCCCGATCACGATCAACGTGAACGGCTGCCCCAACTCGTGCGCGCGATTCCAGCTCGCCGATATCGGCCTGAAAGGGTCCATCGTCGATGGCGAGGAAGGCTTTCAGGTGCACCTTGGCGGCTCCCTTGGCGCCGACCCGTCGTTCGGCCGCAAGCTGCGTGGGCTGAAGGTGGGCGCCGATGCCCTGCCCGACTACGTCGAACGGCTGCTGCGCCATTATCAGGCCGGGCGCAAGGCCGGCGAGTCGTTCGCGTCGTGGGTGCGGCGCGCCGACGAGGACCTGCTGACATGACTGCGCCAGACCCCGTCGGCGAGCGGCAGGTGCCGTTTTTCTGCCCCTACTGCGGCGAGGAGGACCTGCGCCCCGCGGGTGCGCGGCCGGGAAGCTGGACCTGCGCCGCGTGCAGGCGCGGCTTCGAGTTGCGCTTCGCCGGGCTGATTGGCGGTGCTCCGTGATCGCGAAGAGTTTGACGGCAACTGACCCGTCAAGCTCTTCGGCATCATCGGCTGCGTCGACCGGGTATCCGATCGAACTAGACATAGCCGACAGGCTCGCAGTCGTGGTCGGCGGCGGCTCGGTGGCCTTGCGGCGGGCGCGAGGGCTGCTCGACGCTGGGGCGCAGGTCACCGTCATCGCGCCTGCGGTCGCGGCCGAGCTCGCTGACCTGCCGGTAACTGTCCGGCACCGTCGCTATCGCGAGGGCGACCTGTCCGGAGCGTGGCTCGCCCATGCGGCCACCAGTGATCCGGCGGTGAACGCGGCCGTCGCCGCCGAGGCCGAACGACGCCGGATCTGGTGCATCAGGGCCGACGACGCCAGCGCATCGCCGGCGGCGCTGCCCGCGGTGACCCGGCACGGCGCGGTGACGGTAGCGGTGACCAGCGGCGGCGACCCGCGCCGGTCCCAGCGGCTGCGCTCGGCGATCGGCGCCGCGCTCGCCGCGGGCACCCTGCCAGTGCGCCACCAGCGCCGCCCGCGCGACGCGATCGGAAGCGTCGCCCTCGTCGGCGGCGGTCCAGGCGACCCTGGCCTGATCACCGTGCTCGGTCGGCGGCTACTGGCCGAGGCAGACGTGGTGGTCGCCGACCGGCTCGGCCCGCGCGCGCTGCTCGCCGAGCTCGACCCGGATACCGAGGTGGTGCTGGCCGGAAAATCGCCGGGTGCCCACACCATGACCCAGGCCGAAATCAACGCCCTGATCGTGGACCGCGCCCTGGCGGGCAAGCGGGTCGTCAGGCTCAAAGGCGGCGACCCGTTCGTGTTCGGCAGGGGCGGCGAGGAGGCGCTCGCCTGCGTCCTGGCGCGCGTGCCGTTCCAGGTGGTACCCGGGGTCACCAGCGCGATCGCCGTGCCGGCCCTAGCCGGGATACCCGTGACCCACCGGGGCGTGACCCAGGACTTCGCCGTGATCTCAGCGCATCTCGACCCATCCCAGCCGGGGGCGAGCGTGGACTGGGAGGCACTGGCAACCGGGCCGGGAACGCTCGTCCTGCTCATGGCCACCGCGCACCTGGAAGCAATCAGCGCCGAGCTGATCAAGCGCGGCCGGGACGCCGCCACGCCGGTTGCCGTCATCAAGGACGGCAGCTTGCCCAGTCAGCAGGTGCTGATCTCCACCCTTGGCCAGGTCAGCGCCGATGTGGCGGCGGAGCGGCTCGGCCCGCCCGCGGTTGTGGTCATCGGCCACGTGGTGGAGTTGCGCGGGCAGCTGGCGGGCGCTGCATGACCGGCCCGGCGCTTGTCGCAGTCGCGCACGGCAGCACGGACCCTGCGGCCGCCAATGCGGTCAGCGCACTGGCCAGGCAGGTCCGCAGGCTCGCGCCAGTGCTCGATATCCGGACCGCATTCGTCCAGCATGCCGAGCACGCGCTTGGGGAGCGGCTGGCTGAGGCAGGGCCGGGCACGGTCGTCGTGCCACTTCTGCTGTCCACCGGATACCACCTGACCAGCGATATCGCACCGGCTGCCGCCGCGGCTGGAGCACGTGTCGCGCTGCCGCTCGGACCCGACGACCTGCTCACCGTCGCCCTCGCGGCTCGCCTGCGCGAGGCCGGAGCGCCCAAGGGCACGTCCGTCGTCCTGGCGGCGGCGGGCTCGGCCGACCCGCTCGCCGCGCAAGCGGTAGCCGACCAGGCCCAACTGCTCGCTGCGGAACTCCAGGCCCCAGTGGTCGCCGCGTCCGCCGCTGGCAAGCCCACCGTGCGCGCCGCGGTCGCGGCCCTGCGCGCGGCGAGCGCGGCGCCGGTCGCGATCGCTACCTACCTGCTCGCGCCCGGCCAGTTCTACGACCGGCTGCGGAGTGCGGGTGCCGACTGGGTCACCGGCCCCCTGGCGGACCACCCGGCCATCGCCGCCCTGGTCATCGACCGGTATCGGGCCGCCAGGCTCGCGGCGTGAGGCGAGCACCCGCTCAGCACGGCCAGGGGCCGTAGCGGTGACCGGGACAATGGAGCCATGACCACACCGGAACGGCCCGCAAGACTGCCGGTACGGCATGCCGGGCGGGTGGTCCTGCTCGATCCCGACGACCAAGTTCTGCTGATGCGCTACGACGACGGGCCGCCCAACGGGATCCACTGGTCGACACCGGGCGGCGGGCTCGACGAGGAAGAGGACTACCAGGACGGCGCACTGCGCGAGCTCGGCGAGGAGACCGGCTGGAACGACGTCGTGCTGCTGGGCGAGGTTGCTCGGCGGGCCCAGGTGATGGAGGCGGGCAGCCGCTTGGTGTTCCAGCACGAGCGGCTCTACCTGGCCCGGACCGAGATCCGCAGCCGCCAGATCACGGGCGTGGAGGCGATGCACGCCTCCGACGGCATCGCCGCCTGGCGCTGGTGGACGCTCGCCGAGCTCGACTCCACTACCGAGGCCGTGTGGCCGCGGGGCCTGGCGGACCTGATCAGGGCCGCGCTAGCCGCCCGCAGCGGATAACGCCCCGGCGGCATCCTGCCTGATCATCCGGACCAGCGCGCGCAGGCCGGCCTGGACCTCCTGGTGGTCGCTAATGCCGTCCAGAGTCTGCTCGATCCTGCGCACCATCGTGTCCACCTGGCGGCTGATCGCCTCGTCGCGTGACCTGGCCGCGTCCCGGTCGGCCGCCTGCGCGTCCTGCAGCCGTGCCAGGTCTGCGGTGAGCACCTGCCTGGCGTGCGCGGTCGAGTCAGCCAGCCGTGCGTCCGTGCGGCGCAGATCATCGCGCAGGTCAGCCCGGGTCTGCGCCACCGTCCGTGCCTGCGCCTTCACCTCCTCCGTCAGCGTGCCGAAGTCCGCTCGCAGCTGGGCAATGTCCTCGCGCGGATGAGTGCTCTCCCTGGCCAGCACGCTGATCCGGCTACGGACATGAGCCAGGTAGGCGACCGCGGGCCGGATCGCCGCGGACAGCAGGAAGGCACCCGCGAGGTAGTAGCCGACGGCATGGCCCGTCGCAACGGCGATCACAGCGCTGGCTAGGGCGGTGGCGACGTGGCTGGCCAGCGCCAGCCGCAGCAGCCGGGCGGCAATGCGCCTGGCTTCAGCCTCGCGAGCCGGTCCGATCTCGATCCCGCGCTCGCGCGAGATCGCCATGTCGGCCACCGCTTGCCTGGCCGCGAAGAACAGGTTCCAGGGCACGGTCACCAGCACGACCAGCCAGGCCAGCGCGATCGCTGCGGCCGCGATCACCAGCAGCGTGCGCAGCTGCACTCCGGCGACCCGGGCGAGCCACGCGATCAGCAGCGCTGCCGCAGTCCCGATCACGATCGCCGCCCACGACCGGATCGTGCTCCATCGCATCTCGTTCATACCGCGACCGTACGGACAGGCTGTTGGCAGCGGACCCGCTCAGGTACTCATCATGACTAAGCCCCAGTACTTAGCCGGCCGACCGAGACTGTCGGCATGGCACGGCAATATGGAGTCATGCCAGCGAAGGCGCAAGCGATGGAACGGGCTGCCACCGGGGCACTCGCTGGCTTCAGCGACGCGACG
>Ga0126378_10002760_pt1 | contig 13083 bp, 12 predicted proteins | sample PanSoiMetPlot_23_FD_92587 | JGI IMG/M metagenome (GOLD analysis project Ga0126378, IMG submission 92587) | Tropical forest soil microbial communities from Panama - MetaG Plot_23 | ecosystem: Environmental > Terrestrial > Soil > Tropical forest > Bulk soil | place: Panama | collected 2016-02-17
CCTGCTGGCCGAGCGCCAGATGTGGCCGCGCCCGCCCGAGTCCACGCCGCACGAGGGCTCGAACAACTGGGAGCGCCTCAACCATGACCTTGCGATGTTGGGCATGGTCGTCAGTGGAATTCAGAAAGCTTCCAGGGTGTGGGAGGGAATTGACTCGGCGACGGCCGAGAAGCTCCTGGCGATCGCGCTCGCCGATGGCGAGGCGGAAAATCAGCTGCGCGCGCTCGCGCTCAAATGCGATCCGCAGGCGCTCGACTAAACCGCGAAAATCGCGAATTCAGGCGCAGGGCGACCCGGCCGAAACCCATTGCCGGCGGTACCTGGTCGGGTCCGGCCGGCGCGGCGACCTCTTCAACGCTCCACCCGAGGTCGCAGCTGAAAGACTTTCGCAATTGGTGTCACGGTCCTACAGGTACTTGTGCAACCCGCGACGGGAGAGTTCTTCGCTGACGCGGCGCAGGTCCTGCGACCTGGAGCGATGCGCGACCAGGACGGCATCGTCAGTATCGATTGCCACGATGTCATGGGCACCAAACAGCACCATCAAGCGTCTCCCGGCTTGAGCGACTACTCGGTCCGAATCGAGCGCAACAATGTTGCCACGCAGAATCTTTCCTCCCTGGCCGCCGATCGCATTACGCAATCCTTCCCACGAGCCCACGTCGTGCCACTTAAATCGCGCTCGCACGCCCAGAACTTGTTTGCTCTTTTCAACCACCTCGCGATCGAAAGAATCGAAGGCGAGCCGCAGGTAACCGCGCGCCACCCCTTTTGTGGGCATGCCGACCAGCCGCTGCACCGAGCGGCGCAGGGACGGCACAATTCGGCGCAATTCGGCGTCCAGCGTATTCGTCGAAAACACAAACATTCCCGCATTCCACAGATATTTCCCGGAGCGAACCATCCTGCGCGCGATCGCAAGAGCGGGCTTCTCGACGAACCTCTCCACCACAAATCCGCGGCCTTGCGCGCGGCCGACCTTCAGATAGCCGAATCCCGGTTCCGGATGACTCGGGGGAACGCCGATAACGACGATCGATTGGTTGCCCTCCGCCAGCCCGGCGGCGGCAGAGAGAGTGGCCCGGAATTGCGTGGCGGGTTCGATCAGATGGTCCGCGGGGAGCGCCGCGATGACCCCCGGACCCGTGCGGCGCTCGATGACCGCGGCACCGTATGCGATTGCGACCGCGGTTCCGCGCGCGGCCGGTTCGATAATCAGATTGCCCGGAGGAATCAGCCCGCTGAGCGCGCGGCGGAATGCAGCGGCATGCGAGGCCGCGGCCAGCACAAAGATGCGAGATGGCGAAGCCAGCGGTCGCAGGCGCAGCGCCGTATTCGCCAGCAGCGTCCGTTTTCCGTCGACCGAGAACAGGGGCTTGGGATGCGATGCGCGGCTGGCGGGCCAGAATCGGGTCCCGCTACCGCCCGCGATTATCAGCGCGCAAAACCCGGCGGTCCGCCGCTGCAACATCATGGTCGGCTAGATCGCGCCCAGCTCTTTGAGCTTGGTCTCAAACAGTGATCGGATCTCCTCAAGCCGCGTCGCGCTTTGCGCTTCGAATCGCATCACCAGCGCGGGCTGGGTGTTCGATGCCCGCACCAGACCCCATCCGTCGTCGAATTTGACACGCACGCCGTCGATCTCGATGACCTGGTAATTTTTGCGAAAGAATTCGGCCGCCCGGCGGACGACTTCAAACTTGCGATCGTCGGGACAGTCGAGCCGTATTTCGGGCGTGAAAGTGCTGCGCGGCAGGTCCGCGAGCAATCCGCCCAAGCCAAGCCGCTGCTTGCTTACGATTTCGAGCAGGCGGAAGGAGGCGTAGATGGCGTCGTCGAAACCGAAATAGCGGTCGGCAAAAAACATATGCCCGCTCATCTCGCCGGCAAGCGCCGCGTGCTCTTCCCTGAGCTTGCTCTTTATCAGCGAATGCCCGGTTTTCCACATGATCGGACGGCCACCCCGCTTGGCGATATCGTCATACATGCGCTGTGAACATTTCACGTCGCCGATAATCGTTGCGCCGGCACGCTCCTTGAGAATCGCGCGCGAGAAAATCACCATGAGTTCATCGCCCCACACGATCCTGCCGTTCTCGTCGATCGCGCCGATCCGGTCCGCGTCTCCGTCGTAGGCAATTCCAAGTTCCGCGCCGTGCTTGGTAACCGCCCCCTGCAGGTGCCGCATGTTGGCCTCGACGGTCGGGTCGGGATGGTGATTGGGGAAGCGGCCATCCATCTCGATGAACAACTCGATGACCTCCACTCCGAGTTGTTTCATCAGCGGCACCGCTACCGCGCCCCCGCATCCGTTTCCTCCATCGACCGCCACCTTCATGTCCTTACGCAGCTTGAACTGGGAAAGAATAAACTCCCCGTATTCGGGCACGATAGGTTTCTCGGTAAGCTTGCCCGGCGTTCCACCAGCCTGAAAATCCCGCGTTTCAACGAGCCGGCGGACGTTTTGAATCTCCTCTCCAAAGATCGTGGTCGGACCCACGCCGAGCTTGAAACCGTTATACTCAGCAGCATTGTGGCTGCCGGTTATCATGACGCCGCCATCCATCTGCCAGTGCAGAACCGAAAAATAGAGCAGCGGGGTCGGAACCACCCCGATATCGATAACATTGATACCCGATTCCAGGAGACCCTCGAGCAATCGCGCCCGCAGCGCGGGCGACGAGAGTCGGCAATCGCGGCCCAGGGTTATGTTTCTTTTTCCGGCCCGGTGGAGAACCGTGGCATAGGCGCGCCCGAGGTCGGATACGAACTCGTCATCGAAATCGTCCTCGACCACACCTCGAATGTCGTATTCGCGAAAGACCTGCGGATTCATCTCGATACCATGCCCCCCAGTGCCAAGTGCAGTCCGGGTGTTCGCCTTGCGCTCCCGACAGAGAAAGAAACTTGTGCTAAGCAGTCTGTGCGAGTAGCGGGCGGTTCGCAAGCGCCAGGACCCCGCGGCAAGCTTGATGACCACCGATAGTTCCCACCGGGTCGCAATCGTTACTGGAGCGGGCCGCGGAATCGGACGAGCCTGCGCGATCGCCCTTGCACGTGCCGGTTTCTCGGTGTGCCTGGCCGCGCGCACCCGTGAACAACTCGAGCAAACCCGCACTGCGACCGGATTGCCGCCCGAACGGTCACTGATCGTGCTGCTCGACCTCGCGCAGGCGGAGGCGCCGGCGGCCCTGTTTGAGGCGGCAACCGATCTTCACGGACGCATCGACGTGCTGGTCAACAACGCCGGATGGGCCCCTGCCCGCACGCCCCTGTCGAAGCTGCGCGAAGACGACCTCGATCAAATCCTGGCCATCAACCTGCGCGCGCCGATCGCGCTCGCGCGACTGGCGGCCATCCAAATGGCCGAGCGCGGAACCGGCACTATCGTGAACATCGCTTCCAACGCCGGCCGCCTGGCGCCGCCGGGGGAAGCGGTTTACGCGGCGGCCAAGGCGGGCCTGCTGGCCTTCACCAAAGCTGCCTTCGCCGATCTCCGTCACCACGGCATCAAAGTCGCGGCCATCCTGCCCGGGCTGGTCGACACTGGATTGATCCCGGACAACAAACGCTTGAATCGCGGTGTGATGCTGCGCGCCGAGGACGTCGCGGCCGCGGTAATGCAGATCGTCAACGCCCCGGCCCATGCGTGCCCAGTAGAGATATCTCTGGAGCCGCAAGCCGACCCGATGAAACGATGAAGCACTTCTGATCATGCGGAAGTCGTTCACCGCCAAATTGGTTGTGGCGTTACTGGTCGGATTGGCCGCAGCCGTGGTGCTCGCTCCGTTCGTCGCCGTCGCGGTTGCCCGGCTCGGCTTCCGTTTTCCGTTCCCGCGTATTTTCGATCGGGTCGTGATGATCGCGCTGGCCCTGGTGCTGAGCTTTTGGGCGCAAAACCTCAAGCTGGTTTCTCTGCTGCGCGCCGGCTTTGCGCGGCCGGTCGCCAATTTTGCTTTCACGGCGCGAGGCCTCCTGGTGGCTTTGGGAGTCATGGTCGTGCTGTTCCTGGTCGCGAGCGCGATGGAAGGTTTCCCGTCCGCCGGCCGCGCCGCCGGGTTGCTTCCGAAGTACGTTTTGTCGGCGGCGCTCATTGCGGTCATCGAAGAAGCCTTCTTCCGCGCGTTTCTGTTCGGGGGAATGAAAGACGATTTCGGATCGACCGGCGCGCTGATTGTAAGTTCAACGATCTACGCGCTGGCGCACCTGGTGCGCGCCCCCGGACGCTTTTATGCGACCACGCTGGATTTGAGCGCGGGCGTGCGAACCCTGGGCCTCAGCTTTTCCCAGCTGAGTGCCCCGCTCTCGGCGCTGCCGACCCTGATTGGCTTGTTCCTGCTCGGAGTCGTGCTGGCCGAGGCTTTTATTCTGACCGGTACGGTCTGGTTTTCGGTCGGACTTCACGCCGGGTTCGTGATTGGCGCGAAGCTCTGGCCCAAGATGATGGTCACCCGCCGCGAGCTGCCGGGATGGCTCGCCGGCTGGGGTAAGCAACCACTGATCAGCGGGGCGGCAGCGTGGGTGGCCGCGCTAGCCGTGTTGCTCGTGCTGCGCGCGCTGGCCGGCACGCGCCGCGAACGCGCCGCCTGAGTAACGTTTTCGAACTTCCCAATCATAGATCGGTGGGAGGTCACGGGGCCGAGTTCGATAGCGGCGGTGGGTCCAGAGGAACTGCTCGGGATGGGCTCGCACGGCAGCCTCAACCGCTTTCACGAACCGTCGCGAATTCTCCAGCACGTCGGCCTCGGTGTCACCAGTGCGCTGAACTGAAATGGCCTCACTGATTACGATGCGGTGGTGGCGCCGATCCGGTTGGCGTACCAGAAAAACCGGAACCACCGACGCCCCCGAAATCATCGCCAGGCGCGTGACCGCGCCTGCGGTCGCCGCTGGTTCTCCGAAAAAGGGGACGAACACAGCCTCGCTCCGTTTGGCATTTTGGTCGTAGGGAATTCCTACCAGGTCACCGTCCTTCAAGCTGCGCAGTACCGCGCGCGCCGCTGAATGTTTGCGGATGATATCCACTCCCGCGCGTTCGCGGACGAAGGTCATCAACGCATCGCCGGCAAGAAAGCGCTGCGTATGATGGACCAGGCTTATCTGGTAGCCGTGCAGCGCGTGCGCGGCGAGCAACAGTTCGAAGTTTCCAAAATGCGCGGTCAGTACCAGCGCACCGGTGCCCGGTGTGCTCCTGAGCGCGCGGGCGAAGTGCGCGAGCCCCTGGTAGGCGACCCGTCGTTTGAGCCGCCGATAGAAGAAGCCCGCGAGCCGGACGTACTCGGCACCCGACCGGCCGAGGTTAAGGTAAGATTCGCGCAGGATGCGGCGCCGCTCGTGCTCACTCTTTTCGGGGAAGGCGATCTCCAGGTTCTTCAGGCCGATGCGCACGTGCCGGCGATCCAGCCGATAGGCCAGGTTCCCGAAGAGCACGCCGAGCGGGTACAAAATAAAGTCCGGGATCAGGCTCAGGGCGTGGATGATGGCGCGAAAAATCCAGAACAGCAGCCTGCTCCGGGCATCCAGTTCGAGCGGCTGCGAGCGAGGCTCCGCGCGCTTGCGTGGAAACTCTGGAATACCCGTATCGCTGACCGCGTCGTCGGGGGAGACCTTGCCACCCGGCGCAAATGAGTCTTGAAAGTCGATCGCGTCGGACAATTCGTTTCGCCTACAGCATCCTGCGCTCGCGCTCGGGACCTTTCGGAATCACCACCAGGCCCGAGTCGGTGACGAAAAAGCGCTGGCGGTCACGTTCGAGGTCGTAGCCAATCTCCTCGCCGTCGGGTACGTACACATTTTTGTCGATAATTGCGCGCCGGATTCGAGCATGGCGTCCTATCACCGCATAGTCCATCACAACCGAATCTTCAACGTGACTGTACGAATGTATGAACACCGAGCGTCCCAGCACCGAGTTGCGCACCGTGCCGCCCGACACGATGCAGCCCTCCGAAATTACCGAGTGCAGGGCCTGTCCGCGGCGCCCGTTTTCATCGAAGACGAATTTCGCGGGCGGCTGATTTTTGTAAGCGGTCCGCAGCGGCCAGTGGGGATTGTACAGGTTCAGTTGCGGCCGCGCATCGCGCAAGTCCATATTCGCCTCAAAATAAGCGTCCAGCGTTCCGACATCGCGCCAGTAACTCAGATTGGCCTCGGGATCGCCGCGAATCCGGTTGGTCATGAAATTGTAGGCATAGACCGGCACGCGGTCGATTAGAGACGGAATTAAGTCGTGGCCAAAGTCGTGCCGGCTGCCGCCGTTCGTCGAGTCGTCGATAAGCGCCTGACGCAAAACTTCGGGGTTGAACAGGTAGTTTCCCATGGATGCGAGGCATTTTCCGGGCGCCCCCGGAAGTGGGGACGGCGCGCGTTGTGGCTTCTCGTGAAACCCGACCACGCGCAGTCCCGAATCGACATCCAGTACGCCGAACTGGCTTGCCTCTTCGACCGGCACCGGGAGAGTCGCCACCGACACCGCCGCTTTACGGTCGACGTGGAAGCCGATCATCTGCTGGACATCCATCCGGTAGATGTGGTCCGCGCCGAAGACCGCAACGAGGTCCGGCTGAAAGTCACTCATCAAGTTGAGGTTCTGAAAGATTGCGTCGGCAGTCCCTTGATACCAGGTCTCCCCCAGACGCATCTGGGCAGGCACCGGAGTAATGAAGTGGTCCGGCAGCATGCCACCGAACTGCCATCCGTCCTTGAGATGTTCGATCAGCGACTGGGAACGCCATTGGACAAGAACGTAGATAGCGTAGATGCCGGAGTTGACCAGGCTCGAAAGCACAAAGTCGATGATTCGATACTTGCCTCCGAACGGGACGGCGGGCTTGGCGCGGTCGCGCGTCAAAGGGTGTAACCGTGTACCTTGCCCCCCTGCCATGACCAACGCGAGCGTTTTCATCTACCTCACTGGACCGCGGGCGGTCCGCTACCGGACTCACGCTAAGCCCCAAAAGCGGAGGACCAGTTCCTTCTAGCAAAAGCGTAAACCTAGAGACCACCGCCGAGAAATTAAGTTTGGCGTCTCTCCGATGCGCCAATTTCTCGTGTTTGGGTGCCCCAAAAGACGCAATTCGCCGGCTCGTCAGGTCAGCATTTTGGTTAAATCTTCCTCACGGCAAGCAAAGATTGCTTGATTTTAGGGCATTTTCGCTGCCTCGCCCAGCTTGGCGTCCGGAAGGCACGGTGATTGCGTGAAACATTTTTCTGAGTTTAACGTCTAAGCTGGCTAGAGTGTCCATAACAACAAGAAACTAAAACCTCCGCGACGATTTAGGGAGGGAGGAAACATGCAAACCGCTGTAAAACATGAATCTCGCTCAGCAACCGGACACGGAATAGTGTACCGGACCACCTGTCAGAATCCGGGATGCGGAGTGACCTTTGATTTGCGGATAACCGCTGAAAATGCTCGACTTTTGAGCGGATCCATCGCCTGTCCCCGATGCCGCCGGCACGGTGGGTTTCTGAAGCCTCAAGGGCGAATTGGTGAGAAGCTCTTTGCCGCCAAGCTTCTGTTTCGCTTGACCGGAGTAGGCCCCAGCACCCGGGAGGATGAGGACCTTTTTGGGGATTCGCGCTATTAAGAATCGATCTCGGATCGAGTAAACTCCAAACCACGTCATCAGATCCGTTTCTCTCAGCGCGCGACGAGCCACTCGTTTCCATCGAGCGGCTCGTCGTTTTTTATCGGGTGTGCAGGCGACCCTCAGTGGTGGCGGAATTTCACCGCTTGGCGATCATCAGCCGGGGGCGCTGGGATCGGCGGAGACACCCTGCAAGCCCTGAATGCTCGGGCGTTCCAGCATCCGCTTGATCCACCCGTCGACATTCGCGCGATTGGCGAGGGCATCGATACCGACCTCGCTGAGAATCAGCAAACGTGGCGCGAAGGCGACGTCGGCGACGGAAAATTCACCAGCCAGAAACTGCTGTCCCTTGAGCTCGTTGTTAAGGTAATCGAGCACCCGTTCGACGCCTTGATGGAGCCGCTGCAGGCGATTCGGATCGCGCTCCGCTTCCGGCTTGGACACCTCGACGATCAGCTGCCCGACCTGGGGGGTAAAGGACGTGTCGGCGAAGTCTTCGAACATGCGCGCACGAGAGCGCAGCGCGCTGGATCCCACGGCCGGCAGGACCGGTGGTTCGGGGTATTCATCCTCAAGGTACTCGTTGATCATGGTCGAGTCGTAGACTGCCGTGTCATCGTCGACCAGCACCGGAACCCGACCGAACGGGTTGAGTCTCAGGAACTCGGGGCGGCGATGCTCGTTTTGGGTGAGATCGACCGATACCAGGTCATAGTTGAGGCTTTTCTCAGCCAGTACGATGCGTACCTTCTGGCCGTAAGGGCAGGACAGGAAGTCGTAGAGTTTGATCATATCCGGCAAATCCTTATTCGGCCGCGACCTCGACCTTCAAGCTTGCTTCGACTTCTGCTTCGAGCCGGATCGCAACCTGGAAGTCTCCAAGTCGCTTGAGCGGCTCCGGCAGATGGATCTTTCGGCGTTCGATGTCGAATCCTTTTTCGCGCAACGCGCGTTCGATATCGATGTTGGTGACTGAGCCGAACAATTTCCCTTCTTCACCCGCGCGTGCCTTGATTACCAGCGCGAGTGCTTCGACCTTTTCCTTGAGAGTGAGCGCGTGGCTTTTCTGGCGTTCGCGCTTGAGCATCGAGACGCGCTTGTTGTGCTCGAACTCGCGGATGTTCTTCTGGTTGGCTTCCACCGCCAGGTGGCGCGGCAGCAAATAGTTGCGCGCAAAGCCGGCGCGAACCTTGACCACCTCCCCGGTTCGACCCAGGTTGGGCACGTCTTCGCTGAGAATCACTTGTACGTTCATGAGCCTGACCCTTAAAGAAAATCGCCGTAGTTACCAGCCTCCTGGCTGGGCGGCTTGAGCCGTCGAAAATCGATCCACATATCGAACACACCGGCGAGGCACACCAGCACCGGAACGACAAAATATCCGGCCGCCGCAAACGGGTAGCCGACCGCCGCAACAAAAGGGTACCCGAGCACCACGAAGTAGATGATCGCGCGTACCACCCCGGGAACCGCGAGCGCCTGAAAGTAGAAAGCCATGATCGCGAGTCCCTGGCAGAGGTAAACCACCGTAAAGCACAGGAATGCGTTTGCCGCGATATCGCGGACGGCGGCGATGGGAGCCAGCATCCCGAATCCACTTGTGATCAGTCCCCAGATCAGCCATTCGGGCGCGGACCAGCGCAGCAGGTCACCGAACAGCGGGTAGGACAAACGCTGCTTGCCCGCCCACCGCCAGAACACCCGCAGATTGAACATCACGGAAACGGCTGCCGAAATCGAGACCAGCGCCGGAAGAATCCGAATCATGGAATCCAGCGCCGCCGCTTGCGCTTGCGGAGGCATCGGATTGGGGATGCCGAGGGCCCGGTATCCCTCCTGGCCCTGCACCATCATTTCGGACAGCAGGCTCTGCACCGCCTTCACGAGGGGAACCGGACCACCGGCCGCGATCACGGCGACCACCGCGGCCGCAGTACACATCGCGCCCGCAGCCGCTACCAAGACCAACTCGAACGGGCGGCGGAGCCCGATCATCCAGGTCATCACAATCGTCGCGATGCCGAAAGTAGCAAAGTACCTTCCACCCACCATCAATCCGAGGCTCGCTCCAGCAAAAGTGGCGCTCAGTGCCGATACCAGGAGCGCGGCCAGGAGCACGCTGCACAGCGCGCGCAGATTGGCACCGGCGCGGCCGACCGCGAAAATCAGGATCGGTGCCGGGGCCAGGAGCATCGCGATCTCACCAAAGAGTGGAATTGCTCCGGCTGCCAGGAAGAACCCACCCGACAGAGCAGCGGCGCGAACGCTCCCGATGACGACCTTACGCCCCATCTCTGGTGCTGCGCTCAGACCCCCAGGGTCGAAAATGGCAGCAGCGCGATTACCCGGGCGCGCTTGATCGCGACCGCCAGCTGGCGCTGATGTTTGGCGCAATTGCCGGAGGTTCGGCTCGGCACGATCTTTCCCCCTTCGGTGATGAAGCTGGACAGGGTCCGCACGTCCTTGTAATCGACCTTGAGGGTTTTGTCGGCGCAAAAGCGACAGACTTTTCGTCGTCCGCCCGAGCGACGGCGCATTCCCGGCCGTCCTTCGGCGCCGCGATCGCCTTCGCCACGCGGCCCTCTTCCGCGCGGCGCGTCGTCACCCCGTTGACGATCGCCCTGTTGTTCCGTCCTTTCATCTTCAGCCATGGCGTTTCCTTGAGTTCAGAAACTCGGGCGCAAAGCGCCCATGCTCAAGTGGTTTTCTTTCTTCGGATGGGTGATTTTCGCGCGAGGTAAAGCTCATTGCGGGCGGTTGCCGCCCTCCGGCTCGAGCTCGCCCTCGGGTTCGGCCATCAGCTCTTCGGGAGCATCAGGCGCCTCGGGCGCTCGTTCGTGCTGGGCTGCAAGCGCCGCGGCGCGGGCCTCCGCCGCCGCCCGCGCTTCGGCCACCCGGCGGTTGCGCGCCTCGATTTCCTCGCGCACCTTGGCCGGCTCGGCGTCGGTATCGAGTAACACCGACAGGAAGCGCAGTACCGAGTCCGAGAGTTTCAAATTCCTCTCGACCTCGTTCATCACCGCCCCCTCCGAAACATAATCGAGGCGAACGTAGTAGCCGCGCCGTTCACCTCTAATCCGATAGGCGAGCTCGCGCGAACCCCATTCGTCGGTTTCGATCAGCTCGCCACCGCCCTGGGTGACGAAACCCTCGAAACGCCGGATCGACTCTTTGATCTGTGATTCGCCCTGGTCGGGCCGCAGAATAAAAATAGTCTCGTAGCGCCTCAACTGCGCCAATCCTCCTTGTGGATTAAGCCCCACGATGGAGCAAGGAGCCGAACGCTCAAGATAACATCAGTCTGGAGCATCAAACAAGCAGCCTCCGACGCATTGACTCCGTTTATCATCGTGCCCACACGCCGCTTGGGTTCGGCTTGCGATCGGAACCGGTACTCGTCTAGTGTCACTAGACACTAGACAGGGTCACTCCGTCCGGCTCATGCGCCTACCCTTTTCAACTGCGACGGGGAGCCGTCGTGGCGCGGGAGAGCACACGATGAAGAGTTTCGCCTTGGGGATAGCGGCGCTGCTGGTTTCGCTCACAACTGCTCAATCCGCGACGGTCAAACCCGGCGACGTCATCACGCCCGACAGTGCATCAGCGGTTCAGGATTTGATCAGTCCAGGCAATTTCCTGCTGGTGAAACAGGGTATGAGGATGAGCGTCGTGCCCAGCGAGCGACTGGAATGGCCACCGCCCTACAAGAGCGCGACCGAGAAATACTCCACCCAGGTGCGACTCAACGAGCAGGGCGAGTTGGCAAACTACATTGCCGGACTGCCATTTCCGCTGCTCGATCCGAACGACCCGCAGGTTGCGGCCAAGGTCATGTGGAACTTCAGCTTCCGTCCCCAGTACACGGACGACGTGGACGCGCGCAACGTCGAGGTCGTGAGCTGGCGTCCCGGCAGTCCGGCGGGGGTCCCGGTCGAGCACTTCACCATCGGACATTTCGGCTTCTACAACAGCATGGGACGCACGGAGGTCCCACCCATCCCGACCGACCCGGAAGCAACCGGCGCGCATATCCGCTATCGATTCGGGGCGTTTCCGTTTCTGGAGCCAGCCGAAATTCGAGGCTTCGGACTGGTGCGCGAGCGCAGCGTAGATCCGTCGGTAGATGACAACGCCTGGTACTACAGCCCGGCGTCCCGGCGTCTCCGACGTGCGACCGCCACCAGCCTGTCCGATGCCATGGGCCCGCTCGAGGTCGGAGGCTCGGTTGGGGAGGGTGGCGGTGGCCAGGGCTCGATGACCTACGCGAGCAATCTTGATCCCGACTCCTACTTCGGGTTCATGGCCAAGATCGAGGGTTACCAGTACAAGCTCGTCGGTCTTAAGCCGATGCTGGCGTGCGTGCACGCGCGCAATATTCCGGCCAAACCTTGCGAGTTCGATAACAGCAGAAGCGTCTGTCCGGAGGACTGGGAGATGCGCCAGACTTATATCGTCGAAGCAACCGCCAAACCCAAGTCCTGGTCGCAAAAGCTCGGCGGCGACGAGGTCATCATTCCGAAACGCGTTCTGTACATCGACTCGGAAGGCTGGTTCATAACCGCTTCGGACCAATACGACAGAGAGGGCAAGCTCTGGAAGACGATCGCGACGTTCAACACATATCGGGATCGTCCGGTGCCAGACGCAAGGGTCGCGATCTACCCGTTCAAACGGATGTTTCAGACCGCGCTCGTGGATGAAGATGTGCAAGACGGCCTGTCCACGGTGGTGTACATGCCTGGGCGCGAAACGGAAGAACGAGAGTGCTGGTATATCAACATGGGTATCGTTACCAAGTCGTTTCTTGATCCTCACCAGCTGGGCCTCCAGGCCCACTGAGGCTCACCTCCGTCCCTTGAGATTCGCGTCCGAGTTGCTAGAAAAGTGCAGTGCTGCGTCGATGAGGAGGAAACATCGTGGCGAAATCCAAACCTAAGAAATCCGCGGTGAAGAAGGCCGCCAAGCCCAAGCTGCGCTCGAAATCGGCCGCGCGCGCGGTCGCGTCGAAAAAGTCCGCGAAGAACCCGGCGGTGCGGCGTCCCCCCGCGCCGGCCGCGCCCAAGCTGCCGCGCTATGACGAGTTGCCGATTCGAGCGGGCGCACCCCAGGGCGCAGCGTGGGGCGTCTTTGGCGACAGCGACGAAGTCGGCACCATAAACCTGCTCTCCCCGGAGCGCGTCCGCGCCGCGGCCGGCTCAATTCGCAGCGGCAAGGTGTTCGCGCTGAACCTGCCGATCAATATTCCGGACCCGCCGCTCTTCACGCGCGGCAAACACACCCACACGGTGAAAATCTTCCCCAATGCGGAATTCGTCCTGGACGATTACCTGGACAACTTTTATCCGCAGGCATCCTCGCAGTGGGATGCTCTGTGCCACGTCAAGCATCCGATGCTGGGTGCCTACAACGGCATCCCCGATCGCGAAATAACCGGCCGGGGTGGAACGCGATTGGGAATCGACAACCTGGCGCGCCGCGGTATCGCGGGACG
>Ga0126378_10002761_pt1 | contig 13083 bp, 9 predicted proteins | sample PanSoiMetPlot_23_FD_92587 | JGI IMG/M metagenome (GOLD analysis project Ga0126378, IMG submission 92587) | Tropical forest soil microbial communities from Panama - MetaG Plot_23 | ecosystem: Environmental > Terrestrial > Soil > Tropical forest > Bulk soil | place: Panama | collected 2016-02-17
CCGGACAGCTCTTGAGGTTCAGCGTCCCGCGAAGCTCTTCGATGGACGTGTACTCGTGCTCCTCCATCCAAGTGGTGAACTCTTGGATCACTTGCGCCAGGTACCTCGGCCCCGAGGTTAAAAGGGCGGATACCATCTGAACCGCGTGAGCACCGGTCATAATCGCGCGGGCGGCATCGGCCGCGGTGTGAACACCGCCACTCACTGCCAGCGAGCCGCTGAATTGCGGGGACAGAATCCCCAACCAACGCAGTCGCAAGGGAAGCTCGGTGCTCTGCGAAAGGCGCAGCGACCGGCGGACCTCCAGGGCGTCGACGTCGATTTCCGTCTGAAAGAGCCGATTGAAGAGCACCAGTCCGTCCGCGCCGGCCGATTGCAGACGCGCGGCAAAATGCGCCAGCGAGGTGTAGTACGGCGTCAGCTTGACGGCGAGGGGAATCTTCGTCCTCTCCTTCACGGCTCTCACCAGCTCGATGGTCCGATTCTCAATATCCACGGCTGAAATGGTGGGGGCCGCTGCCACCACATAAACATTGAGCTCTAGAGCGTCGGCACCTGCCTGCTCGAAGTGCCGCGCGTAGTCGACCCAACCGGAGAGGGTGGTTCCGTTCAACGAGGCAATCACCGGCAGGTCGACCGCCCGTTTGATTCGCTGCAAGTGCTCGAGGTATTCATCCGGACCCAGACGGTACTCCTCGGGCTCCGGAAAGAAGCTGGCCGCCTCGGCGAAGCACTCGCGATGAAAGTCTGTGTATTGGTGCATCGCCATCTGCTCTTGGCTGATCTGCTCCTCGAAGAGCGAGCGCATCACGATCGCGGCCGCGCCCGCGTCTTCCAGTTGCCGGACGGTGTCGAGATCGTCCGCCAATGGTCCCGCGCCAGAAAAAAAGGGATGGTGTAGGTTCAGCCGCAGATATCGAGTGGTGAGGTTCATCTCTCCTCCGAGAAACCCATTCTGTTACGACTCCTGGTTATCCACCGGCGGGGGCCTGGTGTCAGGGATGTCAGCAATCTGCGGCACCACGATTTTCGAGAGCTGCTCGTACACCGCGTACCGCTGTTCGGTGTCCTTCTGCGCCCAGCGCAGCAGTTGCTTGTAGCGTTCGGGATTTAGGTGCTCCGTAATCCGGAAGCGCGCCTCTTCCTGCATGTAATCCTTCACCTTGATCTTGGGGGGGCCGGAATCGATCTTCAACGGTGGCTCGCCCGCGGCAATTCGACGCGGATCGAAGCGATACAGCGGCCAGACGGCCGATTCCACCGCGCGTCGCTGCTGGTCGAGACCGTGCGCCAGATCATACCCATGCGCGATGCAGTGGCTGTAGGCGATGATCAACGATGGACCCTGATATGACTCGGCCTCCAAAAAGGTTTTGACCGTCTGAGCATCCTTCGCGCCGAAAGCAACGCGGCCGACATAGACAGTTCCGTAACCCATCGCCATAAGGCCGAGATCCTTTTTTCCGCTCGCCTTGCCGGCAGCAGCGAATTTGGCGGCCGCTCCCAGCGGTGTGGCCTTCGACTGCTGGCCACCCGTGTTCGAGTAGACCTCGGTATCGAGAACAAGGATGTTGATGTCGCGATTGGTGGAGAGCACGTGATCGAGCCCGCCGAAGCCGATGTCGTAGGCCCATCCGTCCCCGCCGACAATCCACACGCTCTTCTTGACAAGGTAGTCCGCCAGCGAGAGCAACGTCCGCGATTTTTCGCTCGCCGGCTTCAGCCGCTGCCGGAGAAGCTCGAGGCGAGCTCGCTGCGCCAGAATTCCTCCCTCGGTAGTCTGGTCGGCGTCGAGCAGCTCTCGCACCAGCGGCGCGCCCACGTCCGATTCCAGTTCCCGCAAGAGATGTCGCGCTTGTTCGCGATGACTGTCGATCGCCAAGCGAAAGCCAAATCCGAACTCGGCATTGTCCTCGAACAAGGAGTTGGACCAGGCGGGTCCGCGGCCCTGCGAATTGGTGCTGTAAGGCGTCGTCGGCAGATTGCCGCCGTAAATTGACGAGCAGCCGGTGGCATTGGCGATCAGCAATCGGTCGCCGAACAGCTGGGTCAACAACTTGACGTACGGCGTCTCGCCGCAGCCGGAGCACGCTCCCGAGTACTCGAATAGTGGTTCGAGGAACTGAGATCCCTTCACCTCCAGCCGCACCGCCGCGCGGTCGGCCTCCGGAAGCTGGAGGAAGAATTGGTAGTTTTCTCTCTCCTGGTCTCGCAAGGGAAGCTGCGGCTGCATGTTGAGCGCTTTGCGCTTTGGATTCGTCTTGTCCTTCGCCGGACAAACCTCGACGCACAGCGTGCAGCCGGTGCAGTCTTCGGGAGCCACCTGGATGGTGTAACTCCGAATGGAAACCCCCGGAGCCTTGTACGGCATCCATTTGAACTCCTTCGGTGCATTCGCCAGCTCTGAGTCGGGATATTCTTTCGCTCGAATCGCCGCGTGCGGACAGACGAGAGCGCATTTGTTGCACTGAATGCAGAGGCTCTTTTCCCAGACCGGAATATCGAGCGCGATGTTGCGCTTCTCCCACTTCGTGGTGCCGGTGGGCCAGGTGCCGTCGACTGGGAAGGCGCTGACCGGCAAGAGATCCCCGTGGTTTGCCAACATCACGGCGGTGACGCGCTTGACGAAATCGGGAGCGTTCTCAGCGATGAGTGGCGCGCGACTCTTTGTCCCGTTCACCGGCGGGTTGGGAGAGATGAGGTGCAGGTTGGCAAGCGCCGCATCGACCGCGGCGAAATTCCTGCGCACCACCTCGGCACCCTTTTTTCCGTACGTCTTCTCGATCGTGTGCTTGATTTGCTGGATTGCCTCCTCTCGCGGAAGAACCCCAGAGATTGCGAAGAAGCATGTCTGCATGATCCCGTTGATTCGCCCGCCCATACCAGCTTCACGCGCGACTCGATATGCATCAATCACGTAGAGCTTGAGCTGTCGCTCGTGGATGGTCTGCTGCATCTCCTTCGGCAGCTGTTGCCAGACCTGATCCTTGGGATACGGCGCGTTGAGGAGCACCACGGCGCCGGGGGCAGCCAGCTCGAGCACGTCGAGCTTTTCGACAAACTGGAATTGATGAATCCCGACGAAACTTGCCTGCTTGATGAGGTACGAGGAGCGGATCGGGCCGGGACCGAATCGCAGGTGCGAGATGGTCATCGCCCCCGATTTCTTGGAATCGTAGACGAAATATCCCTGGGCGCTGTGTTCCGTCTCCTCCCCAATGATTTTGATCGAGTTCTTGTTGGCGCCCACCGTTCCATCTGCGCCAAGGCCGTAGAAGACCGCCTGAACGCGCCCGGACGTTTGCAGATCGAACGAGCGATCCCACGGCAAGGACGAATGGCTAACGTCATCCATGATGCCGATCGTGAAATGATTCTTCGGCTTCGGCTTGGCGAGCTCATCGAAGATCGCGCGCACCATCGCCGGATCAAACTCCTTCGAGGAGAGGCCGTATCTCCCACCAACGATCCTCGGAATTGCCAACCCGCCGTCCTGCCGTGCCTCAGCAAACGCGGTGAGGACATCCTGATAGAGAGGCTCGCCGACGGCGCCGGGTTCCTTCGTTCGATCGAGCACCGCGATGTTCCTTGCCGTTGCCGGAACTGCTTCGATGAACGCACCGCTCGCAAAGGGGCGATACAACCGAACCTTCAAGAGCCCGACTCGTACTCCGCGTGAGCAGAGCCAATCTACAGTTTCCTGAACAACCTCGGCTCCCGAGCCCATCAGGACAATCACTCGGTCCGCCGCCGGGTGGCCAACGTAATCGAAGAGCCGGTATCGCCGGCCGGTGCGCGCTGCGAAGCGATCCATTTCCGCCTGCACCAGACCCGGACAGCGGGCGTAGTAAGGATTACATGCCTCGCGAGCTTGGAAAAAGGCGTCCGGATTCTGTGCGGTGCCGCGCAAGACGGGTCTGTCAGGGGTGAGGGCGCGGGCGCGATGCTCGGCGATTGACTGTTCGTCGATTAGGAAACGCAGATCTTCGTCGGACAGGGAGTCGATCTTCTGCACTTCATGAGAGGTGCGAAAGCCGTCGAAGAAATGAATGAAAGGCACGCGAGCCCTGAGGGTGGCCGCGTGCCCGATGGCCGCCAAATCGTGCGCCTCCTGCACAGATCCCGAGCAGAGCAAAGCGCACCCTATCTGGCGGCAGGCCATCACATCAGAATGATCGCCAAAGATGGAGAGCGCATGGGTGGCCAACGTGCGAGCGGCGACGTGCATGCAGAACGACGTTAGCTCTCCGGCGATCTTATAGAGGTTGGGAATCATCAGCAGCAGGCCCTGCGACGCGGTGAACGTCGTGCTCAGGGCGCCTGCCTGAAGCGCGCCGTGCACCGCGCCCGCAACACCCGCTTCGGACTGCATTTGCACCACATCGGGGATGTTGCCCCAGATGTTGGTTTTGCCGTGCGCGGCCCACTCGTCGCACAGCTCGGCCATCGGCGAGGAGGGGGTGATTGGATAAATCGCAATCGTCTCACTCAGTCGATGAGCAACCGAAGCAACCGCTTCATTTCCATCGACTGTCATTCGCGTGGAGCTCATGTGGTCGCTGGATATGAAAGTTGCATGCCACATTCGTCCGAACGCAGTGAGCTGCCCAACGCGGACGCAGATTTTGCGCGGAGGTGAAGACATATGAGGTCGACTGCAAAAATAGCGCGATGGATACGATTGACGGTGATCAATGCCGCCCTGGCCGTAGGTCTCGCGTTTCCGGGATTTTCGGCTGCGCAATCCCTGAAGATCGGGGTGATCAACTCGGTGACCGGACCGGAGGCGCCGATCGGCGAGAACCTCACCAACGGCATCAAGCTTGCCGAGGAGGACCTGGCAAAGTCGGGCACCAAGGTCGAGCTTGTCTGGGAGGACGACACCGGCAAGCCACAGATCGCGATGAGCGCGATGGAAAAATTGGCCACGCGCGACGGCGTGGCTGGAGTCGTCGGTCCCTACACCTCAGCGAGCGCAAACGCGGTGGCCAAGTTGGCGCAGCGCTATCAGGTGCCGCTGTTGGTTCCCGCTGCTGCCAAAGAAGAGATCACAAGGCAGGGCTACCAATGGGTATACCGGCTCAATGCCCCGGCGAACGTCTATGCCCAGGTCCTTCTCGACGCAGTAACGGAGTTCGGTAAGCCCAAGACCATTGCCTTTGTTTACGAGAACACCGACTTCGGGACTTCCACCGCAGACGCAGGGAAGAAATATGCGCAGAAGAAGGGGATCAAGATCGTTGCCGACGAGCCATATTCGAAGGGATCCCCCGATTACCGCTCGACGCTGACGAAAGTGAAATCCCTGAATCCGGAGCTGGTATTCATGGTTTCCTACGTCGTGGACGCCATTCTTCTGATGCGTCAAGCGCGCGAGGTTGGCCTCAAACCCCAGGCGTTCCTCGGCGGCGGAGCGGGATTCACCACCACCCAGTTCGCCAGCGACAAGGACATCTCCAGCAACGTTCTTACCTCGACGCAATGGGCCGACGATGTGAAGTGGCCCGGCGCAAGCGAGTTCGCCCAGCGGTATAAATCGAAATTCGGCAAGGAGCCGACCTACCACGCAGCCTGTGCGTACGCCGCGATGATGATCATGGCGGACACCGCGGCCAAACAGGGTGGCGATCGCAAAAAGATCCGCAGCGCGCTCGGTTCGGGAAGCTGGAAGGGCATCATGGGGGACGTCAAATTCGAGGCGTACGAAGGCTACACCAATCAGAACAAGCACCCGATGCTGGTGCTGCAGATCCAAAACGGCAACTTCGCAGCGGTGTATCCACCCGAGTTTGCTACCAAGAAACCCATCTATCCGTTCCCCGGCTGGTAGGAAGCCGATCGTGAGAGTCCTTCTGCAGTCCACCGCGAGTGGGATTCTCATCGGAGGTGTCTACGCCCTCGTGGGGATTGGCCTCACCATCATTTATGGCGTGATGCGAGTGATCAATTTCGCCCACGGCGAGCTCCTGATGCTCGGCATGTATCTGACCTGGATCATCTTCACCTCTTTTGGCATCGATCCATTTATCTCCATCGCCATCACCATTCCGGCAATGTTCCTCTTCGGCGCCTTCCTCCAGAAAGTGTTGATCAATCGAGTGCTGAACGCATTGCCGCAGAACCAGATTCTGCTGACCATCGGGTTGGGGCTTGTGCTCAGCAACCTGGTGATGCTCATCTACACGTCCGACTACAAGATCATCACCACCAGCTACAGCTCGAGCACAATCAATCTCGCTGGCCTTCCGCTCTCGTTGCCGCTGACGATCTCGCTGCTGATCACCAGTGTGATCACCGGCATTCTCTACGTTTTTCTGCTCAAGACAGACACCGGTCAGGCGATCCGCGCCACCGCGCAAGATCGGGACGCCGCCCAGCTGATGGGCATCAACGTCAAGCGTATGTCCGTGCTCGCCTTCGGGATCGGAACCGCACTTGCCGGAACCGCCGGCGCCTTGGTCTCGCCGACGTACTACATCTTTCCACAGGTGGGCGGCGCCTTCACCCTGAAAGCATTCGTGATCGTGGTGCTAGGAGGCATGGGAAGCGTCATCGGCGCGACCTTGGGCGGAATCATCATCGGCGTGACCGAATCCCTCGCCGCGGTCTACATCTCCTCGGGCATGAAAGAGGTCTTCGTCTACGTCCTGTTTCTTCTAGTCCTTTTGTTTAAACCATCGGGCCTGCTCGGCAGGTCGAGGATGTGAGGGGAGCTGGCACGTGAAATCGGTTGGCCGGATTCTTCCCCCTGCGTCCGGCTTTGCCGCAGTTCAGCTGCTGGTGATCCTGGTGGTTGTCGCGGCGCTGTTTGTCTTTCCGTACCTCGTTGTAAATCCATACGTGCTGCACCTGATGATTCTGCTTTTCCTCTCGGTTGCGATGGGTGAAAGCTGGAATGTTATCGGCGGTTATTGCGGTCAGTACTCGGTTGGACACGCCGCCTACTTCGGGGTAGGCGCCTACGCTGCGCTGATGCTTCTCCAGTACCAACACGTGGCGCCCTGGTGGGGCGTATGGGTAGCGATTGCCGCGGCGCTGGTTATCTCCCTTCTGATTGGCACCATCTGTTTCCGTTTGCGCGGCCCTTACTTTGTGCTCGCATCGATCGCGGTCGCCGAGATCATTCGCTTGGTCGTTCTCAATTGGAAACAGTTCACCAACGGGGCGGAAGGCATTTTGCTCGTCGACATTCCTCCGCTGAAGGTCGGCGCCACGGTGCTCACGGACTGGCTTTCGAAGACGCCGTTCTATTACCTGGGTCTGATCCTGGCGCTCGCCACCCTGCTGGTGAACTACCTCGTGCAGCACTCGAAGCTTGGCTATTTCCTGCAGGCCATCCGGGAAGACCAGGATGCCGCTCACTCGCTCGGGATCAATCTCTCCTTCTACAAGAACGTTGCGCTTGCGATTTCGGCGCTATTCACCGCCGTGAGCGGGGTCTACTACGGCCTCTACATCGGTTTCATCGATCCGGCTTCCGTGCTCGGCGTGGACCTCTCGGTGCAAATGGTGCTGATCTGTATCATCGGCGGAATCGGGACCAATTTTGGCCCGGTAGTGGGTGCGCTGGTTCTCGTCCCACTGTCGGAAGCGCTGCGCGCGAACCTCTTATCCAAAGTTCTGTTCTCGCTCGGGGTGGTGAAGGAGACCTCGCGGGTGGGTGGATTTCTCAAGGAGAACCTCGCCCACGCCCACGTGCTGATCTACGGGATCCTGGTGGTGGTGGTAATCCTCTTCATGCCCGATGGAGTTCTTGGGTTCGGGAGGAAGCTAATCGCTCAGAGATCGCGTCCGTTCTCAGCAAAGCCTACGTCTTTGGTGGGAGGTCTCGATGGCTCTGCTTGAGATCAGCCACGTGTTCAAATTCTTCGGCGGGCTCGCGGCGAACAGCGACATCGTCTGCTCAGTCGAAAGCGGGATGATCATGGGACTGATTGGTCCCAACGGGTCGGGGAAAACCACGCTCTTCAACTGCATCACCGGCTACTATCCCCCGTCGAGGGGCGACATTGTCTTCAAGGGACAGCGCCTCAACGGCCTCAAGCCCGATCGCGTGTGCAAACTGGGAATGGCGCGGACCTGGCAGAAGGTTCGGCCCTTGGCGAAGCTAACCGTGCTCGAGAACGTGATGGTGGGCGCTCTCGCCCGCACGAGCTCGCTCAAAGTAGCCCGCCAGGCGGCAACGCACCAGCTCGAGCTGATGCGAATGGAAAAGAAGGCCAATGTTCTCGCGGGCAGTCTCTCGATTGGCGAGCGGAAGAAGCTCGAGGTGGCGCGCGTTCTGGCGACTCAGCCTGAGCTTGTCCTGCTCGACGAGGTGATGGGCGGGCTTAACCCAGTCGAGAGTGAGGAAATTATCGAGCTCATCCTCGATATCAAGAAGCGTGGCCTTACCCAGATGGTCATCGAGCATGACATGAAAGCAATCATGCGGATTTCTGACCGGGTGGTGGTTCTCAATTCCGGTGAGAAGCTCGCCGAGGGCACGCCTCAAGAAATCGTCCGCAATCCCGACGTCATCACGGCCTATCTTGGGAGCGCAAGAGTTGCTTAGCGTCAACCATCTCAATTTCAGCTACGGCGATCTCAAGGTTCTCTGGAACATCGACCTGGAGGTCCACCCCGCCGAGATAGTCACCATGGTGGGCGCCAACGGCGCAGGGAAGTCCACTACCCTCAAGAACATCTCTCGCCTACTGAAGGCGGCAAGCGGCGGAATCCGCTTCGAGGGCATCGACCTGACCCAGCTCGAGTCACACCAAGTGGTCGAGCTCGGCTTGGTCCAGGTTCCGGAGGCCCGCCGGATCTTTCCAGAGATGACCGTTCTCGAGAATCTGCGCATGGGATCCTATGTGAAGGCCACCCGCAAAGATCGAAATCGAAACATCGACCGGGTGTTTTCACTGTTTCCGAGATTGAAGGAGCGGCAGAGGCAGCTTGGCGGCACGATGTCCGGCGGTGAGCAGCAGATGCTGGCCATTGCCCGCGGCTTGATGGCAAACCCGAAGCTGCTCCTGCTCGACGAGCCTTCTCTCGGCCTCTCCCCACTCTTCGTGAACAACATCTTCGAGATCATTGGCGAAATTAACCGCCAAGGCACCACGATTCTTCTCGTGGAACAGAACGTGTTTCAGTCGCTGAACATCGCTCACCGCGGCTATGTGGTCGAGACTGGACGGATCGTGCTCACCGGATCCGGGCGGGAACTGCTTGCCAATGATCACGTGAGGAAAGCGTTCCTAGGGATGTGAGCCATGAAAAAGACGCAGGTCGCTGATTGGATGACGCCCAATCCCATCACCATCGAAGAGGACGTCTCGATCATCGAGGCAATCCATCTGCTCAAGGAGAAGAACATCCGCCGACTGCCGGTGATGCGGGGCGGAGAGATCGCCGGCGTGGTGACCGAGAAGATGCTGCTGACCTTCAGCCCGGGTAAGTCGAGCTCCCTCGACGCATGGGAAGCCCATTACCTGCTTTCGAACACGCCGGTCAGGGACGCGATGAATTCCAAGCCGCACATGGTGAGGCCACAGACAGACATCAGGGAGGCTGCCAAGCTTCTTCACGACCGCAAGCTGAACGGAGTGCTGGTGGTGAGTGAGAAGCGCGACCTGATTGGCATTTTCACGACGACCAACGCTCTCGAGGCCCTCATCGCGTTGGCAAGCTGAGTTGGTATCGAAGTTGCTGGGTGCCCCTCGGAAGTTCCATGAAAGGCCAATTTGACTGCCGTAGTCGCTTCCTGTGTCGCGCAGAATTTGCGCTGAGGTTAAACCAATGAGCTCCAACCGCCACGTTGCGCCGCGCTCCTCTGCTTCTCGCCTCGCACCGCCTGCCGGCATCAACCCGCGATCCACAGAAAAGCAGAGGCCGGTCAAAGCGGGCGCTGGGAAGCAGCAACGCTCGAGCTTCGTGCCCGCCGGGGAAAAAGGAGTTGCCCTTTTGCAGGACCCGGCGCTCAACAAGGGGACCGCGTTTACCGAGGCCGAGCGAGATGCGTTCGGCCTTCGCGGTCTGCTGCCGCCACGCCCTCTTACGCTCGAGCAGCAGGCGGTGAAGATCCTGGAGAACTCGCGGCGAAAACCGAACCCGATCGAGAGGTACATCCACCTGATGGCGCTCCAGGGTCGAAACGAAACCCTGTTCTATCGCGTCTTGATCGACAACATCGAGGAGATGATGCCACTTGTTTACACCCCCACCGTAGGGCAGGCGTGCCAAGAGTACGGCCATCTGTTTCGCAGGCCCCGCGGGATTTACATCTCCGCGCATGACCGAGGAAGAGTCGACCGAATTTTGGCCAATTGGCCGAACCCGGACCCGCGCGTGATCGTGGTTACCGATGGCGGCCGCATCCTTGGACTAGGCGATCTGGGAGCGAATGGGATGGGAATCGCGGTGGGCAAGCTGGCGCTCTATACGGCCTGTGCCGGGATCGCACCCTCTTGGTGCCTGCCGGTGACCTTGGACGTGGGAACAAACAACGCGACGCTCCTGGCCGATCCGCTCTACATCGGCCTCACAGAGAAGCGTCTGAGCGGCGAGCCGTACGATGCGCTGGTCGATGAGTTTGTCTCGGCAGTGCAGAAGCGTTTCCCCAAGGCAATGATTCAACTGGAAGACTTCGGGACCAAGAGCGCGTTCTCGTTTCTCGCCAAGTACCGCGACCGCGTTCGAATCTTTGACGATGACATTCAGGGGACCGCCAGCGTAGTCCTGGGAGGGATCTACTCCGCGCTGCGAATCACCGGTCAGAAGTTGACCGATCAACGATTCGTCATTCTCGGCGCCGGAGAGGCCGGTGTAGGGATCGCCGACCTGATCGTCTCGGCAATGGGCGCCGAGGGCATGTCAGAAAAGGAAGCCCGCCAGAAGTGCTGGCTATTCGACTCCAAAGGATTGATTGTGAGGAGCCGAGACAACATCAAAGAGCACCAACGTTCTTTCGTCCAAGACGTTGAGTTCACCTCCGATCTGGCGACAGGCGTTGAGCGACTGAAGGCCACGGCGCTGATCGGCGTCTCAGGGGCTGGCGGGACGTTCACTCAGAAGGTAGTCGAGACTATGTCCCGCTTGAGCAGCAGGCCGATCGTCTTCGCCCTTTCGAACCCGACGCAGATGTCGGAGTGCACGGCGGAACAGGCCTATCGGTGGTCTGAAGGCAGAGCGATTTTTGCGAGCGGTAGTCCGTTCCCACCGGTGAACCTAAACGGCCGCAGCTACATACCGGGCCAGGGAAACAACTCCTATATTTTCCCCGGGGTGGGCCTCGGCGTCGTCGCCTCTGGCGCGCGAGTGGTCACCGAAGAGATGTTTTTCGAAGCCTCCCGTGCCCTGGCGAGCGAGGTCACCGAGGCAGATCTCTCTCAGGGCCTCATCTATCCGCCGCTGCAGAGAATCCGCGATGTTTCATTGAGCCTCGCGACCGCGGTCGCCGAAGTAGCCTACAAGAGGGGACTAGCCGACGCTCCGCACCCCGAGGACGTGCGCGGGTTCATTCGATCACAGATGTACGAACCGGTTTACAAGAGCTACCTATAAACAGGAGTGGAGATATGGGACGTCTTGATGGAAAGAATGCTTTGGTAACAGGCGGCTCGCGTGGTATCGGGCGGGCGATTGCTCTGCAGCTGGCGCGCGACGGCGCGCGGGTGGCTTTTAGCTACCGAACTGGTGAGGTTGAGGCCCAGGCCGTTGCCAAGGAGATAACCGACCTGGGGAAGGAAGTGCTGATGCTGCGCGCCGATGTGAGCAACCCGAAGGAGGCTCGCGGGCTGGTTGCCAAGGTGCTCGAGCGCTGGGGCCGGCTCGACATCCTGGTGAATAATGCCGGCATCACCCGAGACAAGTCGGTGAGGAAGCTCTCCGATGAAGAGTGGACCGAGGTCATCAATACGAACCTCAACAGCGTCTACTACTGCTCCAGCGCGGCAATCAAAAGCATGTGCGATCAGCAATACGGCCGCATCATTAATATCAGCTCCTTCGTCGGGCAGTCCGGAAACTTCGGCCAGGCGAACTACTCCGCAAGCAAAGCGGGAATCATCGCCTTCACCAAGACCGCCGCCCTCGAGCTTGGCAAGTACAACGTGACGATGAATGCGATCGCGCCCGGGTTCACGCTCACCGAGATGCTGGCCAAGGTTCCGGAGAACGTTCAAGAGCAACTTAAAGCCAGAATCCCGCTGGGCAGATTTGGCCGGCCGGAGGAGGTCGCCAAAGCGGTGGCTTTCATCGCTGCCGAAGGCGATTACATCACCGGCCAGCAAATCAACATCAATGGCGGCATTTACATGTGACGCTTGCGAGGCGGGACTACCGGGAACTGCCTGAGCAGTATCAACGGTTCTGGGACGAGGTGAGCCGCTTTGTGCCGGCGTCGAGCTTGGCTCGTGACCCGCTGCGAACACTGGCTTACGGTACCGATGCCAGCTTTTATCGTCTGATCCCGAAGATTGTCATCCAGGTGAAGACACGCTCGGAGCTGGCGCGCATTCTTCGGGTCGCAGGACAGCTTGCGGTTCCGGTCACCTTCCGCGCCGCGGGAACCAGCCTCTCGGGTCAGGCGCAGACAGATTCCGTGTTGCTGGTTCTCGCTGGCGGTTGGCGCAAGCACCAGATCCACGACGGCGGGGAGCGTATCACCCTGGAGCCCGGCATCATTGGGGCAGAAGCTAACGCGATCCTCGCCGCGTTTGGACGGAAGATTGGACCGGATCCGGCGTCGATCGGTTCCTGCATGATCGGCGGCATCGCTGCCAATAACGCGAGCGGCATGTGCTGTGGCACGGCCCAAAATAGCTATCAAACCGTCGACAGCATGCGGCTAATTTTCTGGGACGGCAGTACTCTCGACACTTCCGATGCCGACTCCCGCCGCCGCTTCGAAGTCGATCATCCGGAGATCATCCAGGGTCTGAGCGCCATTCGCGACGCGATCGCCGCTGATGAGCAGCTCTCGAGCCGCATTCGCGAAAAGTACCGGATCAAGAATACGACCGGATATGGGCTCAATTCCTTCATCGACTACCGCGATCCGATCGACATCCTGCTTCACTTGATGATCGGTTCCGAAGGCAC
>Ga0126378_10002762_pt1 | contig 13082 bp, 15 predicted proteins | sample PanSoiMetPlot_23_FD_92587 | JGI IMG/M metagenome (GOLD analysis project Ga0126378, IMG submission 92587) | Tropical forest soil microbial communities from Panama - MetaG Plot_23 | ecosystem: Environmental > Terrestrial > Soil > Tropical forest > Bulk soil | place: Panama | collected 2016-02-17
ACCTTCTATATAAAGGTGCAACTCCTGCAGGCCGGCGATGAAGCCAAGCCCGGGATGACCGCCGAAGTGACTTTTTTGCGCAACGATGGAACTCGCCTCAGCCGCAATTCAAACGACGGAGCTGACGAAGCGGTTCGGTAGCTTCACCGCGGTCGACAGCGTCAGCTTCGAGGTGCGGCGTGGCGAAGTCTTCGGACTGCTGGGCCCCAACGGAGCGGGCAAGACCACGCTGGTCAGGATGCTGACCACGCTGCTGCCCGTTACGGCCGGAAAGGCCACCGTCGCCGGCCACGATGTAGTTCGTCACCCGACTCGGGTTCGCGAACGAATCGGAGTAATTCCGCAGGCACTGACCTCCGACCTGGATCTCACGGGCTGGGAAAATATTGACATCTACGGCGAGTTCTACGATGTACCCCGGCGCAAGCGGCACGAACGCGCCCGCCGCCTGCTCGAAATGGTAGGGCTCCGTGAGCGCGCCAACGATCTGGTTGCGACTTACTCGGGTGGGATGCGCCGCCGGCTCGAGATAGCGCGCGGACTGATCCATTCACCGGAGGTCTTGTTTCTCGACGAACCGACCATCGGGCTTGATCCGCAAAGCCGGCGCGCGGTGTGGGATTTGCTCGAAGCCCTGCGCAAGGAAAGCGAGATAACCATCTCGCTGACGACGCACTACATGGACGAAGCGGAGCAGCTCTGCGATCGAATCGCGATCGTCGATCACGGCAAAATAATCGCGCTCGACACTCCGTCCGGATTGAAGCGGATGGTCGAAGGCGCGGATCGTGTCGAGCTTGAGATCGAAGGCGATGGCGCCTCGGTTGCCACGCTGCTCAAGCAGGAACCTTATCTACGCGAGGTAGAGCACAACGGGAACGGCAAGCTGACGCTGGGTGCGGACAACGGCCCGCACGTGGTCCCCAAAATAATAGATCGGGTAGAGTCGGCGGGCGCGAGCGTCACCTCGATAAGCGTGCACCGGCTGTCGCTGGAAGATGTATTTATCCGTTTCACGGGGCGCTCGCTGCGCGATGAACCGGCCAAGAAGGTGAGCTTCCTGGTCGGCGCGGGGATGCCGCAATCACGCGGATGAGACCATGAAAACCCTCGCAATCATGCGGCGCGATCTTCTCAAGCTCAGGCGCAATCCACTCACGCTGATCACGACAATCCTGATGCCGATCATTTATCTCATCATCATCGGCAACTCCTTCCAAGGTCAGCTGAAGCATCTGCCGCTGGTGGTCGTCGCGCAGGATCACGGCGAGTACGCGCGGCGGCTTGTCGAGCAACTGCTCGCGCTGCAGGCGGGCCCCAAGACGGTCACGGTCTCATTCGCGCCGGATCCGGCCCAGGCAATCGAAGCGGTACGTGACGGCCAATACAAGGGTGCGGTGATAATTCCGCCTAACTTCAGCCACAGCGTTGGCGAGGGGCGCATTGCCGAAGTCGGCCTGTTCACGGACAACGTCGACTCGGTCAGCGCCTCGACCCTCGAAGGCGTCATGGCGGAGGCGGCGCAGGCGGTGAAAGTCAGCTTTGTCACCGCGCGTGAACCCAAGCTGAACCAGATCGTGCTGCGTCCAACCTGGCTGTTTCAGTACGTCGACTATGATCGGGGACTCATACCGGGTGTGATCGTGATGGCGATCTTCACGGGATCGCTCATGTGCGGCGTGTTCAACTGGGTCATGGACAAGTTCATGGGCATGACCGAATGCTACCTGGTTACTCCACTTTCGCGCTGGAACATCGCGGCGGGAATTCTGGGCAGCGGCGTGACGATTACGAGTATCGCCGGAGTTACCGTGCTGTTCCTCGGCCTGCTGATCACGCGTGGCCGCATCGAGGGAGGCGTCCCGGCGCTGCTCACGCTCATCGCGATCATCGTGATCACCTCGACGGGATTATTGGCGATGACGTTCTCGATCCTGGGCCGCGCCAGCCACCCGCGCCTGGTAGGCGCCTTCGCCGGATTCCTGAACGTGATTCTGTTTTTTCCAAGCGGTGCGATCTACCCGATCGAGAGCTTCCCTCCCTGGCTCAAGGCCTTTGCGCGCTACAACCCGGAAACCCACGCGGTCAGCGCTCTCAAATCCATCCTCTTCAAGGGCGCCGACCTCGCCGCCGTCACCCGAGACATCAGCTTTCTGCTAATCTTCATGACCGCCACCCTCGCCTTGGCCAGCATCTCGTTTAAGCGAACCCTGTAGGCCGCCAATGCGCGTGTCGTCAGGGCCACAAACCGTTACGCGAACACCCGTGCAGATGTTTTCTGTTGAGCAAGCTATGGAAGGCCTTCGAAGCCGCGGCCAAGGCCCCGCGCCACGCGGTCGTCGGCCTTCGGTCAGCGCGCGTCTGCGGCTTCGAAGTCTGATTCCTGGGCGAGCGATGCCAGGAGTCGGCGCGTGCGCCGTGCAGAGTCGGGATCGGGACACATCTCGGCCACCAGCAACTCGCTCGCGCCGCTCAGGGCGAATCGTTCAAGCCCTGCACGCACTTGCTCCTCGCTGCCTACTACGAACAATTCGTGCGGCGACAGCACGCCTTCGCGCGCCAGCAACGATCGATAGGAAGCCATCGACCCATACACCGCCAACCGTTCGCGGGCTGAGTCGATCGCGGGTTCGGTCCTGCGGGTCACACATACGGCAACCGCGGCGAGAATTCGCGGCGGGCGACGGAACCCACTCGCGGCCGCCTGTCTCACCTGCGGAATGACAAAGTTTGCCAGAGTCTTGTGTCCCACCATCCAGGTGACGACGCCGTCAGCTTCCTCGCCAGCAAATCGCAGCATCGCTGGTTTAAACGCCGACATCAGCACCGCTGGAGCCGCAGCATTCACTTGGGCACGTCCGCGCACTGCCATGGTACGTCCCAGGTCGTCCATCGACTCACCATTGAGGAGCCTGCGCAGCACGGTCACCACGCGTCGCATATGAATGGTCGGTTGTTCGAAGATAAAACCCGAAAATGATTCACGATTGTGCGGAAGTGGTGGTCCAACGTTGAGCACCAGCCTGCCGCCGGTCGCGTCCTGTACCGTGAGTGCCTGAACGGCCAACGCCATAGGATGACGCAGGAACGTCGCGGTGACGGAAACTCCGAACTCGAGATCGGGCACCACTCGCCCGATGACCGCGACCGCAGTCAGCAAATCCGCGTTGGTGTCGCGCGACAACCAGTAGCTGCTGAAGCCATCGTGGCGAGCGCGAGCGGCTTCATCCGCCAGATCGCTAAGGGTTTTCCCGGGGCCTCCACCAATTATACCGATGCGCATTTCAACTTCCTTGCGCGAAAAAATCTACTGCTTAAAGCGCCAGTGCTAGCGTTCCATCCTCGTGCCACTGGGCCGAATCGTGACCAAAGATCAGTCGGGTCCCCGCGCGCTCCATTACCCGATAGCGCTCCATCACCGAGCGCATCGCGTCGTAGCTGTGGGCGAACGGAGGAAACACCATGTCGTCGAGCGCCTTGCGCATATAGCAGGAATCCGCGGTCAGCACGGTTTCCCCACTTTCCAGCTGCACCCTCAGAGATTGATGACCTGCGGTGTGCCCATAACTGGGAATACACACGACGCTGCCATCGCCAAACACATCGTGCTCGCCGTCGACCAGCTGCAGCGGATGGCCCAAATCGAAATCGGCGCGGTTGTACCCGTTCTTGCGGATCAAATCCGGGTCCGCCCCGGCTTCCCATTCGCGCCGCTGCACAATTAGCTTGGCGTTGGGCAGGTCGGCGTTGCCCCCCACGTGGTCGAAATGCAGATGGGAGTTGATCAGATAGTCGACGCGGGCCGGTTCGACGTCGCGTGACCGCAGGCGGCTGGCGAGATCCTCGCCGGTGCGAAAGCGGACCTGGAAAACCTTGCCGAGAGCTCCGAGTCGGTTGGCATTGGTCTGCAGATCGCGATGGAGCCCGGTGTCGAAGACGGCCCGGCCTTTGGAATGCTGGACCAGGAAGCTCGGGATGGGAAGCCTGTACCGACCGGGCTGCTCGTCGAGAATAAATTTCGCATCCACCTCGAGCCATCCGCACACCATCGGAAACATCCGAACCGCCATCCGCTACTCTCCACCTCGTTGGGGGTACGAGGGATGGTGCGATTGCTCGCACCATCCCGTCGGGGGCTCGTACCGGGGGAACTCTATGCCGCTTCGGCCTTCACGCCGTTGAGCTTCTTCAATTCGGGCATCACTTCGCGCGCAAACAGCCTGAGGCTCTTTTCGACGTCTTCGATCGGCATGCCCGCGTAGCTGAAAACGCCGGTGTAGTGGTCCGCGTTCACCCGCTTGCGGATCTCGTCGATCTTATTGAAGCACATCTCGGGGGTGCCCCAGACCTGGAGGTTGAGGAAGTAATCCACCGATGCGTCCTTGCCGCCGCCTTTCAGGTTCTTGGCCATCTGTTCGTAGTATTCGTAGCCCTTGGCCTTCCCGAAATGATCCGCCGCCATCTCGTAATGGCGCAGGGCGGTGTGCCAGTAGCCGCCGATGTACCTGACCGCCATCTCGTGCGCACACTCGACGCTCGGATCGCAGAATGTCCAACCCGCCGCGATGGTCGGGAGCGGCTCGCCACCATTCACCTGTCGGTAGATGGTGCGATATTCGTTGAGCTCCTGCGCCACCGCCTCCCACGGCTTTTGCGGGATGATCAGAATGCCGATACCGAGCTTCGCCATGATGCGCGAGGATTCAGGCGATACCGCGGCGGCATAGGTTCGGCCCTTGAAGCTCTTGAACGGTCTGGGCCGAATGTCGCGCCGGGGCTGCTGGACGAATTTTCCATGGTGTTCGATGTAACCCTTCTCGAGGCCTTCGATGATCATCTGCGCATACTCGATGAAGCGCTCGCGGGACTCGCCCATATCGACGCGAAAGCCCTCGTACTCAATTCGCGCGAGACCTCGGCCCAGACCGAGAATCATCCGACCGTTCGACATGTGGTCGACGACCGAGACTTGCTCCGCCACGCGCATGGGGTCATGCCAAGGCAGCACCACGACCATCGAGCCGAGCTTGATGTTCTGGGTGCGCCCCGCGTAATAGGTCAGGAATTGCAGCACATCGGGGCACATCGTGTAGTCGTCGAAGTGATGCTCGACGCTCCAGATCGAATCGAAGCCCAGGGGTTCGTACAAATCGCCGAGCTTCAGATCGTCCCGATAAACATCGTAGTCCGAACGATGATTCAGTGGGTTCTGAAAAATAACCGCGCCGCCTACTTTCATGTAGTTCTCCTTTGTTCTCCGTCGCTCTTTCCCGCCGGGACGCCCCGCCGGCGGCAATCAACTAGATGATCAGGTTCAAGCCTTCCACGCCCAGCGTGTCGTAAAGCACGGTCTGAAGAAACCGGTCTATTTTCGACTGCGGAACGTGGGTGATTTTCATTTGCGCGTGTACGTAGCCGGTAACCGCAATAACCCGCGCGTCGTTCTCCGCATCCTTCACCCGAAGGCTGCCCGTCTCGACGCGCCAACGACGCACCGTCTCGGCTACAATGCCGACCACTTTCTCCTGGAATTGCAGGTACTGTGGCCAGAGTTCGGAGCGGATCGAGGTGCTCCATTCGAGCACAATGCACGCGTAGTCAGGGTGGGTGACCACCGAATCCCCGAAGGCACGCGCTGCCGCGAGCACGACTTCCGGCGCGGGACGGTTCGAAGCGTGGATCCGCTCGGTCATATCTTCATAAAAGTTGGCAACTTCACTCAGCACATCCCGCACCAGCACCTCGCGGGTCGGAAAGTAAAAGAACACCGTAGGCACTGAGACCCCGGCTTCGCGGGCGATTTCAGTGTGACGCGCCCCGCCGAGTCCGCGCCGAGCGAACACCCGAATCGCGGTTTGCAGCAACGCGGCTTTGCGTTCGGGCTGCTCGAGGGGACGAGCTCTGGAGCGCACCGCTACGGCTTTCGCAGACATTGGTCTGACGCTAGCTGCCATTGAAGTTTCTGTCAATGACCATTGATAAGAGCTTCAAATCAAGCCCCTCATCTCCTCGCGTCACACTCTTCGTTCCTTCCGCGTCTCAAGAAAGGGAGGACCAGAACCACGTGCTAACCGTAAACAAGGCTGCTTTTGCCAAAGAACTCAGCGCCAAAAATCGATCAGGCCTCAACGCGCGTCCCGCCTGGGTTTCAGAAACCCTCTTCCCCTTCACCAGCCGGTTTGTCCGAATCGAAGATGCACAACTGCACTATGTAGACGAAGGAACGGGTCCAACGTTGCTGTTCTTGCACGGCAGTCCCATGTGGTCCTTCATGTTCCGACATACAATTGGAGCTTTGCGTGCGCAGTTTCGCTGCGTAGCGGTAGACATGCCTGGTCTAGGATTGTCTATGGCGCCGGTCGCCTGCGGAAGCGAGTTCGAGCGTAACTCGAGCTATTATCGGAAGTTTGTGCAACACTTCGACCTCAGGAATGTCACTCTCATAGCGCACGCGACGGCAGCCCCATCAGCTTTAAGAATGATTATTTCCGAACAGGGACGAGCCGCTGGGGTGGTGATTACCAACAGTTTTGCATGGTCGATGCGGGCTTTCCCGTCCATGTGGCGCTTCGTCCGCGTAGTGAGCTCGCGGCCCTTTCGGATCCTAAACGAACGCTTAAACCTCCTGCCCAGATTGACGACGCGCATTGGGCGCAGCTCGGGTCGATTCGGCAAGGCGGAGTGTGCCGCCATCCTTGGGCCGTATCAGCAACCCGACGCGCGGCGCCATCTGGGGAGTCTGCTCTATGGACTTCGCGCGGAGGTCCCTTTCTTCGAAGCCCTCAGAGCTGACCTCCCGAAGCTTCGTACCACACCTCTTCTGCTTCTTTATGGAATCAAGGACCATGGCTACCAAGCCGGCTTCCTCGAACAGTGGAAAAGCATGGTCCCGCACGCGAGCGTAACCCTGCTTGAGAAGTCCGGCCACTTTGCGCCGGAGGATGAACCGGAGACCTACACGGCGGCGCTGTCCGAGTGGCTGGCGCAGCGCGGCGCATCGCAGCCGAGCGCAAGCGTTCAGCGCCGGTCTGGGTGAGCAGTGGATTTTGAATCTTACCGTCCGCTTCTGTTCTCGATCGCGTATCGGATGCTCGGCAGCGTCGCGGATGCCGAAGACATGGTGCAAGACACTTACCTGCGTGTCGAAGCCTTCTCGCAGGAGAAAATTGACAATCCGCGAGCCTATCTGTGCACCGTGGTCACGCATCTTTGTCTGGATCATCTTCGCTCCGCACGTTCACGTCGCGAAGTCGCATCCGGAATGACGTTGCCCGAGCCAGTGGCGGAGCCGTTGCTCGCTCTACCACTGGAGAGCGCGACCTTGGCCGAGTCGCTATCAATAGCCTTTTTGACCATGCTGCAAAGTCTCGCTCCCTTGGAGCGGGCCGCCTTCCTGCTTCATGAAATTTTCGATTTCGACTACCCGGAGGTCGCGCGAATCGTCGGTAAGACTCCGGTGAACTGCCGACAGATCGTTAATCGTGCCAGAAAGAACATGCAGGGGGGGCGCGTTAGATTTGCAATCAGTCCCGCGGAGGTAAGGAAAATTGTCGAGCGCTTTTTGGACGCCGCGCGACAGGGCGACCTTACGAACTTACTCGAACTTCTGGCCCCGGACGTCACGCTGTACGCCGACGGAGGCGCTCACGGCGTTCGTTACGGGGCCGTCCGCAGCATCACCCGCCCGCTGCACGGCAACCAGCGCGTCGCGAAGTTCTTGTTGGCAGGACAAGCGCAGGCGCCGCAGGACATTACCTTCGAAATTCGCGACATCAATCTAGTCCCCGCCATTGTCACGTACATCGATGGCAAACCCCTGGGGGTGATGAGCTTCGACGTGGTGCGACACCGCATCCACAACATCTTCATTCTTGCCGATCCGGACAAACTGCACTCCTTGGCAGAAAACGCTGAGCAAATGCGTCCGCCCTCGAGCGGGTCGTAACCGAAAGCGCAGCGGATCCAAGCCAGGGGAAAAATCGCGCCACAGCACCAACTCGGAGGGCTTTGGGGCAAGGTTTGCCCGAGGTTCGCACAGCAAGTTCTGCGCCTTCGCGTCGCCCGACAATGCCCATGCGCTGCCAACGAGCATCACCATTTGCTGCGACGGGATCTCACCAACCTGCGGCGAATTAGTAGCCTCCACGACGTCTCCAAGAAAGCTGCCAGCGTATCACCCGCTTGTTTCCTGGTCGGCCCGCGTTCAGGGAGAGTCGCGTGGCACCCGATTGGCACGGCGCCGATTTTTCAGCGTCAAACCTACACCGCCCAGGGTCGCACCAGGCTGTCACGAGCGAAGCGGCTGCGCCGTCTCAGATTTGACAGCAAAGGCGCCGGACGCCGACCAGACGACGGCCGGCCAAAAGAGGAGCCATGAAATTGTCGTTTGCTCGAATTGTTACTACCGACGTAGCCGCCCTGGCGAACTTCTATCGCGAGGTGACCGGAATCACCCCGACCTTCCTGAGTGACGCTTATGTCGAATTCGTGGCCAGCGGAGCCGCCATGGCAATCTCCAGCCAACAGACGATGGACGCATATGGAGCGCGCGCCACGCAGCCGGGCTCTAATCGATCAGTTGTCTTCGACTTTCAGGTCGATGACGTCGATCTCGAGCGCATTCGCCTGGGAAAGCTGGTCAGGGAATTCGTGCTTGAGCCCACCAATCAGCCGTGGGGCAATCGATCGATGTTGTTCCGTGACCCGGACGGCAATCTCATTAACTTCTTCGCGCCGATTCGGGCGGGGCAAGTCTCCACGGAAAAATAAACGGGCACGCGGTGACTTGGGAGGAAGAGAACATGGGACTGAAAACAGCGTTGGGACTGACGCAACTGACGAGCATGCTGGTGTTCGGCAGCATCGCATCCTGGTACGTCGCGCCCTGGCTCGCTCGACAGGAACGAGCAACAGCGCTGACTGCCCTGGTGTGGCCGCATGTGTTTCGCTACGTCGCGCTGCAAGCCTACTCCGCGCAGCACGCCGGTTTTCCGATCTCCGATGCAGGGCTAACGCGGCTCGTCTACGGAGACCTCGCCGGCGCGGCGCTCGCGTTCGTTGTGATCCTCGCCCTCCGACACAGAGTTCAGGGCGCAGCCGCCTTGACCTGGTTGCTGGTGGTCACAACCGCTTTCGACACGGTCTCGAATGTTTCCAACGGCATCCACGAAAACCTGTTCGGAGCCGCAACCGGTGTTACCTGGATGGTCGTGAGTTTCTACGTTCCGCTTCTGATGGTGAGCATCGCTCTGACCGTGTGGCAGCTCTACTCCAGATTCGGCGAACCGATTGCCGCTTCCGAATCTGCTGCGCGAGTGCGGATGGGCGCTTCTGCTGTGTAGGGAGCAGGTAACTTACACAAAGAGCATTTATCGATGAATCATAAATTGACCATCGTCTTACGAAGTCTCCTTGGACTAATCTTTGTCGCGGGTCCGGCGGCTGCCATGTTTCATGTGGTAGAGCCCACCCTGCCAACGCAGGCGGCTGCGTTTACCGCAGCTCTCGTCAAGACCGGCTATATGATGCCGCTGCTATGGAGCACGGAAATAGTGGCCGGCTTGATGCTACTGAGTGGAATACTGGTGCCGATCGCTCTCCTGCTGCTTGCCCCGGTGATCGTTAACATTGCCTTGTTTCATGCTTTGCTCGCGCCGGCCGGGGCCGGTCCGGCGGTCCTGGTGGTTGGACTGCAGATATCCCTGGCCTGGCAGTATCGCCGCGCGTTTGAACCACTCTTCGTGCTGCGCGCCGGTTCTGGCCGGGCGCACGACCTGGCTTCGGTGAAAAAGCAAGCAGCCTGACGGAAAATTGTTTCTGCCCAGGCCCGCGCGGCAGGGCATCCTTTTTCTCGAAAACGAGCCAATCAAAACCGTCTTCTTGATCAGAGGATGGAGCACTATGCGGAAGAGCGCCCTGGATTGATGTTTCCTGACCAGGGCCTGTAGTACAACGACCACCATGATGGATGACAGCCAGAAGCAGAAACTGCTTGACCTGTGTGGAAGTCAGCACGTGGCGATCATTTCCACACAGGGCCGAGAATGGCCGACCGCCACGATGCAGGCATTCGCCGAGACGCCTGAACTCGAACTGCTGTTCATAATGGGCGACAGCGACAAGTACCGGAACCTGATCGAGCGGCCAGGCGTCACGGTTCAAATCGACGATCGTGACAAGGGCGACATCCCCACCTTCCGCGTGAATCGGGCCACGATCTATGGGACGGCGACTGAAATTCCGCGCGGCGACCAGTGGAACGTCCTCAAAGAGCAGTTCATTCGCAAAAATCCGTTCGAAGAGCGCTTCTTTGCAAATGAAGCGCTCAAGATGATCCGGGTGACGCCCCGGCGCATCTCATTCGCCGGCGCGGACTACAAGAACTTCAAAGTCGAGTTGTAGAAAAACAACAGGGGCGGCCGTTTTCCGATCGCCCCCGTTTGCTGGTTCTGAGCGTTTTTAAGCCGCCGCGTGCGTGGGGAGCTCGGCCCCTTCGCCCAGCGGTTCCGCGGGCCACTTCTTCACTTCAGGCAGCACGTGCTTGGCAAAGCACTTGAGATTACGTTCCACCTCATCGAACGGCATCCCCGCGTAGCTGAAATTCAGCATGAATCCCCGTGCGTCTATGGTGTCGCGGATGAACTTGAGCTTCTCCAGCACCATGTCCGGGGTCCCCCACGGCATCAGCTTCGCAAAATCCAATGCCGCACCGTCGATACCGTGCTTGGCGATAAACTTGTTGATCTGGCGGTAGGATTCGTAGCTCTTCCAGGTGCCGAATTTCTCCGATTGCATCTCGTAGTGCTTGATCACGGTCCGGTAGTTGCCTGACAACCACTTCATCGCCTGCTCTTCGGCGCGATCCTTGTTCTCGTCGACGAAAACAAATCCGCCGCTAAGTGGTTTTGGCGGAGGCGTGCTGTTCACCTCGCGCCAGACCTGATGGTAGACCTCGAAGTCCTTCTTGACCGCTTCCCACGGCTTCTGGGGAATCACCAGCAGACCCACTCCTAGCTTCGCCATAATCGGCATGGACTCGGGCGAGACCGCTGCCGCGTAGGTCCGTCCCTTGAAAGACTTAAACGGGAACGGACGAATCTCGCGGCGCGGCTGCTTGGTGAAAGATCCGCCCTCCATGTAGCCCTTCTCGAGCGCGTTCATGATCAGCTCGGCGTATTCGACGAACAGGCTGCGCCCCTCGTTCTGGTCGATGCGGAAGCCCTCGTACTCGATGCGTGCGAGACCGCGCCCAATTCCGAAGATAAACCGCCCATCCGAGATGTGATCAATGAGTGCGATCTGCTCGGCGACCCGCAGCGGGTCATGCCAAGGCAGCACCACAACCATCGAGCCGAGCAGCGCCTTCTGGGTCCGCCCGGCCATGTAGGTGAGAAACTGAACCGGGTCGGGACACATCGTGTAATCATCGAAATGATGTTCGACCGCCCAGACCGAATCGAAGCCGAGCGGCTCCGCCATCTCGGCCAGGCGAACTTCATTTTGCCAGACCTCGCGGTCGGAAAGTTTGTTTTCAGGGTTTTGAAAAACGCATCCGTAGCCGACGTGCATAGGGACCTCCTTCAAGCGCCTCTCAACGCCTGTCGCGAACTGCTGCAGCAAAGTCTACATACTGCCTTCGAGGTCAACTGCCAAGTGCGGTCGCCGCCAGACGCCGACGCTCCGGTCAGGACGAGAACGCAACCGAGCAGGACCTAGCCCTCCTTGGTGCCAATTATGGGCCGGGGCCGAGGGACGTCGGTGTCGGTTCGGAGGAGGAGTGCCGCGCACTCCAAAGATACTTTGCGGCCCCGTCTCCCACACTGGGCTACTAGCGACGGCTTTGATTGCGAGCCTGCATGGCGCCTGGATATTCCGGCGCCAACGCGCTCGCCCGGTCCAAGGTGTCGAGCTCAGCTTGTTCCAGACGAAGGCCGATCGCGGAGAGATTCTGGTCGTTCTGCTGGGCGGTGTGCGCGCCATAGATTACCGAGCTCACGCCGGGCTGTTGATTCACCCACGCAAGCGCTACTTCCGCGATGCTTCGACCACGCTCCTTGGCGACGTTCTCTACCGCTTCGAGCGTCCGGTAGTTGCGCTCGTTCGCTAACCTTCCCCACAGGTCGAGTTTGGCCAGGCGGCTGTCCTGCGGTGGCCTCTCGCCTGACCGGTACTTGCCCGTTAAAAACCCGCCGCCGAGTGGGCTCCAAGGAATTACGCCGACCTGTTCGGAGCGGCAGAGCGGGAGGATCTCGCGCTCGATTTCACGGGAAATTAGGCTGTATTGAGGTTGCAGGCAGTCGAAACGCGCGCAGTTGTGTTTGTCACTGACCCAGAGGCTTTTCATCAGCTGCCAGGCCATGAAGTTGGAGGCGCCCAGATAACGCACTTTGCCTTGACGCACCAGGTCATCAAGCGCGCGCATTGTTTCTTCGATTGGCGTTTCGAAATCCCACGAATGTACCTGATACAGGTCGATATAGTCCGTCTGTAGCCGCCTGAGGCTGCGCTCGACCTCGGCCATGATGTGACCTCTCGACAGCCCGATATCGTTGGGGGGAACCGGTTTACCCAAAAAAACGTTGGCATTGAAGCGGACTTTGGTCGCAAGGACCAGTGACTGGCGGCGCTCCTTGATGATTCGTCCGGTGATTTCTTCCGATGCGCCAGCTGAGTAGACGTTGGCAGTATCCAGGAAATTACCGCCTAGCTCGAGATAGCGATCGATGATTTTGCGAGCGTTGGCTTCATCGGTCTCGCGCCCGAAGGTCATGCATCCCAGGCACAGCTCGGACACTTTGAGACCGGTGCCGCCTAGTCTCCGATATTCCATTTTTACTGCTCCTCCAAATCGCGAGTTTAATTGCACGGACCACCCATGCAACAGAGAAACCACGCGGTGGAATGGGCCCTTTTTCGGGGATATTGGGCGATGAATTATTTTGAATACGTTTGCGTCTATTCCAGTAGGTGCAAGGCTCTGGCACCGACCCGGTTGGTTGCTCCTCCCACTGACCGGGGACACCGTCCGTACCGTAATGCGGACGGCCGCTACGAACGGGCGGGCGTTGGAGAGTTCCCCCCCT
>Ga0126378_10002763_pt1 | contig 13081 bp, 17 predicted proteins | sample PanSoiMetPlot_23_FD_92587 | JGI IMG/M metagenome (GOLD analysis project Ga0126378, IMG submission 92587) | Tropical forest soil microbial communities from Panama - MetaG Plot_23 | ecosystem: Environmental > Terrestrial > Soil > Tropical forest > Bulk soil | place: Panama | collected 2016-02-17
AGCCAGACGGTGAGCTCGTCGTCGAGACCAGCACGCAAGGTTCGCTGTACACGCGGGAGCAACTGGCGAAAATGCTTGACCGGCCAATCTCGTCCGTCCGGGTAATCCCGACTCCGCTTGGCGGTGCTTTCGGCGCGAAACTCATGGTCGTTGAGCCGCTGGCGGCGGCGGCTGCGGCGCGGCTACACCAGCCGATCCGGCTGGCATTCACCCGTACCGAAGACTTCCTTGCGTCCAATCCGGCACCTGGCTGCGCCATCGACCTGGAGATCGGCGCGAAGGCAGACGGATCCTTCACGGGCCTGAGGTGTCGGTTCATCTTCGACGCCGGGGCGTTCACTGAATGGCGCGTCGAGATGGTCGCCGCGGTCCTGATCGCTGGGCCGTACCGGTGGCCTGCCTTCGACATCGACGCGGTCAGCGTAGCGACCAACCGTATTGGGGCCGGTTCCTATCGCGGTCCCGGCGGCCCACAGCCTGCCTTTGCGCTCGAAACAACTGTGGACGAGCTGGCCTGCGCGCTCGGTCTCGACCCGCTCGATATCCGGGCAGCGAACCTTGCCCAGCCTGGCGAGCCCATGGTCGACGGTGCGCCGTGGCCGCCGGTCGCGGCACGAGAGTGTTTGGATGCGATCCGCAGCCATCCACTGTGGCGGCGCAGACGTGAATTGGCATCCGGAGAAGGTGTCGGTGTCTCGCTCGGCTACTGGCCAGGCGGGAAGGAAACTGCCTCGGCCCTATGCCGGCTGGACATGGACGGCGGCCTCACGGTCGTGACCGGCTCGGTGGATATGACCGGCACCGCGACCGCGTTCGCTGCGATCGCCGCGGAGGCCTTCGGGATCCGTGCCGAATCTGTCCGGGTCATCACGGCGGACACCGCCACGGCCCCGCTCTCGCCGATCAGCGGCGGCAGCGTGGTGACGTACGCGGTGGGCGCCGCCGTGCAGCGAGCGGCAGCCAGTGTCAGGGCAAAGCTACTTGCGGCAGCCGCACAGGAACTTGAAGCTGCTGCCGCCGACCTGGAGATTATTGACGGAGGCATCCGGGTGGTCGGCGATCCGCAGGATCTGCTATCCGTGGCTGAGCTTGCTGGGAAGCTGTGCGGGTTCGGCAGCCCGCACGAGCCCGTAGACAGCATCGGCGCGGCTGCGCCGAGTTCGCTAGCGCCTTCGTGCGCCGCCCACCTGAGCCGCGTGGCTCTCGACTCAGAAACGGGAACGGTAACTGTTGTAGCGCACGTGGTCGCGCAGGATGTCGGCCGGGCATTGAACCCGGCGCTGGCCGAGGGCCAGTTGCGCGGTGGGGCAGCGCAGGGAATCGGCTGGGCGCTTCTCGAGGAACTCCATCATGACGAGAACGGCCAGCTCGTGACGGCGTCGTTCGCCGACTACGCCGTGCCGCGGGCCCATGCCGTCCCGCCAATACAGACCATACTCATCGAGGTCCCGTCGACCGACGGCCCTTTCGGCGCCAAAGGCATCGGCGAGGTTCCTGTCATTCCCGTGGCCGCGGCAATCGCCAATGGGGTCGCTGCGGCAGGAGGAATTCGCCCGGCCGAGCTGCCGATGACAGCGCAGCGACTCTGGAGGCTCCTCAATAGGGCAGCCGCCGAGTAAGGCGAGCAATATGAACGCCAGCCAGATCGATGCCGTGATCGTCGGCGGGGGAATCGCGGGCCTCGCCGCCGCGTGGCGGCTACGTCACCGCGATGTGCTGCTCCTGGAGGCGGACACCCGCGTGGGCGGGCGGATCTGCTCCGAACCCCGGGGAGCCTACTGGCTGAACTGGGCGCGCCCACGTGTTCGCCGGACCCGGATCGGCGACCGGCCGGCTCCTGGATGAGATGGCTGTCCGGGCTGAGCCGCCGTATCGGGGACTGCAAGCGGCAGGCGATGATCTGGCGTTCAGGTCTCTGAGCGCTCAGCTCGCCTGCCGCAGTGCGCGAAGCAGCGGCCAGAGCAGCCGCCGCGGGTACGCCGTTTCGCCCTCGACAACGGCGCGGACGATCTGCGGGAGCCTGCGCGGGTTCACGTCCTTGGCCAGGTAGCCGTCGGCTCCAGCGCGGGCAGCTGCCAGCGCACCGGTCTCGTCGGGGGTCGCTGTGATCAGCACGACCCGTGCCGAGGGCAGCGCTTTGCGGATGGCCGCGGCGGCAGCGAGGCCCCCGCCCCCGGGCATGTGAACGTCGAGCAGGCACAGGTCGGGGCGCTCGCGCAGCGCGGCATCGACAGCCCCGACGCCAGTGTCCGCTTCGGCGCACACCTGGAGTCCGCCCGACTCCAGATCACGCCGCAGCGCAAACCTGATCGGACGGTGATCATCGGCAACGAGAATCCGCAGGCGCCTGGCGGGTCCGTCCATGGCTCGAGTGTTCTGGCGGACTGGCGGCAGCAGCAAGCGATTGTGCGTTCAGGTGCCTGAGCGCGCAAACGGTCGCAACATGTCCGTTCCGCGGCCGCTGAGGAACGCCGGCACGGCGCGAACGACGCAGGTCGCGGGCGTGGCTCCGACTCACAGGCTTGCCCGGTCCTGTGGGCGCCTTTACGCTGGCGGAATGCGGGGTGGGGGCGTTGCGGCGCTTGTGACGGCCGCGGTGTCGGCTGTCGTCACGGTTGCCGTGGCGCTGATTCCGCAGCTGCACTTCGCTTACCGGCAGCCGTTGTTGCATGTCGCGCTGGAGACAGCGGCATCCATTATCGCTTTGCTCGCCGGCTTCCTGGTGTTCGGCCGACTCCGCCGCGCCGGCACGCTCAACGAGCTGCTGCTTGCGTGTGCGCTCGCATTGCTCGGGCTGTTGAACCTTCTGTACGTGATGACGCCCGCGCTGGTGCCGCGCGAACTCATGACCCTGGTCGCGCTCATCGGAAGCTCGCTCAGCGCCGCGCTGTTTGTCCTGGCGGCGTTCGCCCCGCGCGGCAAGCTCCGGCGGCCAGGTTACACGTCGGCCGCCACGGCAGCCGTTGCGCTCGCGGCGCTCATCACCGCCGCGCTTGCCAGCGAAGTCACTGGGAGCGCGCCATTTGTTGCCGCTGGGCTGCCACAGGATCCGTCGCTGCGGCCTGATCTTTACGCGCAGCCGACAGTGCCAGCGCTGCACCTGTTCATAATGATCTTGTACGGACTGGCCGCTGTTGGCTTCCTCCGCCGCGCCGAGCGGTTCGGTGATGAGTTTTTCGGCTGGCTCGCGATCGCGGCAGTCCTGGCAGCCGCCTCTCATCTCAATTATTTCTTGTATCCGATTCTTTACGGACAGTGGGTTCACACCGGTGACCTTTTCAGGCTCTGCTTCTACGCCGTCCTGCTGGCCGGGTCGATGCGGGAGATCTGGTCATACTGGCGGGCCATGTCGCAAGCGGCAGTTGTAGATGAGCGCAGGCGGATAGCCCGCGACCTGCATGACGGGCTGGCGCAGGAGCTGGCCTACCTCGCACGGAATCTTGACTCTTTGGCCGAGGGTGCGGCAGGCGGCACTCTCCAGCGGTTGCGGTGCGCGGTGGAACGGGCGCAGCTCGAGTCGCGGCGCGCGGTCAGCACGCTCGCCGGGCCTGTTGGGCAGTCCCTCGAGTCCGCGCTCGCGGAAGCGGTGAGCGAGGTTGCCGATCGGTTTCACGTCGGGCTCGATCTCGATCTCGCAACAGGCCTCCGGCTGCCAGCGGCGCGCGCGGAAGCCCTGACCCGCATCGCTTGCGAGGCAGTCGCCAACGCAGCGCGCCACAGCGGGGCCAGCCGGGTGCGGCTCAGCCTGGAACGCGACGGCCCGCGGGCCCGGCTGCGGGTCAGCGACCGCGGGCGCGGGTTCGAGCCAACCGCCCCCGCCGATGGATTCGGGCTCGTCTCGATGCGTGAACGTGCCCGCTCGGTGGGCGGCGAGCTGAGAATTCTCTCTGCCCCTGGCCACGGCAGCAAAGTGGAGGCGGCCCTGTGACGGAACCGGTCAGGCCGTTGCGCGTATTAATCGCCGACGATCACCCGCCCACCCGAGATGACGTGCGCCGCGCGATCGACGGTGACGAACGGCTCGACGTCTGCGCTTCGGCGGCAGACGCCGCCGGAGCGGTGCAAGCGGCCGTCCGCGAGCGACCCGACATCTGCCTGCTCGATATCCGGATGCCGGGCAGCGGCCTGGCCGCTGCGTGGGAAATCAAAGCCAGGCTGCCCCAGGCGAAAATCGTGATGCTGACCGTATCCGATCAGGACGACGATCTGTTCGCCGCGCTGCGAGCCGGCGCGGACGGATACCTGCTGAAGACCATGAACCTGCGGCGGCTGGCCGATGCACTGGCAGGGGTCTGCTCTGGCGAGGCGGCCATCCAGCGAACGCTTGTCGCGCGCGTGCTTGAACGCTTCCGCGGGCGGGAACCTGGCTGGCGCCGCCCGGTCGGCGGCGGAGCAGCTGAACAGCGGTTGACGAGCCGCGAGTGGGAGGTGCTCGAGCTGCTCGCGCAAGGAAACTCGACCGCGGAGATCGCCACTCGGCTCGTGCTATCAGCAAGCGCCGTGCGCGTCCACATCGCCTCCGTTGTCCGCAAGCTGGACGTCACGGACCGCGCGGCAGCTGCGAAGCTCTTCCGGCGCTCAGGAACCTAGCGCCCGGTCTCCGCCAGATCCTTGCCTCGCGTCAGCGCTGGCATGAGCCTTGTGCCAACTTGGCCACCTTCTGACAAAGGGAACAGCGATGAGGCGTCTCGCACTCATATTCATTCCGTCGGCCGCGGCTTTGCTTCTGACGGCCAGCCCAGCGCTCGCCGACAGCCCGCACTTCCTGACCGCCAGCAACAACGTGAGCAGCACAACGGGGGCGCTCACGACCACATTCAAGGATGCCGGCTTGGGCACCGGTACCTCAAGCATCCAGATCACCGTCAACGTCACCACCGCGAGTGCTGTCTACCAGTGCTTCAACAACGGCGGCAACCACCCCAAGGCCGGGAACAAGGAAACCGTCTCGACGACGCTCGCCGCGTCCGGTACCTTCCCGGTCCGCCATGGGCAGACCACCGGCAGCCTCACCGTGGGACCGCCCAGCCCCGGGGACTTTAGCTGCCCATCCGGTCAGTCGCTGTTCCTGCAGTCGGCGACCTACTCGGGCACCGTCGTCTCGGACGCGACCGGCAACTCTCTCGGGGCAACGCCGGACCCGATCTCGACGGGCCCGATCCACGTCCCTGTCTGACCAGCTTCAACGAAAGGGCCTCAGAAATGACACCAGGACGCTTGAAGGTCGAGCACAACGGCCACTACACCGGACCTGCCAACATCAAATACAACTCGCCGTTCCCGTGCGTAAACGGCAACTTGGGCAGCGGCGACATGATGGGCGTGGTCATGCACACGATGGCCGGGAACCTGCCGGGCACAACGCAGCTGTTCAACGACCCGGCTCGCCAGGTCAGCGCGCACTTCGGCATCGCCCAGGACGGCGAGATTTGCCAGTACGGCCCGATCGGTAAGGGGTGGGTAGCCTGGCACGCCGTCGCGGCGAACCAGGCCTGGTACGGCATCGAGCACGCCGACAACGGGAATCCGGAGAACCCGCTGACCCGGGCCCAGGTCGAAGCCAGCGCCCAGTTGCTCGAACTGCTATCCCGGTTCGCCGACTTCCCGTTGCAGGTCACGAACGACGTGAACGTGAAGGGCTACGCAACGCACAATATGGGCGGCGCGGCATGGAACCCCAATGGCCACACCTGCCCGGGGCCAGGCCCGCGGGGGGGTCAGCGGGCGGACATCGTGAAGCTGGCCAAGCTGATCCGGCATGGGGACGCGCTCGCCTCCGGCCCGCAGCACATGGACGGCTCAACCTCCCTCGGCGTCTTGGCAGAGCGGCAGAATACGACGCCAGCCGCGATCCTCTACCAGACCGCCCGCAAGGTCGACGCCTTCGAACCCGTCGAAGCTGCCTACATCAACGTCGGCAACTGGAAGGCGAAAATGCCCAGCGGCATGGTCATCTGGCTGCCGTGACCGGGCGGGAGACCGCGCCGTCTTCGGCGCTCGGCGGCGGCCTGGCGCGTGAGGGCCTTGCGGGAGCCACATAATCGCCCGGCCCGTCACACTACGCCTGACGGGCCGGGCGACGCGATCAGCTGCGCCGGCACGGGCCGCTGACCGGCCGCCCAGCGACGGCGCGTCGTACCGCTGTGACTGTGGGCGCCCAGCTGCGCTGGCGACCGGCTCCATGCAGGTGATCAGCCATGATGTTCTGCCCCGGGGAAAGGGCCTGACCGCACGCGCGGCGGCAGCGAAGTTCGTTGTCCTGTTCGCCAGGTGACACCCATAATGTCTCATGCTGGGCTCTGGGCGTGCGGAGCGTTCGTACGATCAGGTCGACGCGGTGGACATAGGCGGCCCGGGACTCGTCAGGTCGGGCGGGGGATTTGAAGGCGGCGGGTTCGGCCTGGCCGGCGCTGCAGAGCGCATGGCGATCGCGGCGGTGCTGAATGCGATCACGTCGCAGGTCACGTCAAGACCCTCATCCGCGCACAAGGGACCGCACTTGGCAGCCCAATATGGGCAGTGTCCCTAACTGGGAAATTCTGCTACGAGGTTGGCATGAGCGAGCCTGTCCTGATCGAATTGATGAGCGGGGCCGGGTGAGCCTCGGCCGCCTGCACCTGGCGCCGGGGCCGTATCTGGGCGTGATGGAGCCGGACGGGACGGTGGTGTTGCGCCCGGCGGCGGTGATGACCAGGAGCCAGGCCAGACTGCTGGCCAGCCCGGAGCTGATGGCCCAGATCGACGCATTCGCCGCGGACCCGGATGGCGGGACGCGGAGGGGCCGCCCGCAGAGGCGTTAGCCGGTGAGCAGCCTCGAGCCGAATTACTCGGCGCAGGCGCTGGCGGCCTCGGACCGCCTGGAGGCCGGGGCGGATGACAAGCTGCTGAACGGCGTGTGCGATGTGATCGACCTGATTTGCGATCATCCGGGGGATCGGCAGGCGCGAGCCGAGCAGTTGCGGACCGTGTCCGGGACGCTTGTGTGGAAGGTCCCGGTGCGGACGGCGGTGGATGACTGGGTGGTGATGTGGTGGCCGCGCCGTGACGTGGCGGACATCTACTACATCGGCCAACTCTAGGACGGCGTGAGAGGCCCGGTTGCGTCCGGTTATGTCCGGCTGGCGCCGTCTTGATGCGACAGCGAAACCGCAGCTCAGCCCCGGGCACTGTGCCGGAGCCTGGTACGACCGGAGCGGTCTACCGGGCCGTCGGCTATACGTGAATGAAAGCTCTGCCCGGGTCGGCGCGAGCCCCGCTCGCCCGGGGGAGACGGGAGCCGCCTTCCGTCTGATCACCTGAGCCCGCCCGGTCGGCGCGTCTGGAGGTGGTTGTCGTCGGCGACATCTCCGGGTCGGTCGCCGAGTCCCGCAATTCAACGGCCCCGCCGATGATGACCTGCGGGCCGCGCCGCGGCCCAGCGTGCTCATCCGGGTCGCAGGAGCTGGGGCTTCGGCGACAACTGCGCTGATTGTCGGCCTCCCGGATTGCCAGGGCGGCTTCATCCGGGTGTCCGGGGCCCTGCTGGGAGGACGGGCGGCCGGGCCGCAGCAACCGGAACTGGGCGAGATCCAGACGCGTGCAAGCCAACGTCCGCTGCCGGCTGATGCCCGCAGCCCCGCGCGCGGGAGGATAGATCGAGGGTCGGTCATTGGCGTGTCTCGCGAGCTCCGGGCCTGGCTCGCCCTGCTTGGCAGCCTTTCCGACCCAGCTGACCATCGGAACGAGCACGCCGGGGCCGTCGGTTATCCGGTCTGCGCGATCTTGCCGTGACGCCCGATGCGCAGCGTGATCGGCGCGGTCGTGCCTGGCGGCAGTGGGTTCGTTCCGTTCACGGTCAGCGTGGTGCCGGCGGGATTGCCCAGCCTCATGTCGACGGCATGGCGGAACGTCCAGTTCCTTGAGGTGCCGGCGATCACGTAGGCCTGGAATAGGTACTTGCCTGCCGGGGTGGTGAATTCAATCCAGCAGTCCTGGATAGCCGTCAGGTGAATGTCAGTGAGCGCGGCTGCCGGACTCGGGGCGGGCGAGGCCTCGGGAGGGCGCTGGCTGGGGTGAGCGTGGTGGCTCCCGGCGGCAACCGGTCCGCTCCCGGCATGATTTGCGCCGTGGATGAGGTGGTACGCGGCGATTGCAAGCACTGCCATGATGGCGGCAAGCGCCAGAGCGAGCGCGGCCGCCCTTGCGTGATGCGGCGGCCCGGTTATCGCTGCCGGTTGTTCCGGTCGGAGCAGCTCAGCCGCCGTCGGTTGCGTCGCCGGGTGGGCCACCTCGTATTCGCGGATCAATGGCTCCGGATCGGTCCCGACGGCCCGGGCGATGGCACGAATGTGCCCCCGGGCGTAGAAGTCACTACCGCAGTCGCGATAGTCATCACGCTCGATGCTGCGGATGATCGTTTCCCTGATCCGGGTTCGCCGCCCGACCTCGGTCACGGTCAGACCGGCCCGGCGGCGTGCTTCCGCCAGGTCCTCGCCGATGCTCACAGCGCGCCTCCACTGCCGCATCGCATCACGCGCCTATGGCGCGCGATGAGGGGAATGCTCACACCATCATCGCGCCAACGGCGCCCGAGCAGAACGGGCCACCCGGATGTCATCTCGGGGCGCTGACATCCCGGCGCTCGTGGCAGTCACGGTCGGCGGAATGGCCAGCTGCGTGGCAGCTAGCACGGCGAGAATCGCTGCGGCCGTGCCGACGATACCCGCCTCGCCGCTCTGGCCCGGCCCGGTCCCAGGCCGGCCCATGACCGCGCGGACCGTCTCGGGGCGTCAGCAGCCGGTAAGACCTCCGCACGGTCACGAACACGCCCCGCCACTTGCATGCCGGATAGGAATTGGTGCGGAGCATCGTCGCCGGGATCCGAGAGCGAAGGGCCAGCGTCTTTCGGCGTGCAGGTCGTTGTCCGATGACTCATGACGCGCAGATTGAGGCGAAGGTCGCCGAGGCCCGATTCATGACTGAGTCGAAGCCTGTCGAGCAACCGCTAGCTGAGCAGGCTGACTTATGCCAGCGAGGCGTCAGATTCGAAGGGCATCGTTTTGATGGCACCAATCTCGTTGCGCGTGATCGCGACGCTTGCCTAGGTCTCGGCGTCAGTTCAGGCAGTCCGCTCAGCGGAACGCAACCTCCCGCGGTGACGACACGCGCGGACCGTCCGGAGCAAGGCGGTCGGCACGGTACTACCAGAGCTGCGGCGCACCCCCACTGGCCTCGGTGGGCACCTTGGCGACGATCTCAACCAGGTTGCCGTCTGGGTCTCGCAGCAGGGCAGCCCGGTTGTTGTTCGCAGTGTCATGGGGCGCTTGCATGATCGGCACGCCTTCATTCACAAGTCGGTCAAAGGCCCGATCGGTGTCGTAGGTCCACACGGTGACGGTCATCGCCGGGCTGCCGGGAACGGCGCTTACGCCATGAACTCGCCTGGCGGCTTCGACCGAGCTCAGGCCGATTTTGAACCCGTTGAGCGTAACTTCAACGTGTTCCGGAACTCCGATCGTCGGGGTTCGGAACGTCTCGGTGAAACCGAGCAGATCCTTGTAGAAGTGCATCGCCGCCTGTACGTCGTGGCAGTAGAGGTTGGCAAGCCCTGAGACGAACGAACTCAGCTCCTCGTCCTCCAGCTCGGCTGCCAGTCGATTGCGAGCGGTATCCATCTGGCCTCCCTTGTTGGCTGCGGTTAGTCATTCGATGGCGCGCCTGGACGCACTCAGTGTCAATGCCGGGTCTCGTTGAAAGGTCATGAAGATCCGATCTTTCGGCGTCCGTTTAACTGCCTGCACCCGCTCACTCATCGCCAAGCCCCTCACGTGGGCTCGCCGCCTTCGGCGAGGTCGCGAAGGCGGTCGAGCGACCTGGACCAGTACGGCTCGTATTTCGCCAGCCAGGCGGCCAGTGCGTTTGAGAACGCCTGCGCCTCAAGCCGATACAGCCGCTGTTGGCCTTGACGCGTAGCGCTCACGAGTCCCGCGGCGCGAAGCCCCATGAGGTGCTTGGAAATTCCCGACGGCACAAGTCCAGGGAACTCGCCGGCGAGTTGAGCAACCGTCAACGGACCGCGCTCTGCAAGAAGGTCGAGGATGTGTCGGCGCGTTGGATCGGCGAGCATACGGAACAGTTCGTCGGTCGTATCACGCACTGCGTGCGACCATGAGATTGGCGAGTTGGTCCAGCACCTGATGGCGATCGGCGCCAGCTTCGTAGGCCTCAAGAGTCTTCGGCCAGTTCTTGCCGATCCCGGCGAACCCGTCGTGAACGAGCTTAACCCGCGTCCCGGTAGCCGAAGGCTCGAGTGTGATCACCAGCCGAGCCGGATGCTCCCAGCCAGCGTCCTCCTCGAACCACGACAGGACGAGGCCACCCTCGGGCACGAGGTCGAGGACGATGCCGCTGATCCAGGTGTCCTGATCGGGCCCGAGCAGCCGGTAGGCGCCGCCGACCCGCAGGTCGATCTCGAGGTTGGGGCTAAGCCACAGCCTCAGTGCTTCCTCGCTCGCCATCCACCGCCACACCTGGCTCGGCGGTGCCTGGATCTCGATCGAGCGGACCACCGAGGGCATCGCACCTCCTACGCATTACTGCTTAGTAAACTTTACTATACGGTAATGTATTGGCGTTGTCCACTAGTTGAGGGCTGCGATGCGGAGGCCCTGACGGCGGTATTGCGTGCGTTGCGGATCCGCGTGCGCCAAGCGGATCAACGCCGTGATCTTTTGCGCTCGTGGGTTCGGAGCTCACCTGCCGATGGCGACGTTGGTTCGAACCCAACGCCTGCCACCAGGAAAAACCCAGGTCACCGGCCTACGCGCGGCTGCACGACTGGGCTACAGACGGCTGTGCGGTACGACGGCCTGTGTTGTGAGCGTCGGCGCGTCCGCTGGTCAGGGGCTCGGGCGCTCAAGCGGCGTACCGGAGGCGGCCATGGGCGCGGCGAAGTTTCAAGGCGCGCATGCCCCTGTCAACGGCTTCACTGTCGCGGGCGGCGCCGGGCATGACCACGCGCGCTGGCCCACATGACAGTCACATGACAGCCACATATCCGCCCGCTGGCGCGCGCGGTGATCATGGCGGGTCATGGCGCCGATCCTGGGGACCTGCGCGGCAGCACCCGTGAGGGCGGGCACCGGGCCGGGTCGGTAGCGCCTCGCCCGCAGACACTCTTTGCGGGTGATCCGGCCCAGAACGATGTGACGATACTGGTCTTGTGGACCCGTTCGCGCGCCTGCGGCCCGTTGGGAAGAGGCTGGCCCCACCCGCGGAGGCGCTGGCCCAGGGCTTGGCGGAGCGCGTTGTTGATCTCGTGGTTTCTGCGCTCGATGTGGACGCGCTGCTAGGGCGAGTCGATGTGAACGCGCTGCTGGGCCGGGTGGATGTCGACGCGCTGCTGGACCGGGTGGACGTGGATCGCCTGCTCGCACGTGTTGGCATTGACGACCTGCTCGCGCGTGTTGATATTGACGACCTACTGGCACGTGTTGACATGGACGAATTGCTCGCCCAGACCGACCTGGGCGCAGTCATCGCCCGATCTTCCGGCGGAGTGGCGAGCAATGCGCTGGATGTGCTCCGGAGCCAGGCGGTTGGGCTGGATGAGTTCATCGCCCGGTGGGTGGGGCGTCTCCGCCGCCGCAATTACACAGGTCCGCCACGCCCGGCACACGTAGGGGGCCGGGGCGGAGCTATGAGCGTCCGTCCTGGCGAACCCGGCGCTCCTGGCGCCCCGGCCGCCACCCGCGAGAGCCTGCAGGGGCATTACGCGGGTTTCGCGTCGCGGTTCGCCGCCTACGCCGCGGACGCGGGCACCAGTACCGGCGTGTTCATGCTGACCCTGGCCGCCGTTTCCTTCGCGGTGAGCGTGGTGACCGGCAGGTCGATCAACTGGACCCGGAACGACGCCTGGGCTGGCATTGCCTACCTCGCCTGGTTGTTCATCTACTTTGCCTATTCTTGGGCGGCGAGCGGCAAGACGTTCGGCATGGCGCTGTTCGGGATAAGGGTCGTGCGGTCCGATGGCACCCATGCCGGTGCGCGGCGAGCGGTGCTGCGCACGCTGGCACTGCCGTTGAGCTTCCTGGTCTTCGGCCTGGGATTCCTCGGAATCCTCCTGGGCCGACGGCGGCGGGCGCTCCATGACGTCATCGCCGGCACGGTAGTGATCTACTCCTGGGACGCGCGGGCGGCCCGCCTCCGGTTCCTGGCCCGCGCCTCGCCGCCATTGGGTGGTTCGCCAAGCGGCGTGCCCTAGCCATCGCTGTGAGGTCGGCCGTTGGCCGCCGCGCACGCCATGCGACGGCAAATCGGCGAAGCCATCCACGACTTGCAACAAGCCGAGCAACTCACACCCGAACTCACCCACGCCCACCACGGCGCCAGGCTGGTCACCCTCGACCTGCTCCAGCTCTCCGGCTTGCGGTCACGACCCGAACTCCGCGAACTCGCCGAACCTTTCGGATTCCTGCCCTAGCCACCAGTACCGCAACTGTGATGCGACACCCAATGCGCGACAGCTCTCCGTCAAGTCGAAGTAGAGAGAACAAGCCCGGATCATTCGTGACCCAGGCATTCAAGCCTGGCTTCCCACCTCAGCTATTAGAGACCGTGCCCGTCAAGTCGAGTAGTGACCTGAGGATGTCTTCCATCGCGTCGAGGCTGTCTAGGAAGCCACCGGAGCTGGTCGTTTCGCCAGCATCCTGAGGTCGGGCGGGATAGTGGTCACGGCCAGCCTTGTCGCGGAACGCCAGCCTCATCGTGAGCGTCGTCACTCCGTCAGTTTCGTGCAGCTGCCAGGTCTCGACCGCCTCGGCATCCGGCCAGCCGTCGAACAGCCACGTCTCGACGGTCCGGATCGGCGGCTCGACCTCCAGGTAAATTCCGTGAAACGAGCACTTGGTTCCGTCCTCGGTAACGAAGGCGTAGTGGTAGCTCCCTCCTACGCGAAGGTCGATCGAGCACTCCGTCATCTGGTCCGGGGGTGTAGCGCCCCATTTGCTCACATGCTCGGGGTTCGTCAATACGTCGAAGACGAGAGCGATCGGAGCGTCGAACTCTCGAGTGATGAGGACCTCGAGCTCGTTCGGGAACTCGA
>Ga0126378_10002764_pt1 | contig 13080 bp, 11 predicted proteins | sample PanSoiMetPlot_23_FD_92587 | JGI IMG/M metagenome (GOLD analysis project Ga0126378, IMG submission 92587) | Tropical forest soil microbial communities from Panama - MetaG Plot_23 | ecosystem: Environmental > Terrestrial > Soil > Tropical forest > Bulk soil | place: Panama | collected 2016-02-17
CTTCGACCGCGTTGAGCATTTCGGTCGGCAGCGACAATGTCATACCGGCCGGACCCCAAATCAGGCGCACCAGCTCGTTAAAGAACAACAACAAACCGAACGTACCGAGCACGTGATCGAGATGACTACGGCCGTATAGCCGCCGTATCGCGACCACTTCGAGAAGCATCCCGGTCACGGCGGTGGCGGCAAGCGCAAGCAGCGCGCCGAGGAGGAAGCTATCGGTCCAATCCGCAAAAGTGGCGGCGAAATAGGCGCCGAGCATGTATAGCGATCCGTGCGCCAGATTGACGAGATCCATAATCCCGAAGATCAGCGTCAGGCCTGCCGCCAGCAGGAACAGCAGCATCCCGAGTTGGATGCCGTTGAGAAATTGCTCGAAGAAATAGAGCATGATTGACGGACGCCGTTACGCAATGTGTCTGTGCCTGGGCCGCCGGCGGGCACGCGCGTAGTACTCACGCACCCGCGCCGGACGTGGATCACAACCCGGGCGCACCGCGGTGCCCGATTGCGACGACCTCAAGCCGGTGGCTACCGAGCCGAGTCACTTCATCGGACAACGATCGTGGAAGCGATCTTGATCGTCCTTGACGATAGTTGCGACGGTGTGAAGCGAATAGGTGCCATCAGAATTCTTGGCGGCGTCCTGGAGATAAAAATCCTGGATCGGGATGTGATTGTTGCCGAACTTGAAATTGCCGCGAACCGACTTAAAGTTGGCTTTCTCCATTTCCTTCCGCATGCCTTCTTTATTGCTGAGATCGCCTTTGACCGCCGTGACCGCTGAATCGATCAAACCCACGGCATCGTAGGTCTGCGCGCCATAGAAGGACGGTGACGCGTTGTATCTCGCTTTATAGTCCGCGACATATTTCTGGTTGGTGGGATTGGGAAGGTCGTTGACCCATTCTTGAGCACCGGGGACGCCCACAGCAAGATCCTTCAAACGCGGTAGCGACAGATCGTCGATGGTAAAGGCGGTGTATAACGGAATCTGTCCCCTTAAGCCCGCCTGCACATATTGTGTGACGAATTGGACACCGGCGCCGCCTGGATAGAAGGCAAAGATCACATCGGGCTTTGCGGCGCGCGCCTTTGACAGTTCGGCTGAAAAATCGAGTTGATCGGGCCAGCGCGTAAGTTCCTGCCCGACGATTTGTCCCTTGAAGGTCTGCTGCACGCCCGCCAGCATGTCTTTACCTGCGGCGTAGTTCGGACCGATCAGGAAGGCAGACTTTACCCCTTTTTGGTTCATGTAGAGGCCAACCGCCGCCGGGGTCTGATCATTTTGCCATGATGTCGAAAAAGCATAGGGCGAACACAATTCGCCCGCGAACTGCGAAGCGCCGGCATTGGTGACGACCGTCATCGTCTTGGAATCAATCAACGGCTTGAGCGACGCGATCAATACGTTCGACCAGATATAGCCAACAACGAAATCGACGTGATTAGATTCGATGAGCTCTTGGGTCTTCTGTACCCCGACTTCGGGCTTGGTTTGATCGTCCGCGTAAATCACTTCAACCGGTAAACCCCCGAGCTTGCGACCGTGATGATCGAGCCCGAGCTCGAATGAGTTCTTCATATCGTTGCCGATCGCAGCGGGTGGACCGGTGAAAGTCGAAATGACTCCGATCTTGATGGTCTTGTCCTGCGCCAATGCCGGTCCCAAAGCGAACGCCAGTGCGGCCCCCGCCGCAATCCATATTTTTTTCATTTCACTCCCCTTCTCTGATGGGCAATGCCCCTACTTCAGAGCATGTCAAAGTACTCACGGTGCTCCCATTCGCTGACGCCGGCTAGTTCTGAGTTATTAGTCGTTTCCTTGCGGCAGCGGGCAATCTCAGCTTCCTTCATGCGAGCATAATAGTCCACAAAGTCTTGGCCAAATCCGGCACGGAAACAAGCGCTGGCGCGTAATGCCGCAAGTGCCTCCTCGAGCGTCGCAGGCAGGGCCACTCGGGAGCATTTTTGGTACGGCGTCTCGGTCGGCGGGCCGGGATCGAGATTTCGTTCTATTCCGTCGAGTCCGGCGTAGATCTGCGAAGCCATATAGAGATACGGGTTGGCCAACGGTTCGCCGCTACGATTTTCAAGATGGATCCGGGAATCCCCCGACTCGCCTATGACGCGGATCATGACTCCGCGGTTGTCCTTGGCCCACACCGCTTGGATGGGAGCCATCGTGTTGGCGCCCTGATACCGCTTATAGCCACTGATGGTCGGGGTCGTGAACGCGGTGCTTGCACCAGCATTGGCTAATAGTCCCGCCAGAAACTTGCGCCCTAGCGGCGACAGCAGGTCCTTGTCATTCTGCGCTAGAAAAGCGTTGGCCCTCGATTTCGTGTCAACCAACGACTGGTGTAGGTGCCATCCGCTGGCGAGCGTATTGGGCAGGCCCGGGCGACACATAAAACTCACGAGATAACCGTGACGCCGGGCCACCTGTTTGAGCGCGCTGCGAAGCAGCACCATGATGTCGGCAGCGGCAACGCCGATTTCAGCAGCGAAGGTGAGTTCATATTGGCTCGGCCCGAATTCAACTTCGAGCGATTGCAATGGCAGCCCCAGCGCAACGACGTTCCGGCGCAGGATATCAAGGATCGGCGCGACCTGATCGTAACGGCCTTCCGTCAGGTATTGATAACCGTGCGTCGTGTGACTCACGCGTGGCGGCTCGGCCGGCCAGCTCAGCGTGTCGGCGCCAAGCCGCGGATCTTCGATCTTGAAAAGGTGAAACTCTATTTCGATTCCGGCGGCATAGTCGAAACCGGCTTTCCGGAGCCTGGCGAGCGCGTCGCAATAAAGATGGCGGGTTGCAATCGGGACTTTCTTGCCATTGGCAAAATAACAATCACATAAAACCCAACCCGTATTGTCGGCCCAAGGCAGCGTGCGAAACGTCCGCGGATCGGCCACCATGATGAAGTTCCCGGCGCCACCCATTTCCGGTATGCCTATTCCAGCGCCGGGTTCGAAGACTGGGAAAACAGTGCGATGCGCAGTGTCCTTGGCCAACAAGGTGCTGGTCATTGTGACCCCGTTGCGCAGCCCCTGCCTTGCTCCCGCAGCAAGAAGCGTCTTGCCACGCAAGACGCCGTGTTGATCGGGAAAAGAGAAACGCACCAGCTCAAGGTTGTTTTGCGCAATTGCTTTGTCGACGGCTGCAGCGGCGCGAGTTTGCGCTTCACTCCATAAGCCGTATCGATCGACGAAGCTTCGAGCTAACGACCGGCGTTTGTGCGAGGACATGCTACTGCCCGATGTGCTGCCGGCTCCTGCACCGCTGCGCTTAACGCGAAGCAGTCCAGCTCGCCGCACTGCGCTTGTCCGCATCGGTTCGCTGCCAATAGCCGCGCCAGTCGTCCGTCGGACCGATACCATCAATGGCCGGCGGTCCGGTCATCGCCTTTGCAGCGGTCGCATCGAAGACGATTGGTGGGGAGCTCCCTTTTTCCGTAGCATCGATCGCCGACCGCAACAATCGGCGATAGGCGACAATCGCCTTGTCGGATTGACCGAGGTGCTCCTGGCTTCGGTTGGCGATCGGCCCCATGGACTCACAAGCCCATTGATCGTGGACGTTAATGTCGGCGCCCATCCCAGTATACGTCTCGCGCTCCTGCTCGTGCGGGTCGAAACCGTAATTGTTGCTCTTATTCTTGCGCGGAACGTAGTCCGGCAATTCATAGAGCTGCAGGCGCTGGCGCCGCATCTCGTCCTTGTCGACAGGCGTTCCGAAGCTGGTGAAGATCGCGTACCAATAGTGCGTGGTATCGTCTATCGGCACATGCCATTGGGTGATCGTTATCTCGCGGCTCATCGGAATGACGAAGGCATTTGGAAAAACCAAATTCGTCACTCGGACATGGGTGTTTTGCGCATCGATCTGACGCAGGGTCAATATACGGAATCCGAAATCGGTCGGTTCAACATCGATGCGAGGTCTAGGAAACTCCCGCATTATTTTCGTCATCGGCATCGCGGAATCGATCGACGTATCGCGAAACAGCTTACCGTAACCTTGTTTTGGATCCTCGTCGTGAAAAAACCGATGTAAGAAAGATGTGTGCGCTGGATCGATCCCGACTTCAAGCGACTGCAGCCAATTGCAGTCGGTTTTTCCCTTAAACGCAAAGGTGTGCGAATTCGGGGCGATGAAACAATCGAAGCGCGGAAATTCTGGCGGCGCGCCAGGTCCCAAATAGGCAAACAAAATTCCGCTGCGCTCGATCACCGGATAGGCCTTGTGCCGGATATTGCGGCATAGATTGCTATCCGCCGGCTCCGCTGGCGTTTGCAGGCATTGGCCCTTGACGTCGAATAGCCAGCCATGGAATGCGCAGCGCAGACCGCCGTCTTCGAGACGTCCGTATGCAAGGTCGGTACCGCGGTGCGGACAGGATCGGCCAAGGAGCCCATGGCGTCCCTCCTCGTCGCGGAAGATCACAAGCTCTTCCCCCAGAAGATTTACCGCCTTGAGCGGGCGGTTTCCGCTCAGTTCGTCGACCAAAGCCGCCGGCTGCCAATAACGCCGCAACATCTGTCCGGCTGGCTTATCGGCGCCAACGCGGGTGATGCGATCATTCTGTTCCGCGCTGAGCATGGCGACCTCCAAATTCCTTCACTGCGAAAACCCAGTCTATTCACTCGGGTGATTTCCGCTCAATTGAACAAATAGCGGTTTTTTATCAAAATTGCAGTCCCAGCACGTGCTCGATGCAGCGATTTGATCTGACCGTGGCCAGCCTTCATTGTGATGGCGGCGGTCTGTGTTGCATCCGAAATGGCGGCGAGACGCGACTGATCGTCGGCACGTTCATAGGATCAACTAATGGCACAATATATTGAACTTGGCTTGGATACTTTCGGTGATATTCAGGCCGGCCTCAACGGCGAACTAACCAGCCACGCGCAAGTCATCCGGAACGTGGTCGATGAGTCAGTGCTTGCCGACGAGGTTGGCGTGTACTGCATCGGTCTCGGCGAGCATCACCGGGCGGATTTTGCTATTTCCTCCCCCGAGGTGCTGCTCGGCGCGATCGCCTCGCGTACCAGGCGCATTCATCTCGCCTCGTCGGTTACCGTGCTCTCGTCCGATGATCCCATTCGGGTTTTCCAGCGGTTCTCAACCGTCAATGCGCTATCCAGTGGACGCGCCGAGGTAATCCTCGGTCGTGGCTCGTTTACGGAATCGTTTCCACTGTTCGGTTACGACTTATCGAACTACGAAACACTGTTTGACGACAAACTCGATCTGTTTGCGTCACTTTTGAAAAGCGAGCCGGTCACCTGGCGAGGGCAAACGCGCCCTCCCCTGACCGATCAGCGCATATTTCCACCGATCGAAAGCGGCGCGCTCAAAACCTGGATTGGTGTTGGTGGCAGTCCGGAATCCGTGGTTCGCGCAGCGCATTACGATCTGCCGCTAATGCTCGCCATCATTGGCGGCGATCCCAATCGCTTTCGTCCTTATGTCGACCTCTACCACCGCGCCTTTGCCCAGTTCGGCAGACCGGTGCGTGAAATCGGTGTGCATTCGCACGGCTATGTCGCGGAGACGGACGACAAGGCGCGTGAGGAGCTCTGGCCGGACTACAAAACAATGCGGGACCGGATTGGCGCCGAACGCGGCTGGCCGCCGTTTACGCGCGAGCAATTCAAAGCCGAAATCGAACGTGGTTCGCTTTATGTTGGCGCGCCGGAGACGGTCGCGCGCCGGATTGCCACGACTGCCAAGGCGCTCGGTATTTCGCGTTTTCACATGAAATACAGCGCCGGAGCGCTGTCACACGAAAAAATCATGCGCTGCGTCGAACTTTATGGCCGCAACGTGATCCCGCTTACGCGTGATATGCTTGCGTAACTTTGCTTGTCGCCACCTCAGAAATTCCGATGGATTGGGCATAATTGAACACTACGCATTTGAGCAAGCTTCGTGTTGCACCCGTGATGCACCGAATTACCGCCCTGGTAAAGCGTTTCGCATACTCGCTCCTCTCGCTCACCGAGTGGTCATCTCCTCGACCAGCGGGGGAGGCAGTCTGATGTCCGCTATTGGGGGTAAAGCGGACATTGCGCCGATTGGTTGCCATGTCTGCTTTTGACCCAACGGACATTCACCCCTTCAAGCGATCAAGCTCACCCGATACGATAGCGCCGAGACTTGCGAGGCGGCTATGCGACGGCGAGATTTCATCGGAGGCGTTCTTAGTTCCGCAACAGTGAGCCCGCTTCCGGCTCTCGCCCAGCAGCAAGGCGGTCGCGTGCGTCTCATAGGCGCGCTGACAGGTATTGCCGACGATTCCGAAACGAAGGCCCGCTACGCGGCTTTTCGGCAGGAGCTGCAACGATTGGGTTGGATCGACGGCCAAAATGTGCGCATCGACGCGCGTTTTGGCGAGGGGGATGCCTCTCGCATTCGCAAACAGGCAGCGGAACTGGTCGCGCTCTCGCCGGACGTTATTCTAACGACCGGCGGTCAGGCGACCGAGCTAGCGCTTCAAGCGACTAGGACCATACCGATCGTGTTTGCAATCGTGCCCGATCCGGTCGGCTCTGGCTTTGTCGAGAGCCTCGCGGAGCCGGGGGGCAATGCGACAGGCCTCGCGCAATTTGAATACAGTCTGAGCGCAAAATGGCCGGAACTGCTTAAGGAAATTGCGCCCACTGTAAAGCGTCTCGCAGTGATCTGGGATCCCACAATAACTGCCGGCATTGGGCAATTTGCGGTGATCCAATCGGTAGCGCCGTCGCTTGGAGTTGATGTCAGGCCAATCAGCGTGCATGGCGACATTGAACGTATCGTCGCTGGATTCGCTCGCGCGCCAAATGGCGCGCTTGTTGTGAGCGCTAGCGCGGCGGCGGCGACCGCCACTCGGCTCGAATTGATCACTGCGCTTGCCGCTCGGCATGAGCTGCCGGCAATTGCACCGTTCAAATTTTTTGTCACCGGCGGTGGCCTGATGTCCTATGGCGCCGATTTCATCGAGCAATTCCGTCGTGCGGCAAATTACGTGGACCGCATTTTAAAAGGCGACAAGCCTGCCGACCTGCCGGTGCAGGCACCGAACAAGTATGAACTGGCGCTCAATCTCAAGACGGCCAAGGCGCTTGGCCTTGCCGTGCCTCCCCCGCTACTAGCTCGTGCCGACGAGGTGATCGAATAAGCGAGTAATGTTCGCTTTCGGCACAAAGCGGACATTCCGCGACTGAGTTCCAATGTCCGCTTTCGAGGGTAAAGCAGACATTGGACGATATGCTCGCGTAGTTGCGCCCGGAAATCTATTCACGTTCGCCGGCAACCCAGGTGTGATGCACCTCCACGGTTTCGCAATCGATCGCCACGAGGTCGGCGCGCAGTCCCGGCGCAATTCGACCAAGCTTCGCGTCGAGTCCAAGGAATTCGGCTGGATGTGACGAGGCAAAGCGAAGCGCATCTGTCAGAGGCACGCCGAGCAGGCGTACGCAATTGCGCACCGCGCTCGCCATGTCGAGGCAGCTTCCGGCGAGCCGCCCGTCTTGGCGCGCACACCGCCCATCCCGCGCAGAAATCTTGTCGCCATTGAGCGTAAATGTCGCGCGCGTGCCGCCGACCGGCGGCATCGCATCCGTCACCAGAATCGGCCGGCCACGGCCGCGCAATGCTAGCCGCAGCATCGCCGGAGCCACGTGAACGCCATCGACGATGAGGCCGTACCACACCTCGGTGCAATCCAGCGCCGCAGCAATCGGTCCCGGCTCGCGCGAGTCGAGCCCCCGCATGGCGTTGAATAGATGTGTGAAGCCGGTCAGGCCGGCAGCGATGGCTGCGCGCGTCTGTTCATAGGTCGCCATGGAATGGCCGAGCGCGACGCGCACCCCGGCCCTGGTGAGTCTGCCGATAAAATCGGGCGGCACCTGCTCGGGTGCCAGGGTGACAAGGGTCACGCCGCGGCGACGTGCCGTAATGAGATCGACATCATTTGCGGTCGGAGGCCTGATGTGGCGCGCCGCGTGCACGCCAGGCTTTTCCGGGGAGAGGAAAGGACCTTCGAGATGGATGCCGAGAACCCCGGGTTCAATGCCGCTGAGCTCGTCGACCGCCGCCACGGCAGAATTCATTTTTGCCGGGCTGTCGCTGATTAAGGTGGGAAGCAAGGCTGTGGTGCCGAACCGGCGATGCGCCACTGCGATCCGGCGTATCGTCTCGGGGGTCGGGGCATCATTAAACAGAACGTCGCCACCGCCGTTGACCTGAAGGTCGATAAAGCCTGGCGCCAGCCACACACCCGCCGGCAATTCATACAAGGGCAAATCGCCGGGAAGGTCGGCGTGCTCTACTACGCTCTCGATCCGGTCATCGACAATGATGACTGCGGCATTGCGATGCGCGACCAAGCCGTCAAATACGCAGCTCGCGGCGACTGCATGCGGTCGGCGGCTGGCTTTTGCGCTCATCGCGTGCGCGTTACTTTTTGCAAATGCCGCGGTCGATCAGCATCCGTACCGCGCTGCGCCGCGAGTTTGACCAATAAGCCGTAAAAGCTTTGGATCATGCAGATTGCATCGGCGTCGGGATGATCGGGCACCAAGACCGGCAAGCGATCGTTTTGCGGACTTCCCGGCTCGGCGACTAGCACCCGAGCTCCCGTGCGGCGTAGATCGGCGACCAGGCCTGTTAAACTGGCCGCCGCATCATCCCATGGATTGAAAGCGAGAATTGGCAAACTTCCGGAAATAAGCGCAATGGGTCCATGTCGGAACTCAGCGGCACTGAAGGCCTCGGCGTGCAGCTCGCATGTTTCTTTTAGTTTCAAAGCGGCCTCGCGGGCGATTGCTAGCGTGGGGCCGCGGCCAATCGTGATGAGGCTGTCTGCGCCGGTAAGCGCGCTAAGGGCTGCGGCCCAATCAAGTCGTCCGGCTTGCGCCAGACGATTCGGCAACCGCGCATGGGCCGACCGCATTGCAGGATCATCGGTCCAAAACGCCGTGAGCTGCAAGAGCGCCGCAAGCGACGCGATGAAGCTCTTGGTCGCGGCCACGCTTCGTTCCGTTTCGGCGCCAAGCGGCAGAACGATTTGTGAGACTTCCGCCAACGGGCTCTTTGAGTCATTGACGATGGCTGCCGTGATCGCACCCGCCGCTCCCGCCATCGCCGCGGTTTCAATCAAATCGTCGCTGCGGCCGGATTGCGAGATCGCCAGGAACAACTGACCTTTCAGATTCAGTGCGCGGCGATAGACGGTGGCAATATTGGGCGCCGCGGCAGCGACGGGTATCCCAAGCCGCAGTTCGATGAGGTGCTTGGCAAAAGTCGCCGCGTGCGCCGAACTGCCGCGCGCGCAAGTCACGACCACCCGCGGCGGTTGATGACTAAGCTCGCGGATCAGAGCCGTTATTGGCGCAGCTAGAACATTGGTTTGCCGCTCGACCGCTGCCGCTGCTTCCTGCAAGTCGCTTTCCATCCCGGCGGCAAATTTCATACGCGTCCCTGCCCTGTCAAAGATCAGGCAACATCTTGCAGCGATTCCGCCGCTGCGCGCGCCAACCTCAGTGCACCTTGGACCGCGTCCCCAACCGGCTCAGTGAGCCGCGACGTTGTTTGCGGCGCTAGCCACGGCTGCAGCGCCGCGGCAAATCCGCCAACCACGGCCAATCGAGGAACCCCGAGCGTAATCAGCCTGGTCGCAAGACTATCGATGTGGGCGGCGGCGGCTCGCATCAATTCAATCGCCACCGGATCGTCGTTCCGGGCATAGTCGGCAACACGCGGCGCGAAGGCGCCGAATTGGCCCGGCGATGCGGTAGGCGTCCAGCCGACGATCGCATGGGGATCGTCGGAAAAATCCGCAAACACCTCGCGCAGCAGCGGCGTCCATTCGATCCGGCCGTCATGCGCCCATAACACGCGACGCAACGCCTCGCTCCCGATCCACGCGCCGCTGCCTTCATCGGAGATAGGCAGGCCCCAGCCGCCGATGCGATAAGTTTTTCCCTTGATTAGCGCCCATGCCACCGCACCGGTCCCGGCAATGATCACGCCTCCATCCTTGCCATCATGGGCTCCAAGACACGCGGCATGCGCGTCGGTGGTGATAAGCGCGGCACGAAACGGGTGCCGGTGGCGTTGGGCGGCCTCCAAGTGCCCCGGCTCGCTCGCACCGGCGAGCGCGAGACAGGCGACAATGCGCGAAAGCGCCTGCTGCGTCAGCCCAGCATCCTCGAGACACCGGCGTGCAGCATCGAGAACTGACGAAAAACTCGCCTCAACGCCCAGACGCAGATTGGCGGGGCCGCTCGCGGCCTCTGCAAGCAACCGCCCAGAATAAGCGCATAGACGCGCCCGGGACTGCGTCCCGCCGCCATCAACGCCCAAAATTAGAAGATTTCGTTCCGCCATCAACTTCTCAAAGTCATGGAATCGCGCCAAATTATAAGAACAAAATAGGGCCAATTTGGTTTGATTTAAGAGCACCCCAGACGCTTTGAGTCCATGGACACTGAACGCGCCAGTCCAAGGTTCACGGATATCGATCGGTGGGAGCCCGGCGATATCCTCGACGCATTGATCGAAAGCCAGATGGCGGCGGTCGCAGCGGTGCGTGGGGCCCTGCCCGCCATACAAGTGGCCGCAGCGGCGATGCAGGCGCGCCTCTCCGGCACCGGAAGGCTGATTTATGTGGGCGCGGGAACGTCCGGGCGCCTCGCCGTCCAGGATGGCGCTGAGCTTTTCCCGACGTTCAACTGGCCGCCGGAACGCCTGTTGCTCCTGATGGCTGGCGGCAAAGACGCGCTGTTGCGCTCGGCTGAAGGCGCCGAAGACCAGATTGACGAGGCCGCGCGGCTGATCCGGTACCATCGCATTGAAGCCGAGGATGTCATCATCGCGGTGGCCGCGAGCGGAACCACGCCGTTCACATTTGCCTGCATGCGGGAGGCAAAACGGCGCGGGGCTCTCACCATCGGCATTGCCAATAATCGCTCGACACCGCTGCTCATCGAGGCGGATTGTCCGATTTTGCTCGAGACCGGTCCCGAGCCGATCGCGGGTTCGACGCGTATGAAAGCCGGCACCGCCCAGCGCGTGGCGCTCAACCTGCTGTCAACGTTGGTGATGATACGGCTGGGCCGGGTGCACGAAGGGCTGATGGTCGATGTTCAAGCAGTCAATGCGAAGCTCGTGGGGCGCAGCCAAAACATATTGCGCCAGCTCAGTGGTCGTAGCGAGGATGAGCTGCGCGATGCGCTCGAGCGGGCCGGCGGTAATGTGAAGAAAGCGATGCTGATTTTGCACGGCTGCACGCCCGATAAAGCCTCTGCTCTCTTGCAAGAGGCCGGCGGGCGGTTGCGGGTCGCACTGCGGCTTGCGGGTTGCTCCAACGCGGAGATTCCGACGGTTGACGCCGATACCGCATCCGCCGTGCCATATAAGGTGGAAGAAAAGTGAGCTACACGGTGGCGCGTTTCAGCCTGTCTTCGCGATCCGATCAAATTGCATAAGCCGCTCCAGCAGCGGCGGCAAATCCTTAAGTGCGATCATGTTGGGCCCATCGGAGGGCGCGCGATCGGGATCTTGATGGGTCTCGATGAACACCCCCGCAATGCCCACAGCTGTCGCGGCGCGCGCCAAGACCGGAACAAAAGCACGCTCGCCGCCGGATGAAGTCCCGTGCCCGCCGGGCTGCTGCACCGAATGGGTGGCGTCGAAAATTACTGGTGCGCCGATCTTTGCCAGGATTGGCAGCGCCCTCATGTCGGAAATGAGCGTGTTGTAGCCGAAGGAAACGCCGCGTTCAGTCACGAGCACGTTGGGATTACCAGCGCCGGTAATCTTGGCCGCCACGTTGGCCATGTCCCAGGGGGCAAGGAACTGGCCCTTTTTGACATTGATAGCGCGGCCGGTTTTTGCGGCGGCAATCAAGAGATCGGTCTGGCGGCAGAGAAACGCCGGAATCTGCAAAACATCAACCGCTTCCGCGACCAACGCGCATTGGCCTGGCTCATGCACGTCGGTGAGAATTGAAATGCCAAGCTGCTCGCGCAAATCGGCGAAGATCGCGAGCGCCTTTTCGAGACCGAGCCCGCGCGCGCTTGATGCACTGGTGCGGTTCGCCTTGTCGAACGAAGTCTTATAGACAAAGCCTAGTCCGAGCTTGCCGGTGACCGCCTTGAGCGCAGCGGCCATTTCGAAGGCATGCTCCCGGCTTTCCAATGCGCAGGGGCCGGCAATCAGAGCAAGCGGCAGCGCATTGCCGAACTTGACCTTGCCAACGGTGACGACCGCATTTGGTTTCGCGCTCATTGCAGCCTTGCTGGCGCTGATCCCCAAGCGTGACGGCAGCGCTCTAAGTCATGTTACCGCGGAAAACGCCGTCGGCTGAAGGATCTGGTTGCGCGCATTCTGAATGATCGGACCGTCACGTTCGCTTTCAGCACGCGCGGAAATCCACTGGGGATCGCTCATAAACTCGGTCCACTTCTTCTCCCGCTCGGCAAGCGACTCCCAGCCAAGCAGATAGGTCAATTCGTGATTGGATTCTCCGATCAACGTGGTCCAGAAACCAGCCTGCCGGATGCCGTGTTTCTTCCAGAGACTGAGCGTGACCTTCTCAAAGCGCTGCAGCAAAGCCGGAAGTCTGCCGGGTACGCAGCGGTAAATACGCATTTCATAGATCATAAGATTCCTCCCCAGAACGATGTGAGCGGATACGCGATATCAGGGCTCATGACCGTAACCATGCGTTGGCACACGAGCGCGGTCAACGGCTGGAGCTGGCCCTCATCGTTGCGAAAAGGCAACGAATTCCTATCGTTGGTCATGTATTTTGTTGAGCGAATGATCGCTCGCGTGCTGCGTACAAAAATTTGTCATTTGAGGTTGCAGTGCGCATCGCCCGCCACCGAACAAATATATGAGCGCGCGGCTTACACGAGCCGGCTCTGCTCCACGGCAGCACCAATAAAGGACGCAAACAGCGGGTGCGGCGCAAAGGGCCGCGATTTCAGTTCGGGATGAAATTGCACTCCAATGAACCAGGGATGATCATCATATTCGATGATTTCCGGTAGAAGCCCGTCTGGGGACATACCTGAAAA
>Ga0126378_10002765_pt1 | contig 13080 bp, 11 predicted proteins | sample PanSoiMetPlot_23_FD_92587 | JGI IMG/M metagenome (GOLD analysis project Ga0126378, IMG submission 92587) | Tropical forest soil microbial communities from Panama - MetaG Plot_23 | ecosystem: Environmental > Terrestrial > Soil > Tropical forest > Bulk soil | place: Panama | collected 2016-02-17
GCAACCGAACAGCCGGAGACGAACGCCGAGGCCGTAGACGCGCTCATTGAGGCCGGACAGGAAGAAGGCATCATTCAGGAAGGCGACCGCGATCTGATTCAGTCGGTAGTGGAGTTCAGCGGCAAGACGGTGCGCGAGGCGATGAAGCCACGCCCGGCCATGTTTGCCGTTCCCACCAGCGTGACGGTCGAACAGTTCATCGACATGCTGCGCGCCAAGCACTATTCGCGCGTGCCCGTCTATGAGAGCAGCATCCACAACATCAAAGGAATCGTCTACACCGCCGATGTGCTGCAGGTGCCCGACACGGAAGCGCAGGTCCGCACACTCGATTCCATCATGCGGCGCGAGGTCTACTTCGTTCCCGAAAGCAAGCTCGGCAGCGATCTGCTTCGTGAGATGCAAAAGCAGAACATTCGCATGGCCATCGTGGTCGACGAGTATGGCGGAGTTGCGGGGTTGGTCACGATTGAAGACCTCGTGGAAGAGATCGTCGGCGAGATCCGCGACGAGCGCGACAAACCCGAAATCGTGCGGGACGGCGACCGCGGATTCATCGTTGCCGGCGGCATGGACGTGGACCGCCTCGATGAACTTTTCGGCACCAAGCCTGAAGGCAAAGAATCAGCGACGATTGCTGGCCTGGTCAGCGAACTCGCTGGAAGAATCCCGCGCAAAGGCGAGACCGTGGAAGACGACGGGCTCCGCTTCGAGGTGCTGGAATCCACCGACCGCAAAGTCGAGCGGGTGCGAGTGTCTGCCGTGCAGCCACGGCAGCTGAAACTGATATAGTCGGGCGTCCCACTTTGCACCTCAGACCTCAGCCCCAATTGCGGTCTTTGGGCTAAGGTGCGAGGCCTGAGGTCTGCATTGCATGCCATTTCGTTCCGGTTTCGTCAGTATTCTCGGCCGCCCCAACGCGGGCAAGTCCACGTTGCTCAACGCACTCGTGGGCGAGAAGCTGGCCATCATCTCACCCAAGCCGCAGACCACGCGCAACCGCATTCAAGGAGTGGTGCACGTCCCCAAACGCAAAGGCAAAGATGGCGGACAGATCGTGCTCATCGACACGCCCGGAGTGCACAAGCCCGACAGTTCCCTCGGGCGCAAAATGATGGTGGAAGTCCGCGAGGCGCTTGAGGGCTGCGATCTCGTGCTCGTCATCATCGATGTGGCACACAAACTCGATCCGCGCGATCAGTTCGCGCTCGATCTGCTCAGGCAGTCGAAGGCCAAGGCCTTTCTGATTCTCAACAAGATCGATCTCGTTCGAGAAAAATCGAAGCTGCTGCCCCTGATCGAGGAATACCATAAGCTCTACAACTTTGCCGCGTTGCTCCCGATTTCCGCGCTGAAGCGCAAAGGACTCGATGAACTACTCCAGGAGATTCTCTCATCTCTCCCAGCCGGACCCGCATATTTCCCCGAAGATGAAATCACCGATCAGCCCGCGCGTTTCATGGCGGCCGAGATCATCCGCGAACAGGTCCTCCTCAATACCAGTGAGGAGCTCCCCTACGCTACGACGGTGATCGTCGACAGCTTCGAAGCAGGAAGGCGCCTCACCCGGATCGCAGCCACAATCTATTGCGAACGTGAGGGTCAGAAGGGAATTCTGGTTGGCAAAGGTGGGCGGATGCTCAAGAAGATTGGCAGTGGAGCTCGGGTACAAATCGAAGGCATGCTCGGAACCAAAGTTTTCCTCGAACTCTATGTAAAGGCCGAGCCCGGATGGCGCGATTCCCGCCGCTTTGTCGAAGAACTCGACTGGCGCCGTCAGTTGGAGCATCGCATGCTGGAGCAACATCCAGAAGAAGCGCCCGCTGCGGATGGCAATCGGAAACCGGCTGATCGCAGTAACGAATGAGCCCTGTTATGATATCAGCGCCAATCGGCGTCATTGCCGAGCCTTGCTTTTTCTCGCTAGAATCAGAGAGCCGCAAGCCTGGGTGTGGGACGGGGTAGAAAGAGTCGAGACTATGCCAGATGGGGATTCTGTCGAGGAACACTTCCCGGAGTGCGACTTCGATCCGGAGAAGTTGACGGTACGGGTGCGAGTTGCGCTTGCCGCCGAGCGCAAGGCCGTGGATCCCGTCGTCGAGCAGGTCATGCAGGCCGTTCGCGAGACGAAGTGCGTGAATGGCAAAGAAGACGCGATCGAGCTGTCACTACAGGAAGCCTTGGCCAACGCCGTCGTGCACGGCGCCAAAGAAGATCCCACGAAGACGGTCGAATGTCTCGTCGCCTGTGAAGAGGAACGTGGTGTTCTGATTATCGTGCGCGATCCGGGAGAAGGATTCGATCCCGGCACCATTCCGACTTGCACGGTCGGCGAAAATCTCTATTCCAACCACGGCCGCGGCATTTTCCTGATCAACCAACTAATGGACGAGGTCAAGTTCCACAAAAACGGCACCGAGATTCACATGGTGAAGCGGTAGGTTCACTCCTTCGCCGCAATCCCCAACGCCTTCATCTTCCGGTAAAGATGGCTTCTTTCCAGTCCGAGCACCTCAGCCGCACGGGTCACGTTGCCGTGGGTTTCGTCGAGCTTCTTGAGGATGTAATCACGCTCGTAGGCATCCCGCGCCTGATGCAAAGTTGAGAATTCGCTCTTGGGTACGCGGCGTCCACCATCGCGATAAACGAGCGGCGGCAGGTGTTTGGCGTCAAAGCGTGTCGTCGTGGGATTCATGATCACAATGCGCTCGATCACGTTGCGCAGTTCTCGCACGTTCCCCGGCCAGGAATAGCGCATCAGCACTGCGATGGCGTCGTCGGTAATTTCGCGCGGACGGCGTCCATAGGTCGCAGCCAGCTCCTTCAAAAAGTGCCGCGTAAAAAGTGGAATGTCTTCTTTGCGCTCCCGCAGCGGCGGCACAAAGAATGGAATCACGTTGAGCCGGTAAAAGAGATCTTCGCGAAAATTCCCCCGCGAAATTTCCTCTTCCAGGTCTTTATTGGTCGATGCAATCACCCGCACATCGACCGTGATCGTCTCATCGCTGCCCACGGGCGTAAAACGCTGCTCTTCCAGCGTGCGCAGCACCTTCGACTGCGTCTTCAGGCTCATATCGCCGACTTCGTCGAGAAAAAGCGTGCCCCCATGCGCTCGCTGGAACTTGCCTTCTTTATCGCTGGCTGCTCCGGGGAAAGATCCCTTGTAGTGTCCGAACAGTTCGCTCTCGATGAGGTCTTCCGGAATGGCAGCGCAATTCACCTCGACGAAGGTTTCATCTTTCCGCAGACTCTGGGCGTGAATCGCATGAGCCACCAGTTCCTTTCCTGTGCCCGACTCGCCGTAAATCAGCACCCGCCCGTTCGTCGGCGCCATCAGTCCGATTTGTTGTCGCAGCGCCTTCATCGGAATGCTGTCGCCGACGATAATGTTCTTGGTCTGAAGCTGCCTCCGCAGATCGACATTCTCGCGGTGCAGCTTCTGTGACTCGATCGCGTTCTTCACAACGATCAACGTCTTTTCGATGCTTAACGGCTTTTCGAGGAAATCGTAAGCGCCGAGTTTCGTCGCACGTACCGCGGTTTCGATATTCCCGTGTCCTGAGATCATTACCACTTCAGGGGGATTATCGAACTCCCGAATCTTGGCCAGCGTGTCCATGCCGTCGACCCCGGGAAGCCATATGTCAAGCAGAACCACATCGAATGCGCCTTTGCGCAGCCGATCGAGGCAGGCCTCGCCGCTCTCCACCGAGGACGCTGCATAGCCCTCGTCCGTCAGAATGCCGGCAAGTGAATCACGAATGCCGGCTTCATCATCAACGATCAGGATGTTATGCATGTTTCGAGAGGACCGCTGTCGGCACCGCCTCCGGTACGACCGGAAGCTCTACGATAAAGCGTGCTCCCACCGGATGGTTTTCTTCCACCCGAATCGATCCATGGTGATCTTCTACAATGCGGCTCACAATGGCAAGTCCCAGCCCGGTGCCGCGTTTCTTCGTGGAGAAGTATGGCAGGAAGAGTTTCTCTTTCACCTCGCGGGTTACGCCCTGGCCGGTGTCGGCGACGATGATCTCAACCGCGTCGCGGCTCGCCACCAGAGCGGTGGAGATGGCAATCTCACGTACGACGGAATTCTGCGACGCCTCGGCGGCGTTGTCGACCAGGTTAGCCACAGCGCGTTTGATGGAGTCGTCGTCGGCCAATACCTTGGGAAGATCGGAAGCCAGCGACTTATGCAGGGTGATTCCGTCGAGACGTCCGTCGAACATCGATAACGCATTTTCGATGATCTCGTTGATATCCGTGGGCTGCGGCTTGGCGACCGGAAACCGCGCCAGAGTCGAGAACTCGTCGACCAGCCGCCTTACGGTCTCCACCGCTCGAGCGATTGTGTCCGCGCAAGACCCAACGATACCCATCGACGTCGAATCGTTGGTGGCGGCACGGTCGAGATGCCGCTGAATTCTTTCTGCCGAGAGCGCGATGGGGGTCAATGGATTCTTGATCTCATGGGCTACCCTGCGTGCGACTTCGCGCCATGCTGCCTGCTTCTGCGCCTTGAGCAGATCCGACAAGTCCTCGAAGACGACAACGTATCCCGCACGTTCCCCCTGATGACGAAGCGGAGCCACCGTGACCGCAACATTCAACGGCCCGTGCGCCAGCGGCATCTCCATCTGACTCGTAGTCAGTCCCATGCGGTCAGCGCGAGGCAGGAGAGGTTCGAAATCTTCGACAACGTCCGTCGGGAAAATCTCCGCGAGAGTCGCGCCTCGAGTGATCGAGAAACCTTCCTCCTGCCGTCCATCCGGATGAAATATGCGAAGCAGCGCTTGATTGGTATGGGTAACGCGAAGGTTGGCGTCGAGCGAGAGCACGCCAGTCGGGATACTTTCCAGAATTGTCTCCATCTGGCGGCGGCGCTGGTCTAGCTCCCTATTGGCGCCGGCCAGTTCACGCGTCGAACTCTCGAGTTGACGCCGGTTGGCCTCGAGTTCCTCGGCCATTTGGTTGAACGATCGCACGAAGTCGCCAATCTCATCGGTAGCACTGACGTCCACGCGGTAATCCAAACGGCCGCGGGAAATTTCCTGGGTGGCTGCCGCCAGCGCGGCCAGCGGACGAGTCACCAGCTTTGCCAGGAACAGCGCGAGCCATGTGCTGACGAATAGAACGATCATCGTGATCAGCAGCAGAAGGCCCACATACGTTTGCCGCACCCGGTGCCGCTCGCGACTTAACTGGAAATATCTCTGCTGACCGGCTTCGGCTTGATGAACGGTTTGAGAAAAATCGTGGGGCAGCGGAATTGCCACCAGGATAGTGCCCCCACCCGGCACCGGCGCACTTGCGAGCGTGTAATCAGTCTGCTGCCACGTGAATTGAACCGGCTTTCCGGCAACGGCATCCTGGATGGGAAGAAAACGTTTCAACACGGCCCAGGGCGCGGGCAGGTTGAAACTGGCTTCTGCATCGCCGTCGCGCAGCGCGACCGCGAAGCCGCCCTGAAGTGTGACTTCGTGATGCTGGAATTCGTCTGTGACCGCCGAGAATCCATGTCCCGCAAAGGCGCGTTCCGTCTCGGGCACCGCCGCAATCGAGGCCGCTTCGGCGAGAGCATTCTGCTGCGCGTAGCGGGACAAAAGGGACATCATCGCCTGTGTATCCGAACGCACTTCTTCAACCGGTGTCGAGAACCATTTATCGATCGAGCGGTTCATCAGGCCGTAGGCGAACCAGTACATGACGATGACCGGAACGAATGAGAGCAGCAGCGCTCCCGCCACCATCCGGGTACGAAATTTTGATCCCAACACACCCATGCGCCGCTCGGCAAAAAGTTTGAGCAGGTTGCGGGCAAGAACAAAGGTGAGCGCTACGAACAGGAGAGAAATCAGTAGGGAGAGCGCGTAGAAGACAACAGCCTGCTGGTTGGTCTCGGCCTGCAGGATGGTGTTGTTGAAAGCGGTCTGCGAGGCCAGCACCACGAACAGTGCGATGACCGCGATGGTCAGCAGGATGATGACCTGCCTCCGGTCGGATCGCTTCGGTGGCCGGGTTGAAACGGGAGCGCTCACGCCAAGGCAAGGGCGCAAGGTGCGCCCCCTCCATGGGCATTATAGATGCAGACAAGAGGCAAAAGGCGCGAGCCGCCAGTCAATCAATGGGTTCGCAGGAACGCGGACTTAAGCTCATCGAGTATGTCCGGGTAAGCAGGCTTCAGGGTGTGTGCAGTATCGAATGGCAGGGCAGCGCCGCGAGTCCCACGGGAATGCTTGGCCATCCACGAATATTTATCGGTGAAGCCCCGGGTTTGCATAGCGGCGCATTCCCGGATTTTTCAGGCACGCCCGCACGATGCCGCGATACACATCCGCCTGTCGGCGCAGACCGGCGAAAGGCTGGAGGCGATTTTCTTTGTGCCCGGAACACGCGATGCCTCGTGCTTCAAGAAGGGAAACAGGTTCAATCCTGCTCTCGAACAACGCCGCTTGCGGATTTCCGAGCAACTCAGTGGAACTTACAGTGTGGTGTTCTTCATCTCGAGCCGTCCGGAATGATGGTGGAACGTCCGGCTGTCGGGACCGAAGGATTTGTCCTGGGCTACTAATGACCAGCACAGGCCATCGACAACCATCTGCACGCGGTGGCAAACCGGTTGATGGCTGGAATTGTAGGCTCACTGCGGCTCCGAGTGGCTCCACGGAACTAAATGTTACTGCTAGGTCGCTCGCATCGCCACGCGTGCAGCAATTCAACGTGAGCTACGTCAAGCACAGTAATTGAGGGACATCCAGGAAGTCGAAGCGTGCGTTCAACCTGGCATTGTGGGCTGAGGAATGACGACTTTAGAAAAACTCGGTTGAGCGCGAATCCATCGTCTTCGAGATCCTCGATTTTGATACCGACATACGACAATATCCCACAAGATTCACGAATCATCTGCTCAGTCAGAAGACGCCATGAGTCTGCGGATTTAATCGGTGGCCATCCGCTGAAGCTCATACATGGTGGCGAAGATGCTGTTGTTGCGTAACAACTCCTCCGGAGTTCCGATTTCGACGATACGCCCGGCCCGGAGCACAATCACTTGCTCGGCGCGCATAACGGTGGACATGCGGTGTGCGACAACCACCACGGTACGACGCTTCGACAACCGATCCAGCACGCGCGTGATTGCTCGCTCCGTTACACTGTCAAGCTCATTAGTGGCTTCGTCCAAAAGTAAAATATCCGGATCATGGAGCAGGGCTCGTGCCAGTGCGATTCGTTGCTTCTGCCCTCCCGACAACTGGGCGCCCTGGTCCCCTACTTCTGTAGAAAACCCGTTGGGCAAATTAGATATGAACTCCAAAGCCTCGGCGTCACGAGATACATTGACAATTTCGTTGAAGGTAGCATTGAGCCTTCCGTACTGAATGTTTTCCCGCACAGTTGTTCGAAACAAATGCATGTTCTGTCCCGTGATGGCCACCTTTCGACGCCAGTCTTCAAGCCGCAGTTCGCGCAGCGCAACTCCGTCTATCATGATCTGACCTTCCACAGGGTCATAGAACCGGGCAAGCAGGTGAAGGAGCGTGGTCTTGCCCGCACCGGAGGGACCCACAATCGCCGTCATCTTTCCTTTTGGGATGGTAAAACTCACCTGACGCAGCACGTCATCAGTGCAATCCTGATACCTGAAGCTGACATCGAGAAAGCGTATTTCTTTCTGTAAGCCTTCGAAGGCGTTGCAGCCTGACTTGACGTATGGCTTATCGGTTCTATCCAGCAGGCTTGACACGTTTTCTATTGCAGGTAGCAATGCCGAAAGCTGAACACGTGATTGATCGATCAAATGCAAGTAGGGCTGCAGCCGGGAAAGGATAAGCAGGAAGACCACGGATGCGGACAGGGGTACTCCGTCGCGGAGGGACAGCAGGAGAACCGATAAGAGCAACGCGGCGTAGAGGAATTCCGAAATCGGCTGCGTGGATCCAGTCGCTGTCTCGAGTGCCACGCTGCCATGCCGCACCGCGTCCGAGGACAGGCTAAACCGCCGCCGATACTCTTCTTCCAGGCCAAACGCCTTGATCACCCGCATCCCCGAGGCCGCATCCCAGATGCGTTCGTAAAGAGTAGCGGCTCTGACGACATTCTCCTCCCCAATTTTATGGGTGTATGCGGTGAGCAACCTTACGATCAACGAGACAACAAGTACCCCTAGACCGACGTACACGGACAAGCGCCAAGACCATGAAAGGAGAACGATGACGAGCACAACAACGACAGTTAGGTAAGTCAGAAGAGACAAACTGAGTGACACCGCTTCCACCAAGTGTGACGCTTCGGTAGTAAGTGTATCAAGTAGCTTGCCTGCGCCATTGCGGACCCAGAAGCTGTAACTCATGTCGGTAAGCTGCGCGAAAATTTGCAAGCGGGTAGTTTGTCCGACAGTACCAGCGATTCTTGCCTTCAAGGTAGTGCCGATCATCATGAGGCAATTCTTAAAGCCGATGAAAGCGAGGATAAGGCTGGCGAGGAACGGCAACCGCCATTGAACCCGAACGGAAGAGATAATCGCGTTTACCGCTCTTAAAAGCACGCCGTCGGATGTAGCACCGCCAGCGGTGACCGTCTGGACTAGCGGTGCAAACATTGCCAGACCGAAGCCTTCTCCCAGAGAGGAAAATGCACCTAGCACAACAACGATCATCAGAGCGAAACGATGCCGCCTCAGATAAGGCCACAGCCGTGCGATAGTGGTCAGCTCGTGTTTCACTTAGCGCCGAATCGTAGGGATTATCGACTGTCGTTCTGCGTTGCTCGAAGGCGGACAGACACAATCGAGCTCCTTCTGAAATAAAAACAAGGGTTCATCTCCTCCCTGGGTGTGCCACATCTCCCGGCGAACTAACTTTAGACCTTGTGCTTCGAAGAGGCTTACAAATTCGTTTTCTTGAAAATTATTGACCCAGCCGGCAGAAGCCCTGGCCTTGCGTTGCCGCAGGTGCTGCCAGAAATTTTCCTGCGGCTGAGCGCATTCATAGGAGGCTATGCAGCAGTGGACGTACTTCGAAAGCCAACCCACCAGCTCGGGCAAGTTTTGGATGTATTCCAATACCCCTCCGAACACAGCCGTATCGATATGGCAGCTGCTCAGGTCTGGCAGAGGGCGGGAGTTGAGATCACATACGAAAGTATCTGCACTACGGGCTACGAGGTCCAAAGCCAGATACGTGCAGTCAGGAGTCAGGTATTTCTGGAGTGTGCGACTCCCCGCACCGAAGTCGAGTATGTGGGAACTGGGCTGTACGAGTCGGGCAAGCAGACGTGTGCGCTCTTCCCACTCCGGCAAAAGTTCCCGGGCGTCGCTCCACCGCTTGATATCCGAATGGCCCCCGAACCGACAGATCAGCCAACGCACCATCATTGGGAGAGGCATTGGTTACCCTCGCTCAACGGGTGCCCCAGCAGCGAGGAAACGTGTGCGTAGGCAGCCGCGCTGGCTTGTTGTTGCCGCTGCGCGCATTCTAATAGTTCAGCTCGGAGGTATGAAGCGTTCAACCAAAAATGGCGTACGATCCGCTGTAGCTCCCTACAAAAATCTGCCGTTCCCAAGCGGAGACTGCAACACCCATCACCAAACTGATGCGCCAGTCCCTCGAACTTCCACTGGTAATAATCATTCGCAAAGAGCCCGACCACGGGAATCCCTTGTGCCAGCGCGAACACACCCGCGTGATAGCTCCCGGTGATCACGATCCGGCAATGCTGAATTTGACGGATCACACTCATCGGCTCGTCCGGGGTCTCCTCCGGGCTTTGGACGGGGTAACCGGGAATCAGCGACTCTGCGCGCGAGGCGTCGTCCTCTTCCGGAACACGTGATATCGCGATTACCTGAAATGGAGCGTTCAGAGCTGCCGCAACCTCCTGCAATGGGGCGCGCAAATCATTGGCGAGATCATTCGACACACCGGAATATTCAGATACGCGGACATTGAATCCAATCGCCTGTCCCAGGCTGTTGTGGCGATTCTGGAGCGCCAGTTCAATAGCATCATCTCCTGTGACGGTCCATTGTTCTCTTCGGAGCCCCCATTTCCGCAATAGCGCCGGTCCATGCCGACCTTCTCGCAGTGCGATGTAGTCGACTCCCCGCAGAACCCCCCGCGCGTGTTGCTCCAACTCCGAGTCAAATGGTCCAAGCCCCTGACCCAACAGAAAGGTGGGCACGCCGCACTCCTGAGCCAGCGACAGCGTATCCAGGACCATCGCGGCATATCCGGGGAAAGCGCAGGTGAGACCGCCCATACCAGCCACCACGAAGGCGTTGACACTTCGCATCAAGCGGAGAAATGCTTCCACGGATTGTTGGTACTCTGGAGGGTGTGACCAGTACCTCAGCCGACGGAGGACGCTCGAGATGGTCGGGTGCTCAAGGTACAGGGAACGGCGCCACGCGGGGAGATGCATGAGGCCCTCGTCGATCCAGAGCGAGCGGCCGGCGTTCGATAGTGGCAACACCTGGGAAGAGTAGCGTGGAAGCAGATCGGGATGATTCGTAAGCACGTAGATGCGTGCGTCCGGCCACATCGCACACAGACGCTCTATGGCAACCCGCATCATGGCGCTGTCGCCGGCATTCAAGAAGCGGTCTTCACTGGGCTCAATCAAGATGTCCATATGTGTCAGACCGGTCGCGCAGCGGGTATGGTCCTCGCAGAGATGCTAGTGCCGTCCGGTACGTTTGAGGTCCAATGGAATACGTCTCAGGATGAAATTACCTCGAATCGCGGGCTGGGTTGTAGGCTGAGACTTTGGCAATCTTGTTGTAGACCAACCCGATCACAATTCCGACCATACAACCAAGCAGGAACATATAGAAAAAACCTACGATGCTGCCGACAAAAGTTACCCGGTATCCGGGGAAGAATACGGACAGCAGTGCGAGGTGAACGCCGACATGTTCGCCCCCCTTCAGAATAAGGAAATTCGTCGCCAGAAACAGCAAACCGCCAAACAGGAAGCCGAGCAGGATCCCAAAGAGCTTAACGTTCAGCACAACTACGGCGCGTTCAATCTGCTCCTGTTCGGAATTCATGCGTACTCCTAAAGATGATCAAGAAAGTCAGAATACTGCTCCATTTCAGCTTTCGAGCGAACCACGGTCAGCCAAATCCACACCATGGTGTTACGGGCGAGGGCAAAACCATAACCGAGCGCGAAGCCGACACCTGCTCCCCAGACGAGTCCGATAAAGATGCCGCCGACCGAAACGCGATATCCCCAGAGGAACTGGTTCAAAAGATTAAGGTTTAGCTGGTCGGGCCCCCGCACTACCAGAACCAGCGTCGCCAGTGCGAGCAATCCGGCGCAAACTACTGCCAACGCCACACCCATGGCTACGGGCGCAAGAGCCCGCAATAGCGGTGCCCATGGGGGATTGTCCGTGGTGGATGTCTTCGGGTTCAACGAGAGCAAATGAGTTCTGACTTTCATTTCAAACCATTGGCATTTAACCTCATCTGAAAACCGAGAGTTGCTTGGACAGCATCGGCGTTCGAGGCAACCGGGATACTACTGTCGGGTCGTCGCCCCGCCCTAATTCTTACGCATTCCATGCACGCATTTATTAACCAGGCGTGTGCTCCAGGATGGATCATCACACTCATCCTTTTGCGGATTTTATTCCGAACCAGGTTAATAATCGAGAACATAGCAAGACATAGGCTGCCACAATTACGAATGTGAGTCCGCTGTAGAGGTAATACGCCCAGTGAACAACAATCGCCTTCACTGCGAATGAGAACCCTCGCTTGCGCCAGAAGAACCGGTACACATCACGATTGAGGACAAGAAGCAGCGCACAGGTGATGGCCACACCGAACATGGCCGACGACGACAGACTTCGGCGTAGGTTGGCAAATGCCAGAAGAGAGAAACCGATTCCCAGCCACAGGCCCATCAGTAGAGCGCTGATGCGGGAGCGATAATTTAGGTTCAAAGTGCGAGGTAGTTGTCCCGACCTCAGAATGAGGCGGGTCCAGGGAACGGCTCTAGCGAAGATGTCGACGCGCAACAGGCTGGAAATGGTCCACTCTTTGAGGTGTTTCACCGTGAGTCGCTTTTCAAGCCGGATAGGGTAGCCCCGCGTCGTAAGTTCGAGCCCGAGCGCAATGTCCTCGACAGAAGAAGAGGTGTACGTCGTTTCGTCAAATCCACCAACGATCTGAAATATCCTCTTGCGCACCGCTCCGCAACCGGCCCAGAAGGTAACCGCCTGCTCCGGCGAGGATTGGTGGACGTGGTGGTGCATGAGGTTCTTATATTGCGAGATAAACGTGCGACATGCCGGCTCGTCGTCATAGGATCCGAAAACCGCCCCCAGGCCCGGATCCCGTGCAAAGGCCTCAGCCAGGATTCCCAGCCCTTGCGGAGGAAGGACTACGTCTGCGTCAACGAATACGAGGATTTCCCCAATAGCGTGCTTCGCTCCGAGATTTCTCGCGCCAGCTGGACCTAAGTTTCGGGGAGTTTTCAAACATTGCACCCCAAAGTTCTTAATGATCTGCAGAGTTGCGTCCGTGGAACAATCATCCACCACAAGGACTTCAAAGTTCGGATACATCGAAAGCCTTATGGCCTCCAAGCAACGTCCGATCACCTGAAGCCCGTTATGTACGGGCACGATGACAGAGATCAGTGCTCCGCGATCTGCTGGCACCTCCCTGGACGTGACATCGATCCGGCCGTTAGAAACCATCAAAGCTCCAGCCATGAAAGCCAATCGGATCTAAAATCTCAACTCGACGTCGCGGCCCAGCACCGAGATCGGTACCTTCAAGGATTCGTTAGGGACTTTGGACGGCTTGAGCACGCGGTACACAGACAGCGAACCGCTCTGCTCATTCGTCGAATCTGTCATGGGCACGACTCGTTGCAACGACAAAAAAGGCAAAACTTCCGGCGAAAGAAAATCCCAAGGCTGGCCATATTCTGTATGTTCTAGCACAACCGCGTCGATGCCGTACTGTGAGATGAAAGCGTTGAGCTGCTCCGGAAGGTAGACGCCATCGGGCAATTTGTCTCCCCGGATGACGGTGCTCGAGAGAGATGGATCATCACTCCTTA
>Ga0126378_10002766_pt1 | contig 13080 bp, 14 predicted proteins | sample PanSoiMetPlot_23_FD_92587 | JGI IMG/M metagenome (GOLD analysis project Ga0126378, IMG submission 92587) | Tropical forest soil microbial communities from Panama - MetaG Plot_23 | ecosystem: Environmental > Terrestrial > Soil > Tropical forest > Bulk soil | place: Panama | collected 2016-02-17
CCAGATTGTCCCTGCGCAGGTTCTGGAACTTCTTCGATCCAGCGAGAGCCTCGGCAGAGGGCGATTCGATGCCCAGGAATACGAATATGAAGTTCGCGGCAACCATCGATTCCATGAGTTCGGGGCGATCCGCCAAATCGACCGAGGCTTGGGTGAAGTAGATGAACGGCCGTCCATGCGCGTCACCCCAAGTGGCCAGTTCCTTGACGAGCTGAAGTGCGTTCTTTCGATTGCCGATGAAGTTGTCATCCACGACGAACACATCTCCGCGCCAGCCCAGTTCGTACAGACGGTCCAGCTCGGCAATGAGTTGACCCGGCGACTTAGTGCGCGGCTTGCGGCCATAGATCGTGATGATGTCGCAGAACTCGCACTGGAACGGGCAGCCGCGCGAAAACTGCACGGGCATGGTGGTGTATTTGTCCCTGCGGAGCAGGTCGAACCGCGGAACCGGGCTACCGGATACGTCCGGCTTGTCGGCCACCCGGTACACGCTCTGCGCGGTGCCGTTTTCCAGTGCTTCGGCGATATCAGAGAAGACTTCCTCCGCCTCACCAACCATCACATGGTCAGCTTCCAACCGCACGACATCGGGCTCGCTTGAAGCCCACGGTCCCCCTATGAAAGTACGCGTCCCAAGCGTTCGTGCGCGGCGCAGAATCGTCACCGCATCAGCTCTTTGGGCGTGCATTGCACTGACCATCACCAGGTCGGCGCGTCTGAGATCTTCGTCGGTAATCTCATCAAACGCGTGATCGAGCAGCTTGAACGTCCACGTCTGTGGGCAAAGCGCCGCGACCGTAATCAGCCCCAGTGGCGGTGTGATCGCACCCTCCGGCATCATCTTCAGTGCGCCTTCGAAACCCCAGAAAGACGGAGGGAACTTCGGCCAGACCAATAGAACCTTAAGGTTCGGACCTAGAGGTGGAAACGAAGCGGTCGGGTGCCTATCCGTATGGACATGCACGGGCAGGATAGAGATACCTTCAGGTAGATGCATTTGAAGCTTCCGCCCTATTACCGCGACGGGGCAGACTGGATAGCAACCCGAAGTCGTGTCGACGCGACCAAAGATGTCGTCGAAGGTTCCGCTTATGGAAAGGCGATGGCATCAACTATTGGCTCCACTCGGAACTTAGCTTGGGCCCATGATCTTTTCCCAATACCGCATTCGCTCTAGCCCGGTTTGCGGACCTTCAGCAGACCGACGAGCGGATTCGGTTTAGCCGGCCCGATCCGCCGTAAAGTGTTGGTGTCGCGATGGTCGAACGCTGGCGTTTTGCCCCGAACCGCCAGATCTGTGCGCGTCACATAGGTCCAGCTGTCGTCGTCGTTGAAGGTGATGTCGATGCGGTAGTAGTCGGTGCGAAACGCCTCCTCTAGGAAAGTGGTCGAGCAAATCCCGAATCGAGTATCGCCGCGACGCGCCTCCACCGAAATGCGCTTGTCGTCAGCGCCCGCCGTTCCACCCGCCAGCACGACTTGGCCGCGGGGAATGGCGATGGTCTGCATGAGCAGCCCGGTGGCTGGCTCCCACAGCCAGTAACCGACCTGATCGTGGAAGGTGATGGCTTCCTCCGGTGTGTTGATATGGATGTGATAGCGTAACCCATAGAGGAGTTGGGGGCCATTGGACTGCGGATCGATCGGGTCCATTCGGATGTGTTCCCGGAACACTCGCTTTTCGGGTCCTTCCGCTTTCGGGCTGATGTCCACCCCCTGATCGGACTGCCACACGCCGGCCAGCCGGCGGAGCGGGCCCAGATTGGCCAGCGTATCCGGCGAAAAATCTTCGGTTTCAGTAAAGATGTCGTCGGGGATGTTCGACATAGATTCCTCGTGTGGTTTTGTGCTTGGGCTGCCAGAGGGCAGACCCACTGTTCCACTACTGCCTTTCGCAAGTTAGTCGTCAGAGGGTTGACGGCTTCCTCCTCTATCATCGTTCGAGGGAGCATGCAATGCCGCAGAGGGGGATCCAAGGAGCAAAGGGCGTGTACGGATTGATTAGCAAAATGACCGCGGTTTCGGAGCAGCGAGACGCGTTGATCGCGATCATGCTCGATGGCGCGGCCAATATGCCTGGCTGTCTGAGTTACATTGTCGCAAGGGATTCGTCGGATCCGACGACGATCTGGATCACCGAGGTCTGGGATAGCCAAGCAAGCCATGAGGCCTCGTTGTCGCTCCCACCCGTACAGCAAGCGATACTGCGTGCGAGGCCGCTGCTCAGCACGCACTTCGGTTACAGCATCGTCACCGAGCCCCTCGGAGGATTCGGCTTGGCATCGAAGCGGATGTCTACCTCCCACTAGCCCACACCGCCACTCAGAGACTCGACGCAAGTCAATCGTCAGCATCGCGTAAGTCCTGCAACAGATGCGCGAAGTATTCTGTCTCATATGAACGATTCCACAGCCCTCGTGACTGACGAGACAACGCAGCAGCCGGACACCGCGGACACGCTCCAGAAAGTTCGTGAGCTTCTGCAGCAACGCTACGACATCGACGAGAGCAAAGTCGGTATGGACACCGAGCTCACTGCTCTCGGACTCGACTCGCTGTCGTTGGCCGAATACGCGTTCGATCTGGAGAAATACCTGCACATCGCGCTGTCTGATCTGCCGCACGAAGTCGTGACGGTTGGCGATCTCGTTCGTTTTGTCACTGAAGTCCGCCGAAGAACAGGAGCCGCGGTAGCAGCGTGAGCAAAGGTCGCCAGCGGGTCGCAATAACTGGACTCGGCGTTATCTCTGCGATCGGCAATTCGGTTCCCGAGTTCTTCGACAGTCTTTTGACCGGACGATCGGGCGTTCGTCGGCTACCGTTCAATCCGGAGATTGTCGGTGCCATGGCGGATTTCTCCGCGGACGCTCATTTTACGAAGATGCAGCAAGTCGGGCTCGACCGCTTTGCTCAGTTCGCGCTCGTGGCAACCGAGGAAGCCGTTCGGGATGCCGACCTCGACGCAGCGCAACTCGAAGGCCCTCGTGTCGGAGTTTATTTTGGCTCCGGGATCGGTGGCGCGCAGACGATCGAGAGCTCGTATCGCTCTTACCTCGATCCGGCAGAGCAGCGCGTTTCGCCGTTATCGATCGTGCTCACGATGGCCAATGCAGCGGCCGCACACATATCGCTGAAGTACGGAATCCACGGTCCTTCGATGACTTGTTCCGTCGCGTGTGCGTCCGCGGCGCTCGCCATCGGCGAAGCGTTCCGCGCGATTCGAGACGGTTACATCGACGTAGCAATAGCAGGCGGCGCCGAGGCTCTGCTCGTACCGGGCATTGTCGCGGGTTGGAACGCTATGCGCGTCCTAGCGCCACCGGATCCCGATCACCCGGAGCAGTCGTGCAGGCCCTTCTCGCTCAACCGCTCCGGGCTCGTCCTCGGCGAGGGCGCTGGTTCGCTCATTCTCGAAGCGGAGGAACACGCGGTCCGACGCGGTCATCGGCCGACCACTGAGATCGTGGGTTATGGCATCGCGACCGATGCGTACCACATTACCAAGCCTTCAGCCGATGGGCAGGCCGCTGCAATGGGTCAGGCACTCGAGGACGCCGAATTGCAGCCGAACTCGATCGGGTACATCAACGCACACGGCACCGCTACTCGCCTCGGCGATATCGTCGAGACGACGGCGATCGTAAAGGTGTTCGGGGATAGTGCGTCCCGAATCCCGGTGTCATCGACCAAGGCGTTGCACGGTCATTTGCTGGGCGGCTCGGGCGCAGTCGAGTTAATTGCAACCATCATGGCGCTTCGCTCGAGGACCATCCCACCGACGAGCCACCTGAACACTCCCGATCCTGAATGCCGCCTGGACTACGTCCCGAACCTTGCGCGACGGGTCGATCGGCTCGACGCGGCGATGTCAAACTCTTTCGCGTTCGGTGGCACTAACGCCGTGCTGATTGCGCAATCGATGCGGGATAACTGACGTGGCCATACTTCGCTTGCAGGGTATGGAGAACATCCGCCAGAGATCGAAAGGCTCGATAGGTCCGGCCGATCGATTCCAGATACGTGGCGAGCGAGTCTTTTGCGAACACGACGTCGGCGGCCTTGGCAGGGCAGATGTCCGACAACCCGTCCCCGACGAAAACGCGGGTGCGCCCGGCAAAGCGTCGGACATGCTGCGCCTTGCAGTTCGCGCAGCGATCACAACTCGGATCTCGGAATGGAAAGGACGCGCGCGGGCCATCATCACTGAAGGTGAGACGGTTCGCGTAAATCGGTACGAGGGGCAAGCCACGACGCCGCAACATCGCCTTGATGACGCAATCGAAGTTGTCGCTCACGATCGACGTTTCGATGTCGTTCTCGGCTGCCCACGACAGCAGCGGTCCGAACGCGTCGTCGATCACGATGTCGTCGGTAAATCGAATCAATTCCTCGAGCGTGAGACGAAGACCGGCGATCTGGTTCGACAGACATTCGTGCGTCGAAATCCGCCCGTTCTGCCAGGCTGTCTCCCATCGACGCCATTGATCCGTCGGCGAATAGCGCTCGATAACCAAATCCAGTACGTCGCCCGACGTGATCGTATTGTCGAAATCAAGCAGAAGCGCGGGTGGCTTGGCGAGAGCGGTCACGACTCTACCGTGGCGCACCGCCGTGCTGGATTCGCGACGCCATCCGCAATCTCCCGACAGAAGGCGGTGATCGCAGCAGCGACTTCCTCGCGATCATGGTCCGCGGTGATCACATGATAGGAATTCCTGAGAAGCAGGAGCTGCTTACGTTGCGACGCAACATGATCGTAGACGAACTGCGAGTTACGCGGGCTCGTCATGTCATCTTGCTCCGCCTGCAGAAGCAGCAAGGGTGCGGTTACTTGTGGAAGCAGTGCAATACACCGACGGATGAGATGGCGCATCTCGCAGAACAGGGCGATGGGGAAATGGGCGTAGCCCAGCCTGCTGGCAAGCGCATGATCGCGCAACGAAGCGCCTTCATAGGTGGCAGCCACCCGTGCTCGCAAAGTCTCGTTCTTGAGGCCGTAGGGCGGACCTTCGCGCAGGTAGGTGAAATTCTTGACAGGCAGGTAGTCGGCGAGCGGAATCAGTCTGTGCGTCCAAGGGACGTTCCAGCCGTCGTAGAAAAAAGTCGGAGACATGCAAACCACCCCTGCAACGTCGTCCGGTCTTTCCGCAGCGAGCATCAGCGAGAGTACGGCGCCGATGGACAATCCACCGACCACCAGCGGACAGCCATCCTTCGCACAGGCCTCCCGGGCCCGCGCCAGCCTCTCGCGGGCTTCTGCATAAAGCTCGTCCATCCGAGTCTTTGCAAGCACCCCAATCGGCTGCCCGTGGTTGAGGAGTTGCGGGCATTCGACGTTGAAGCCCCCCCGACCGTGAACGTAGTGCGCGACATAGCTCAGTTCCGCGGGACAGCCCGTCAGCCCATGAAAGAGCAGCGCGCGACAGCTAGAAGCGCCGTTCAAATGGATTTCGCTGGGGGTGGTCTGGACAGGCTGCTGATCGCGCAACCAGGCCCACTCAATACCCATGGTGCGCCCCAAGTCGGCTGATGTTCTTTTGCGGATCGAAAGCCGCGTCTGCTCGCACGGCGACACGGTCCACTATGCCGAGAAGCCCAAGATCTTCGAGCGCTGTGCGGGGAGCTACCTCTACGACATTGATGGCAGAGCGTATCTCGACCTGCAAATGTGGTACTCCGCAGTCAATTTCGGCTACGCCAATCCTGCAATCAACGCTGCAATTCATGCTCAGATGTCGAAGCTGCCGCAGCTCGCCAGTCAATACCTGCACCGCGAAAAGATCGAGCTAGCCGAGATGATCTGTAAGAGTGTCGAACGAGCCTTCGGGTTGCAGGGCCGGGTGCATTTTAACGTGGGCGGATCGCAGGCCGTCGAGGATGCGCTGAAAGTTGTTCGTAAGCATACGGGGCGTCAGCACATGCTCGCCTACCAGGGCGGCTACCACGGCCGCACCCTGGGCGCGTCGGCGATCACGTCCTCCTACCGCTATCGCGAGATGTTCGGCGAGTTCGCGGATCGCGCGCTATTTATCCCTTTCCCCTATACGTTCCGTTCGGTTTCTCCTGGCGACTCTCGCATGACTGAGGAGCACTGCGTGCGGGAGCTGGAGCGGCTGTTCGAACACGAGTACACCGGCGCGTGGAACCCGCGGACGCACCACTCCGAATTCGGCGCGCTCTTCCTGGAACCCATTCAGGGAACAGGCGGCTACGTCATTCCACCACTTCGGTATTTCCAGCGCGTCGCCAAGATCTGCCGGGACCACGGCGTCCTGATCGTCGACGATGAGATTCAGATGGGTTTCTATCGGACGGGCCGGATGTGGGCCATGGAACACTTCGATGTTCAACCGGACATCATCGTGTTCGGTAAGGCCCTGACCAACGGTATGAATCCGCTCTCCGGGATCTGGGCGCGCGAGGAGTTGATCGCCCCAAGCGTATTCGGTCCGGGATCGACGCATTCGACCTTTGCGTCCAACACGCTCGGGACCGCAGCAGGTCTCGAGGTCATGCGCCTTTTGGAGCGGAGCGACTATGGGACAGCGGTTGCGGAGAAAGGACGGCGCTTCCTCGCGGGGCTCCGGGGGATTGCGGCCAGGCACCGCGAAGTCGGTGAGGTCGATGGGCTTGGCCTCGCCATGCGGCTGGAGATGTGCGAGTCGGACGGATGCACGCCGAGTCGCCGACTGGCTGATAGGATGTTCCAGCGCGGACTCGAGGGAGATCTTGTCGTGGGCGACAAGACTATCGGGCTCGTTTTGGACATCGGCGGGTACTACAAAAACGTTATCACGCTCGCGCCGTCGCTCGACATTTCTGAGCCGGAAATGGCGCAGGCGCTCTCCGCCCTCGAGATCGTGCTGATTCGTGCCAAGGCTGATCTCGCAGAACTGGCGTCCGCCTAGGGCGGGTGAGCCGCATCACGTTTCTTACTTGAAAGGAATAGGAAGAGGCGATGGCGTATCTCGATGTGTCGCATATCCGGAGCTGGCATGCACACGTTTACTTCAGCGCAGTCACCCGCGACGCCGCCCGGGAGTTTCGCGAAGCGGTCAAAGAGCATTTTGCGGCCGCCGTGGAGATGGGGCGCTTTCATGAACGACCGGTCGGACCGCATCCGCAATGGAGCTACCAGATCGCTTTCGCGCCCAAGCGATTCAACGACGTCGTGGCCTGGCTCGCGCTAAATCATGGCGCACTGGACGTTTTCGTGCATCCCAATACCGAAGATGAGCTCCGCGATCATCGCGACTGCGCGATCTGGCTCGGTCGGGCCCATCAGCTGAATTTGCACGCGCTCGGAGGTTAGCGCTAGCGCTAACGGGGATCAGTTGCGGAGCTGTCGGCTGCGTAAGCTCAGAAGCTCCATGTGATACCGCCCAGAACGCTCCACTGGTTTCTGCTTTGAACGAGCGGACTGCCGGCAGCCTCACCAAGCAGGCGCTGATAGGCGACGCTGCCCACCAGGTGTGCCGGTTTGGAGAAGCGCCACTCCCCGGCGAGTTCGAGCGCAGCATCTTCCCACGCAGCGCCCGGGCTGTAGGGCGCGAAGGCGCTCGTCGAAGACGCCTGCTGGCTGACGCCATATAGCGCCTGCATCTGCCGAGCGTCTGCCCACGTCACGGTGGGTAGCACAGTGAGCGAGAAAACCTCTTCCGGCCATAGCGGCAGGTAGACTCCAAGGTTCACCAGCGTTCCCTGCGCGCCGCTGAGTGCGGAGCGCACCTGGCCGAATATCGGAACGCCGAGGACCAGAACGTGTCCCTGCACCCCGGCGTCGAACGCTGAAGCGACGTTGGGTAGCCCTTCGAGACGAGTACTGCCGTCGTTCCCGCTAAAGAATCCTGGATTCTTGTCGTTACGGCCGAAACGATAGCCGAGTAGGGGACCAAAGCCCACTGCTGGCCGGTCAACCAGGTTCCAGCGCAGTTCCGGATCGATGGTCAACGAACCGCTATCGATCGCTATGGTGCCCAGGTCCGCGGTTCGGTATTCCGCATCGACCCAAACGCGAAGGCGCGCACGTGTTGCCGAAGCGCCGCTGTATTCCGGCATGAACGAGACGCCAGCCCCCAGCGTCAAGTCCCAGGACCGCAGCTCGTCCGCCCGCGCGACGTTATAGAGGAGGGCGGACGCGCTGACGACAGCAAGCCACGAAGTACCGCTGATCAGCGATCGCAGTCTCTTGAAGCATGCGTCCACGCGGAGATTCTACGCTGCGCAGACCTTGACCAAGTCACGACAATCCAGTTCCGAGGCAATCTTTAGTTCGCGAAATATCGGACCCTTTGCCGTGATCGCAGGTACGCCGTCGAGCATCGACGTACCCATGTAGAATGAGCAGGGACTGTGCCGATCGAAGGAGGCTCAAAAATGCGCACCATGAGCAAGCGAGCGTTCGCATCTCTGGTCGTTGGGATCACCCTTGGAGTGTTCGCCGCGGGTTCCGCGGTTGCGCAGCAGCCCGCGTCGACCTGGCAGCAAATCAAGCAACGTGGCGAGCTGCGCATCGGCGTGACGCCCGGCGAGCCGTGGTACTTCAAGGATCCTGCGACCGGCCAGTGGAGCGGCATCGGGTTCCGGATGGGGCAGCAGATTGCCAAGGACCTCGGGGTCAAGCTCGTGCCGGTCGAGACGACTTGGGGCAACGCGGTCGCAGCGATCCAGGCCAATCAGATCGACGTCATGTTCGTTCTCGATCCAACAGACGAGCGCAAGAAGGCGGTCGATTTTCCGGATGCACCGTTCTTCTGGTACGCGCAGGGCGTTCTGGTTCGCGACGGACTGCCCGCGGCCACCTGGGCCGATCTCGACCGCGACACGGTGAAGATCGCAGTGACCCTCGGCACCGCCCCCGACCGCGACCTTACCAAGCGGCTCCCTCAGGCGAAGATCGAACGCTTCCAGAACATGGACGAAGCCATTGCCGCGTTCTATTCGGGTCGTGTCGACGCCGCGGCCTTCTATCACCCCGCACTGGTGATGCAGCAGGCGCGCGTCAAGAAAGGGCAGGTCGTCATACCCCAACCTGCCGTTGCGCTCGCAACCAGCGCGGGAATCCGACGCGAAGACGACAAGACGTTCCGAGACTTTCTCGACAAGGAATTCGACAAGTACTACAAGAGTGGCGAGACGCAGAAGTTCTACGAGGAGTTCCTGGTCTACCGCAACGTCGACGCCAAGAAGGCGCCACCCATCATCAAGGAGCAATGGAAGTAGGCGGGCGCGTGGTGAGACGCGTGTCCGCGGTGGGTTAAGGGCGAGTTGACCGTCGGCACGCAGGAAGAACGCGACCGCGGCAAGCAGCGATGAAATATCAGTGGGACTTCCCCGCGGTCTGGGGCCACTTCGACATGCTCCTGGTCGGGCTGCTGGGTACGATCAAGCTCGCGGCAGTCGCGATCGTTTTCGGCGTCGTGATCGGGTTCGCGGTTGCTCTGCTGCGCATGTCGCATCGCCGCGCGCTGCATGTGCCGGCCACCGCGTTCGTGGAGTTCTACCGCAATACGCCGCCGATCGTGCATTTCTTCTGGTTCTTCTACGCGCTCCCGATCGTCATCGGGCTGTCGCTCGAGCCTTTTACCGCCGCTGCCCTCGCGCTATCTACGCAGTCAGGGGCGTTCTACGCCGAGGTATTCCGCGGCGGCATCGTGTCGATCGAGCGCGGCCAGTGGGAGGGCGCGAGGGCGCTGGGCATGAGTTACCGCTCGGCGCTCCGCCGCGTGATCCTGCCCCAGGCTTTGCGCCGGATGGTGGCGCCGTTCGTCGAGCGCTCGTTCGAGCTGACCAAGACCACGGCGCTGGCCTCGTCGCTCGCGTACGCCGAGCTGCTCTACCAGGCGATGCAGGTGAACAGCATCACCTTCCGGCCCATGGAGGTCTACACGACGATCGCGCTGATGTACTTCATCGTGCTCTTCGCGGCGAGCAACCTGATGCGTCTCGTAGAAGCGCGCCTGGCGCGCATCGGCTGAGAGGACGACGATGGAGTACACGTGGGACTTCAAGATCGTCCTCGACAGTCTCCCGTTGCTGCTGCGGGGGCTCGTCGTTACGGTAGAGTTATGGGTCGTCGCCTTGGCAGTGGGGCTGTCGCTCGGCCTCGCGGTCAGCCTTGCGCGCATCTCAGCTCGCGCCTGGCTCAATGGGCCAGCGATCGCATACGTCGAGATTTTCCGCAACACGCCGGTCCTTGTGCAGCTCATCTGGTTCTACTACGCCTTCCCGATCGTGCTGGGGCAACAGCTCTCGCCGTTCACTGCGGCTGCGCTCGGCCTCACCCTGAACACTTCTGCGTACAGCGCCGAGATCTTCCGAGGCGGTATCCTGTCCATCGCCCGCGGCCAATGGGAAGGCGCCAGAGCAATCGGCATGACCCGCGCGATGACCATGCGCCGGATCATCCTGCCGCAGGTGATGAGGCGGATGCTACCGGCGTTCACGAATCGTGCCATCGAGCTCGCCAAGGTTACCTCGCTGGCTTCCCTCCTGGCGGTCAACGAGATCATGTACGAGGGACGCCTCATTAGCTCCACGTACTACCGGCCGCTGGAAGTCCTGACGGTGGTCGCGTTGATGTACTTCTTGCTCATTTATCCGGGCAGTTATCTGGCGGCCCGGCTCGAGCGGCGTCTTGCGGCGCGCGGCTAGCATGCCAGTGCGAAACCTCGCATGGCGACAACCACTGCCCAGATGAGCGAAGCCGTCATTCGCATCCGGAACCTGCACAAGCGCTTCGGCGATCTGCACGTGGTGAGGGGCGTCGACCTCGACATCAAGCGCGGTGAGCGGATAGCGATCATCGGTGCGAGTGGATCCGGCAAGAGCACGATTCTGCGTTGCCTCAACTTCATGGAGATGCCGAGCGAAGGCACGATCGAGCTCGACGGCAAGATGCTCGGCACGGAGCGACCGGGAAACGGCGGTGGCGTCGAGAGGGTCTATGCCGAGGCGGAGCTCTGCGCCGTGCGCACTCGTGTAGGCATGGTGTTCCAGCAGTTCAACCTTTTTCCCCACATGACGGCGATCGAAAACGTCATGGAAGGCTTGCTCACGGTGAAACGCATGGGGAAGGACGCTGCACGCGACGCAGCCATGGGACAACTCGTCAAGGTCGGATTGCAGGACAAGCTCGATGTTTATCCGAGCAAGCTTTCCGGTGGACAGCAGCAGCGCGTCGCAATCGCCCGCGCGCTGGCGATGGAGCCGGAAGTGCTGCTCTTCGACGAGCCGACGTCCTCGCTCGACCCCGAGCTCGTCGGCGAGGTGCTTCGGGTGATACATGCGCTTGCCGAAGAGGGTCGCACGATGCTGCTGGTCACGCATGAGCTCGGCTTCGCCTACCATTTCGCCGATCGGGTCGTGTTCATCGCCGATGGCGCGATCTACGAGACGGGCACCGCGAACGGAGTACTCAAACATCCGCAGCGCGAGCGCACCCAGGCCTTCCTTGCGCGTTTTGCCGAGCGCGCATTCTAGTTACGTATGAGTCCATCCGTTCCGACTTCGGCTTCGAGCGCACAGGGTTACGTCGACGACCCTCGCAACGACAAGCTTCTCGTCTACGTGGACGGCCAGTTCGTGCCCCGCGAGCAGGCCGTCGTGTCGGTCTTCGACAGCGGGTTTGTGCTGGGCGACGGAATCTGGGAGGGCTTGCGGCTCGTGAACGGGCACCTTGTAGCGATCGACGCGCATATGGACCGCCTCTTCGAAGGTGCGAGCGCAATCGCGCTGGATGTCGGCATGACACGCGAAGAGCTGACTGCCGCGATCCGCTCGACACTCGAGCGCAACGCCATGGTCGACGGCGTGCATGTGCGCGTGATGGTGACCCGCGGCCCGAAGAAGACACCGAATCAGGATCCGCGCTTCGCGCTCGGCCGCGCCACCGTGGTGATCGTCGTGGAATACAAAACGCCGAATCCCGAGGTCAAGGCCAGGGGCCTCGCGCTGTTCACCTCGACATTCCGTTGCAGCGGACCGGACGTGTTCGACTTGCGACTGAATTCGCACAGCCGGCTCAACCTGATCCAGGCGTTGATCCAGGCCATCAATGCGGGGGCCGACGAAGCCTTGATGCTCGACCCACATGGGTTCGTCGCAAGCTGCAATTCCACGAATTTCTTCGTTGTGCGCGGGGAAGAGCTGTGGACATCGACAGGACGCTACAACTTCAAGGGGATCACCCGGGCGAAAGTCATTGAGCTCTTTCGCGCCCATGGCGGCATCGTGCGGGAGATCGACTTCGCGCTCAGCGAGGTCTACGGCGCGGATGAGGCCTTCGTGACCGGGACCCTCGGTGGGATCACGCCCGTAGCGCGCGTCGACGGACGGGCGATCGGCGCCCGCGTGCCGGGCCCGGTCACGCAACGCATCAGCGAGATGTATCGGGAAGCGATTGCCCTAGGCTGAGAAGGGCCGTGACCACTTGTGGTAAGCCTCTTCCGAGCCCCTTCGCACCTGCCGCAAGACGCCGGCGACAACCCGGACTAGAATGTCGCGACGCGTCGCCGGGATCGATGCGTTCCACTGTCAGCCCTCCCGTCTTTCGGAGATTTTCGCTATGAGCAATCGTATTTCGCGATCGCATTTCTTGACCACCGCGATCGCCTTGCTGGCCTTCGCCTCGACGCTCGGGTCGCCTGTCGCGCTTGCGCAGGGCCAGAAGGTGCTGAAGTTCATTCCGCAGGCCGATTTGCGAATTCTCGACCCGATCACGACCACGGCCTACATCACCCGCAACCACGGGTACATGATCTACGACACCTTGTTCGCCACCGACGCGAAGTTTCAGGTGCAACCGCAGATGGTGGACAAGTACGAGGTGAGCAAGGACGGGCTGACCTACACGTTCACGCTGCGGGACGGACTCAAGTTCCACGACGGCCAGCCGGTGCGCTCGGCCGACTGCATCGCTTCGATCGAGCGCTGGGCGAAGCGCGACGCGCTCGGGCAAAAGCTCGCCGAAGTCACCGATTCGTGGACCGCGGTCAACGACAAGACCTTCACGCTGAAGCTGAAGCGCCCGTTCCCGCTCACCCTGGAGGCGCTGGCGAAGCCGTCGTCCAACGTGCC
>Ga0126378_10002767_pt1 | contig 13079 bp, 24 predicted proteins | sample PanSoiMetPlot_23_FD_92587 | JGI IMG/M metagenome (GOLD analysis project Ga0126378, IMG submission 92587) | Tropical forest soil microbial communities from Panama - MetaG Plot_23 | ecosystem: Environmental > Terrestrial > Soil > Tropical forest > Bulk soil | place: Panama | collected 2016-02-17
CAAAAAGATGGCCAGGGCAGAAGCCGAGAAGTCGGTCGATCTCGATTCGGTGCCTCCCGACGTGATGCTGTTTATTGACAAGTGGACTGGCGATTTAGGGTTTTGGGCCAAGAGAATCAAGGCTGCTACCAAGGTCAAAACCTACATCCATCAGCATCCGGAAATTCTCGGCAAGTTCAGAAATGCCGCCGAGGCATTCATCGCCGCCCTTAAAGAATTACTCGACCTATGAAAAAGGCGGAATCAACAGACCGTCCTCCTAGTATTCATTTCCGCATTTCGCCTGCCGAATACAGGTATCTGCAATCCGTCGCCGAAAAGACGGATCGTCCGGTGTCCTATCTGATTGCGCAGATTGTGCGGGAGTGGATCGAAAAATCGCGCGGAGGCCCGAAGTCAGAGTGAAGAGGACCCTGGCTATCGCGGCCTCCGTGCTTATCATCGCCTGCGCCAACGCTGAAGTAGCGCGCAACGATGTCACCTACGGAGACGAGCTCCAGCAAGCCGAGCTCGCCCACCAGCGTCAACTCAAGTTCGATGCGTACTGCCGCACCCTGGGCAATCGCTGCCGGGACGGTGACGAGTACGCTTGCATTCTGTTCAGGGAGGCGCTGGTCGACCAGCAGAACCACATTTTTTATTTTCCACTGGGAGAAGAGCATCCGCTCTCTTATGGGACGCAATGACTGAGCGTTGGATCAGGCGCAAAGGCGGCCGGATATATCACCTGGGTGCCGATGAATGGGGCAGCAAGATCGTCTGTCAACCGAAAACCATTTACAGCAGCGGCTGGTCTTACATCGAGACGCGGCCAGCGAAAGACCGCATGTGCGAACAGTGCGCTGCGATCGTGAAAAAGAGGGAAATGGGGCAGACCCAATGAACGACAATCAGCCGATCACCGCCGATGAACTTGCCCAAATCCGAACCTTGGACGATTGGGATCTCACTATGCTGCTCAGTGAGATCCACGATCACGGTTGGCCAATGGCACGCCAACTTCTGCCGATGATTATCAAGGCAATGGAGAATCCGCGATGAAGGTCAAGAAAAAAATCCGCCGCAAACGCAATACCGCTTCCGCCCAGGGCGGCGGCTTCGTTAATTCAAAAGGCAAAGTCGATAAGGTCGCCGCGGAGATGAACCGAATGTACTACGGCTCCTACGACAACCGCTGGCGACCCTAAGACTGAGAGCGTTTGATTAGCAAATTCAAAAGATTCCCAAATAGGAGGGAAGAAACAATGGCCACGATCACAGTACTTGTACCCAACAATCCCAAGCACCCCAATACCGCCGCGCATGACATGTTCGCGCGGTATAGGGACGGCATGACAGAGGAGGAATATATCCGCGACATTTTCGTCTCGGCAGATGAGCGTATCGGCAAGGGCTTGCCGGGGCGAGCTGACCAAGGAAAACGTGCGCTGCTATGGGATCTCGAACGGGAATTTATCCGTCTTGATTAAACATGAAGGTCCGGCGGATCCTCGCGACCGAAACTCGCGGCTACTGCCATGACTGCCACAACCGAGCTCATCTCGAGGTGACTTTCTCGCATCGTCCCGTAATTCGGCTCTGCGATCGTTGCGCGCGGTTCCTGATGGCGGATATCGCCGCCGTCGTCAAGCGCAACGGTAAGAACGGCAACAAGGACAACGCCAAGAATCACAAGGAGAAGAACTGATGGCAGCAACTGCACCAATCGTCTGTCCAAACACGTATGAGAAACGGGTCGTGGAGTGGTTCCGAACCAGCTACGAATGGATTTGCGACACCTGTGTGGCGTCCAAACTGGGGTTCACTAATCGCATCCAGTTACGCAATATCTGCTCAACCCTGCGGTGCCTGTCAGAATTATTTGAATGGCGCGAGCATGGGCACACGCCGTGCGAGTTCTGCGGCAGGCGCAACATAGTCACGCGTTGGCGCAGGAATTCTTTGTAAGGTAATCAACCCCGCCGGAGGGTAATTCCGGCAAATCCGAATTCCCAGGGAGGGAATCATGGAAAAGAAACTCTCGTTAACCCTAGCCATTGCCTGCAGCGTCTCTGCGCTGGTGATTATCGGCGCTCTGATTTTCGCGGGCTGCGCGACCGCGGACCCGCCCATCGTCAAGGACGGCTGCGCGGTAAACCTCAAACACGTCTGCCAATCCGTAGTCGATGACGGCCTTCAGCACAGCGGCTTGATCTCTCTCGGCGACGGCCAGCAGCTCGACCGGCAACGTCTGCAAAACCTCTCCGTCCGTCACCTTGAGGTGGAAGTCGTGTTTTGGCAGGGGAGCGGCACCCTGTTGCGGTGCGTGGTCGATACTCAGAACGCCCAAGTCACTGATGCCGGAATTGCCCGAGGACTGCAATTCAATGACGCAGACATTGAGCACCTGCGTCAAAGGGGCTTGTGCCAATGAAATTATTCATTACTGCCGCCCTGATTTTCTTGAGCGGGTGTCTGATGCCGGGACCAAATCTCGACTACATACCCGACAAGGAACTCCATCCTGTCGGATGGGACTGCCCGAAAGCCGAGGACCAGAGCCATTTCATCGCGTACCTGAGTCCGCCCTGCACGTGGGTTCCAGGCGGAATGTATTTCAAATCCTGCTTCGACCACTACATCGCCAACGTGGAGGAATCCCGCGGCTGCACTCGGACGACCGCAGCGAGCACAGGAGCAGTCAATGTGCCCTAGACAACACTGAAAAGGGGGCGACTGACGTTCAGACGTCAGTGCGGGTCGCGTTGTATCGTCTCTTCGCCTTCAGCTTTTGCGAATTGCCTGACCACGAGTTGCTTGGGACAGATTCCATCCTCGTGTGCGGCCCGGCCGATTACGTAGTCAGTCGCCCCCTATGCCAATCTACCACTAGGCAGCGAGCTCGGCGCGAGCCTGGGCGATCGCCTGGTTCAATTGCGTTGCCTGCAAACCCGACTGACCCGACATATCGGGGTGAACCTCCTTCATGCGGGCTTTCCACTTCGCCTCGACCTCGGCCAGGGAGGGTCGGCTGTCATCGGCAAACCCAAGCACCCGCTTCCACGGCATCAACCCCGAGGACCAGTCCTCGAGGGAGCGGTAGCCTTCAAAGGCTTGTTCGGTGGTGCCCACACCATAGTTCTCCATCGAGCGCAGCGACCGGATGTGCGCCGCCAGCGCTGCGATGTTGTCGGCCACTCTGAGCCATTTGTCGCACGCCAGGACCAGGCGCTTCTTGTTCAGGGTGAAGTAGACCGCAGCACCGGAGTCTTCAGGATCTCGCTGCCCCGACCGCGGCTGGCCATTCAACCGAAGCTCAAGGTTGGTCGACAGCACCGCGGCCTGGGCCTCGAGACGCTGCAACTGGTCCTCGAGCCGGTCGACCGCGATTGGGATCGAGACTGCCTTAGTGCGGCGCCGGATAACGTTCTTCTCGACGCTCTGCCCTGCCGCCGTATCCCACTGCTTGATTTTCGCGTCGTAGCTTTCGCCGACCGAGAAAGGGGCGTTGTCCTGGCGCTGCAAGCTCGGGGTGCGTTTGCGGCCGCGCGGCCAATAGAGTGGATATGCGGTCTCGTTAGCCATTGGGGTCACCACCTTTCAGGCGCAGTTCTGGGAATAACTCAGCCTGCTCTTGCGCGCTTTGTCTCATAGCGCCGTGGGCGATCTCGCGGCCCAGGCGGACGAACGGAGTGCGGGCCTTGTGCTTGTGACAAGCGCAGCATTGGTCCGTTGCCTTCCGGCAGACGCATGTAGCGCCGCAGACTGGGCATTTCATGAGTCACCTTCTGCAACTGAATAAATAAGCGTTCCATCTGGGGCGAGCAGCCGATACTCAAACAGTCCTAGCTTGCGGTCGCCTCGCGACCGCTTGGCGATGAGGTAGCTTCCGAATCTGTCTTTGCGCAGATGTCGCAACTGCGCGCTCACCGAAGCCTCGGGGTCGCCGCCGGTCTGGATACTGATCTCGCTGAGGGTCAGCCAGTCGCCTTTGCGCATGGCCTCGAACACCCGTCCGAGTTGTTTAGTCAATCGGTACTTGTCCTCCGCTGGGTCATAAACCTCGCCATCGAATTCGGGTGAGTCCTGACGTAGGCAAATCGAATCGGCAAGCAGCAGATCATAGGCTTCCTTGGCAAGTGCGTAGGTTAGCCGGTCGGGTTTCTTTGCCAGCACCGCCGTTACCACTCTCACCAAGGCGTTCTTGGTCTCGGCGCGTATTCTTGTCCCGAGCATCACCCGCTCATTGCCCTGCTGTTTCTTGGGTCGAGCACACGCCCGCAGTCGGCGCACACCTTCGCTACGGCTTTGTTGCGATGACCGCAGTTCGGACATCTGCGCACGGGAATCTCTTCGCCGGTCTGGTCATCAATGAGCAGCAGCCGCTTCATGTCGGTTACCTCGAGTAAACGAATGACAACTGAGTAATCGGTCGTGATGGCGCATGCGGTCCACTGGCATCACTTCGCACGAGGTAACCTCCGACTGCCGACCGCGGCTGCGCAGGTAGTCGGAAGCCAGCAGATGAGCCAATCCCGCAGTGCGGCAGTTGGTAATTTCCAGTTCCACCCCGCTACGGAAGGTGATCTTGTAATCACGATGGAGGACCTTCTCGCTTTCACCCCGCCCTCTACCCATGAAACCGGCCCCTCCCCGGCTACAGGAATGCCCTTCCTACCCATCTTCCCCGCCCTAGGACGCATCCGAGCGCCGTTGCCCTCACAGGTCATCCTCCTCCCGCCGTTTCTTGCGCCAGGCTTCGAGCTCTTGGCGTTTATGTTCGTCCTCGACCTCGCGTTTGGCTTCGACGATGACTTGGCCGATCAACACCTGGCCCCGTTCGATCTGTTCGTCTGTTAGCCTCCCTCGCATCTGTTCGAGCCATGCGAAGAATTCTTGGCGCGCCGGTTTTCGATCGGAGGGAGGTGGCTGAGTCCGCTGCTTCACCAGCCGTATCAGGACCCATGGTGCTGGCCCGTTAATGCCCATACCCGCATTGCATTCAGCACAAGCCACGATCTGATTGTCGTCGCTGTTCAGTTCCGCATCGGTTAACTCGTTGAAGCCCTTTTTGACCGACACGATATGAGCGACGGTCAGGTTCTCGGTGGTGCCGCATATCTCGCAGCGCCAGTGAGCTCGTTCCATGAGGCGGCTTCGTTGCGAAGGGGAGATATGCCGAATGGTGCGCAGGGTACGCGCCACCCGCCCACTTTCGCTTTTGGGAGCGTTGTAAAGATGGCGGTTGCAGGGTTTGCAATAGACGACGTCCTGGCCGTTCTGGTCCCAGTGGATACGGCCCTCAGTGCCGCCGCACTGTGGGCAGGGTGCTCTGAGAAGGTAGTCCTGCCATTCCGGATCAGATGCATTCCGGTCCATGCTCAACCCATAAGAAAAACTGTATTAACAACGACCTACCATATTGAGGAGCAAATTTGCATTTTCTACGTAGTGGTCCGGAAAAAATTTTTCATTAGTTCAACTGAATTAACTCGACCCACTTTCGGACCCTGGAAGCAGGTACTTTCGGGCCTTGGTTTGAGCTCGCACAAGCTTGTGATCGCGGACCAGTTCCGAGAGTTTCTTGCCCAGCATCCCGCGGGCCATCTTCATGCCGATGCGGTCCTTGATGTCGGTCTGGGTGACCGCCTCATCGCTCTCGCCGACGACCTTGAGGATGAGTTCCTCGATCAGGTTGCTCTCGCGCTCCGACCAGAGTCCATTGAGCTCGACCAGACCGTCATCGCGCTTGGTCAGAATCCATTCGCCTTCGATCGGTTGCCCAATGCGCAGGTTCGACATCTGGAACGTGTGGAACTTGTGCCGAGCTCGCTGGTACATCCGCGTGACCATGCGAGTTGAAGCCACCGCGGCGACGCCTACTGAACCGAGTGCGGCATCCACCACGTTGTAAGCATCAATGGCCTGCTTCTGTGAGTGATGGAGCGACAAAATGTTGGGATTGAAGTCCCGTGCAAGCTTAGTGAGGGGCAGTTGGGAGCGCTGCGCCTGAGCGTACTTCTCGGTGTCGAGATCAACGGCCGCAGCCAGCGTATCAAGTACAATGAGAGTCGGCTTGAACTCAGCCACTATGTTTCGGAGTTGGCCCCAGGCATGTGGGTTGCCAACCAACGCACCGCGCAGCGTCAGCACTTCCTCTTCAGGGTCAAGACCTAGCGAGCGGAACGTTTGGGCAGCAACGAACTCTGAGGCTGGATCGCCTGCCAGGTAAAGCACCCGCCCCTTCTCGCAAGTTCGCCCCAAGAACTCGAGACCGCGAATGATGCTGTAGATCAGTGCGTAGACGAACGTCGATTTACCGCTCTCACTCTTGCCGACCAAAAGCGAGAGACTGCCGTGCGGCAAGATGCCCTGCCACACCCAAGGAATCTCTAGCCATTTGTCGAGCAATTCGTAGAGCGCTCCCAGCTTAAGCGGCGTCAGGACCAGTTCAGGGTCTATCTCCTCAGACTCTTCCTGCTGTTCATGTTTGCCGTTCTGATTGAAGCCCTGCTGGTCAGGTTGCTTGAGTACCTGGTTCAGCAGGTTGAGAAATTCATTACCATCGAGTGGAGGCTTGCATTGCTCCCGGTTGCAAGTCTCGAGCGCGGCCCTGATTGCGCCCGAAGGTAGGTTTTTAGCCTTGAGGGAGCGGCCCATCCGGTAGAGGTAGTTGTTGCGGCCCTCGCCTTCGCGGATTGGTTCATCGCTGGCCCTGAAGCCCTCGTGCTTTCCATTGCCATTCCGGCCCGCAGCTTTAATCTTTTCCGCCAGCCATGAGGGCATGATCGCCAGTTCGGTATAGGCCATGCTCGCGATGGCTTCCCATTCATAGGTGCGTTTGGTCTTTGACCCGACGCCGACGACCAGGCCACCGTCAGTCCGAATATCGAGGCCCTCGGCGAACCGCACCGCATTGCTGAGGCCAGGAACATGTTGGAAGTAATAATGCGCGCCGCCTGAGCCGGTGATGGCGATCGGAGTTTCGGGGAGCTCGCCGTTGTCGAGCTCGAGTTGACGTAACGTCTGTCGACCGACGTCGCCGTCGACATCCAGTACCGTAAGCTTGCTCTTCGCACCGCACGCCACGCCGACATTGGAGTCTGGATATTCTGACCACCAGCGGCGGATCTGGATTTCATCGATGGTCGCATCCTTCTGCCAATCCTTGTAGCGCGGATGCTTACCGGCACTGGCACACTGGAGCTTGCCGCAGGAACATTCGCCGTCAGACTCAATATTGTGGCAGGGGAAAACCGCGAAGCCGCGGCGAGCATATGCGATCGCATGTTTGAGCGTCCAAGCGGTCTCAGGCCCGTTTCCGTTCGAGTGCGGACCACTCCCGTTGGTGGTGATGAGGAGGTCGGCTTCGGTGAGACCGACCGCGGCTAGAATGCTAGCGGTCGTATCGCCGACCGCTCCGAAGCAGCCGAGCAGGATGTGATTGTCATCCTGCCGGGCGAACAGTGAGAGGTCAGGATCACCATCTCCGTGAGTAGAGCATGGACACTGACACTGAAACTTTAATTCGTTGAGCCAACGAACCCCCGAGAACCGGGACGCAAACGACCCCAGGTCCATCGCACCCTACCTCCCCTTAATCGGGTCCACGGCGTTGTACACCGGTTGTAAATTTTTGGTTGTCTGGAGGAACTTGGAGGAACTGATTGGAAACTCTCAGTGGAGCTCCAACCCCTTCTCTCCGTAGGACGAATCGTTGCTAGCAGGTGCTTTTCGATAACCATCGATAACCACCTGTTTATGACTGAAAATCCTTGTGTCGAGTGTTCGATTCACTCCCTGCCCACCCCAAAAGCCCTTCATTCTGCTCGGTTTTTTCAATCAAGCTTGATGAAGTTCGGGCGTTTTCGGCTCCCAAAACCCCTCCGTTGTACACCGGTTGTACAAAATCGCCGAAAGTGCCCGTGGCGGCTCGGGAATTAGCCTCTGAGATAACCTTTGTTTCCTCGAGTTTACCCGAAACGCCTATAACTGCCGTCTTTCGGTCGGATATCTGTACAACGTTGGACGGGGCCGCAGCCGCGGCTGCAATCGCCGCCGCCAACCGCACTCCGGCCGCACGCGCCTTGTCCGCGGTCGCCTTGCCCTTGTAGCGCGAGCGCATGGACAGGGTCTTGTGGCCGACCACCAGCATGATCTCGGCATCCGTCAGACCATACTCCTCGAGAAAATCCTGGGCCGTGCGGCGGAAGTCGTGGAAGCCGCGGTTGATGGGTGCGCCGGTCTCAGGATGGATCCGGCGTTTGCCGGTGCGCCGGTCGAGGTTCAGCCCCGCCGCCTCGCACGCCGTGTGCAGGGCGTCGTCGAAGCGGTGCATGCGCTCACCCAGGGGCTTGCGCGGGTCGCCGTTGGGGAACACCCACTCGATGGAGACCAGCACCCCGCGCTCCTCGTAAAGCTTCACCTCGAGCCTGCGGACGTACTCAAGCTGCTTTACGAACAGGTCGCGCAGCGGCGGGATGAGCGGGAAGTAGCGCTCTTCCTTGTTCTTGCTGTGGAGCGCGTCGAGATAGACCACGCCCTCGTCGAAGCGGATGTCGCTCTTCTTGCGCGAGAGGAGCTCGCTAATGCGCCAGCCCATCATGCCCGCGATCGCAGGCAAGAGCTTAAGGTGCTCAGCTAGCTTCTCGGACAGCAGCGGGATCTCCCACTGCTCCCAGCGCATCTCCCGCGCCGCAGGCTCCTCGAACTTGTCGGGGAAGCCGGGTACGTCGTCGTGCTTGATGCGTTTCTTTTCGACCGCGAAGCTAAACGCGCGGATAATCTGGGCGCGCTTGCGGTTGACCGCGGCCGGGCCGATGCGCTTTAAGAGCCCGCGCAGAAACCCGTCGATCAGGTCGTAGGTGACTTCGTTGACGTACTTGTCGTCGAAGAACGCGCGGACCTCGGCGCCCTTCGACTTCATGTCCTTGATTGAGCGGCATTTCTTGTCGACCCAGTTGAGCTCCATCGAGTCAAACAGGTCTTTCATCTTGAGCGCGCCGCCACGCGCCAGGGCGGCGAGCTTCTCGTTCTGGGGAAAGCGCGCGGAGAGCGCCTTCCAATCAAGCCTGATGCGTTCCTCCTGAATCTGCTCGAGCAGTCCGTTCTTCTGCTCGATGCTGCGGCGCTCCTCCTGGGTGGAGGCCAGATGCAGCGACTCGCGGACCGCTTTGCGATCGTCGCTGCCGGGAAGGTCGAAGTAGACCCCCCAGGACTTGCGCCGCTTCTCGATTCCGACTGGATTCATTGTGCTCCTTCTCCTTGGGAAACCGTGTCGTTACTTTGCTAAACATAGCGATAAGCATGATGCTTGTCAAGTCCTTGGGTCAAGCCCTGACCCGGATACTTTTGGCGTAAATTGTCCAATCAATCCGGAGCAATTTCTGCACTTCCACCACCGAACCGGGGGGCATCTGGCCCAGGCGTATCCATTTGTACACGGTCATCTTGTTGCGGCCCACCCGCTTGGCAAACTCGGGCACCGTCAAAAGCTCGTGGGAGGGGTCAAAGGAGCTCGGTAGCGTTCTGTCCATAACCGCACTCATCGCACTATCGCTCCTCGTGGTGGTGGTTGGGCGAGACCTCGGTGGGCTTGTTCTGCTCCGCTTCAATGCGGGTGGCCGCACCGTCGCGCGCCTCGTGCAACTGACGGCGCAGCAGCAGTAGCGCGGTGACCGCGGGCTCGATGTGGACCAGCAGAAAATCCGACGCCTCCTTGAGCCGCGCGTCAGCCGCGGCGGACAGTGGTATACGTCGCCAGTACAGAAATTGGAACTCCGAGATGCGCCACTCGCGCCGATTCAGATGCCGGAAGAACACCCCCTGTTCTTCGCGGTAGTCACCCCCCTGGATCTCATCGTAAAGCGCCTTGGCCGAGCGGCTCTGATGGCGCGCGGCTTCGGCGACTGAAACGAGACGTACCACGTTGGACTCCTCGTCCTTGCCCATGTGACCAACTCCTCCTTGGGTCTAGGTTGCCGATCAGGTGATATCAGTGCGTAGAGTTATCCTGCGGGTAGGAAACTTACTCGCGTTGTAGGGTTGGCGTCTACGAGATTTGACCCTTAATTTTGGACCCGCGAGTCTTTGTCCACAGCGCCCGTGCAATTGGTGCGACTTCGCGCTAACTGACTTGACCGAGCGCTGTCATTCTGTGGATTGGCGATAACCCGGCGCTACCGTTTGGTGTGCGCGCGCAGTACTTCAATACACCTGCATCACAGATTGGCGGGCGAACCATGGCCAACTACGCGTTGTTTGACATAGAGACTTCCATTGACTGGCGGCTGCTTGAACAGATCGAAGGCTGCGATCGCGACGAGTACCTGGCCTTCAAGCGGGAGCAAGCGGTCGCGGATTATGGGGAGGGCGTGATTTGGATTCCCCACAGTTACCATCTCCCAATTGCGATAGCCGTGGGTCTGATAGACCAGACTACCGGTGAATTAACGCGGCTAGGCTGTATCAAGGGCGAAGATACTGAAACGGTGTGCCGCGAGTTCTGGAACTGGATCGAGGTCTTTCAGGGCGACACCCGCCGCGGCACCCTGGTCAGTTTCAATGGCCGGGGGTTTGACTTGCCCGTCTTGGAGTTAGCAGCCCTACGCTACTCAATCCGCATCCCCCAGCATTTCAATGAAAAATACGGCAACCGCTACCGCTACCAGGAGGATTGGCATGTCGACGTGATGGATCTGCTCAACGGCTACGGCGCCGCGCGGGGTCTCCGCGGGGGGCTCTCATTGCTTTCTGCCTTGGTCGGTCTCCCGGTCAAGCACAGCCAGCACAGCAACCTCGAGGAGGTCTCGGTGCAGCAGGCCCAGGTCTGGGCGCGCAATGACGTCCGCCGACTCTATGTGGTGTTCCAGCGCCTGCAGTTTATCCGCGATAGGCTCAAGCAGTTACCGGCGCTGCCGGAACTGGAGGATGAAGATGACTGAATTAGCGGTCCGTAAACTGGTCGACCTCAATCGCGCCGACATCGTCAAGCGTCTGCCGACCTACATCACCCCCGAGCGGTTCTTCGCACTGTGCTACGCACTCGACAAAAAGCCCGCAATAGCCGCGGTCGCGCAGCGCAACCCTGACGGCTTGCTCAATGCCATCCTGCAGGCGGCCGACGCCGGTCTGCTCATCGGCAGCGCCTACAACCACTGCTCCATAGTTGCCTTCGGCGATGAACTGGTGCTGATGGTCGACTATCGCGGAATCATCTACCAACTCACCCGCGCGGGGGCGCTGGTCAAGATTAAGGCGGAATGCGTATACGACGGCGACGACCAGCCGCCGGGAGTCTTCGACGTCGAGCTCGGCGATTCGGACAGGATCTCCCACAAGCCGAATTGGAGGGATGAGCGCCGCCGGGATTGGAGGTGGCTGTACGACAAGAAGAACATCATCGGCGCCTATGCGATCGGCTGGCTCCCGCTGCACGAGACCGCCAACCAAACCCTGAAGCAGGGGCGTTGGTGTCCGCTCGGCGAGATTGAGCGAGCCCGCGAGGTCTCCAAGAACAAGGATAAGCAGGGATCGCCCTGGCTCTTGCACTACCCCGAGATGGCCAAAAAGACCGCAGTGCGGCGCATGGCCAAGCTCATCACGGTGTGCGGCTCGACTGAGGAGAATAAGGAAGCTTGGGACCGCTACAACGTGACCATCGAGCTCGAGCGCGGCCAGTACCATGACGAGCCGGAAGACACGCCTATAGACGACTTGCCTGGTGAGAAGCCGAGCAAGTCAGCCCCAAAGTCGGGCCGGACGGCGGCGGAGGATCTCGCAAGTACGCAGGGCGCTGCCCCACCACCACAGAATGGGGAGCAAAAGCGCACGAAGGCACCTGCTGCTTCACCTCCGCCGCCGCCGAAAGAACCCGAGCCGCCGCCGGTCGACGACCCCATTTCGGATGATGTGCATGACAAGCTGCTCGAGCTAGCCAAGGTTCAGGGCGTGCGTCCCTCGGCGCTGTTCAAGCACATCAACGAGAAGTATAAGGTCGCCGCCTTGAACGAGCTCAAGCGATCGCAAGCGGCCGAAGTCGAGAAGTTCCTGAAGGCAACCACATGAACGACTGGCCGAGCACCACCGGCATCCTGAAGTTCTTCGGGTTCATGGCCGAGTACGAACGCCCAGGTGCCGATATCCTGCGGATGCACAAGGCTATGGAGCGCGGTCGTCTAGTCACAGCCGCCTGCCATCTGATCGCTGAGGACAAGTCCCTAGGCGAGGGCTGGGAAGCGCGTCACCCCGAGTGCCATCCCTACCTGGACGCATACCGGGAATTCCGCCGCCAGCACCGCTTCCGGCTCATCGAGGCCGAGGGCGAGTACCTGTGCGAGTCGCTGCGCTTCGTGTCGCATCCCGATCAGGTCGGCGAGCTCGACGGACTCGGGCTGGTCGACCTCGAGCTCAAGTCGGGCGGGATGCCGCCCTGGTGTCAGCTTCAAACCGCCGGTCAGGTCATCGCGATGGGCTATCCGGCGATGAAACGGTTCGCGCTGCAGCTTAAGAACGACGGGACCTTTCAACTATTCCCGCACTCGGACTTTCGAGATCTGGATCGCTTCCGATCGCTCGTAGACAGTTATTGGACGATCCACGAATTCCGCAACGGAGAGAGTACCCTCCAATGACTGATTCTCAACTCCTCCGTTTTCTACCAAAATTTGTAGTCGAACCGTCTGGTTGTTGGGTCTGGACGGCGGCGCATCATACTTCTACCGGATACGGATATTTTGGCGTGGGACACCGTATGTATGGTGCACACCGGCTTGCTTATGAACACTGGGTAGCACCCATCCCCCATGGTCTTGAGATCGATCATCTCTGCCGAAATCGTGCTTGCGTAAATCCGGATCACCTCCAACCGGTGACCCATCGCGTAAATCTTTTGCGTGGCTTGCGCGGTGTTGTGGCTGTGAACAGTCGCAAGACCCATTGCCCACAAGGGCACCCTTATTCTGATGTCTCGCAAGTTCATGGAAAGCCAAGGCGATGGTGTCGAACATGCCAGCGTCGCCAGTGGCGCGAATCCAAGAAGCGTTCATACCGTCGAGGAGTCCGCAATGGAGACCCCGCTAGTTACCAGTGAGACTGACGCC
>Ga0126378_10002768_pt1 | contig 13078 bp, 18 predicted proteins | sample PanSoiMetPlot_23_FD_92587 | JGI IMG/M metagenome (GOLD analysis project Ga0126378, IMG submission 92587) | Tropical forest soil microbial communities from Panama - MetaG Plot_23 | ecosystem: Environmental > Terrestrial > Soil > Tropical forest > Bulk soil | place: Panama | collected 2016-02-17
CACGCGGCGGGCAAGCGCCGCGCCCGCCCTGCGCATCTCCCCCGGCGAGCCGTCGCCAAGCCCTAGGAAGAGAATCCGCCCGATGCCGGCCCCGGGGCGCGTCACCACCTGCGCTATGTCGCCGGCCCGGCCGGTCACGTGATAGGCGGCGGCCACGTCGGCGACCGGCGCGACCAGATAGGGATCAAGACCGGCCGTCTCAGCACTGCCAATGGGCACGGCGACGTCCACGTCGCCGCCCGCCGCGCGGATGTGGGAAGCCAGCGACCCGTCGCCGGCCGCGGGAACCGCAGTCAGCCGGATATCGATCGGCAAGGCTTAGCCGGTGGCGGTCTTCAGCGCGTCAGAAAGCTGGTTTGCCTCGTCCGCCGACAATTCGACCACCAGCCGTCCCCCGCCTTCGAGCGGTACGCGCATCACGATGCCGCGGCCTTCCTTAGTGACCTCAAGCGGGCCGTCACCCGTGCGCGGCTTCATCGCCGCCATTCTGCATCCCCTTCCTGCCTGGGGCCGCATGCGGCCCCGGAAGGCCTACGCCGTGGTGGCCGGCGACTGCGGCGGGTTCGGCCGATTTCACAGCCGTGTCGATCAGTACATCTATTATCCAGAGTTCCGGGTCTGGAGGGAAACGATCAGGCCCGCGGGGCCGCTGAACCGCGTTGACACAGCCGGCCGGGCGGCCAGCGAGCCAGCAGTGGCCAGATCGGCACACCCCGGGCCAGCCCAGAAACCGATACTGGGACTATTAGCGGCGAAGGGAACACGGCGAGGTGCCCGCATGGACGGCGTGCAGCCAGCGATGACTCCGCGTATGGAGCACTAACCCGTGAATGCCCGGTCTGCCCTTTTCGACCTCTACGGCGATCACTTGCGCTCCCGTGGATCGCAGGCGCCGGTTGCCTCGCTCGTGCGCTTGCTCACTTCGCTCGGCATCACCGCCCCCGCTGTCCGCACCGCGGTATCACGCATGGTCCGCCAGGGCTGGCTGGTGCCGGTAAGGCTGCCGGGGGGAGCCGGTTACGCGCTCTCCCTCCGCGCCAGCCGGCGCCTTGACGAGGCGGCGGAGCGGATATACCGGCACGGCGACCCGGAATGGGACGGCCGCTGGCATGTCGTGGTCTGCGAACGGGTCAGGGAGCGCGCGCGGCGGGAGCGGGTGCGGGCGGCCATGGCCTACCTCGGGTACGCCCCGCTCGGCGAGACCACCTGGATCAGCCCCCGGGCCTCGGTGGAGCTTGACACGCTGCTCGATACCGAGCGCTTGCGGGCCGACCGGTTCAGCGCCAGCTACGACGGGGATCCCCGTGGCCTGCTGTCGCGGGCATGGGACCTGGACGGGCTCGCGCGCGCCTACCAGCGCTGGCTGGCCTCGGTCGGCGACCTGCTCGCGGCCGCGGGACCGGATGCGCCCGATGAAGAGGTCTTCGCCGTGCGAAGCGCGCTCGTGCACGAGTGGCGCAAGTTTCTGTTCCGCGACCCGGGGCTGCCGGCGTCGCTGCTGCCGGCCGGGTGGCCCGGGCACGAGGCGGCGAGCCTGTTCCATGCCCAGTCGGCCAGGCTCTTGCCCGCCGCGTCGCGTTTCGTTGACTGTTGCCTGGAGCAGGTAACCCCTGACACGTAGCGGCGCGAGCGAAGGAGATCACCGTGCCAGAAAGCGTGGGCTGGAGCCTGGACGGAGCGGTGGCCACCATCACGCTGAACCGCCCGCAAGCCCGCAACGCGCTCACCGCGGAGATGAAGGCCGCGCTGCTTGAGGCGCTGCGTGCCGCCGCGGCCGACCGGGGGGTGCGCGCGGTGATCGTCACCGGCGCGGGGGACGCCTTCTGCGCCGGGCAGGACCTCCGGGAGCACGCGGACATCCTGGCCTCCGGCGGGGAGGTCACGGCCACCGTCCGCCGCCACTACAACCCGATCATCACGACCGTCATGACCATGCCCAAGCCGGTGCTCGCCGCGGTCAACGGCAGCGCCGCAGGAGCGGGCGCGTCGCTCGCCCTTGCCTGCGACTTCCGGGTCGCGGCGCGGCGCGCGAGCTTTCTGATGGCGTTCGCGAGGGTCGGGCTCGGGGCCGACTCGGGTGCGTCCTGGACACTGCAGCGGCTGGTCGGCGCGGCCCGGGCGGCCGAGCTGCTCATGCTCGCCGAGCCGATCGGCGCCGACCGCGCCCTGGCGGCGGGGCTGGTCACCTCGCTGGTGGCCGACGACGAGCTGGCGGGGGCGGCGGAGCAGATGGCAGGCAAGCTGGCCGCCGGGCCGACCGCCGCGTACGCGGCGATCAAGACCGAACTGCTGTTCGCCGCGACCCACGATCTGGCCGAGTCGCTGGAGAAGGAGGCCCAGTTGCAGGCGGAGCTGGGCGGCAGCGACGATCACCGGTCGGCGACGATGGCGTTTGTGCGCAAGGAGCGGCCGGTCTTCTCCGGCCGCTAGTTCTGGCAATTGCAGGCAGTCAGTGACCGGCCAGCGTGATGCTTAAGGGCTGGCTGAAGCGGGCAGCGGCTGGCGGCGCGGGTGCCGGACGGCGCCGTCGTTCGCTGGCCATGGAGGGGGGAAAAGTTGGAGGCGATCGAGGAGCGTCTCGATGGGGGGAACACCGGAGGCGCGGTACGGGTGGGTGACACCGTCCGGCGGGCTGCCGGGCCGTGGACGCCAGCGGTTCACGCGCTGCTGTCGCACCTGTCCGGCAAGGGGTTCGCGGGCAGCCCGCGGCCGCTGGGCATGGATTCCCGGGGGAGGGAGGTCCTGACCTTCCTGGAGGGGCAGACCGTCGGCAGCGCGCTGCCGTGGCCGGGATGGGCGCACGCGGAGGACACGCTGGCCCAGGCGGCCCGCTGGCTGCGCGGCTACCACGCGGCGGTGGCGGACTTCGTCCCGCCCGCCGGGGCGGTGTGGCGGATGGGCGGGCAGTGGCGCCGCGGGATGGTGATCGGGCACGGCGACGCCGCGCCCTACAACGCGGTATGGGAGGGTGGCCGGCTGGCCGGGTTCATCGACTGGGACATGGCCGGGCCGGTGGGCCAGGAGTGGGACGTCGCGTTCGCGGCGTTTAGCTGGGTCCCGCTGCACGCCCGGCACGCGGCCGCCCGGGAGGGCTTCACCGACTTCGGCGCCAGGCCACGGCGCCTGCGCCGGTTTTTAGCCGAGTACGGCTGGGCGGGGACCACCGGCGGGTTCCTCGAACTGGTGCGGGCCCGGGTGCGGGCCCACGCGGCCGACGTCCGCAGCCTCGCCGCCGCCGGCGAGCCAACCTTTGCCCGGCTGGCCGAGCAGGGACTACCAGATAGCCTGGACACCGCCGTGGCCGAACTCGGCGAGATGAGGGCCTGAGCCCAGCCGACGTTTCGGGTGTATGCACGTGCAGCAGGTCCGCAGGAGGAGCCAGCCGCTCACGGGCCCGCGCCCAGCGGCCTCCTGCGGCACGCCCGGACAATGCGTCATCCCTGGCGCCCCGGGCGCCGGAACCACGCAGTCCCTCCAGCCGCGCGGCGGATCAAAGACTTTACAGGCCAGTTCTCAGCTTCCGGCCCAGCGCCGGAGGTAAATCCACAGCTCCGGCGCGCCCTCGAGGAGCCAGTTTCCGGGCCGGCCGAATTCGGCATTGCAGTGGCATGCAGCATGTTGGCGGCCAGCTCGCTGGCCAGCGTCATGTCATCCCACGTCAAGTATCCGGGCAGGCCGAGAACCGCACCCGCATCACGGAAACCATCCCCGCCTCCGCCGCACACCTGGCGTCGAACGGAAGCGGCCACGCACAGCAACCCCTGCGGCCAGGGCAGCAGATCCCGAGCTCACCAGGACCGCCGCCTCCCACCCAGTCGCGGCGGCTCCAACCGTAGCGGGCCCTCCCCTCCATCGGCCCGCGACGCCGGGAGCGATCGACGGCGCTTTGCACCGACAACGCGGCTACGACAGGCGACGGTAACATGATCCTCAGCCTTCGTGACTCATGGATCTGTGAAACACAGATTACGATTTTCCTGTCCGTCTTCGCAATCACATCGGGCGATTACTTCCCGCCCCCACTTCCCGCCCCCACTTCCTGCGCCCTACTTCCCGCGCCCCTACTTCCCGCGCCTCGCGGCGATGCGCTCCCCCCTGGGCGTGTGTACAGTCGCGGGGGCGGTCAGTGCGCGGACCGGCCGGGCGTTGAGACAGGCACAGCAATGGAAGAATCCCCCGGGTGGCGGCCCGGGGGATTCTTCGTGTGCGTCCTACGAGGCCTTCAAGGAGCCTCGCTCATGGGGTCAGGTCGTATCGTCCGGCCCTCACATCCACTAGGAAGGCGGCGAAGGCGGCGCGGCCGACGACGTGTGCGCCCCCCTCCGGGTGCTTGCTGTCCCGGACGGCGATCACGCCTGGGAGGTTGGCGGCGATCTCTACGCAGCCACCATTGTGTGAGCTGCGGCGGGACTTCCGCCAGTCGGCGCGAGACAGGTCGGTCATGGGTTACTCCAATTGCTCGGCTAGGTAGGTGAGGTAGCCCGCCGTGTCTACCGGGTCAAGTGCCCCCTCCCTGGCGCGGACGAATGACTCGGCGTAGGCGCTGACCGATTGAGCGTCGCTCACCTCATCGATGGCGTAGTCGGTCTCAAGGAAGACGAGGCTTGGCTCGTCATCGGGAAAGTCGAAAATGTTGATCATGGAATGGGTACCGAGCGGAGGCCCGTCGGCGAACCGCTGGATCCGCAGCTCCACCTTGCGGCGGCGGCCCATGTCGATGAGGTGCTCGATCTGCTCACGCCGGTCGGACTTCGGCCCCCACTGGTACAGCAGCGAGGCCTCGGTGATGACGGCGATCAGCTCCGGAGCGGTTCCGTCCACCCGGTCAAGGATCTCCCGGCGGCGCTTGCGGGTCTCCAGCGCCTTGCGCCGCCACGCCGGCGGCCTGGGGCCCGCGCGCAGCAGCGCCTCGGCATAGTCGTGGGTCTGCAGCAGGCCCGGGAGGACGAGCGGCATGAACACCCGGATGCGAGCGGCATCGTTCTCGAATCCGGGAAACTCGTTCGGGTAGATGTCGCTGTAGTCCCGCCACCATGGCTTCACACGCGCCTGGAGGGCGAGCTCCTCGAGCTCTTCCCGCTCTGGCTCCTGCACGTCGTAGATGCGAAGCAGGTCGCGGATATCGCTCATCTCGGGGCGCTTCCACTGATTGGCCTCAAACCGGCCGACCTTGCCCCGCCCCCAGTTCAGCATGTCACAGACGTGGTTGGCGGTGTATCCGCTCTTCAGCCGCAGCTGGAGGAGACGCCGGGAAAGCCGGCGCTTGGCCACGGTCACGCCGTAAGCATCGTCACTCATCCCGGGGTCGCCTCCTTGGCAGGCGTGCCTCGCAGTATAGCTCTACCTAACTTGTGATTCACAGATTTTGGAGTCGTCACCATTGCCACCTTCCCACCCCACCAGTCACACTCGGTCGTGGCTGTGAACTTGACAAATTCCGGCTCACCCGCCATCCCCTACTCCCCCCTGGCAGAAAGCGTCCTGAGCATCTAATCGAGGGCACCGTCGAACTCGCCGCCCCGCACCCCGTCGAGAAAGCACTCCCACTCGTTGCGGTCGTAGACCAGGACCCGCCGGTCTGGATCGCCGGCCACCCGCATCAGCACCCACTTGCCCGACCCGGCCGCGCCCGGCTGCCTGACGATGGCAACCTCGATGGTGCCCTCTCCCTCACCCGAGCGTTGCCAGCGCTGTGCGCCAGGGTCTATCCCCAGGCTCTCTATCGTCGGCTTGCCGCTCACGACCTCACCCCAGCGAGTTCACGATGCCGTTCAGGGCACCGGGCCAGGGCGCTGATGGCCGCAAGGGCGGCCCTCACCCCGAGAGTTGGCGCCAGGGCGTGGTGCCGCCAACGAACCGTTAGTTCCCAGTCTGACACGCTGCGTGTGAATCACAAGCACCGGAGTCACAAATAAGCGCCCCGGCACCAGCATCCGGACAGATGATCATCTACCACGCCACAGGCTTGCAGTGTGGAGTAAACCGTGACCGGCCCGACGAATACGAACCCTAGCCTCCGCAGCTCGCGAGCGCAGGCGCTGGAGGCCGGGGTCGACGCGGGCACGTCCGCCGTGGTGGCCGGCGCCGGCGCGGCGTCGCCGGCGGAGTACCGCCACACCAGCGCGGCGATTCCGCCCGGCACGGCCAGCGCCGCCTGCGCGTTGCGGATCACGGCGCGGATCTTGGCACGGTTGCGGACGATCCCTGGCTCGGCGAGCAGGCGCGCCTCGTCGGCCGGGCCGAACGCGGCGACGGCGGCCGGATCGAAACCGCCGAATGCGGCGCGGAAGTTCTCCCGCTTCCGCAAAATCGTGAGCCAGGACAGCCCGGACTGAAAGGCCTCAAGCGACAGGCGCTCGAAGATACCCGCGTCGTCCCGGACCGGGCGCCCCCACTCCTCGTCGTGATAGGTGAGGTAGTCGGCCGTCCCGAGCGCCCACGGGCAGCGGGGCTTCCCATCCGGCCCGGGCTGCGGGCCGCGTCCCGCCGGGGCCTGCGCGGTAACGTCGTCAGTCATCCGAGCCCGCCTTCGGCAGGGTGGGCCACGGCGGGATCTCACCGCCCGGCCGGTCCGGCCACGGCGGGAACTCGCCGGCCGGATGCTCCGGCCACGCCCGGGGGCCGCCGCCAGACTGCTCCGGCCCGGGCGCACGAACCTCGCCAAGCTTGCCGGCCCGGCCGCCCCGCAGATCCGCGAGCTCCCGCCGCAACATCGCGATCTCCACGTCCCTTGCGGTCATCGACCGCGCGATGAGCTGGAGCGCCTCCTCGGTCGCCTGCACGTTGTATCCCCACAGCGCCGTCGGGGGGCGGAGCAGGGCGACATCGGCCGCGGACACCTCGTCGAGGTCGGGCGGCGCGTAGTCGCCGCGGAACGCAGCCATCTCGCCGGCCCGCCCCAGGGCGGCAAGCACGACACCGCCGAGGATCGCCACGGCGGCGAGCAACAGGATCACTGGCACACTAGGAATCGTGCCATGCTCGGAGGGTGGCAATGGACACACCGCGCCCCGTGACACAAGCCATGCCCGGCGGGCCTGGCGTGCCGCCATCCCGGCCGGTCCGGCAGCCGCGGACCGCCCTGCTCGCGGTCGCTGATGACCTGCGGGAGGCTGGCCGCGCCATCGCCAGCGGCGCCGACCTGATCGACGTCAGCGGCATGGCAGCAGCCGAACGGGCAGCCATCCGTGACCGGTACCCCCGGGATTGCTTGTGGACCGGGCAGGCCGCCGGCCCGGTGGGCGCCGGACGCGCGGCCGCGCCCGCCGGCGCCAGGCCCAGCGTGCCCGCCGCGGGCGTCTTCGACGCCGACCAGGCGGCCACCGCCGCCGGGCAGCCAGGCGGCGCCACGGTGGCGGCCGTGGTCGCGGCCGCCGCGGTCGGCACCTGGCTCGGGGTGGCCATCATCCGCACCCGGCATGTGCCGGAGGTCCGGCGGGCCATCGACATGGCGTCGGCCATCGCCGGCACGCGCCCGCCCGCGCTCACCGTCCGCGGGCTGGCGTAGCAGGCCCGCCTGCCCTGGTCTACGTCCCGTCTTCCATCCGGACGGGCTCCTCCGCGCCCGCCGGCACCGGCTGGGACCCCGCGAGATGCGCGAGGGTGGGACCGGGCGGCTCGGCGTCCACGCCATCGCTGTGCGCCACCCTGACGATGTCGACTACTTCCTCCGGTGAGTCGGCGATGCTCAGCAGCTCGATGTCGGCCGGGGGGATCTTGCCTTGCGCGACCGCGGTCTCCTCGACCCATGTCAGCAGGCCGGACCAGTAGGAGCTGTCGACCAGCACGATCGGGAATCTGGTGATCTTGCCGGTCTGGACCAGGGTCAGCGACTCGAAGAGCTCGTCCAGGGTGCCGAACCCGCCCGGCAGCACGACAAAGGCCTGCGAGTACTTGACGAACATGGTCTTGCGCACGAAGAAGTACCTGAACTCGAGGCCGATGTCGACGTAGTCGTTCAGCCCCTGTTCCATCGGCAGCTCGATGCCGAGCCCCACCGAGAGCCCGTTCACGCTCGCCGCACCCTTGTTCGCGGCCTCCATGATCCCCGGCCCGCCGCCGGTGATCACCGTGTACCCGGCCCTGGCAAGGGCGGCGGAAATGTTCATGGCGAGCTGGTACTCGGCCGACCCCGGCCTGGCACGGGACGAGCCGAACACCGAAACGGCCTTGCCAAGCTCGGCCAGCAGGCCAAACCCCTCCACGAACTCGGCCTGGATCCGCAGCACCCGCCACGGATCGGTATGAACCCAGTCGCTTGGCCCACGCCGGTCAAGCAGCCGTTGGTCGGTGGTCGTCTTGGGGATGACCCTGCCCCGGAGCATGGCCGGCCCCTGACGGCGTACCCGGCGGTGGGGCTCAGCTTCCACGGTTACGATCCTGCCACGTCAGCCGCTCACGCCGTGGTCACGCAGGATCTCGTTCAGCGCCGCCTTGTCAGGCCGGCCACCCTCGGCCAGCCGCCGCAGCACCAGCACGCACGGCATGCCGAACTCGCCGCCCGCGAACTTCCGTGGCCGGGTTCCGCCAACGCACACCGACCAGGCGGGCACCTCCCCGCGAGTCAGCTCCTCGCCGGTCTCCACGTCGATCACGTGGGAGGTGCTGGTCAAGATCGTGCCCGCGCCGACCACGGCACCGGTGCGCACCCGCGCACCCTCCACGATCATGCAGCGCGACATGATGAAGGCCTCATCCTCCACCACGACCGGCACGGCGCCCGGCGGCTCAAGCACGCCGCCGATGCCGACCCCGCCAGCGAGGTGCACGTTCTTCCCGATCTGGGCGCAGGAGCCGACCGTGGCCCAGGTATCGACCATGGTCCCGGCGTCCACGTAGGCGCCGACGTTGACGAACGAGGGCATGAGCACGACGCCGGGAGCGATGTGAGCGCCCCAGCGGGCGATCGCGCCCGGCACCACCCGCACCCCGTCGAAGCGGGTCTTGAGCGGCACCCGGTCGTGGTACTGAAAATCGCCTGCCGCCGACCGCCGCATCGGCAGCAGCCGGAACGCCAGCAGAATGGCCCGCTTGGCCCGCTCGTCCACCACGATCTCGCCGGTTGCCGGGTCGGGCCACGCCACCCTGGCCTTGCCCTGGTCGAGGCCATCGACCGCCTCGACCACCACGGCACGGGCCGCGGCGTCCTGTGGGCTCAGCTCTCCCCGGCGCTCCCACAGTTCGTCGATGGCCGCGTCCAGGGGGGAAGCACCCGCCCGGCCGGGCTGGGAAGGGTTCATGCAGCGAGCTTAGAGTGCCCGGCCAGCACCGCGGTGCACCAGAACCCCATTGCCGCGCTCCTGCCGCCCGGCGAGGACCCCGGGGCCCGGCTGACCCCGGTGACACGCTGCCGCGGCCCGCCGTCTGGACACTGCCGGGCTCACCGCCCGGGTAGCGTCTGGTGATGTGCCGGCCAAACCCCGCAGATGGCGGCCGACTGCCGTGGTGATCGTCTGCGTCCTGATCGCCCTGGCGGCTGGCGCCTACCTGCTGGTCTCACGGATCCAGCCGATCCTCACCGGAAGCGGTTGCCAGGCCGGCACCGGCCGCGCGGCGGTCTCGCTTGAGCCGCAGCAGGCGGCGATCGCGGCGACCATCGCCGGAGTGGCTCACCAGCGCGCGGTGCCACCACGGGCGGTCACCGTGGCCTACGCGGCGGCCATGCAGGAGTCGCATATGCACAATCTGGGGTACGGGGACCGGGATTCGGTGGGGGTCTTCCAGCAGCGGCCGTCCGAGGGCTGGGGGCCCGCGCGCAAGCTGCGTGATCCGGTCTACGCCAGCACCAAGTTCTTCGAGGCCCTGGCCGCTGTTCCGGGTTACCAGCAGATGCCCGTCTACCGCGCCGCTCAGTCGGTGCAGCACAGCGCCGACGGTTTCGCGTATATCCAGTACCAGCGGCTGGCGGCCCGGCTCACTGCCGCCTTCACCGGCGGGCACCCGCACTCGGTCTGGTGCTGGTCGCCAGAGCCCAGCCATGGGAAGGCCAACCTGGCGGCGGCACGCAGGCAGCTGGGAAAGACCTTCGGCCCGCTCGACGTCACCACGGCAGCCTCGCCGCGGGATGCGCCCGCCCTGCGCGTGCGGGCGAGCCAGCCGCCCACCGGCTGGACTGTGGCCTCCTGGCTGGTCACCCATGCCGCCAGCTACCGCATCCGGGAGGTGCATTACGCCGGGTTCAAGTGGCGGGCATCGGCGGGCTCGGCGGGCTGGACGTCGGACAAGGGCGCGAATACCCGGGGCGAGGTCGAGGCAAGCTGATAGCCTGCGGTGCCGCTATCGCGGGGATCTGCCGGACATAGGCCTCCCAGGGGTAAATCGTGCCCCGGCCGGCGGCGGGAGCGGCCGCGAGGCCCGCTGGGGACAGGCGATACTAGGAACCAGGACCACCGGGAAGGTGCCGGAAGAGGAGTTCCGACGTGACTTACATCATCGCGCAGCCTTGCGTTGACGTTCTTGACAAGACATGTGTCGAAGAGTGCCCGGTCGACTGCATCTACGAGGGCGAGCGCATGCTCTACATCCACCCGGATGAGTGCGTGGACTGCGGTGCCTGTGAACCGGTATGCCCAGTCGAGGCGATCTTCTACGAGGACGACGTTCCTGACCAGTGGAAGGACTTCTACCGGGTCAACGTCGAGTTCTTCGAAGACCTCGGCTCGCCGGGCGGCGCGTCCAAGGTCGGCAAGATCGGCAAGGACCATCCCATCGTGGCGGCGCTGCCGCCGCAGGGAGAAGCAAGCTGACGGCGGCGGCCCGGCTGCCCCGGTTCCCCTGGGATCAGCTCGGGCCCTACCGGGAGAAGGCGTCGGCGCATCCAGGCGGGATCGTCGACCTATCGATCGGCACGCCCGTCGACCCGGTCCCGCCGGTGGTGAGGGAAGCGCTCAGCGCCTGCGCGGACTCGCCCGGCTACCCGGCAACGCACGGGACGGCCCGGTTGCGGGGCGCGGCGGCGGGATGGCTGGCTAGGCGGCACGGGGTCACCGTGGATCCCGGGGCGGTGCTGCCGGTCATCGGGACCAAGGAGATCGTCGCCTCGCTGCCATCGCTGCTCGGCTGCGGGCCGGGCGACACCGTGGTGCACCCGGTGCTCGCGTATCCCACTTATGCGATCGGTGCGAGGCTGGCAGGAGCCGAGGTCGTGGCGGCCGACGCCGTCACCGCCGTCGGCCCCCGGCGCGTCCGCCTGGTCTGGGTCAACTCCCCCGCCAACCCAACCGGCCGGGTGCTGCCCGCCGCGCACCTGCGCAAAATGGCCGACTGGGCACGGGAGCGGGGAGCCGTGCTCGCCTCCGACGAGTGCTACCTCGATCTGGGCTGGGAGGCAACGCCGGTGTCCGTTCTGTCCCCGGACGTGTGCGGTGCCTCACCGCGGGGGGTGCTCGCGTTCTACTCGCTCTCCAAGCGGTCGAACATGGCCGGGTACCGGGCCGGCTTCGTCACCGGCGACCCGGCGCTCATCGCGGACCTGCTCGCCGTCCGCAGGCACGCCGGCCTGATGATGCCCGCCCCGGTTCAGGCGGCGATGACGGCGGCGCTGGCCGACGACGCGCACGTGGACGAGCAGCGAGCCCGCTACGCGGCCCGGCGGGCACGGCTGCGGCCGGCGCTTGAGTCATCCGGCTGGGCGGTTGAGCACTCCGAGGGCGGCCTTTACCTGTGGGCGTCGCGTCCCGGGCTCGACTGCTGGGGATCGGTTGGTGTGCTCTCCGAGGTGGGCATCCTGGCCGCACCGGGTGAGTTCTACGGGCAAGCGGGCCGCGACCATGTCCGGGTCGCCCTTACCGCCACCGACGAGCGCATCGACGCGGCCGTCGCCCGCCTGCACCAGCCCCAACGTGCGTCGTGATCAAGGATCTGGTGGTGCTGGAACCCACCGGATCCTTGATCACGTTCCGGGTTGGGCGCAGCGCCTAGGCTGAGCCCGTGCTGCGGATCTACGACCCGTGCAGCGGGCAGCCCGAGCCGGTCAGGCCCGCCCGCCCTGGTCAGCTCCATACCTACCTTGCCGCCCCCGCCCCAGCCGGGCCCGCCCCAGCGGAGCAGGTCCAGCCGGGTGACCTGCGCTCTGCCCTGCTAGCCGACCTGGTCCGGCGGGTTGCCGAGCGGCATCACCTGCTCGTCACCGCCTGGCAGACCCCCGGCACGGCGGCGATGCGTGCCGCCTGCGGCGCCCTGAACATCCACCCGGCGCAGCCCTCCCCCCACCCTCCGGACCCACTGGACGTCGGGATCGCGCCACCGGCGGGCGCGTTCCACGCCGGCGCGGCGCGCACGCACTGGCTGCGGCCCGCGGCGGTGGGTTTCGAAGGCGGCGGAGGGCCCGCACCCGGCTCCCCCGGGGCGCTGCCCGCCGGCCTCACCGACCGCGGGCTTGACCCGCTGGCGCTGCGGCTCGTCTTCCTCAGGGAGGACTACCGCGACCCAGTGACGCTTCGCTGGGACACCCTCGGCGCCGCCGACCAGGCGCTGCGTGGCTGGCGCGAGCAGGCGGCCGGCTGGGCGAACTCCCCGAGCAAGCCGATGTCCGCGCGGTACGTGGGCGATGTGAACGCCGCGTTCGACGACGACCTCGGCACCCCGGCCGCGTTGCGCACGCTGCAAGCGCTTGCGGACGACGCCGAGATCCCACCGGGTTCGAAGTTCGAGGCGTTCGCATACCTCGACCTCCTGCTCGGGCTGGATCTCGCCCGCGACGTCGGCCGCTAGCCGGCTGCGCGCCTGGTGCAACGATTCGACGTTCTGAACGCGAAATACGCAACATATCGGCGCCAGAGCGCAGCACGCGCGCATATGCCCTGCCGAGTCCCGCTCCTAGGCTGGTGATCGCCCGGCCAGCCAGACAGGAGGCGTGAATGCAGGCCAAGACCTACCTCATGTGCCAGGACGCTGAGGTGCTCGGGCTGAACGCCGTCAGCGACGGCCATCACGTGGTGCTGCCCGAGCAGGCCGCCGGGCTGGCTGCCCAGCTAGCGGCGGCCGGGTTCGAGCCGGTCCCGGTGGACCTGTCGGAACTGCGCAAGGCAGGCGGCGGCCCGAAGTGCTGCACGCTGGAAATCCGGCCATGAGGGAGGCA
>Ga0126378_10002770_pt1 | contig 13071 bp, 7 predicted proteins | sample PanSoiMetPlot_23_FD_92587 | JGI IMG/M metagenome (GOLD analysis project Ga0126378, IMG submission 92587) | Tropical forest soil microbial communities from Panama - MetaG Plot_23 | ecosystem: Environmental > Terrestrial > Soil > Tropical forest > Bulk soil | place: Panama | collected 2016-02-17
CGTGATAAAACGTCGCGGCCACCTTCCCCTGATACGAAACGTACTCTCCGCGTGTCGCTGCGGCGGCAAGCCGAATCCCCTCGGTCACACTCCTCCAGTAGAAGGCCTGGCAATGAGTTGTGTCGCAAAAATCGAATCCTTCCTTCGAATGCTGGCCGCCGAACCGCTTTGCGTAGCTCCTGGCGGCCACCGCCATGGCTTTGAGCGCTTCAGGATTCCGGAAGTCGCCGATCTCGGCCATCACCACGTGTTCGACGTACTGCTCGATGGGCATGCTGACGAGAATGACCAAACCGCCGGCAGGGGCCTGGATGCGCAGAGGAAACGAGGACGAGAAAGTCGGTCCATCTGCGGGTTGCAGCCGGTAAATTCCGGTGATCAGGAATTCCTTCTGCGCGTCTTTCGTAGCAGCGACGGTGCTTGCTTTCGCGGACTCGACCGTCAGCCTTTCCCCGGTCTGCTCCGGACACACGGGACAGGATCTCCAATGCAGGTGTCCCTCAATGGCCAAGACCGTCAGAGCGGTAGGAGGGTGCGCCGAGTAGATTCGTACCTGGACGTCTTCGGCAGGCAGAACGTAGGGAACGGCAAGCAGCAGGAACAGAAATGGGGCCCGGAGTTTCACGGTTTCTTCTTTATTTGCCAACGTCCCTCGAAGACGGAATGCGCGATCATTGCGACCTCCCCTCCGCGGCCCTGGCGAGAAGAAACAACCATGGCGTCGTCCGCGTCGAGCTGCGACACGTCCGCGGTGTCGCTGCAATGGAGCCGCATGCCCCCGATGCGAAGCGGCCGACGACGAATTAATCGTTGCTGGGGATCCACCCTGTCATCTTAAGAGAGACTCGTGCTGTGTCTACATCTTCTCGCGAAGAGTTTCCGAAGGGGCAAGACTTATCGTGCCCTACTGATGCTGCGACGTAATCCTCCATTCACGATCGTCAGCCGACGGTAAACGAAAGGGCGGAGATTGCTCTCCGCCCTTTCGTCACGTCAAGCTTTTCTGCCCGGAACCCGATGTAGTCGGGGCACGCCGCCGGGCACGGGAAGTTAGAAGGACAGTCGCAAGCTAAGGGACATGATGCGAGATACCCCGGCAAAGCCACCTGCCCCTGACCCAACAAGAATCTGTGCCTGTCCGAACGTGGAGCTGCTCAAGTCCGTATTGATGCCGTCAAAGTTTGGATGGTTAAAGAGGTTTTGGGCCTCCGCACTGAAGCGAAGGTTGGTCGATTCCGTGAGCTTGAAGGTCTTATGCACCCCCAGGTCCGTGGTGAAAAATCTCGGCCCGACGAAAACGTTGCGACCGAGGTTGCCAAAGCGCATATACGGCGTGGTTCCGGTTGTCGGATAGGCAGGATTGCCGAACAGCGCGTTCGGCGTGAATCCAACACACTGGCTGGAGCTTGCGGCGTAATTGACGGTGCCGGGAACTCCTGCCTCTCCGCATGCTATGCGGTTGTTATTTGTGAACCATCCATCTGCCGGATTGCCTGAACCGTATACCGAGCCGAGGCTTGAGCCAAGAAAGACGGGATGGTCATTAAGGACGCCGTCCAGGTTGTAATCGCCACCAATATTGATGGGAGCGCCATTCTGATCAAGCAGTAGGGCTCCGCTGGCGTCCCTGGCGCGGACGCGTGCCCGGCCATTGTGAACGTCAATGGGATGGCCCGTATAGAACTGGACGAACGTCCCTAGCGACCAGCCGCCTAGGGCGTGACCCACGAAGCCCTTTTCCGTCTTAAGGAAGGGCAGGTCGTAGGTGGCGTTGAATTTGTAAGCGCCTCTGTGGTCGAACGCGCCCCGACCATAGGAAAGCTTCGGCAAAGTGTTCGAGATATAGTAGTAAGGCGCCGTCCGGCTGCCAATCGTAGAGCAACCCGCAAACAGTTCGGAGTTTACATCGAGCAATTTCGAGTAAGTATAGCCCGTTTGGAACTGTAAGCCGTGGCCCATGCGCTTCTGGGCTTCCACGATAAGAGAATTATAGTTAGAGCTCACGCTGTTCGAGCGATAGTTGAAGCCCGTGTAGAGTGGGTTCGGGCGCGTTGGGCTCTGGCTCGCACGAATAGTCGCGGGATTATTGGCGAAATTGTAGTACCCATCACCATCCACGCGGTTGTAGTTCTCGAGCATCGGCAAGTGCCGCCCCATCGAGCCTTGATATTTCGCGCTCAGGAGCAGCCCGCCAAAGAACTCGCGTTCCACGCCCAGATAAAAGTTCTGACCGGAGGAGTCGTGCATGTTGACGTCCATGGTGCGGACCGAGACGCGCTTTCCAGGATAGGGGATCGGACCGTTGGGACCGGCCGGATTGTACGCCCCACCAATGGAAGGAGGATTCGAGTAAAAAATGGCGTCGCCGGCGTCTGCTTGGAAGTCGATGAGGGCGTAGAACGGAGGGTTCCAGGCACCGTTGGACCAGATGTTGTCGAAGATGCGGTCATAGAAAATACCGTAACCGCCGCGGATGGCCATCTTGCCTTTCCCAAGCGGGTCCCAGGCAAAACCGATGCGTGGAGCATAGTCTTTGTTGTATGTCTTCCACATGCGGTTAACAGGATTCACCTTGGCAGCCGCTATGCAAGCAAAATTACGGGCGATGTCGCAGCCGCCTAGGTTTGTGAACTGCGCGATAATCCCGTGAGCCTCGCTTGGCGCGCCATAGCGATCCCAGCGCACTCCCAGATTGAGCGTCAGACGAGCCGTTACCTTCCAATCGTCCTGGACAAACACGGCGTAATCGTGGGTGGTATAGTGACGGTAGGCGCTGGCCTTGTTGGGAGCGGGAATCCGAGGGTCAATAGACGTCTCTTGGAAGTAAGGATAATCACCTGTTAAATTCGAGTGCGTTTCGTCGGTGACGTTGGCGATGGTACCGTCGAGCTGTCGCGTACCGTCGCAGGACGGTGTCAACACGCCGCCGGGGCAAGTAGCAGATAAGGTCGTGAGCTCTCCAAATTCGTACTGGCCGGGGAGCCCCAAATCCCAGTTGCGGTAGAGGATGCCGTAGTTGGCACCGCCACCGAATTTGAAAGCATGCTTTCCTACCATCCAACTTAGATTGTCCTGCAATGCCCAGCGGTCCTGTACGAAGGATATAACCTGGCCGCCTTCACCGGGGCCAAAGGAGTAACCCAGGCAGCCCTCGTTCTGATTGTCAATGAGGACATTCGGGGCTGTTTGTTTGGCTGGGTTGCCTTCGACCGAGGGGTTGAAGAACCGATTGTGAGAGAGCGTTACTTCGTTCGCGACACGCGGACTGAACGTGTGCGTCTCAATAATGGCGAGATTGTGATTATTAAGAGTGACCGTGTTGGGGATGTTGCCGCCACCCGCCAGCAGGCCTCCCCCGCCAAATTTGTCGACAAACTGATTCCTGTTAATGTTCGCCGCAAAACTGAGCCGGTCCGCAGTACTGAAGTTGTGATCCACGCGGCCGTAGTACGCGTTGTTGGTGGTGGTTTGGGGGTCGGAAAAGGAAAGGCATCCCACGGCGTTGGTGCCGCCCGTTCCCGCTATACCCGGGCAAGCCGAATCCGAGGTGACGGGAGGGTACGCAGCCAGGACCTGCTGCGCGAGCGGGCCGCCGTTCGCTTTTACGAACGCAAGCGCGGTACTGGTAGGTTCGAAATTATTAGCCGAGGTTACGCCCTGCAGCAATTTGAGCCGGTCGTAGGTAAAGTAAAAGAAAGTCTTGTCCGTCTTGATCGGCCCACCAATAGCTCCGCCAAACTGGTTCTTGATGTACTTAGGCCTCTTGGGAAGTGGATTAGCCGTTCCTAGGCTGTTGCCGTAGTCGCGGTTATAGAAGAAGTCATTCGCATTCAAGGAGGCATTCCGGTTCTGCTCGTACAGTGCGCCATGAAATTTGTTCGTGCCGGACTTTTGGTTCGCGCTGACAAGAGCGCCCGCACCGCGACCGTATTGGGCGCCCATGCTGTTGGTAATGATGGTAAAATCCTCGACGGACTCGAGTGGCGGGTTGATGTTGATGGCGCCTGCGCTGAAGTTGTTATTGTCTTCCGCCCCGTTTAGCATGTATGAAGTGCCGGCTTCCCTGGCCCCGCCGGAAGTCGGCGACATATCTATTCCGGGCGCCACTTGGGGCGCAAGAAACGGCAGCACGTCGAAAATGTCACGGTCGACGAGCGCGGCGTGCTGGATGGTGGCGCTGTCCACTTGGAATCCAAGGTCAGAAGATGCCGTCTGCACCAGCGGCGCCTGTGAGGTCACCTCAATGACCTGGCTGGCCTTGGCCAATTCCAGCTTGACGGTGAAAGGCACGACCTGACTTGCCTCCACAACGATTCCAGTGGCCTTCACCTCAGCGAAATTTGCCGCCTTCACGTCGACCGTATAAGTTCCCGGCGGCACGAGCGGAAAACGGTAGGAACCGTCCGACCCCGTAGTTGTCGTTTGAGAAAAATTCGTGCCAACGTTCGTGATCGCGACTGTGGCGTTCGGCACGACGGCTCCGGTAGGATCCGTGATCGTGCCGGTGATGACGCCCTGCACGGTCTGTGACCAAACCACTCCGCCACTCGCGAGCAGGAGCAGACCAGCAACCACGATTGCAAAAGTGCGCAGTCTCATACTCTCTCCCTGTCCAAAGCCTTCTCGGCCAAAGCCTCAGCGACAAATTTAGATTTAGTTTTCGGAAGAACCCAAAACCCCACCTGTACTGCCCCGAACCGCATAAAACGCCGGGCAAAACACGACCATTGTCGGCCATTCAATTACTAATCATCGGCAATGTCAAGAGTAAACTTAAGTTCGCAGCCAGAATCGGTTTAGATAAATCCGAGATCAAGGGGCGAATCCACTAGCACTTTAGTTCTAAAACTACCATGACTCAGCCCCTGTTTATGCGTACATGCTCTGATGTGACATCCTAAAGGCTCAGCTGTGAGCAGCCAAAGAAATCCAGAAGTAACAGCAAATTCCCGTGTCAGTCGTCCGCATGTGTACAATGCTTCCTTCACATACAATCAGTATTCTTGCTAAGGGTCTCGAGATTGGACCGGGGTTCATGCCCGCCCAAAGGAAACCGATGCTGAGTCGTCGTTCTTTGTTGAAGTCATCTTTGTTTTCCGGGAGTGTTTTCTTCTCCGACTTCGCCGGGGTCGCTTGGCCAAGTTGGCTCCGGACTCTACAAAGAGATCCGTCCACAAACGGCAAGCTGCTTGGCACACTCGACTTTATCGATGAAAGCTCGGCACCACTGGACGTCGTAGAAGGCTCTGAACTCGACGGTCGGCTGTACTCGGACCTAACAAAACTCGAACGCGGAAACCCGACTACGCCGACGGAAAGATTCTACATTCGCACGCGCGCTTCCGAACTGCTTCCCAGCCCGGACAGCTGGCAAGTGAAACTCGGCGGGCTTATCGACCGGCCGATGAATCTCGGAATCGAGAGCCTCAGGAAGCCGCGAAGCCCATGGGAACGCACTTAATGGAATGCGCGGGCAACGTCCGTTTGGCGCGATTTGGACTTCTCAGCGTGGGAGAGTGGGCCGGCGTGCCCGTTTCAGAAATCCTCGACAGGTCCAGAGCGAAATCCGCAACGGCGCACGTTCTGATCTCCGGTTTCGATCGCTACTCGACCGAATCCAGAACTTCCATCCCCGACGCGAGTTGGGCATTCTCCCGCGAGCAACTCGAAAAAGCGGGAGCTTTTCTGGCGACCGAGCTGAATAGGCAACCGCTGCCGCGAGATCACGGCTCCCCCATCCGTCTCGTGGTACCGGGTTGGTACGGCTGCATCTCGATTAAATGGGTGAACGAAATCACCCTCGTCGAAGAAGCAGTGGAAGCGACTTCGCAGATGCGCGAGTAGGCCGCGAGAACGCTACAAAAGGGTGTCCCACGACTGGCCAAAGATTTCGCGCCTGCCTCCATCGAACAGGCGGCCATGCCCATTCGAATCGAGAAATGGAGTGTAGCGGGCAACATAAAATACCGCGTCGTGGGCATCGCCTGGGGAGGCTCCCGGCCCGTGGAGGTGCTTCAGATCCGTTTCAACCCGGATGAGGATTACGCTCCGGTGGATAATTTCCATCAAGTCTCGAACGATCCCTGGACTTTCTGGACTCACAACTGGTCGCCCAAAGCTCCGGGAACGTGTTTCATTCATTTGTCAGTGAAGCGGCCAGCGGTCGAGGCCCGTCGCCTGGATTCGGGATACTATGTTCGTAGCGTCGAAATTACGGAAGTCTGAGAGGATCCGCCTTCTGTGCGATTGGTGTGGAACTGCAGGCAAGGAGAAAGCGTGAATCGTTTGACCCAGTTTGTGTTTGCTACATTGATGTTGGCAGGCGTTGCTGTCCCCTTCTCGTCTGCCGAGCAAACCGGACACGAGGCACACCAAGGGGGCAGCCCGGTGCCGCACGAAATTCTGGAGCGCCCGGTCGCTCTGCGGAGCGGAATCGGGACCTTACACGAAAAAGTGACTACTTCCTCCCGGGAAGCCCAGGCCTTTTACGATCAAGGGCTGGCTTATGTTCATTCCTATGTATGGATTGAAGCGATACGCTCCTTTCACCAAGCCCTGCGCTTGGATCCCAACATGGCGATGGCTTTCCTGGGGCTAACGGATGCGTATATCGGTTTACATGACCCGGCCACGGCGCGCGCCGCCTTTGAGCGGGCGAAGGCATTGGCGCCCAAGGTCAGCAAGCACGAACAAATGTGGATTACCATTCGCGACCGCGAACTGGATTATCTGGAAAGCAACGAAGATCCGGACAAGTATGTCGCATACCGAAAATCCATCAGCGGGGCATTAAGGGAATACCCGAATGACCCGTGGTTGTGGGTTCAGCGGGGTTTGGCCGATGAAGGTTCACCAGTGACCCACGGCCAGGTCGGTGGTGTGGACACAGTCGCGTTCTACCGAACCGCTCTTGCGCTGGCCCCGGACAATTTTGCGGCTCATCACTATTACGCCCACACTTTGGAAAACCTCGGCCGCACCAAAGAGGCCCTCGACGAAGCAGCGATTTATGCGCGCATGGCCCCCGCGATTCCTCATGCGCATCACATGCACGGGCATGAACTGATGCGTCTGGGGCGGACGGAGGAGGCCATCGCAGAATTTCTCAAAACGAAGTCACTCGAAGAGGCGTACTACCGCACGGAGAACATCCCGTCGCGCTACGACTGGCACCACGCGCACAATCTGCAATTGCTGGCCATGAGTTACCAATCCTTGGGCCAAATGAAAGCGGCCGAGGCCACGTTTCGCGAGGCTTTTGCCGTTCCCGCTTACACGGACTTTCTTGAGTTTAACCGCAAGGCTTGGCCCGAATTTCTCCTGGCACGAGGTCGCTACGAGGAAGCTCTCAAGACCTCCGAGGAGCTGACCAAGACCGAGTGGCCCCTGCCGCGGCTTGCCGGGCACACGCTCGCGGGCGAAGCCCTGCTGGCAATGGATCGGCCCACCGAAGCCCAGCAAGAATTGAGCCTCGCCGAGCAAGAAACGGAGCATCTACCGGTAAACCTGGTAGCCAGTTCCCCCTTCCCGACCATTCTCCGCGCTGAATTCTTGCTCCGCGACAAGAAAACCGACGAAGCAGAGCCTCTGTTCCAAGACATCGTGAAAATGACGCTGTCACGGCCAGGCCCGGATGCCTGGAGCGCCGCGCGCTTTGAATTGGAGGCTATCGCCAAGACCGCGCGTCAGAGCGGCGACTGGCATTTGTCGGAATCCGTGGCGCGCGACATGATCGAGCATGATCCGACTTACGCCGGCGGCTATTTTGCGCTCGGCCTCGCCGCCGAGCATGCCGGCCATCCGGCCCAAGCGCACGAACAGTTTGCGGCCGCCGAGAAGTTTTGGAGCAAGGCCGACAAGGATCTGCCTGAGCTTCGGCGCATTCAAGAAGGACTTTCCGCCCGCCGCTGATGAGGGTTACCCTTCCCTGTCTGCCTCTCGTGAGCTAGGATGCGGGACATGACGGCCGCCCTCCGCAACCTGTCTTGTTCTCGCGTGTGCTCTTGTATGCGGCGCACGGCTTGGACGGCATCCCTCGGTCTTTTCTTTCTTGCGGCGCTCGCCCGAGAGAACCCGGTTCGCTACCTTCGTTTCGATGAAGTCCAGGAAACGCTCCGTCTAAATGCCGATTCGGGGATTACCGGCAGCGAGATCAAGGGAAGCGAGCAGTGGGACACGTGGATCCGCGCGCGAGACGGGGAGGTTCGCGGTCGAATCGACCGCGGCATCGAAGATTCCATCAGCAATTTGATCCTCTACGGGACCTCGTTCACCTCGCTTCCGCGCGTCGAGAGTGTAGAGCTTGCAGCCGCGGAATCCGGAGAGCTTCGGCCGGCTAGCATCGCTCGCGTCCGCGCCCTGGCGCTCGCCCTTGCTTCCGGTGCCAAGAATGAACGGGTCCGTTTCGTCCTTGATTTTCTCGCGCGCAAGGGTATTGGGACAGATTCCGAAGAGTCATACTTCGCCGAGAACCTTCAGCGCTTCATTGCTGAACAAGCCGCATATCAAAAGAAACTTGAGGATGCCGCAAACAACAAAGACCCTTCCGCGGTTTACCTGGCGCGCGGAACACTCTTCGAGACTCGCGGGCTTTCTGTCGACACTTCGCTCCTGCCGAATTTTGCCCTCGAAGAAACACTGCGTGCGATGATTCGTAAAGGCGCCCTTAGCCTTGGGAGCATGCGCCGAATTGCCGTTATCGGGCCGGGGCTGGATTTCACCGACAAACGGGACGGCTACGATTTCTACCCCATACAGACGCTGCAACCTTTTGCGGTGCTCGAGGCGGTCAGACGGCTTGACCTTGGAAAAGCAGAAGACCTCGAAGTCGTTTGCCTGGATCTGAATCCGGCGGTCATCGCCCACATCCGGAAACTTTCCGAAAGGGGACGGGCCGGGCAGGCTTACACCGTGCAGCTTCCCCGCGACCCTCGAGCGGAGTGGACCGCCGAAGCGATTTCTTACTGGAAGAACTTTGGCGCGATTCTCGGATCGCCCGCGAAGCCTTTGCCTGTCCCTAGTTCTTTGGGCCGCGTCGCGGTTCGAGCCGTGGCCATCCATCCGCAACTCGCCGCGCACTTACAGGCCTACAATGCCAACATCGTCGCCGAGACTCTGGACTTCCCGCCTGGACAAGGCTTCGACCTGATGGTCGCTACCAACGTGCTGGTTTATTACAACCGACTCGAGCAGGCTCTGGCCATGGCCAATATCGCCCGCATGCTGAATCCCGGTGGCACACTGCTCGCGAACAATGTTCTCCCGGCACAGCACACGGGCGACCTCACCTACCTTGGCCGCCGAACCACGACCTTTACGCCCAATGGCGCTTACGGCGACGACGTGGTGGTTTACCGTCGTCGTTGACGCCGAGGGGAACCCTCGAGACTAAACTAAAGTAGCTATTCTCGGGGGGGCAACCGAAGCGACCACCAACCCCAAAGGTCTTCGCGAAGTCGCGACCGCTCATCGGTGATAGGATTGCTACCCTGTCTCGATTTTCCCGCGATTCTCTGGATGGCATCCTGGTGTTGAAGGAAGCGTTCAAGGAACAGCATACAAGTGGGCACCAGTCAAAAGCCGCGTCTTATCGTGGGCCTTTCCGGGTCGAGCGGGCTGCCCTACGGGATCCGCCTGCTCGAGGTCTTGCGCAAACTGGGCGCCCACGAAGTTCACCTGCTTCTAACCGACGCAGCCAAACTGAATATTTCCGTCGAAACGGACTGGCGCGTTAAGGACGTCGAAGCGCTGGGCGACGTGGTCCACAAGATGACTAACATCTCGGCAAGCATCGCGAGCGGCTCCTTTCGAACCGCAGGGATGATTGTGGCGCCCTGTTCGATTCGGACGCTCTCCGCCATTACTCACTCGTTTGCCGACAACCTCCTCGTGCGCGCCGCCGATGTTACCCTCAAAGAGCGCCGGCGGCTTGTGGTCATGCCCCGGGAGGCGCCTCTACATACCGGGCACTGCAAACTCCTTTACGAAGCGTCGCAACTCGGCATCGTTGTGTTTCCGCCAATGCCCACCTTCTACGGTCGCCCGCGCTCGATCGATGACATGGTGAATACGACGATCGGGCGTGTCCTCGATCTATTCGGAATCGATAGTGGACTCGTCAAGCGATGGACCGGGGTAGAGCGAAAATCCAAGGAATAGCTGCCCGTCTAGTCCCAGGCCACGGGCTAGTTTCGCGATCTGGTTAAGACTTGCCTCGTTTTGTTCCTAACCTTTTGGCCGGGAATGGCTTCGGCTTCAGGGTCCATTCTGCTTTCCGGATATCAACCGCCTCTCTCTCCGAGCTAGCCCTGTCCGGGGCCTAGTCTTTTTGCAGTATTGCCACGAATCGTTGGTTTTATGTCTAATCCTGCGAATTTCTTTCGAGGCGATGCGTATCCGGGAAATGGCCTTTATCGGTGCTTGGCGTCGGGGTGTAGGGAGCAGGCTTCAGGAGGATTCCTCGAGCCGTTAGGGAACGGGGGAGATCATGCGAAAGGCTATCCTCTTCTTGTCGCTTTGCCTGGCGCCTGGAGCATTTGGCCAGAGCAATTACGCGGTCCTCGGCGGCATGGTTACCGACCCGCAGCAAAGCCCCGTGCCTCGGGCCCCGATCGTGCTCACGTCGAGAGAGACGCGTGCGGAGCGGCGTGTCGACACGAATTCGCAGGGTATCTTTCAGATCACCGGGATTTTGCCGGGCGACTACGATCTTTCCGTTACGGCCCCGGGATTCGCCGAGCTCACTCATCCCCTCCGCCTTGAAGTCGGCCAGCAGCTAGAACTTCATCTGTCTCTTAAGCTAGCTTCTTCGTCCACGACTGTCCAAGTGGACGCCAGCGTGGCCGACGTGCTCGACACGGTTGACTCGAGCATCGGTGAAGTGATCGAGCCCGCCGCGGTCAGCAATCTACCCCTGAACGGCCGCATGCTCATCGACCTGGTGCTCACCGTTCCCGGCGCGCACCTGAGCCACGGCGCGCAATCGGGCGATAGGAACCCACTCTACTGGCGCCCCGGCCAGCGGTCCGCGGTCAGCATCGGCGGCAACCGACCCAACGCGAACTATTTCCTGCTCGACGGCACCACCAACACCGATCCAACATTCAACACCATGAGCCTTAGCCCCTCGCCGGACGCGGTCGAAGAGTTCAAGGTCGAAACCGGCAGCTATTCCGCGGAAATGGGGGGAGCCGGAGGCGGACAAATCAACATCGTCACGCGCTCGGGAAGCAACGCGTTTCACGGAACCATTTATGATTTTCTGCGCAATGGAGCGATGGACGCCTACACCTTTGGAGCGATGGGCTCCTCAAAGTTTCTGGTGCAGAACAATTTCGGCGGTTCGCTAGGCGGTCCCTTCGTTCACAACAAAACGTTTTTCTTTTCGAACTATGAAGGCTACCGGCATTCCCAAGCCGATTCCATGACGGAAACGGTTCCGACGCCCGAGGAAATCGCCGGTAATTTCCAGAATAGCGGCGTCACTATTTACAACCCCTATGAGGTGACGCTTCCCGGCCAGCCTGCGAGCGCGACGAACCCCCGGCTGCCGTTTGCGAACAACACCATTCCCGCCGAGGACATCAGCCAGGCGGCCCAGCTGTTTCTTGAGAAATATGTTCCCCAGCCAAACCTGTCTCTCGGCACGATGCCTTGCGGAGGCTCCATGATGGGCACTCCCGGCGTGGTCGGGGCCGGCGTCGATTGCAATAATTATCTCGACGTGCGCGACGAGCATCACGTCAATGATCAAGGCACAATTCGCGTGGATCAGATCTTCTCCCGGAGCGGCACGCTTTCCGCGCGCTACTCAGCGGGCGCGGAGCGCGGGTTTACGCCCATTAATCTCCCCGGCTTCGGCACCAGCCACGACGATTTTGCCGAGCAAGGCAGCGTGGCCTGGACCCGGATTCTTTCGTCGAATCTCGTGAACATCGCCTCCCTGACGCTGTCGCGCTTGTCCATGAGCCACTTTACGCAAAGCGCGTACACCAACGATATCGTCTCGCAGCTCGGTATCCTCGGCATCGGTTTCGGAGGGCCGGGTGCCTGGGGAGCGCCGTGGTTTAACGTGCAGGGTTATTCCGGGATGGGCGATACCTACGCCGCCACGCCGATGCGCGCTTGGGACACGACTATCGAGGGCCGCGATGCGCTCAGCTGGCAACGCGGCCGTCACAGCTTCAAATTCGGCGGCAGCTTCCGCGATTATATTTGGCCCATGTGGGGCTTCTTTGAGAATCGCGGCTACTACCAGTTCACGAGCGGCTACACCACACAAACGGGCACAAACGACGGCACCGGCTCCGCGCTTGCGAGCTTTCTCCTGGGTCTTCCTGTTGTAAAACAGCGCCAGGCGGGCATCCCGCAAATGCAACTCCGCGCCTGGTCGACCGATGGCTTCATCGAGGACCGCTTCGAGCTCACCCGCTCGACGACCCTCGCAATGGGCGTGCGCTACGAATACGCGCGGCCGCTGCACGACATCGCCTACACGAACACCAACCTCACCTTCGAGAGCGGCAACCTTGAGATTTTCATCGGCGGACAGAACGGCTATCCAGACGGCCTGCTCTATTCGAACAAGCACAACTTTGCACCGCGCTTCGGCATTTCTCACAACTTTTCGAGCACGGGCGTCGTTCTTCATGCCGCCTACGGCATTTTCTTCACCCCTGTGGACCTGAATACCTGGTGCAACCAGCGCCACAACGTTCCCTTTGTTTTTCCAGAGACCCAGCAGTTCGACAATTTCAATCCCCCGGCTTCTTTGCTGACCGCCGCCGGGACCCAGTCTTCGCTCAACTTCAACCCCGCGGTTCTTGGCTCGACTACCGTCAGCTTTACGGCGTTTGATCCGCACGCTCCCGCGCAATATGTCCAGCAATGGAGCAGCTCGCTTGAGAAGAGTCTGGGTCGGGAAACCACACTCGAAATCGGCTACCTCGGTGCACGCGGCAGGCACCTGCAGCGCGCCGCACTCATCAACAATGCGCCGCCGGGTCCGGGCCCTCTCGGTCCCAGGCGCCCGCTCAAAATTCTCGAGTTCGTCAATCATTCCGTGCTGCCTTC
>Ga0126378_10002771_pt1 | contig 13070 bp, 9 predicted proteins | sample PanSoiMetPlot_23_FD_92587 | JGI IMG/M metagenome (GOLD analysis project Ga0126378, IMG submission 92587) | Tropical forest soil microbial communities from Panama - MetaG Plot_23 | ecosystem: Environmental > Terrestrial > Soil > Tropical forest > Bulk soil | place: Panama | collected 2016-02-17
GGCAAAGACGCCTTCGGCAAGCCGGTAGAACGTCAAGTGAACAAGCGAATTTACTCCACCAGTTCAGGAGAACAGCAATGAAGACGAATTGGCCAGCCCTCAAGTATGGCTGCCTGATCCTTGCGGGGATGACGCTCGCGGCGATACCTGCGCCAGCGCAGACCACCGAGTCCGCGGGCGCAAGGAAATCCGCGGTCATCTCCAGCGTGGCGATCACGCAAGCGCCCGAGCGCTCGGCGGTGCGGGTCGAGGGCGAAGGGAAGCTCGAAGTCCGGGCGGCCCGGATGCAGCATCCGGATCGTTTGGTGCTGGACTTCGTGGGAGCCCGGATGGCGGTTCACAAGACGCTCATTCCGGGAGTGTCAGCTCCGGTTGTGGATGTTCGCATGGGCCAGTATCAGCCTGACATCGCGCGGGTGGTAGTGGACCTGTCGGCTCCTACGTCCTATTCCGTATCGCGCGATGGAAGCGCCGTGGTCATTTCGTTTAGCGCGCCAAAAGCAGCGCCCATGGGTGTTTCGCAAAAGTCGACGCTGACCACGTCTGCGCCAGAACAGACTTCCCAGAAGACTGCGGAGGCTTCGGCTCGCGCGACTCAGATTCCTTCTCCTCGCTTTGCCTTGCCGGGCGAACTGACCCAGCCCTCCTCCGTCGCCCTGGCATCGTTCAGTGAGAAGAGTGCCCCGGCTCACACCGAAGCGAACCCGCAGCAGGCTGCCCAGCAGGCCGTTCAGCAGGCGAATGCGGCTGCGACCAAGCTGGCGGCAGACGCCGCGCAATCGGCGCCTGCCCAGACGTCGTCCGCGAGGTACACGGGTGAACCAATCTCGGTCAACCTCAAAGACGTGGATTTGCGCGACTTTTTCCGCCTGATTCACGAGATCAGCGGGTTGAACGTGGTGCTGGACCCGGCGGTCAAAGGCAGCCTGACCATCGTTTTGGATGAAGTGCCCTGGGATCAGGCGCTGGACATTGTGTTGCAGAACAATGGTCTCGATAAACAGTTGAACGGCAACGTTTTGAGGATTGCCACGCGGGCGACGCTGAAGTCCGAGGCGGAAACACAACGCGACCTGGTGAAGGCGCAGGCCGAAGCCGTTGATCCGGTTACGGTCACGCGCGTCCTGAGTTATGCGAAAGCCGCGTCCTTGAAGGAGACCCTCAAGAAGTTCCTCTCGCCGCGCGGCGACATTCTTTCCGACGATCGTTCGAATACTTTGATCATCCGCGACATTCCGTCGGTTATACCGACGATTGACAACTTGACAGCGCAACTGGACCGCAAATCGCAACAGGTGGAGATTGAAGCGAGAGTGGTATCCGCCTCGCGCTCGTTCGCCCAAGACATCGGAACGCAGCTGGCATTTGCGACATCCAGCGGCAACAACGTGTTTGGCGGCAACAATGCCGTGGGAACCAGCCCGATATTCCGGCCGTTCATCCCCGGCTTCTCTACCTCACCAGCCCTTATTGCCGGCACGCCCCCCACACCGCCAACTCCTGGTGGCACGCAGGCTCCTCAAGCGACCAACGTGGCGATGCCGCTGGTCACCAACCTTGCAGCCGGCACTCCCACCAGCGGTCTGAGCTATGTATTCACCTCAGCGAATTTCGCATTGGATTTCATGATCAGCGCGGCGGAATCGAAGGGCGTGGGCAAGTTGCTCTCGAAGCCGAAAATCACTACCCAAAACAACGAAAAGGCTTCGGTGAAGCAAGGTACGAAGATTCCGATTCAGACGACCATCAACAACACGATTTCCGTCCAGTACATCGACGCGGTGCTGAAGCTCGAAGTGACTCCACAGATTACCAAGGACGGGACGATTTTCATGGATGTGCTGGTGGAGAATACGCAGATCGACGCCGGTATTCCCCGCATTCAAGGCGTTCCGGCGCTGGATACGCAGGCGGTGGAATCCAAGATCACCGTTGCGGATGGTGGCACCGTCGTGCTTGGCGGAGTCATTATTTCCTCGCAGCGCGTGGACATCTCGGAAGTGCCAATTGTAGGCACGCTACCCATCATCGGCAACCTTTTCCGGCGGAGAAACATTACGACGTCCTCTCAGGAACTGTTGTTTTTCCTGACTCCGCGAATCATTCCCGGATAATTCAGGGAGATTCTCTTTAAACCAAGGGCTGAAGCGAGGAGACTGAAGTCTCCTCGTTCTCTTTTGTGGATACCACGTTCCAGAATCGGCGGCGCGCTTTGGCGAGACTCTTCCGCGAGTCCCGAGTCGATTCGCTATTGGTCACCCGCCCCGCGAACTGGTTCTATCTAACCGGATTTACCGGCGAGTCGGGCGCTCTCGTGATTTCGAAAAAAGGCGCGACGCTCGTTACCGACGGACGGTTTGTGGTGCAGGCGAAAGAGGAGACCGCAGGCGTTCGCATCCAGGAGCAGAAGGGAACTGTATTCGAGTCGGCCGCGCAAGCCCTCGGCGACCTAAAGCTCCGGAGAGTGGGGTTCGACGCGGGGCACATGACCGTGGCGCAGCTGCAAAGCGCGAAGAAGGCCTCCCGGGGGCGCCTGGAATGGGTTCCCGCGGCAGGAATCGTGGAAACCCTTAGGGCACGCAAAGATGCCGGGGAACTGGCGCACATGCGCAAGGCGGCCATCCTGGCAGGGGAAATTGTGGAGTTTGCGATCGGCTTGCTGAAGCCGGGAATCTGCGAAACAGAGGTCGCCGCCGAGATTGAGTACCAGATGCGCAAACGGGGAGCGTCCGGTCCGGCCTTCGAAACGATTGTTGCATTCGGAAACCGGGCTGCTTTGCCACACGCGCGCCCAACCGGCAAACGACTGAGGAAAAATGAGTTGGTGGTGCTCGACCTGGGTGTTATACTCGGCCACTATTGCAGCGACATAACGCGCACGGTCTTCGTGGGGCGCGCGCAAAGACGCATCCGGGTGTGGTATCGGGCGGTCCTGGAGGCGCAGGGAGCGGCGATTTCTGCAGTGCGAGAGGGAGTCAGCTGCGGAGAAGTCGACGCCGCGGCACGCCGCGTTCTGGAAGGTTATGGCCTTGGCCCTCTTTTCGTCCACAGCACGGGTCACGGCCTGGGCTTGGAAGTACACGAGGACCCCAGGGTCGCGAAGGGGCAAGCGCGGCTCCTGGAACCTGGAAACGTAATTACGATTGAGCCTGGCGTGTATGCGGAAGGCATTGGGGGCATTCGCATTGAAGACGATGTCGCCGTGCACGCGGGCCGTATCGAGGTACTGACAAGCGCGCCGCGGCATCTCATCGAACTTTAAAACGCATGAAACGCAAACCGCCTACACCGCCCAGTCCGACGTTTGCCACGCCTGAACTGCAGCAGATCGAGCAGCTTTTTCAATTCATGACCGATCACAATCTCGAGGAGTTTGAATACTCGCGAGGAGATTTGCACATCCGGCTGCGGAAGCCGTCGTCCGGGCTGGCATTGTCCGCGCCGCGGGCGGCATCCGCTCCTGAAATCATTGTCTCCAATCCGGGGAACTCGGCAGGCGCAGCTTCGCAGACTGCCGCTCCTTCGGCGCCACCCGAAGCCCGAGCCACGGAAGACCTTCACCTGGTCAAATCCCCCATCGTGGGGACGTATTATGGCTCGCCCAGCCCCGGCTCAGAGCCATTTGTCAAACTCGGGGCCTTCGTTGAAACGGGGCAGACGCTCTGCATCGTGGAAGCGATGAAGCTGATGAATGAAATCGAGTCCGATGAATCGGGCGAAGTCGTGCGAGTTTTCGTGGAAAACGGACAGCCCGTCGAGTACGGACAGCCTCTGTTCGGCATCCGTCCCAGCCGGAAGAAATAGCCGGCGCGCCAATCTATGTTCCAGAAAATCCTAGTCGCCAATCGAGGGGAAATCGCCCTGCGGGTCATTTGCGCCTGTAAGGAGCTGGGTATTTCCACGGTGGCGGTTTACTCGGAGGCGGACCGCAATTCACTGCATGTGCGCTTCGCCGACGAAGCGGTGTGCATCGGGCCGCCCCGCAGCAGCGAAAGCTATCTGAATATTCCGCAGGTGATCAGCGCCGCGGAAATCACCAATGTGGACGCCATCCACCCGGGCTACGGCTTTCTTTCGGAAAACGCGAACTTCGCCAAGGTTTGCGAGGCTTCTGAAATTACCTTCATCGGTCCGCGGCCAGAAATCATCGAGCTGATGGGGGAGAAAGACCGTGCGCGCCGCGAAGTGAAGGCGGCAGGCCTGCCCACGATTCCGGGAAGCGACGGCGTGGTGGAAGGCGAAGAGCAGCTTGCGAAGGAAGCGAAGCGCATCGGCTACCCTTTGATTTTGAAGGCTTCGGCGGGCGGTGGCGGGCGCGGTATGCGGGTGGTACGTAAGCAGGAAGAGCTGCTCGGCGCGTATCAAACGGCTCGCAGCGAGGCGCAGCAGGCGTTTGGCACTCCCGACGTCTACATGGAGAAGTTTCTGGAGTTTCCGCGGCACATCGAGTTTCAGGTGCTGGGAGATCAGCACGGCAGAGTCATTCATCTGGGCGAGCGCGAATGCAGCATCCAGCGGCGCCACCAAAAGCTGTTGGAAGAATCGCCGTCACCGGTGATAGACCCGAAGCGAAGAAAAGAGCTTGGCGCCATGGTGGTTACGGCCCTAGAGGCCATTGGCTACACGAATGCCGGCACCGTTGAGTTTCTGATGGATCAAGACGGCTCCATGTACTTCATTGAAATGAACACGCGCATCCAGGTGGAGCATCCGGTCACGGAATTGGTGACTGGAGTCGATTTGATCAAGGCCCAAATCCGGATTGCCGCAGGCGAAAAAATGGAGAACGCGACTGGGGCGGTTATTCCTTCCGGCCATGCCATCGAATGCCGCATTAATGCCGAGGATCCGGACACTTTCGTGCCGTCCGCGGGAAGAATTACGACTTTCCAGGCGCCGGGAGGCACGGGGGTGCGCGTGGATTCAGCGGCTTATGCAGATGCGGTCATTCCTCCCTATTACGATTCGATGATCGCCAAACTCATCGTCAAAGGCCGCGACCGCACCGAAGCCATTGGCCGCATGAAACGCGCCCTGGAGATGTTTGTCATTGAAGGAATCAAAACCTCCATTCCACTGCACCGCCGAATCGTGGCCGATTCGAGATTTGTGGCAGGGAATTACAACACCCATTTCATTGACCGGCTCGTGGCAACCAACGGAAAATAAATCAGCATGCGTCTTGTCCTTCCACGTCTGTATGTGATATTAGACGCAGCGTTGCTTACCATTCCCGAAACAGAGTGCGCCCGCCAACTTGTGGATGCCGGTGTCCGACTGCTTCAGTACCGGAATAAGACGGCGTCAGCGCGCGATTTGCTAGAGAGTTCGAAGCTCCTTTCGGCTGAGTTGACTCCGCGCGGCGTTACTTTCATCGTGAACGATCGCGCCGACGTTGCGGCCCTCGCCGATGCGAGTGGAGTCCACGTCGGGCAGGAAGATTTGGACGCCGAGGCAGCGCGTTCTCTCCTTGGAGCGGGAAAGCTGGTTGGCGTCTCGACACACAATCGCACCCAATTTGAGCAGGCTGAAGGTACTTCGACGGACTATATTGCGGTGGGGCCAATCTTTTCCACCTCTACCAAGTCGAATCCGGCCCCCGTGGTCGGGACCGAATTCATTCGCCGGGTCCGGCCGCTTACCGACAAGCCCATCGTTGCCATTGGAGGAATTACGCTTGAACGGGCAGCGGAGGTTATACAAGCGGGAGCGGATTCGATTGCCGTGATTAGTGATATTCTTCGCGCGCCCGGGCCGGGAGCGCGCGCGCGTCAGTATTTGGAAGTGTTGGAGGCCGCGAGCCACGCGGCGGGCGTCTAGACGATATCGGCTGGAAGGATCATAGGGAATCGACAAATGGCTGATAGCACCCAAGCGATCTCATCGGGAAGCGCAGCGAGCGAACACGGTTTCGTGCGGGCTATTGGTTTGTTCGATGGCACGATGATCGTTGTGGGCTCGATGATTGGGTCGGGCATTTTCATCGTGGCGTCGACCATTTCGCAGCAGACCGGGTCGCCTGGGGGTTTACTTCTCACGTGGATACTCACGGGGCTTCTTACGATTTCCGCGGCGCTTTCTTATGGCGAATTGGCGGCCCTTTTTCCGCACGCGGGCGGACAATACGTGTACTTGCGCGAAGCCTATTCGCCGCTCTGGGGATTCCTGTATGGCTGGACACTTTTTCTGGTGATTCAGACCGGGACCATCGCGGCGGTGGCAGTGGGCTTCGCCAAATACCTCGGAGTGCTTTTTCCATCAATTTCGGCGACCGCCTGGATTATGCATCCCATTTCGCTCGGATCGAGATACGCGATTAGCCTCTCGGTCCAGCAGCTGCTTGCGATCCTGATGATCCTTTGCATCACGTTTCTCAATACGCTGGGCGTCAGGTTGGGCAAGCTGATTCAAAACGTCTTCACCAGTGCGAAGACGCTGGCTTTGGTAGGGCTGATCATTCTGGGAATCTTCATCGGGAGAAATGCGGGAGCTATCAGCGAGAATTTCAGCCACATGTGGGTCATCCGCAATCCGCTAACGCTGGAACCGGGCGCGAATTTTCTGAAAAGTTTCGTTCCCTCGGTCACCGCGGCAAGCGGCGCGTTTGGGTTGTTCGTAGCTTACGGTGTGGCGCAAGTTGGCTCGCTGTTTTCGGCGGACGCATGGAACAACATCGGCTTCACGGCCGCGGAAGTAAAAAATCCAAAGCGCGACGTCGCGCTTTCCATGGCCTTGGGCACGATGATCGTCATCACCTTGTATTGCCTGGCGAACCTGGCTTACCTCTTCACCTTGCCGTTGGTCCAGATTCAGTCCGTTCCCGACGGCCGCGTGGCGAGCGCTGCTCTGAATGCCATTTTTGGCCCAGTGGGCGGGGCCATTATGGCTGTGGCCATCATTATTTCGACGTTTGGTTGCAACAACGGATTGATTCTTGCGGGCGCCCGCGTTTCTTTTGCGATGGCTCGCGACGGGCTGTTTTTCCGCTCCACCGGAAAATTGAACAACAAAGGCGTGCCAGGCGCCGCGCTGATCTATCAGGGAATCTGGGTCGCGTTCCTCATCCTGATGAGGACCCGCGAGGTCGACGCGGCTGGCGTCGTGACTTACGGAAATCTCTATAACGACCTGCTCAATTACGTGGTATTTGCGGTTCTGCTTTTCTATGCGTTGACGATTGCTGGAATTTTCTCACTGCGGGCGAAAAGGCCGAACGTGGAGCGGCCCTACCGGGCGTTCGGCTATCCCATCATCCCCGGTCTCTATATTGTTGCCGCCGCCGCGATCATGTTTGCGCTGCTGCTTTACCAGACGAAAACGGCGGGCGCCGGCCTGGTTATCGTGCTGCTTGGCGTCCCGGTTTATCTGGGGTTACGCCGGACTTCTGGCTTTGCGCACGGCACGCACTGAATTTTCTTGTAGGGTGTGGCGCGCCGCGCCACTACAATGCTCTGGACCAAATTGGCAGTGAGGCGTTAGAGAAGGGTAGTTCCGAGAGGAGGAGTTGCATGGGCAACCCCTTGTTTGCCACCAAGCCGATTGAAGTGCTAATGAAAGAGGCGTCGGATTCCGGAGAGCACTGCCTCAAACGTGCTCTCGGCCCGATTAACCTGGTGACGTTGGGAATTGGGGCCATCATCGGCGCGGGAATCTTTGTTTTAACCGGAGCGGCGGCGGCCCGTTACGCCGGCCCGGCCATCATGATTTCCTATGTGCTCGCAGGAATCGGATGCGTTTTCGCGGGGCTCTGTTACGCCGAATTCGCTTCCATGATTCCCATCGCGGGGTCTGCGTACACCTATGGTTACGCGACGCTCGGCGAAATCGTGGCCTGGGTTATCGGCTGGGACCTGATTCTGGAATACGCCTTTGGCGCCGCCACGGTCGCGAGCGGCTGGAGCAGTACGCTGGTTGCGTTTCTACAAGACTACGGAATCAGTTTGCCTCCTCAAATCTGCGATGTGCCCGGTGCCGTATGGGTCAAGGCGCCCAATGGCCTGTGGGCTCCATTGAGCAGCCTGGGCATGTCTGCCCAGCAAGCGGCCGGCCTCCCGCACGTAACGACGAGTTTCAACCTCGTCGCTTTTGTCGCAATCCTGATTGTGACCACGATCCTGATCATCGGGATTCGTGAATCCGCCAACTTCAATACCGTCGTCGTGTTTGTAAAGCTTACCGCCGTGCTGACCTTCATTGCCGTCGCCATCCCCTTCGTTCTGAAGCATCCGGCCATCGCGCACGCCAATTGGAATGTGTTCGTGCCGCCCAATCAAGGCTCCTTCGGCGCTTACGGATGGTCCGGGGTCATGCGGGGGGCGGCTGTCGTTTTCTTTGCGTACATCGGCTTCGACGCGGTTTCGACTGCGGCGCAGGAAGCGCGCAATCCGCAGAAGGATATGCCCATAGGCATCCTGGGTTCGCTGATTATTTGTACGTTCCTGTACATCGTCGTGTCCGGGCTTCTCACCGCGGTCGTGAACTACTCGCGGTTGGATATTGGCGCGCCGGTATCGCTCGCCATTCGTGAGACCGGCGTGAAGTGGGGCAGCTACGTGGTAAACGCCGGTGCGCTGGCAGGACTCAGCACGGTGATGCTGGTGATGCTGCTGGGGCAGTCACGCGTTTTCTATTCCATGGCGCATGACGGGTTGCTCTGGAAATGGGCTGGCGACATTCATCCGCGTTTTCGCACTCCCTGGAAGACCACGGCGGTTGTCGGATTGGCTGCCGCGATCTTCGGCTCGCTGGTTCCCATTGGCGAACTCGGACAAATGGTAAGCATCGGCACGCTGCTGGCCTTCGTCATAGTCTGCGCGGCCGTTTGGATCTTGCGAGTGAGGCGGCCCAATCTTGAGCGACCTTTCAAAACGCCGCTTGTCCCGGTTGTTCCGATCCTCGGGATCATTGTTTCCCTGGGGCTAATGGTCAGCCTGAACGGAGTCACGTGGCTGCGCCTGGTCGTTTGGCTGATCATCGGGCAAGTCATTTATTTCACGTACAGCGTGAAGCACAGCAAGGTCCGCAATGGCATGAAGCCGCCCGTAGCGGCCGGGCAGTAGGCGCTCGGCCAAAAATTCCTTGCAAGCGCTCTGGCGCCGGGCCGGGCTCGCTGCGTGCCACCACATCTTCAGGTAAAGTATTTCTTCTGACTTCAAGCCCATGAAACGCCTGCTTACAGGTCTGAAGGAAGTCTGGCACCGCCTGTCATGGCTGGACGTGGTTTGCTCGGCCCTGGTCGTCGCGGGGTTGCTTGTCGAACTCCTTGGCATCAGCGGCGGTGTTTTTAGTTTCATCGAGTACTTGTCGGTACTCGCTGCCGTTTATATTCTCATCCGTTTTGTGGTTTGGTGGAGAAGCCGGCTGCTCTGGAGTCTGCGGAACCGGCTCATCGTGGCGTATTTGTTCATCGCCGTTGTCCCTATACTTTCTATCGTCACTCTCGCGGTCTTCGCGGGCCGGATTCTCTATTCCCAGCTGGGCGCCTACCTTTTGCATGAAGACCTGCAGCGTCGTACCGCCATGATCGCGGATATCGCGGAACACATTGCTGCGGCGCATGCGACTTTGCCACCGGGGACCAGCGAAGAAGAATCCGAGCGCGTGCTCGAAGCGCAGTCGCACACCGTGCACGATCGCGAGCTTCCGGGGTTGGAGATTACATTCTCAAACGATGCTACCTTGCTCGGAAAAGTAGCGGTAGCGGGTGCCCTGGCGTTTTCAGGGATGGTTCAGACGGACAAGGACCTATCCTTGATGAGCATTCGCGCGATGCCGGAACATGGGCGAGAGCGCGTGGTGACGCTTCGCGTGCCAATCACGGCCGACTTCCTGAGCGGTGTCGCGCCAGACCTCGGAGTAATTCAGCTCAGTTTGATGGAGAAGTATGTTCCCGGCATGCGGCAGGGCGTCATCTATTCAACCGCCAATGCTCAGTATTTGACGGCCGCCCCGATTGTGGCACGCAACCGCTCTCTTCAGCCGGCAGGGATTTGGATTGACTCACCAGTCGAAGTGGTGTCACGCCTGGACTCGGTGTATGTGGGGGGCAATGGAGCCGTCGAGCCGGTCCGGCCGGTCCTCGCGTTTTTTAATGCGCGGCCATCGCTTCTAAATGCGCGGATGTTCACCTCCCTCGGCGAATTGCGGGACACCTATCGTCTGATGGCTATCGGCTTGGCAGCGCTTTTTCTCCTGGTTGGAATGTTGGCTTTGGTGCCGGGAATTGTGTTAACCCGGCGCATTACCAATGCGGTTGCGGACCTCTACCAGGCGACACAGTTCGTTAAGGAGGGAGATTTTTCCCACCGAGTTCAGGTGAAGCAGCGAGACCAGTTGGGAGAATTGGGCGAATCCTTTAATCAAATGACGGGCTCGATCGGCACGCTCATCGAAGAGCAGAACAAGCGCCAGCGCTTGGAAAATGAGATTTCCATCGCCCGCGAAGTGCAAAACCAGCTCTTCCCGAGCACGCTGCCTTCGGTCCCGGGCGTTGAGATTGAAGCGATCTGCAAGGCAGCGCGCTCGGTCAGCGGCGACTACTACGATTTCATTCAGCTGAGTCCGACACATGTGGCCATTGCCATCGCCGACATTTCCGGCAAAGGGATTTCCGCCGCGCTGCTGATGGCTAGTTTGCAGGCGGCTTTGCGTAGCCAGGCGCTCACGGAAGGCAGCGAGTCCATTAGTACTGCTGAGCTCGTGGCGCGGCTGAACAAACATCTAGTGCGCAACACGGGTGACGACCGTTTCGCCACTTTTTTCATAGCGGTCTATGACAGCTCCACTCGGACGCTTCGCTATACCAACGCCGGCCACCTTCCTTCTTTCCTGATCTGCAACGGTGCGTCTTGTCTGTTAGACAAAGGCGGCATGGTGCTTGGCGTCCTGGAGGATTACGAGTACGAACAGGGCGTGCTGCAGGTTGCGCCTGATTCGCTGCTCATTGGATACAGCGACGGGCTGGTTGAGCCGGAAAATGTTTACGGCGAGGAGTTTGGCATCACGCGGTTGAAAGAAGCCGCCGTCCGCGTTCACAACGCCGCGCCCTTAATGGTTGCGGAATCGCTCATGGCCGCAGCAGAAGAGTGGGCGGGAACTCCCGAACAAGCCGATGATATGACCGTCATCGTTACCCGGCTGCGGTAGAACCGCTGCTTCGCGTACGCTATACTGAAAAACCTTCAACGGATTGGCTGGGGGAAAATGTCACTTCGGAATCGTGTGGCGCTGGTCACCGGCGGAAGCCGGGGCATCGGCCGGGGGCTGGCGTTGCGGCTCGCGCAAGACGGCGCGCGCATCGCCATTGCTTATCGCTCCAACAAAGTCGCCGCCCAGCAGACGTTGCGCCTATTGCAGGCAGGCGGCGCCGACTGCGTTGCCGTCGAGACCGACGTCACCGATGCAAATCGTTGTGACCAGTTGGTTAAAACGGTGGGTGACCGTTACGGACGCGTGGATATTTTGGTCAACAATGTTGGCGATTTCCGCTGGGGCATGCTCGGAGAATCCTCCCTGCCGGACTGGCAAAGCATCTTCGCGTCGAATCTCTTTACGGCTCTCTATATGTGCCGCGCGGCGCTGCCACATATGAGGAAAGCGCGCTGGGGCCGCATCATCAATATGGGTGCGGTGGGAGCCGAGCGGGCGTTCGGCCAGGCAAAGATCTCAGCCTATGCCGCTGCCAAAGCGGCCGTTGTGGCCCTGTCGCGCTCCTTGGCGCTCGAAGAAGCGAAGAACGGTATCACCGTCAACGTGGTGAATCCTTCCAGCATCGACGAAAATGAATTGACGCTCGAGGAGGCGCGCCGCATCCGCGATGCGCGTTTCCCGATTGGCCGTCCGCCCACCGTTGAAGATGTCGCAGCCACCGTCGCGTTTTTTGCTTCCGAAGAGGCCGAGTATGTTACCGGGCAGGTCGTCAATGTCAGCGGCGGCTGGATGCTTTGATCGTTTTGTGAACCCTTCATGAAAGCGCTCACCGCAGCCGAAATGCGCGAGGTGGATCGTCTTACCAGCGAGCGCTACGGCGTTCCCAGCCTGCGGCTCATGGAAAATGCAGGAAAGCAGTTTTTTGAGTTTCTTCGGGATTCCTACGATGACCTCGCCGCGAGTCGCGCTGCTATCCTTTGTGGCAAGGGAAATAACGGTGGCGATGGTTTCGTGGTTGCCCGGCACCTTCAAGAGAATGGACTGAAGCCCCAGGTCTATGTTTTTGCAGATTTGAAAACGATCCGCGGGGATGCCGGAGAAAATCTGGCGCGGCTGAAACAGTCTGGGGCGGGCATTCAAGAAATCACTAACTTGGCCGAGTGGAGCACCGCGCGCGCGGAAGTGGCTAAATCGCACGTCATTGTGGACGCCCTTCTTGGTACCGGCTTGAAAGGCAAAGTTGAGGGACTTCTTGCCTCCGCGATCGAGGACATCAACAAAATCTCACGCGAGGCCACCTCTTTGCGACCCGAAGGCGTGGTTGCCGTGGACACTCCCTCGGGTCTTCCTTCTGACGGAGAACCACGGCAGGGGCCCGTGATTCGGGCTCACGCGACGGTCACTTTCACAGCTCCCAAGGTTGGTCAGCTTGTTTCACCGGATTCGGCATACTGCGGGAGACTCCATGTGCGGGATATTGGCTCGCCGCCGGCGTTGATTGAAGAGCTTGGCAAAGAGAAAGTTCGTTGGATCGAACCCCGAGAATTCCTGGACCTTCCGTTGCTTCGCCAAGTCGATTCTCATAAGGGCAAGTTCGGCCACGTTCTGGTGATTGCCGGTTCCCTCGGTAAGTCCGGCGCAGCAATTCTTGCCAGCCGGGGGGCATTGCGTGCAGGAGCCGGTTTGGTGACCGCTGCAATACCAGAGGTGGTGCTTCCTATTGTGGCTGCGGCGCAGGCAGAACTCATGACCGAACCGCTTGCTTCCACCAAACTCGGAACGATCGCCGCGGCAAATGGGAAAGCTGCCAAACTCCGCGCGCTTATGCAGGGCAAGACCCTCCTTGCCATCGGCCCGGGAGTTGGAACTCACAGAGAAACACAGAAATTCATCACCTCCCTTGTCCGCCGGACGCAATTGCC
>Ga0126378_10002772_pt1 | contig 13064 bp, 12 predicted proteins | sample PanSoiMetPlot_23_FD_92587 | JGI IMG/M metagenome (GOLD analysis project Ga0126378, IMG submission 92587) | Tropical forest soil microbial communities from Panama - MetaG Plot_23 | ecosystem: Environmental > Terrestrial > Soil > Tropical forest > Bulk soil | place: Panama | collected 2016-02-17
CAGCCGGCCGGAACTGGACGCTGATCCGCGGGCCAACCGCGCTGGCGGTCTTCGGGACCGCGTGCTCCCAGGTGCGCTGGCACGTGCCGCCCATGACCAGCAGGTCCCCGTGGCCAAGCAGGAACCGCAGTGCACGGCCACTTCCCCGGCGGTGCCGCAGCATCAGGTGCCGTGGATTGCCCAGCGAGACGATCGCCACGATGGTCTCGCTTACCTGGCGACCTGAGGTGTCGCCGTGCCACGCAACGCTGTCCCGCCCGTCTCGGTACAGGCACAGTCCGGCAGTAGACAGCGACTCGCCAATCTGCCGCCCGTAGTAGCCGTCGAGCGCGCAGCGTGCCTCCTCAAGCGCGGGGTCAGGCAGCGCCTGGCCAGGACCGTAGTGGCACAGCAACCGGGGCACGGCCACGACCTGGTCGTACATCCGCCGTCGCTCAGCACGCCAGGGGACGTTGCCAACCAGGCGCTCAAACAGCGCATCGGCACCACGAAGCCAGCCTGGAGCCACGTCGAGCCAGGCTCCGTCGGCCAAGGGCGTCCGGCGGACGGATGAGGCTAGGGCGCCGAGTCCCCACTCCTGGCCGAGGTCGAACAGCGAACCCTGGATCGCGGATGTCATCGTCTCATCATAACCGTGATTCAAACGAATGTTCGAGAGCCGGGTACTCGTGCAATCACCCGGCGCGGATGATGGCGCGGCCAGCGGCCTGCACGATGGTGGGAGACCGGTGCGCAACGCCCAGCGAGGAACAACGAGGGGGACGCGATATGGCACAGTCGCCCGGTGGCCGCGGCGGAACGAACTCTGCGACTGCCGCCAAGACCGTGACAAGGACAGGCAGCCGTGGCACGGTCAGGCCTGGAGGCAAGACCGCAAGTCAGAAGGCGGTCAAGACCACGAGCAGCGCTGTCGGCAAGAACGCGGGAACCGGGAAGGGCAGCAAGCCGGTCGCAAGCCGGAACGCACGCCATGCCACGGTTCTCGATGCCGCAAAGCACCTCCCTGGCCTGCCCGCGCTGACCGCGCGCCTCACCCCGCCACCCGGTCGAGCGGTCGCCGAGGCGATCAGGCAGCCTGAGGCGTTCTTGCGGCACGCGCGGCAACTCCCCGCGGCGGGCGCGATGCTCCGCGACGCCGTGGAGCCGATCCTCACGGGAAAGGTCGATGACTGGCGAGCCGAATATGCCTACACCACAGGCGTACAGGCGTTTATTTATGGATTTCCATATATATACAATGCCAAGCTCAGGCATGACTGGATCGCGGCGAGCAAGCAACCCGCCTTCCCGCATGCGGCCGTAAACCACTTCTGGCATGCCACCAGGCCGGTCGACGCGACATACCGCGGCGGCGGATGCCCCGACAGCGACGTCTTGTATTCGCTCGCCTGGGTCGACGTGTCACGCGAGCCGGTCATCTTGTCACACCCGAACATGGCAAGCCGCTACTTCGCCTTTGAGCTGGTCGCCTTCAGCTCCGACAACTTCGACTACGTCGGCCAGCGCAGCACCGGCAAGAACGCCGGACACTTCGCCATCTGTGGGCCGGCCTGGAAGGGCCGGCTGCCGGCCGGCGTCAAGAAGACGCAGGCTGCGCCGACACCCTGGCTGCTGGTGCTCGGCCGTACGCTCGTCGATGGCCAGCAGGACATCGCGCGCGTTCGCGGGCTGCAGGATCAGTACTTGCTGACCCCGCTCAGCGCCTGGGGCAAGCCGCGGGCCAAGCTGCCGATCAGGCGCGCCGTCTACAAGCCGGGCGAGCCCGAGCTTGATCCGCTCGCGCCGTGGAAGAGCCTCAACGCCATGCTGGCTGAAAACCCGCCGCCGCCGCACCACGCGCTGCTTCTCGACCAGTTCGCCAGGATCGGGATCGGGCCAGGGCTGAAGCCCGAAGCCCAACCCGACCCCATCAGGCGCGGCCTGATCCGCGCCGCTGCGGTCGGTATGCCGCTGCTGCGTCAGGAGTTCCTCAGCGGCGGCTCCGCCACCGCGGTCTACGGCTGGCGCTATCCGTCTGCGAACGAGGGCAGGTTCGGCGACGACTTCCTGCGGCGCGCCGCCGACCAGTCGCTGGCCGGAATCGCGTCCAACGACCCGGCGGAGGCCGTCTATCTCATCGGCTTCGAGGACGCCGACGGCAAGAGGCTGTCGCCTAAGGGCCGATATCGGCTGCACTTCTCCCCTGGCCAGATCCCGCCCGCGGACGCGTTCTGGTCGCTCACCGCATACTCCGAGCAGGACCTGAGCTTGATTCCTAATGCCGCAGCGCGGTATTCGGTCGGCAGTCGCACGGCCGGACTCCGGCGTGAGCCTGACGGCAGCCTCACGATTTACCTGCAGCCGTCCTCGCCGGGGTCGGCCAGGATGGCGAACTGGCTGCCGACGTCGCGCGAACATCCCTGGTTCGTCATCCTCCGGCTCTACCGGCCAGGGCGCTCGGTGGCGCAGGGCAAGTGGAAGTGCCCCGGCCTGGTCAAGGTCTCCTGAGCACCATTGACCGGCTCATGCCAGCCGGCGACAGCGCAAGCCGAACCCGCGGCGCTGCTGCGCAGCAAGGGGTACCTGGCCATATTGCTCGTCGCGGCGCTGCTTGGCGTGCCGGTCTCTGCCGCGGCCTACGGCTTCCTGGCCCTGGTCAGCTACTTGCAGAAGGAAATCTTCGTCAGGCTGCCTCATGGCCTTGGCTACGCCGCCGAGCCGATCTGGTGGCCGTTGCCAGTCCTGCTGGCCGGCGGGGTGCTGGTCAGCCTGGTCATCAGGTACCTGCCGGGTAACGGCGGTCCCTCCCCGGCCGGCGGATTCAAGATGCACGCGGCTCCATCGCCGCTGGTGCTACCCGGCCTGCTGCTTGCGGCGGTCGCGACGCTGTGCTTCGGCCTCGTACTCGGCCCCGAGATGCCGCTGATCGCGCTCGGCGGCGGTCTGGCCAGCCTGGCTGTCCGCCTGGCCAGACGTCCTGTACCCGACCAGGCGACGAAGGTGATCGGGGCGGCGGGCAGCTTCGCGGCGATCAGCACACTGTTCGGATCGCCGCTCGCGGGCGCGTTCCTGCTCATGGAAGCGTCGGGGCCGGGTGGCCCGATGCTAGGCGTGGTCCTGGTGCCTGGACTGTTGGCCGCCGGGGTCGGCTCGCTTATCTTCATTGGCCTCGACAACCTCACGGGCTTGGGCACGTTCTCGCTCGCGATACCTGGTCTGCCGCATTTCGCCAGGCCCGACTTGGCCGAGTTCGGCTGGGCGATCGGTATCGGTGTCGCTGCCGCGCTGGCCGGAACTGGCGTCCGGTCAGTGGGCCGTATGGTGCAGCGTCTGGCCGTTAAGCGCACCGTGCTTGTGCTCCCCGCGGCAGGCCTGATCGTCGCCGGGCTTGCCATCGGCTATGGCGAGGGCACGGGAAAGGCGAGTTCGGAGGTGCTGTTCTCCGGCCAGTCGGCGCTTGGCCCGCTCGTCACCCATGCAACTGACTACACCGCGAGCGCGGTGTTGTTGCTGCTCGCGTGCAAGGGCCTGGCCTATGCCGTCTCACTAGGCAGCTTCCGTGGCGGCCCGGTCTTCCCCGCGATATTCGTCGGCGCGGCCGGCGGCATCGCCCTGTCTCACCTGCCGGGGCTGCCGATGGTCGCGGGCGTCGCGATGGGCATCGGCGCGATGTCGGCCACGATGCTGACGTTGCCGCTGACCTCCGTGCTTCTCGCGACCCTGCTGCTCGCCTCCGACGGGATCGCCGTAATGCCGCTGGTGATCGTGGCTGTCAGCGTGGCCTATGTCACCGCAGCCCGGCTCAGCGTCGCCCTCTAGCGTCCGAGTCGAGCGAGCAAGCGTGCCGACACAGGCAGCGAACCCGAGTATCTTGTCCGAATGGCGCCCGCCAGCCCGGGAATGGTCGTCATCACCTACGTCAGGGAGATCGCTGTCTCGCGCCGGTTCTACCAGCTGATCGGCTTTCTTGACCAATCGGGCGAACTGGGCGCTGGATCGCAGTGCGCGGCCCTGCGGTACGGCGACTGCGGGCTGCTGCTCGCGGCCATCTCGCGGGGGTCAGGCCCAAGGCCCGGCCTATCGATGTGCCTGCTCGTCGACGACGTGGAGGCCGTGGTCGCTAAGCTGCTAGCGAACGGGTTCCACGACGCCGCCGCCGGACGCCAGCACGAGCCTGGCGGTCAGGTATCCATCGTCGACCCCGACGGCAATACAGTGCTGCTGAGTCAGCGAGGCAGGCCGGACCAGCTTCCGCCGGCCGGCTTGCCGCGTGCGGCGCCGGATCGATCGCTGTTCGACCAGGCCGCTGGCGTTGTTGCGGCGCGATCCGGAGTCCCCGCCAGCTGCCAGGTACGCGACATCGATCGCAGGCCGTGCGGAGAGCAAGCCGCGGTGAAGCTCGCGGACTCGGCAGGTGAATCTGTCTGGGCGTGCCTCGATCATGTCGACGAGATTCTCGTGACTGTACGCGGGGCCTTCATCGCAAGCGTGGAGGGCCAAGGGCTCGCCAGCTTCCGTGCCCGCCGCCGGTTCGACCCGAAACCGCAGTGACCTAAGCAAGCGGCGGCAGTTGCTGACCCTCGCCGAGCACGGCGCTGAACAGGTCGCCCAGGTCAGCCACCCGGTCCAGTATGGTTCTTATCGTGAATCCGTCCGGACGAAGCGACGAGTCGTCGAGCTCCTCCCATGCGATCGGCGCTGAAACCGGGGCGCCAGGGGCGGCCCGGGGGCTGTAAGGCGCGACGAGGGTCTTGTTGCTGACGTTCTGCGTGTAGTCCAATCTGGCCAGGCCGCCGCGCTCCCGAACATCCCACTTCCAGCTGATCAGCTCCGGCACCACGGCGCCGATCGTCTTGGAAAGCTGCTCCACCCAGACCCGCGTGTCCTCGTAGGACAGGCCCTGGACTACAGGTACCCAGATCTGGATGCCGCGCCGCCCGGTCACCTTGGCCCGCGCCCTGACCCCCAGGTGCTCAAGGGCCGTCCTGTGCAGCCTGGCCAGCACGAGAATGTCCTGCCACGAAGTCGAGGAACCGGGGTCGACGTCGATCAGCGCGTACGTCGGGTTGTGCGGACTGGTCGCAAGCGCCGTCCAGGCGTGCCATTCGAGTGCCCCGAAGTTCGCTGCCCAGACGAGCGCAGCCGGCTCGTCGACCACCAGGTAGGTCGTCGTCTTGCCGCGTTCTGCTTCCGGGTTATCCCAGCGCGGCACCCAGTCAGGAGCGTGGTCGGGAAGCTGCTTGTGCCAGAACCCGGCCTGGGAAGCGCCACCGGGAAATCGGTGCATGTTCAGCGGACGCCCGGCCAGGTACGGCACGATCACCGGGGCGATTCGCGCCGCATAGCCGACCAGTTCACGCTTGGTGACCGCTGCCTCGCCCGGCCGGGCAGGGAAGAGTTCCTTGTCCAGATTGGTCAGCCGCAGCGTACGGCCGAACACGTCCCAGCTGCCAGCCGGGCCCAGGTTGTCGAGCGCTGCGAGCTCGTCCTCACTAGCTCCTGGCACCGTTGGCGGCCGCAGCCTGATAGATGCCTGCGCGGGCGGCAGGTCAGACCGCCACAGCCGGTCCGGGTCGGCCTTGACCTCGTCGTTTGTTCGGCCGCTGAGCACCGAGCGCGGATAGTCCTCTGGATCCCAGCCACGCACCGCGTCGGCGTCGTCCTTGTGCAGCAACAGCCATTGATCGGGCTCGTCGTTCGCCTGCTCAGCGACCCGGCCGCGGGACCGGCCCCGGCTGCCGCTGCGCACCAGGATCAGCCGGCCGCGGAGTTTGTGGCCGCTGACGTCGACATGCAGTTCCCCGGCCGCCACCGCTGCGGCCGGATCTTCGGTGGCATGCGGTTCCCACGTCCCCAGGTCCCAGACGATCACGTCCCCGCCGCCGTACTCCCCCGCCGGGATCACGCCCTCGAAGTCGAGATACTCGATCGGATGATCCTCGACGTGCACGGCCAGTCGCCGCACGGACGGGTCGAGCGTTGGACCATTCGGGACCGCCCAGCTCACGAGCACGCCGCCGATTTCGAAACGAAGATCGTAGTGGAGCCGTCGGGCACGGTGCCGCTGCACGACGAAACGCCGCTGACCATCGGCAGGCGCAGCGGCGGCCCCGGCGGGCTCGGGCGTGCGGCTGAAGTCCCGCTTGGCGCGGTACCGCCCAAGCTGGTCGCCGGTCCTGGCCACGATCCCAACTTTCGCACCATCGGCCGAGCCAGGCCAGGGCCTGCCTGCTCATGATCCTCGGCGCGGAACTAGTGGCGCGGCGGCCGTCGGCCGCCGCGCCAGCAGCATGGTTTAGCGCATGCCGAGCTTTCGAGCCAGCTCGTCGCGGCCCATCCTGGACCGCCCAGGCAAATCCTTGCGCTTGGCGATCTCGTACAACTCCGCGCGCGTCCTTGCGGTACCCGCTCCCGATCGCGTGCGCTGCGTTGCCGCAGTCCCACGCTTGCCGAGCGCGGTTTTGGTCTTCGTCGGCCTGTTCGCGATCATCTTCTTGCTCGACACCGCGTGTCTCGCAGGTTTCACGCTGGTCCTGGCCGTCTGCGTTTGCTTGGCCGTTACCATCCCCGTACGATTCCCTTCTGTTTGTCCGCTCCGATGTGCCCGGAAGTCATTTGACTACCCGCTGGAACGGTCAATTAACTACCCGTGATCACCAGCGCGAACCAGCGAACGACGGAAAGCGACAATCAGCTCGCTGCCGCAGTGCCGCCATGTCCTTCGGCGAGCGCAAGCTCGACGGTGTCGTACATGGGGATCCGGTCGGCCAATCCGGTGATCCACAGCGTCCTGGTGTACTGGAACCTGGCTCCGGCCAGCGCCAGCCATCCTCCGGCCTCGACCAGACCCTTCCAATGGCCGACGATCACGGCAAGCGAGCTCGTGTCCATGAAGTCGACGGCAGACAGGTCGAGCACGACTCGGTCGACATTGGCTCGCGAGTCAGCGAGCGTGTCATCGAGCTGACGGCTCGTGACGATGTCGAGATCACCGACGAGCCTGATGACCAGAGTGCCCTCGCGGTCGGACGACGAGAGCTCGAATTCTGGCACGTCGTACCCCCAATCGGATCAGGCCGACCAGGACCGGCCGCGCCGCGTCCGGTCCGAGCTGGGCGCTGAGACCGGCGCGGTAACACTGGACATGCTATGCGTGGCGGCGGCCGCCGTCCCAGCGGCGCGCGGCTCGGCATTGGCACGGCCATCGCGGCGCGATGTGGACAGAACGGCTGGCCTCGGGTAGCGTTTTGCCCAGTGCTTACGACGCAGGCACACCGCGTTTGTCACTGCGTGACATTGTCGGGTGTGCCTTTTCCGTTTTCGCGGTGGCGCTAGCGACTTAGTCGCAGCTCTTGCGATCCCAGGACCGGCCTCCCGGCACCTGTCCGTGCGGTGACCTAAATGCCGACACGCAAGGAGGCCCCAGGTATGAAGATCGCCCTCGTCGCACGGCACGTATGCGCACCGGCTGCACCGTCAGACCCGTACGCAGCCGAGCAGGCCGCGCACGTTGCCGATCTCGGCCGGGCGCTCGCCGCTGCGGGCCACAAGGTCGTCATTTTCGGCCGCAAAGACGCGCCCGGGCTGCCAGACCGCGAGACGCTCGCGCCTGGGCTGACTGCTCGCTACATAGCGGCTGGGCCGCCGGCGCCGGTACCAGCCGATCAGCTACCCAAATACGTCGCCCAGATAGCCATTCACCTGACGGCACGCTGGAAGCTTGACCTGCCAGATATCGTGCACGCCCATCACTGGACCAACGGTCTGGCCGCGCTCCTGGCGGCGCGCGAGGTACCCGTTCCCGTCATCGCGAGCTTCGGAACGCTCGGCGTCGCCGAGCAGCGCCACGGCGTGCCTGGGCCAAGGCAAGGCGCCAGATTCCGAATGGAAACAGCCGTCGCGCGGTCCGTCGCTGGCGTGCTGGCGGCGACCGCCGACGAGGCGGACGAGCTGTCGCGGCTCCGGATTCCCGGCGCCCGGGTCGCCGTCGTGCCGTGCGGCGTCGACGTGAGCCGCTTTGACCCCGAAGGTCCGCGCTCCAAGCGCCACACCGACTTCCGGTTGCTTCATGTCGGCTCGCTTGCCGAGTACGCGGGCCTCAGTGCCCTGCTCAAGGCGCTGCCCGATCTGCCCGGTGCCGAGCTCGTCATCGCGGGCGGACCCGATCATGACGAGCTGGAGTCGGACATCGCGTACAAGAAGCTCGGCAAGCTGGCGGCCGGCCTGGGCGTCGCCGACCGGATCACGTTCGCCGGCCATGTCGCCGACAAGAACATGCCTGCCCTCATGCGCTCAGCCGACCTGTTCGTGAGCGCGGCCCGCTACGAGCCATACGGCGCCGCCGCGATCCGCGCGATGGCCTGCGGCAAGCCCGTTGTCGCGAATGCGGTCGGCGCCCATGCCGACGCCGTCGTGGACGGCACGACCGGCTTGCTGGCTCCGCCGGGCCGGCCAGAAATGCTCGTCAGGCGGCTGCGTGATCTGCTAGCCACGCCGGTGAAGATCATGGCGTTCGGCATCGCCGCCGCCGACCGGGCCAGATCTCGATACCCGTGGGAGCGGATCGCGACTGAGACCGCCGCCGGATACGAACGGTGCCGAGCCGAGCGCGGCAGGCAGGTCCGCGCGGCCACGCTGGCTCCCGCGCGGCAAGGCGCCGCCGCAAGCCAGTGGCGGGCCGCCTGACCCACCTCGCCGCATGCTTGTCCGCCTGAGCAGCGGAAATGATAGCGGTCGGAGGTGATCGCAATGCCCAACTACTGGCTTGGCATCATGGCACTTGCGTTCGCGGCCGCCCTCGCCCTCTGGATCGTTCTGGTCTTCAGGGCGGAGCGGCTCCCGCCCAGGCCGCCGCAGGAGTCCACGCCCCACCGCGAGGTGATCGGCGGCACCTTCGATGCCCGTGAAGGAGGCCGCCAGGTCATGCCTCATCCCGGCGCACCGCTCGTTCCGGAAGCCCGGCGCGATGTGTCGCGACAAGGCGGACAAGCGGCCGAGCAGGCCCCCGAGCCCGTGGCCGGTCGTGCCGTGCCTGAGCAGAGGGCTACCCCGCAGGCAGAGCAAGCCCCGCAGCGACAGAAATGAGCGTCATCCGGGGCGGAGGCCAGCCCGCTGGCTATCCGCGGCGGACGGCCAGCCTGAGCGTCATCCGACAGGATGAACAGAGCTACCCCGCGGGATGACGTAATGGACGACTCTCGCAGTTAACCTGGTGGCGTGTCCGCCCTGTACGCGTGGCTGCGTCGTCACCCGAGGCTGGTAGACGGCGTGCTTGCGGCGTTGCTCGCGTTCGGCGGCGTCGCGACCGCGTTCGGGCTGCACAGGTTCGTGCTGGTACCGTTCACGCTGGCGCTGACCATTCCGGTCATCTTCCGGCGCACACACCCGGTGGGCGCCTTTGCCGCGGTGATCATTGTCGGGGCGTTGCAGGTCGCGTTCTTTGTCCGGCTGGGTCCACCCGACCTGGCCATCATGGTGCTGCTCTATACCGTGGCCGCCTACACGGACCGGCGCGTCTCGTTGACCGCGCTCGCGATCTGCCTGCTCGGAGCCGTGGCCGAGATGGCCGAACTGCATCCATTGGCGCGATTCCAGGCGAGCCTGCCTGACTGGCTCCTGATGGGCTTGGTCCTTTTCGCCGGGCCGTCGCTGATCGCGTGGGTACTCGGCGACTCAATGCGCTACCGACGCGCCTACTACGCGAACCTGGAGGAACGCGCCGCCAGACTGGAGCAGGACAGGGACGCTCAGGCAAAGATCGCCGCCGCGGCCGAGCGGGCCAGGATCGCCAGGGAACTGCACGACGTCGTCGCGCACAATGTCAGCGTGATGGTCGTTCAGGCGGACGGTGCCGCGTACGCGCTCGGCAACGATCCCGGTCGCGCGAGGGAGGCGCTGGCCGCGATCTCGGCGACCGGCCGACAGGCGCTGACCGAGATGCGGGTTCTGCTCGGTGTTCTGCGCCGGAACGACGACGATCAGCCGCCAGACGCGGATGCCGCAGCCGCCGCGCCCGCGCCAGCGAACGTCTCAGGAATATCACACCCGGCCGGCACTTCCGGCGCCATCGGCCAGGCACTCGGCTCGCCGGGCACGACGAGCACCGCGGAACTCGCACCGATGCCAGGCATCGACCAGCTCGACGACCTGCTCGACCAGACCAGGGCCGCCGGGCTCCCGGTCTCCTGCACGGTCGAAGGGGAACCGCGTCCGCTGCCGGATGGGCCCGCTCTAGCCGCCTACCGGATTATCCAGGAGTCGCTGACCAACACGCGCAAGCACGCCGGCTCATGGGCGCATGCGAACGTCCAGCTCCGTTATTCACCCGACGCGGTGCATATCGTGGTCACCGACACCGGGCGGGGTGGCGGCGCTGCCAGCGACGGCGCGGGCCACGGGCTGACCGGGATGCGCGAGCGCGCCGCGCTGTACGGCGGGTCGGTGCAGGCCGGCCCGCGGCCGGGTGGCGGCTTCCAGGTTACGGCCCGGCTTCCGACCGCTGGCAGGCGCGCCGAGGTACGGTCCGGATCGGCCATGGCGGGCAGCGCCGAGTGAGCATCAGGATTGTCCTGGTCGACGACCAGGAGCTAGTGCGGGCAGGCTTCCGGATGGTGCTCGATGCCCAACCCGACATGGACGTTGTCGGCGAGGCGGGCGACGGACTTTCGGCGGTGGCGCTGCTGCGATCGACGACCGCCGACGTCGTCGTGATGGACGTCCGGATGCCGCGCCTCGACGGGATCGAGGCGACGCGGCGGATTTGCCAGAGCGGTGACCGGCCGCGGGTACTCATGCTGACCACGTTCGACCTTGACGAGTACGCTTTCGCCGCGCTCAAGGCCGGAGCGAGCGGTTTCCTGCTCAAGGACGTGCCGCCCGAGGAACTGCTGTTCGGGATCAGGGCGGTGCATTCCGGGGACGCGGTTGTCGCGCCGTCCACGACTCGCAGGCTCATCGACAGGTTCGCACCCATGCTCCCGACCGACAGCGTCGAGACCGAGCCGCATCTGGCCGGGCTCACCAGCCGGGAACGCGAGGTACTCACGCTGATCGCCCAGGGGCTCAGCAACACCGAGATCGCAGAGCGGCTCTTCGTTTCAGAGGCAACGGTCAAGACCCACGTCGGCCGGGTACTAGCCAAGCTGAGCCTGCGCGACCGGGTGCAAGCCGTCGTGTTCGCATACGAGACTGGCCTGGTCAAGGCGCGCGGTTCGGCGCGATAGCCAACTCACGCCACTGGGCGACGGCGGACGGCGCGCTCGGCGACCGCTCTCGCTGGAATCCCGATCGGCGCCGCTGACCCGTTCCCCCTGCCCGGCCTGACCGACCTGGCCGCCCGGTTCCGCTTGACATATCAATCGATGCTAACTATAGTTAGCTAATGAAAGCAGAAGGAGGATCACGATGATCGACACCCGCGCCTTGGGGCAGGAGCTTCAGGAGCAGGTTCTTGCAGCGGCGCGCAAAGGACGCCGTAGGGTGACCACCACGGTCAGGAACGTCGCGGCTACCGCCCAGATGATCCGGCCGCAACTCCCCGCAATCCCCCCCATCACCATCAAGCTGCCGAGCGCCGACCAGCTTGCTCAGCTGACCGAAGCGCAGTTCAGCCAGCTACGGGAGAAGGCGCCCGCCATCATCGCCCGGCTGCGCAACCCTGAGCGCCTTGCCCAGCTCACCGAGCGGCAGCTGAGCCAGCTGAGCCAGCTGCGCGAGAAGGCGCCCGGCCTGATCGCACGGCTGCCAGACGCCGACGACATCAGAGCGAGCGCCGCAGACTTCGCCGAGCAGGTGCAGACCGTGCAGCGTCAAGTCACCGACCGGGTGCGGACCGTCGCGTCGCCGCTTGCCCACCAGGCCGCGACCGCGCTGGCGCAGGCCACGGCACAGGTCACCGGGTCCGCGGCCAAGACGCCAACGGCAGCCGTGACCGGCAACGGAACGCCTGGGGGTGGCACCTCCAAGACCGCGGCCAAGAGCGACACGACCGCTGCGGAGCGCTCAACTCATGCGGACAAGTCGGCAGCCGCAGAGCAGCCAGCTCGCAAGAGCCCGCCTGCCGCCAAGGCCAAGCCGGTCCGCGCAGCGACGCGCGGGACCTCGACGCCAAAGAAGTCCAAGCCGTCGACGAAGTAGCTGAACCGGTTACCGGGGCGCAGCCGACGCACGAACGTCGGCGGCGCCCCGCCGGGCTGTCGCGGGTCCGTGATCAGGGAGCGACGATGAGCGAAGCCTGGGATAGCCAGATGGAGGCGCTCGGCGACTTTATTCGCAGGCAGCGCAAGCTGGCCAACCTGTCGCTGCGCCAGCTTGCCGAGAAGACCCGGCTATCGAATCCGTACCTGAGCCAGGTCGAACGCGGCCTGCATCAGCCGTCGATGCGAGTAATCAAACTGCTGTCTGAGGCACTCAACGTCTCGGCAGAGACCTTGCTGACCCATGCTGGATTGCTGCATCGTGGCGAAGCAGACGCTAGCGCCGACGACACCGACGTGCCGACGGTTGAGCAGGCAATCACGGCCGACGTGCGGCTGTCTGACCAGCAGAAAGCCGCGCTGATTTCGGTGTACCAGAGCATGTTGGGCGCTGGATGACCACAGCAGGCGCTTCCTGGGCGGAAAGGGCGCGGGACCAGCGTGGCAGTCGGGGACGCGATGAACGTGCGATTCACAAATAAGGAATTAGCCGACTTCGCCGACTATTCGGAGAGATTATTACAGACATCACAGAACGCCTCCCGCACTGACGGCGGAGCATTACCATACGTGAACGTGACTGATCTGAGCCCGGAGTCGGCGCCGTTCCCCCCGCTGCCCCGGCGCCGGCCGACGTCCCCCAATGAGGACAATCAAGCCAGTCCCGGCCTGCCGCGCCGCTCACCAGGCGCGCCCGGGCCCGGTGCGCCCGCCGGCCTGCCCAGGCGCTCACCCGGTGCGCCCGAGCCTGGCGCAGTCGCCGGCCTGCCGCGGCGGTCACCCTCCCGTCCCCGCCGAACCGGTCGGCACCGGAGCCTGCACCGGATCAGCGTCGCGTCCGATGCGCCCACTCTCGTGCTCGCCGTCCCCGGGCCGCGCCAGGCCACGGCC
>Ga0126378_10002773_pt1 | contig 13063 bp, 10 predicted proteins | sample PanSoiMetPlot_23_FD_92587 | JGI IMG/M metagenome (GOLD analysis project Ga0126378, IMG submission 92587) | Tropical forest soil microbial communities from Panama - MetaG Plot_23 | ecosystem: Environmental > Terrestrial > Soil > Tropical forest > Bulk soil | place: Panama | collected 2016-02-17
CGACCCGGCGCAGGATCTCGCGCGTCTGATCGTCGGAGCCGTTGTCAAAGATCACGACCTCCATGTCGCGATAGTCCTGCGCCTCGACCGCAGCGAAGCACTCTTGCAAATACCGCGCCGAATTGCAGGTGACGATTGTGATGGATACCATTAGGACTAGAGCGGGCCTTCAGGCCAGCGTTAAGCGGCTTCTACTTAGACGCCGCTGTCGCGACCCACCGACGGCGATGACAGAGGCTCCTTCAATCATTGCTCCGAGGCAGGCGTACAGGACGTGCTCTTCTTAGTACGCTCCCCGTCCCGACAGCACAATCGGTATCGTCCGCAGGAAGATCTTCGCATCCAGCCACAGCGACCAGTTATCGATGTACTTCAGATCAAGCTGCATCCAGCGATTGAAGTCCACATGGCTGCGCCCTTCCAGCACCCACGTGCACGTCAGGCCGGGCCGCATGCGCAGCCGACGCCGCTGCCAATCCTCGTACTGATCGACTTCTTCTGGCACTGCCGGACGCGGGCCGACGAACGACATATCGCCGCGAAAGACGTTCCACAACTGCGGCAGCTCGTCGAAACTGAATCGCCGCAACCATCGTCCCACGGGGGTGATGCGGGGATCCTCGCTGATCTTGAACACCGGTCCGTCGAGCTCATTCAGCTGATGCAGCTCTGCGCGCAGCTGCTCGGCGTTATTGATCATGGAGCGGAATTTGTACAGGGTGAAGCGCCGCCCGCCAAGGCCGCAACGTGTCTGTTGAAAGAGCACGGGGCCCGGCGAGGTAATGCGGATCATGGCCGCAATCGCCGCCAGTAGCGGCGACAGCACAACCAGCGACGCAAAGGAGAGTGCGACGTCAATCACGCGCTTGAAGAATAGACGCAACTCGCTGTCGGGCGCGCTCGACAGGCTGAGTAGCTGAACATCGCGAAAGTTCTCCAGGTAAATCCGCGAGTACGCCGGCGGTAAAAATTCCAACTGCACACGCGTACGGATACCGATGTCGGCGCAGTGTTGCATTACCGGCTCCAGACGCGCCAGCTCCTGGAGATTCACAGCAAACACCACCTCATCGACCACGTGCCTCTGCAGAATTCCGCCCACTGACGCCAGGGGGAAGACGTTGTACCCGCCCAGCTTCGCCTCCGTCACTGCGGATTCCGGATCCACAAAACCCACCAGCCGCAGTCCCATGCCGCGGCCTTCTTCGATCAGTGTGGCCATCTCTCGCGCGCGCGGTCCGCAGCCCACAATCAACAGATAGTGATAACGGCGAAGGCGCTCGCGCATCAGCGATACGCCCCAATACGACAATGAGCGACCCACCAGCAGCAGCACGAAATCCACTGCACCCACAAACAGCACATAGCTGCGGCTGATGTCGCCACGCCGGAACAGATACAGCCCGGCATAAATGACCACCAGCACAGTCGCCAGCTGGCTGACGATGTTCAGAACAAGGTGAATGGGATTGCTAAGCTCAAGGTCGCGATAGAAGCTGGAGAAGTATCCGACAATCGCCCACACCACCAGGAACGCCGTCATCAGCGGCATGTAATGCGTGAAGGGATAAATTGCCGGGTGCTGGCTGAAGAATCCGAACTGTACCAGGTATGTGCGCAGCAGATAAGCGACCACAAACGCCACGCAGGTCACTCCCAGGTCATGCAGCAGGGTGACTGTACTCAGCAGTTTGGATCGTCGATCGAACACAATAATGCCGCTTACCGCAGGATGATCGGGCGGCCAATGTGGCAGCCGCACGAGGGAAAGACGTCAGCGAAGCAGGCGCAGAAGGAACGGAGATGGCCCTGACGTCGCAATGCGCACTTCGAAGCTTAACTTTAGCAGGATTTCTCGCCTCCATGCCAGTGGTGTAGGCTACTGAGTAACGTTGAAGTTATCGATGCTGACCCAACCGCAAGCGTCCGGACCGGAAGCGCAATCACCCGCCAAACCGGATCCGGTTGCAACCACTCCACAACGCAAATCGCCGCCTCTCGCGACATTTCTTGATGGGGCAATCTTTTTTTTCTTATACCTCTTCGCCATCCTGTTGCCGCACTCCATCAAAGGCTCGCAGCACTCGTGGCAGATAGCGTTTCTCCTCTGGCTGTTGAAGCTGGCGGTGGAGCGAAAACGGCCCTTTCCGCAACCGCTGACGGCGCCGCTGCTCGCCTATATCGTTTTCAGTGGAATATCAACCGCGCTCAGTCCCGATCCTTATTTGAGCTGGGACCGCATGAAGATCGCTTGCCTGTTACTGGCCGGTATCGTCGTCGCGCAGACTCTGTCCCGCCTCAAGCAAGTGCGCACACTGGTAATCCTGCTCGTGCTCTCCGGGCTTGCTGCCGCGGCCTTCACCGCCTGGCAATACACGTACGGTGTGGGAGTACGCGTCTCCTACATCCTCAGGGTCGCTCCTCTTTACCAGGCGCACATCCATCACGATGACATCATCACGCATATCGACGGCGTAGCCGTGCACACACCTGCACAGCTTGAGCGACTGGTGCAACAGAGCCCGCCGGGCAGCCTCCTCCACATCGACTACGTCCGCGGATTTCCTTTCCATAAGAAAGAGACATTCGTCACCCGTGAGCAGTTGATGAAGAGCGGCTTCGGCTCGCAGTGGCTTCAGTTCGCCCGAGGAAGGCCGTTCAAGGCCCAGGGCGCATTGGGACACTACGTCGTCTTTGCGGAAATTCTGATGCAGATCGCATGCTTGTGCTGGGCCATGCTTCTAGCCACTGACCCGCGTAAGCGAGGATTGCTTCTGCTCTTCGCAGTTACCCTTCTTGCACTCACAGCGACTCTGTTCCTCACCGAAACGCGGGCCGCTCTCGGCGGGCTCGCCGTCGGAGCCTTCGTCGCGTTGCTGATGCTCGCCGGCAAGCGTTCGCGAAGATGGGCCACCATTGTGCTTCTCGCGCTTATGCTGGCTTCTGTGGCCTGGATACGCCACACTCGAGGGCCGCAGTGGCTGGGCACCAGCGATCCCGGCACGCACTTCCGCACCATGATGTGGGAAGACGGTCTGCGGCTCATTCGCGAACATCTGCTCTTCGGCGTCGGCATGGAGACCATTCGCAACCACTGGGCCTCGTGGAATATCCGGGCATTCACCTTCTTCCACGATGAGAGCCACTTCCACAACGACGTGATCCAGATCGCCGTCGAACGTGGCTTGCCGGCTGCCGCAGCGTGGCTATGGTTCGTCATCGCCTACATCGTCTTTCTGTTTCGCCTGGTCCGCCGTTGGCGCGAACGCAGCCGTTTCGCTGCGGGCGCAGCTGCCGGAATCCTGGCCAGCTTTCTCGCCTATCAGACGACCGCACTGGTTCACTATGACCTGGGAATAGAATCGGTGGCGATGATTCTCTACTTCTACTTCGGGCTGGCGATCGCGCTGGGTCGCATGTTTCAGGATCCCGCCGCGGTCGACGTGCCGTAGGTACGCGCGTGGACGCCACTGCCCTTCCGACAGCCACGGAGCCGGTCGCTGAGAAATCTGCACACTGGCTGATTCGCCTCTGTATCCCCACTCTGCTGCTGGCCGCATTCGCCGCACAGTCGCTCTGGTTCATCAAGACACAATCTCTCACCTATGACGAACCTGGCCACATCATCGCCGGACTCGAAGCATGGCATCAGGGGCGCTTCCAGATGTGGACCGACCATCCGCCGCTGGGACGTTTCTGGCTCACGCTTCCCATCGCGCGCTCGCAGGTCGAGATCACGCAGCAGCCACTTGCTCGCGGCTATCGCGTGACCGCAATCCAGCCTGGCGCGGAATGGATCGCGCGGCACACGCGTCCCATGAACACATTGTTGGGCCTGGCGCTCGGACTTACGTTGTGGTTCGCGACTCGGCGTATCTTCTCCGAAGGCGCGGCCAATGTCGCACTCGCGCTATTCGCGTTCACGCCGTCGCTCATTGCAAACTTTTCCGTAGCTACCACCGACGGCATTGGTGCGCTCTTCGTTTTCCTCACAGCCTGGCAACTTGTTCGTTGGCGGCAAAACCCCAGTCGCCTTCAAACAGCGCTCATGGGCCTCGTTCTCGGCGGCCTGATGCTATCGAAGCTCTACACGCCTCCCGAGCTGCTGCTGGCATTAGTGTTGATGTTGTTCATTCACAGCGGCAGGTACGGTGACGTTTCGCCGTGGAGACCTGTGCTGGCGGCGCTCGTCGTCGCATTGCTTATCTGGTGGGCCGGATATCTGTTCCACGTCTCGCATGTGAAAGTTGGAAATGGACAGGTGGTCGCGAGCTTTCCCAAGCGCGAGACAAAAACCTGGGCGACGAAATCGAAGCTGAAGCTCGACCTGTACGTTCCCGCGGGCGAATACTTCGAGGGCCTGCGCGAAGTAGCGCTGAGCAGTCACCGCGGTCGCGAAGCATGGTTCCTGGGGAGCGTCTACCGGGCAGGGGCGCCCAAACTTTACTATCCGGTCGTCATCGGGCTGAAGTGGCCGACGATTCTTCTGCTGCTCTTCGCCCTTAGTTTTCTCTTTGGGCTCGGCAGAAGCGTGCGCGCCTCCAACGATCTGTTCATCTTCTGGACCTTCGCACTGGTGTTCTTCGTCTTCGCTTTTCAGTCACACTTTGGTATTGGCGAACGCCACATCCTGCCGCTTTATCCTTTCGCGCTGATGATCGCCGGGGGCATCTGGGAGCACGCTCGTCAACATCGCGCAGCTATGGCCGCGCTCATCCTGCTGGTCTGCCTCAACGCGGCCGATTGCCTGCGCTACGCGCCCGACTACCTGGCCTACTTCAATATCTTCGTGAAGCCGGAAACGAGTTGGCGTCTGCTCACCGACAGCAACCTGGACTGGGGACAGGGACTCATCGCGCTGCGCGAGTATGAACAACAGCATCCCGCTGAAGATCTGAGACTGGCCTACTTCGGCTCGGTCGATCCCAAGCTATACGGCATTAAGGCGAAGCCGCTTGCGCCATTTGAGCAGGTGCGCGGCAAGGTCGTCATCGGCGGAAGCTGCCTGTCGGGACAAGTGTTCGACGATGCCGAAAGCTACCGCTGGCTGTGGGCGTACCGACCGCAGCGCGCAATCGATCATTCCATGTGGCTCTTCAACACAGCTGAAAACAGACCGCAGCGCTAATCTGCGTGAGCCGTAGCGCCGACGACATATGGGCTGTGCCGCGGATCTCCAGATCGGCAGGCGCTCGCAATCTCATGAGCAACGCTACACTGCTACTTTCCTGCCCCGATCGCCTTCCACTGAAATTCCATAACCTCCCCGAAATGCCGCACCACGAACTCCACGTCGTGCCGTCCGGGGTAAATATGAAACTCATGCGGAATGTCCCGCGACTTCAGCAGCCGATCGAGTTGCTGTGCGCCCTGCTCGAAGCCGTAATCGTCGTTGTTTCCCACGTCGAAGTAGATCTTCATCCGCTTCAGGGCGGCGGCGCTGTCCGAGCGCGCGAAGTAAAAAACATTATTGCGATCGAAGTACGAACGATTGAATGGCGCACCATAGACCTGCGCCAGCGCCGCTCCGGGCGAATCCGGAGAGCTTTCGGCCATGTCCTTAGGCAGGTCGGTAATCAGCGCCGGCATCTGCGCACTCACCGCGGCAAAATCGTCGGGATGCTTGAAGGCAAGCCGCAACGCTCCGTAACCTCCCATCGACACGCCGGTAACGCCGCGCGATGCTCGGGTCCCTTCGGCGCGGTACTTCTTCTCCATCTCCGGCATAAACTCTTTCGTCAAGAAGTCTTCGTAACGGACCTTGCCATCCTCGGAGTTGACGTAGAAGGTATGTCCCGCGCCGGGCGCGAGGATGACGAAATCGCCGATCTTCCCCTTGCTGCGCAACTCGGAAACGATGTCCCATCCTCCGGAATTGAGCAGCGACTGCTCGTTGTCGCCGAGTCCGTGGAAGAAGTACAGCACCGGGTAGCGCCGCGTCTTGTCCTGATCAAAGCTGGGTGGCAGGAACGCGCAGTAGCGGATAGGACGTGCCAGTACTTGCGATTTGATAATCGAACACTCGGCTCGGCCTTGCGCTCGCAAGAACGGGGCAAACGCCATTACCGCGAGCAGCATGCCAAAGGGGAAACAGGTTCGCGCTATCGGCAGGAATCTATTTACCACGCGCATTCTCATTTCTTGATTCTCGGATCGAAGGGATACGGAACAGCAGATTGGATGCGGATGCGTGCCGCATCGGGATGAAGCGGGTTCAAGAGTACGTTGAATGTGGCGGGAACCAGCGCGCTTGGGACACGAAACAGCGCAGAACGCGCATCGCGCAACCAGGCTGAACCAATCTCCCGTGTTACCTCCTGGCGCTCGATCCAATTCTTCGGCAATGTGCCCGCATTCAGATGCGAGGCCGCAACCCGCGCCCCAACCTCCAACGTCAGCAGTGTGTAGCGGGGAGGAACATCATTGGCGCTGGTGTGAACGCAGACTTCCAGCAGCGCTCCTGCCGGGCTTTCGGCGAGATACACAACCGGCTGGCCGCGCTCATGCCAGCGTCCTGGAGCACGCAGCCCGCCTGCGCCGTTGAGGTCGCGATGCCGGCTGACGCGCCACAGCTTTGTCAAACGAACATGCCCTCGTCGATCTGGACGAGCAGTTCTTCGACGATGCGGCTGCCGGTGTCCGTCTTCGCCATTTCCAGAGGCGTGCGGTTGCGCAGCCGCGGATGCGTGCGTCGAAGCCAGGCGAGCGCCCGCTCGCGCGAACCGTAGACCGATTCTGCCTGCGAGAGCAGGCGGGCGACCCGAAAAACGCGGTCCGACTCCTCGACCGTGAGCTTTTCGCGGCGCGAGCGGCGATGCTGCAATGTGCGCAGCGGAATCACCAGCCCATCGATTTCGGCCCGAGTTATGCCCAGTGCAACGATCCGGTTGATGGCCGAGGTCGGAAGCTGATGCTCAACGATCTCCAGCATCTGCTGCTCGGTCTTGGGGACCGGCACGCCTAACCACTGACCGATCTGCTGATGAAGGACTGACATTCGTCTCTACCTAACCTACATTATGCCATAAATAATGCGGCAAAATGTAGCCCTAATTCATTCGTACTTCAACGTCTGCACCGGATCCAGCCGGGCCGCGCGGCTGGCGGGATACAGTCCCGCCAAAAGACTGACCAGAATCGAAAAGGCAATCGCCGCCCCGATCAGCCATGTCGGCAGGATCCAGACCGGTTCGGCCGGCAATTGATGATTGCGGAGATAAATTCCCGTGCCCACGTTAATCGCCTTGCCGATTGCAAAGCCGAGCCCGATTCCGAGCAGCCCGCCGAAGAAGCCCATGGCGCCGGCTTCGGCGAAGAACAGCCGCTTCACATCGCTGTCACTTGCGCCAATGGCCTTCATAACTCCGATCTCACGCCGCCGCTCCAGCACCGCCATCACCAGGGTATTGATAATCGCAAGTGTTGCGACAGCGAGGGCCAGCGAGCCAAATATGCCGAGAAACAGGTCGAGTACGGTGAAGAAGCGCCGCAGGCTCTTGGTTGCATCCAGGATGGAAAAGGTGCGAAAGCCCATCTGCTTGATCGCGTCCTGCACCTGCGCGACCTTTGCCGGATCTTTCACGCGCACCGTCAGCGTCATGTAATTCTTGCCGCCGCCGCGCAGCGAGCTACGCATGTCGGTGAACTGCGCCATATTCAGCTTTTCGGTAAGGTCGACCGGCAGGAAAATTCGCCCGCGCGATACTGTGCGCATACCGCCGTAAGGTTCTTCGTCGACAATTCCGACTACCTTCAGCGATTGCGTCTTGCGAACGACGGAGAAACCGTAATTGTCGCTCGCGGAGTCGCTGCCACTGGCTTCGCCCGAGAGCTGTGGCCGCCCCGCGCCATCCGAATCCGCCGCCAGCTGTTGATGTTCTCCGTAACGAAGCGTCACTTCGTGACCGATCAGCGCCGACGGATTACCAGGCTCAAGTTCCTTCGCGAAATCTTTGAGCAGGATGACTTGGTTCGCATCGGAGCTGGAGAAAAACTCGCCTTGCATGTTGTCGAAGGCTTCGTTCTCGCGCGCCGACATGGGCAGGCCGGTAACGAACCCGAAATGACTTTGGCCGTTGCAAACGATCTCGCCCATGACGCGAATCTCCGGCTCAACTTCCGTTACATACTTCAGCTGCGCCATCTTTACGCGCGCAGGCTCGTCGAGCACAGGAGCGTTCTCCGGGTGCTGGTCCTTCTTCTCTTCATCGCGATCGAAGTCGCGAAAATCCTGTTTCGAGGTAACAAACACCGTGTCGAACATTCCTGAGCCTGCAAGCCGACGGGTCGCCAGCTGCTGCAGCCCCACGCCGAGTGACAGCATGGCCACCAGCGACGCCACTCCGACGGAAATGCCGACGGTGGTCAGCCCGTTGCGCAGCTTCGACTGCCGCAGGTTGCGCACTGCCAGATCGAGGAGGTCGTAACCCTTCATGCCAACGCCTCCTGCGAGATGAGCTTACCGTCGCCCAGGAAGATCAGCCGCTGCGCAAAGCGTTCAGCCAGGGCGCGCTCGTGCGTCACCATCACCACCGTCATGCCCAGCGAAAGACTTACATCGCGAATTAGATTCAGGATGTCCTCCCCGGTGCGGCTGTCGAGGTTCCCCGTCGGCTCGTCGGCGAGCAGGATCGATGGCCGATTTGCCAGAGCGCGGGCCAACGAGACGCGCTGCTGCTCGCCACCCGAGAGCTCAGAAGGCCGGTGCTCGAGCCGCTTTCCCAACCCCACGCGTTCCAGTGATTCCCGAACTCGCTGAGCGCGCTCGGATCGGTCCACCTCGGCAAAGCGCATCGGCAGCTCGACATTCTCCGTAATGGTCATTGTCGGAATGAGGTGGAATGCCTGGAAGACCATGCCGACATCATTTCGCCGATACTGCGCCAGCTCCTCGGGAGACATCTTCGCCAGATCGCGACCCTGCACGACGACGGAACCGGACGTCGGCCGATCCAGTCCGGCAAGCAGATTCAACAGCGTCGATTTTCCCGATCCGGACTGTCCAAGCAAGGCGACAAACTCGCCCCGTTCGATGCTGACGGAGATCCCGTCGACCGCGCGGATCGTGCTGTTGCCCATTGTGTAGTAGCGACAGACGTTCTCTGTATGTATGGCTTCGGATCCTGAGGATGAGCTCATGTGTATTGAATTCGATGCGCCACTTTCCACGACAGGCGCAAGCACTCTAGTTGAAGATACGAAGCAGCCGGGCAATTCGCCGCATCCTGTGTGTAACGATTTGTAAACCGGCCGGGTGGGATCTTGAGCCATGCATTTTGAGCTGACTCCATTGCGATCAGCTTGCACTCTGTACTCGCAGTTTCGTCCGCGACCGGTTGTTAGCCGCAAGAAGTCAGAGGGCCATCACAGCGTATAATCAAGGTTTGCGCACTTGATACTAGCCCCATCAGGAACACGCCCGTGAGCTCTCATACGCATCCCCACATGCCGGGACAGCAGCCTGAACCGCAGGCTCTGCCCGGCGTCAGCAGCATCATAGCCGTCGGCTCTGGCAAGGGCGGCGTCGGTAAAACCACACTGGCGGTGAACCTTGGGATCGCACTCGCTCGCATGGGCAACAAGGTCGGACTACTCGATGCCGATGTTTACGGTCCGAATGTTCCCCTGATGCTTGGCTCAAGCGAACCTCCAAGTGTCGCGGGCGAGAACCGTATTATTCCGCCGGAACGCTACGGCATGAAGGTCATCTCTGTCGGCTTCCTCAGCCCAGGCGACAAGCCGCTGGTTTGGCGTGGACCGATGCTTCACTCCATCATTAAGCAGTTTCTCGGCCAGGTAGAGTGGGGCCAACTTGACTACCTTGTGGTCGATCTGCCGCCAGGTACTGGCGATGTAGTCATCTCCCTGGTGCAGACAGTCCCGCTGACCGGCGCCGTCGTTGTCACCACGCCCAGCGACGTCTCGCTGCAAGACGCACGCAAGGCTATCGAGATGTTCAAGCAGGTCAAGGTCGACATTCTCGGTATTGTCGAAAACATGAGCTACTTCGTTTGCCCGCACTGCGGTCACGAGATCGATGTCTTCTCCAAGGGTGGGGGCGAGCGCACGGCGCAGCAGTTCAGCGTTCCCTTCCTGGGATCCATAGAACTCGACCCTGACATCCGCAAAGGCGGCGATGCTGGTCATCCTATCGTCCTCGAAGGCGACCAATCACCACATGCAAAATCGATGTTCGCCTTCACGCGCCGGGTGATCGAGCGCACGAGGGAGGTCCAGGAGTCGGCGGGCGGAAGCGTGATTGAGATTCGATAGACGCCGTCCCGGTTTCAGTGTGGCTCTTACTCTGTGGGATATCCTACAGACAAGCAGGTCGGTTACTTCGTGGTTACTCGATATTAAAGAGACGTAAACTATTGGCAATAGGAGTGCATCTACCGCAAATGCTGCCCAAGCTTCAACCTATTTCCGAATAGGCCATAGCCTGAAACTACCACTTCGCCAGACACATTAGTCCTTGTTACCAAAGAGATAGGCTCTTTCGTCCTATAAGTTTTCTCCGAAAGTTCTATAGACTTCCCGAAAAAAGCTGCCTACACTTCCCGCATTGATATTTAGGATGGCCTCTCCCAGGTCAGCTAATTAACCCAAGTAAAGCTGGGAATTGAGTCCGCCCTGATCCGCGGCTTTGTCAACTCCTGTCGTGGGGCAGTGGTCAGTTTGACAAATCCTCGGAGCCGCGCTTCCGGCCAGGCACGTTGAGCCGGGCGAATGCGGAAAAGCGTAAGTACCGGCTGTCTCCCGATGACGTAAATCCTGACGTGAGCGGATTTGTGTCACGCTCCCCCTGGCTCATTCGGACGAATGATGTGGCTTTGTGCGCGTAGCTTTCCGCCCTGGCTGCTTGCGGTTCTGTGCGCAAAACAAATCGATGATTTTTCTTGGAGGCGATATGAAAGGGGCCAAAAAAACCTTGTTTGTCGTATTAATTCTGGTGCTGGCGTTGGGGATGGTAACCCCGGCGCTCGCACAAAACCAACTTAACCTCAACGATGGAATCGTCAATTCGTTCTTCTTCGGTGGAGGAAGTAACCACATCAGTTTGACGATGCCCGGCCCTCCCTTTCCCAATTGTTCCGGCGGCACCTGTAACCTGGCGATAGCAACCGCCAACGGTACGGGAGATTTGTCATCGAGCGGAAATTACTCGATTAGCGCCCCGGCCACAATTCCGGTGCAGGGCGGCTTTGCCGGTCCTTTTTCTTTGACGGTGCAGGCAGACGGAAGCTCTGCCGTCAATCAGACAGCGCCCATCACCTTTACCTACAGCTCGCCACAAGGCACGCTGACCGGCTTGATGACGTTTACGACCGTATCACCAACGGTGGGATTCACTTCGACCATGGCGGGTGCGTTCACTGCAACCGGGGGCACCTTTGCTCAATTCTTCCCCTTCGGCGGCACGGTTAGCCTCACCCTCGGGGTTACCGGCCTTCCATTGCAGAAGTTCCCCACGGTTCCCCATGCTTTCTCGCCAATGGAAATCCAGGGCGGAACGATTGTTGCCGATACAGGTGTCTGCGGGCAGACACTTCCTCTCCGCCTGAAGAGGTATGAAGAAGGCTTGCCGAGATTCGTTCCACACTCGCTCAATGACCTTCTCGTCTCTTTCACCCAGAGCAATAGTCCCGGTCTAATTCCATGTTCCACGCTGAATCCTTGCGGATCGTTGGATGTGGCGCTGGGCTCGGGCAGTTTCACGGGCGACCTGGTTGTCACCGTGCAGTTGTCGGGTGCCGGAGCGGATTTCCAGATTGACCGCATGGGCTTCAACAGCGATGTCAACAACGGGTTCTTCCTGAGCTGTTTCAACTTCGGCACAGGTTGTAGCTCCGGGGTGGGTGGCGCGTCGCTCGGCGGATCACAGCAGGAAGACGGCTTTGGCACGTTTGCCAACACGTTGTTCACCGGCCTGAACGGCGGCAGCGGCTGCGCCGAGGACGGGACCGGATGTCAGACGACGTTCACGGCTGTCATCGGCAATTCCAATGGTTCACTTGGGCTGTCGGACTTTAACTCGTTCGTCGCAGCACACGTTGCCAACGGAACCTGCACCGGATACATCGCAACTCCCAACGTTATGCGGTAAGCGGCAGTTTACACTCTGGCTTCGCGGCCTTGTCCTTTGGGGCAAGGCCGCTTTTTTGCGCACCGCTTACAACTTTTCCGCCTCCGGCTGCCGGCACTCTTCAAACCCATAGGTTCGCGAGCAACTGTGTGACTGAGACTGCTTGTCTATAATGAAGTTTCATGACGAATTCTGCCCGCATTTGCAGATTGTCCTATCGCATGAAGTAGCTTTCGCCTGGCGCAACGGACGCATTCATGATTCAAACCCTGTTCGGCAGCACCGAAGAAAAGCCAAGTTTTCTGCAGCGCATGAAAGAGGCAGTCACGCGCACGCGCGAAAGCCTCAGCGAGCGCATCGACGACGTTGTTGCTTTCCGTAAGGAAATTGATCGCGAAACTCTGGACGATCTGGAAGCGACATTGATCTCTGCCGACCTCGGCACCGCGACGACGGCAACCGTCCTTGAAGCTTTGCGGGAGAAAGTCGATCGCCGTCAGGTCGCCAATGTCGAAGAACTCAAGCTCGTTCTGAAGAACGAATTGCTGGCGATCCTGAATGCCGCCGACAAACAGCCAGTGCAGAAGGTTGACGGCGAACCCGAAGTGGTCCTGGTCGTGGGCGTGAATGGTACCGGCAAGACCACGTCCATTGGCAAGCTCGCGCACCTGTTGCGTGCTCAAGGAAAAACCGTCTTACTCGCCGCCGCCGATACTTTCCGCGCCGCCGCCATCGAGCAGCTCGAAGTATGGGGCGATCGCACCGGGACAGAAGTCATCAAGAACAAGCCCGGCGGCGATCCCGCGGCGGTGTTGTTTGACGCGCTACAGGCGGCCAAGGCCCGCAATACAGATTACGTGATCGTCGATACCGCAGGGCGCCTGCATACCAAGAGCAGCCTGATGGAAGAACTGGCCAAGATGCGGCGAACTGCGCAGCGCTTCAGCGCCAACGCTCCTCATGAAACTTTGCTGGTCA
>Ga0126378_10002774_pt1 | contig 13062 bp, 8 predicted proteins | sample PanSoiMetPlot_23_FD_92587 | JGI IMG/M metagenome (GOLD analysis project Ga0126378, IMG submission 92587) | Tropical forest soil microbial communities from Panama - MetaG Plot_23 | ecosystem: Environmental > Terrestrial > Soil > Tropical forest > Bulk soil | place: Panama | collected 2016-02-17
AGTTGCGATGGGGCCGGAACCGCCAACCAAAACGATTTCCGCTTCAGCGCCAGGGTCGTGAAGGCTGGAGGATCTTGGATCGAGGAGGCGCCACCCGTAATCCGCCAGGGCCGCTTGCACGATCTCGTGAAAAAGACGGTCCAGGTAGAGGCCCGCGACCAGGTTTCGCGACGAATCCATTCAGCCTCCCGGCAATGCGAACGGGGCCAAAAGATCGGCGCGCTAAGCATAGTCAGAACCAACAAGAATTCCGACACCGCCATATTAATTGTTCCAGAATCGGAACAACGGAAACGATGCACACAAATCTCCCCACGACGGTCTAAAAACGATTCATCTTCATTTTTCATGCAGCACAGGTGTTTACCCGAAATCGTGATGTTGCGTTTGACGGTGGGCTCGCTGCAATTCATGAACGCAACGGCGCAGAACAAGGGAACGTGGCAACGAAAATCCACTTGTGTCTCGAAGCCATCCGAAGTGCACCTCATTTGCGACTTAGTGGTCCGTTTTTGAGCAATCGTTACGATTGTCCAATCTTGCTCGTGTGTGTATACCTCTAGCCTTACCACAGCATGTTGTGACGACGGCGTCCGGCAGGGGTCACAAAGGCAATGCTCGACTCGCAAATTCTCAAAACGAAACGTCCGCACACGGCAGACTTGCACGAACGTGCGGTGCAGAGAGTGATATGCGCTTTCCATGAACGTTTGGACGAAAACATATCGCTCGAGGAGATGGCGCAAGTGGCATATATGAGCCGGTATCACTTCCACCGGACGTTCCGGCAGATCACAGGGCTGCCGCCGTGCCGATTTCTGGCCAAGCTGCGCGTCGAGGCAGCCACCAGGATGCTCCTTGACACAGACAACAGCATCACCGACATTTGCATGGACGTGGGGTACTCAAGCCTGGGCACCTTCATCCGCATGTTTTCCCAATTGTTGGGAATTTCTCCGATGAGGCTGCGCACCCTGCGCCGTTCGCCCCCGCAAAAACTTCTGCGACAGTTGGAAAGAGAAAGCGCCAGCGCTCCCTCCAGGCCGTGGCCTTCGGTTCGCGGGCGGGTTCACGCTCCACCTTCGTTTTCGGGGCCGATTTTCACCGGACTTTTTTCCACGCCAATTCCAGAAGGTACGCCGGTGGCATGCGCCATCAGCATGCAGCCCGGACCTTACCTGATGTCGCCCGTGCCCAAGGGCCGTTACTACGTGTTTGCACTGGGTATTCCCTGTCCGGACAGCCTGGATGATTTCTTCCGCTACGAGACGGCGCTCCGCGGCGGAGGGCAGTTCATCCGAGTGAATCACGGCGCCGTGGAGTGCGAAGATATCTGCTTGCGCGAGGCCGCGCTTACGGATCCCCCGGTTTTGCTGAATCTTCCCTTCTTATTGAACAAGAACACCAGTGCGCGCAGCGTGGCATGAAGTTGGAACCGGTACCCTCAGGCCAGGTTTTCGCGTTAAGGAAAAATAAACATGACATTGCAAGCAAGATCGCGCTTCCTCAAACTGGGCCTCAGGCCGGTGGTTCTCTGGGGAGCGGTGGCGGTGATTGGCTGGTTCGCCCAATTACCCCGTTTGACCCCGGAAGAATCGACAGGCATAGCCAGCCGCTTTCATTTCGAGCGGGAACGGTTTCCGCAGCTCGGAGGCCGAGCACGCAGCTACCGCAACGTCAATCCGCGTCTGCAGCGCATCAACGCATGGATTTCCACCGTCGGCGCCGGCGTTGCTCTAGGCGATCTCGATGGCGACGGCCTGTCCAACGACGCCTGCCTGGTCGATCCCCGCACCGACGACGTTATCGTCACGCCGGTGCCGGGCACGGGGGACCGTTACCGACCATTTGCGCTACGCCCGCATCCCTTGCCGTACGACGCTTCCAGCATGGCGCCGATGGGCTGCCTGCTGGTCGATCTTAATGAAGATGGTCTGCGCGATGTGGTGGTCTATTACTGGGGACGCACACCGGTCGCCTTCCTGCGCCGGTCAACTGCCGCCTCCGCGACACTCTCCGCGGATTCTTTTGTTCCCCAGGAGTTGGTTCCGGGCGGCGAGCGCTGGTACACCAACGCCGGCCTGGCGGCCGACGTGGATGGCGACGGTCATGCCGACCTAATCTTCGGCAACTACTTTCCTGATGGCTCGATGGTTCTGGGCGACGGCCCTATCGAGATGCAAGCTTCCATGTCACGCGCCGGGAACGCCGGGAGCAAGCCCATCCTGTTGTGGAAATCGGCAACCGCCGGTGACAAGCCTAGCGTTGTGTTTATGCGCGCTCCGAACCTGGAGACGGTCCTCGGACACGGCTGGACCCTGGCCATGGCCGCATGCGATATCGATGGCGACCTGCTCCCCGACCTTTACATCGCCAACGACTACGGGCCTGACGTGATGCTGCACAACATTTCCACGCCCGGCCACGTAGCGTTTCAGCGCTTGCGGGGGCACCGCGGCTGGACCACGCCAAAATCCAAGGTGCTCGGGCAGGACTCGTTCAAGGGCATGGGTGTGGACTGCGCCGACCTGAACGGAGACGGCTTGCCGGATTTCATGGTCGGCAATATCACCGATTCTTTTGCCTTGGAGGAGAGCAATCTTTTGTTCATCAGCACCGGGGACCTCAAAGTCTTGCAATCGGGAGAAGCACCTTATCGCGAGCGGGGCGAGAGCCTGGGGCTGGCCCGAAGCGGATGGTCATGGGACGTCCGCTTTGGCGACTTCGACAACGACGGCTCCCCCGAAATCGTGCAGGCGACGGGCTTCCTCAAAGGATCAACCAACCGCTGGCCGGAGTTGCAGGAACTGGCGATGGGCAACGACCTCATGTTGCGTGATCCCAGTCACTGGCCGCGGTTCGCTCCCGGAGACGACTTGAGCGGCAGCAACCATGACCGCTTTTATGTTCGCTCGAGCACAGGAAGATATTTCGACATGTCCCAACAAGTCGGGCTGGGGGAATCGTACGTGACGCGTGGCGTAGCCGTGGCCGATGTTGACGGCGACGGACGGCTCGACTTTGTGCTGGCCAATCAGTGGGCGGACTCATTCGTCTTCCACAACGTGAGTGAATCCACCGGAGATTTTCTGGGCCTGCACCTGCTGCTGCCGGTTCTTCCCTCACCGACCATCATCCACGACGGCCACTCCACCGATTCCATACGCGGCTATCCGGCGCTGGGTGCGCGTGTGACCGTCCTTCTGCCCGATGGCCGCAAACTGGTGCAAGAGGTGGACGGCGGCAACGGACATTCAGGCAAGAGCAGTCCCGATCTTCATTTCGGCCTGGGCAAAGTGGGCGGGCGCAGCCTGCGCGTGGCGTTGGACTGGCGCGACCGCAGCGGAATGATCCGGCATCAAGAGACAAGCTTTGCACCGGGATGGCATACGGTGCTTTTAGGGAGTTTGGGGCAATGACAACTAGCGATACCTGGATTCAAGCGCGGCGACTGGGCGGCCTACGGCGATTCGCTATGGCCATCACGGTTCTCAATATTCTGGGACATGCCTTTTTCGGATTTGAACAGTCGTGGGCCCAGCCCTTGCTCTCACTGGCGACGGCCTATGCCTGCGAGATTTTCATCGAATGGATCGAAGCACAAGCGGACGGCCGCAAGCCCCGTTTTTTCCTTGGCTGGAAGCAAGCAATTGATTTCCTCTTGCCCGCGCATATCACCGGCCTCGCGGTCGCCATGCTGCTTTACTCGGGGGACCGCGTGCTGCCTACCATGTTTGCCGCGGCCGTAGCTATTGCTTCCAAAGCCACGTTTCGCGTTGCCGTCCAGGGGCGCATGCGCCATTTCCTCAATCCTTCGAACTTCGGAATCACCGTCACCCTGCTGCTATTTCCCTGGGTGAGCATTGCTCCACCCTATCACTTTACGGAAAACCTGGGCCGGGCTGGATCGTTGATCCTTCCCGCGATCATCTGCATTTCCGGCACCTTCATCAACTGGCGCTTCACGGGCAGGTTGCCGCTCATCCTGGGATGGTGGGGTGGGTTCCTGGCGCAGGCAATTTGCCGCTACCTGATCCTGGGCACGCCGCTTGCGGGAGCGCTCAATCCCATGACCGGCGTGGCCTTTGTCCTTTTCAGCTATTACATGATCAGCGATCCGGCGACGACTCCGTTTTCGGCGCGAAACCAGGTTCTCTTCGGCCTGGCGGTCGCAGGCGCTTACGGTCTGCTGGTCTATGTTCATGTCGCATTCGGACTGTTCTTTGCCCTAACGTCAGTCTCCACCGTGCGTGGCATGACGCAATACCTAGCCGGCCTGCCGCGGGCAACTTCACCGGCCAAGGCCAAGATTCCCGCAGCCGCCACTACGCCTCATCCTGTGGCGGTCATGCGCGAGCATGCGTGAGGCGACCATGCGTGAGTCGGGGAGGTGGGTGTGCTCAAGAGATGGCTGCGCATATCGCCGGAGGAAGCGAGTTTTGCCCGTCGCAAGTTCCGGGTTCCGCGGGACTCAGTTCGCAATCGGCTGGAGCGCGTGGGAACAACCTTTCTCACGGGGTACAACGCCGCGCTCGAAGACGCCGGCATGCAGGCGCTGGAGGCGCGCTTGTCGGCGGTCGAGTTGGAGTTCCGCGGCTTCGCCTATGAAGGCGCGGCCATGGCCCTTGATCTCCTCGACCAACTCACTCCGTGGAAGACGCGGCGCTTGCCTGCGTTCATGGATGGGCCTGGCAGTCCCCACATCTATATGGTCCATGTAGGAATGGGATGGTCACTGGCGCGCATGCCACTGCGGCTTGGACACCGGTTCGCCGGCCTGGACCCGCTCCTACGCTGGCTGGCGCTCGATGGATATGGCTTTCACGAAGGCTATTTTCATTGGCACCGTTATGCAGGCAGAACTTCGCAACCCAGCCGCCTGCGCGGCTACGAGCTCCGCGCCTGGGACCAGGGGCTGGGCCGCAGCATGTGGTTCGTGGGCGGCGCCGATGCGGAATGGATTGCCGGCGCCATCGCTGGTTTTCCCGCTTTACGGCGCAACGACTTGTGGAGCGGGGTGGGTTTGGCGTGCGCATACGCCGGCGGCGCTGATGCCGGCGAAATCATGATGCTGCGCTCGGCTGCCCGAGGGCACTATCCCCATCTCGCCCAGGGTGTGGTCTTCGCCGCCGGAGCACGTAACCGGGCGGCTAATCCCGCCGAGCACACGGAGATCGCCTGTCAACTGCTCTGTGCTCTCTCTCTTCAGGAAGCGGCTGCAATTTCAGACGAGACTCGCTGCAGGGCTTTGGCAGATGCCGAACCGGCTTACGAGGTCTGGCGGCGCCTGATTCGGGGACATTTTGCTCCGCAGGAATACACGCGCTGCGGGCCACAGGAGCGTCTGCGCCGATCGCAAGGAGACGTAAGCGACTCGATGGAGGAGGCGGAACATGCACAGCGAGCGTAGGAACGATCTCATATTAAAGATATTCGCCTTTCTGATGGTTGCACACTGGTCGGAGCATCTTGTGCAGGGGTACCAGGTTTGGGTATTGGGGTACGAACGCCATCACGCCGGCGGGATACTGGGACAGTTCTTTCCATGGCTGATGCATAGCGAGTGGCTGCACTTTGCGTATGCCGTGCTGACTTTCGCCGGTCTGGTCGTACTGTACCGGGCTTTTGCCGGACCCGCCCTGGTGTGGTGGAAAGCCGCCCTGGTGATTCAGGCATGGCACCTGGTGGAGCACAGCTTGCTTTTTGCCCAGGCACAAGGCGGGTTTCTGCTGTGGGGCGCGAAGGAGCCAACGTCGGTTCTGCAGCTTTTCTTTCCGCGCATCGAGTTGCACCTTTTCTACAACTCCGTGGTTACGGTTCCCATCGTGGTGGCTATGCTGCTGCGATGGAAGAGCGCGGCGGCCCAGCACACGGAGGCGGTGAGCGCCGAGGCCGCGTGAGGAACGTCGGCTGCAACGAGCAAGGGAAAGGGCAAAAGCCGGTATGAGCACCGCCATCGCTATTGTGGGAATGGCTTGCTGTTACGCCGATGCGCGTAACCCGCAAGAACTTTGGGAGAACGTGCTGGCGCGCCGGCGGGCCTTTCGTCGTTTACCCGCGGAGCGCTTGTTGCTGCGAGACTATTTCTCCCCTGACCCAGCAACACCGGACGCCATCTATACAGCGCAAGCCGCATTGATCAGCGACTATGCGTTTGACCGCGTGCGCTTTCGCGTTGCCGGTCCGATCTTTCGCAGTGTCGACATGACGCACTGGCTGGCGCTCGACGTTGCCAGCCAGGCCCTCCAGGATGCTGGATTCATCGACGGCGGCCAAATTCTTCCTCGGGAAACCACCGGCGTACTGGTTGGCAACACGCTCACAGGCGAGTTTTCCCGCGCGGCAACTTTGCGCCTGCGCTGGCCGTATGTGCGGCGCATGGTGGAGTCGCGGCTGCAGGCGGAAGGCTGGGACGAAGCCAGGCGGTCAGAGTTTCTGAGCAACCTCGAGCAGGATTACAAGGCGCCCTTCGCCGCCGTCGGCGAGGAGACGCTGGCCGGCGCACTCTCCAACACCATTGCCGGCCGCATCTGCAATCACTTCCATCTGGGAGGCGGCGGCTACACTCTTGACGGCGCTTGTTGTTCATCCTTGTTGGCCGTGGCCCGAGCCTGTTCGGCGCTCACGGCGGGTGAGATTGATGTAGCGCTTGCGGGCGGTGTTGATCTCAGCCTTGATCCCTTTGAGTTGGTCGGCTTTGCCAAGGCCGGAGCTCTCGCCCGCGGCGAGATGCTGGTGTATGACCGCGCGTCTAACGGGTTTTTGCCGGGTGAGGGCAGCGGCTTTGTAGTCTTGATGCGAGCGGCAGACGCCCAAGCCCAGGGCCTGCCGTCGTACGCGACCATCCGCGGCTGGGGCATCTCTTCCGACGGCGCCGGCAGCATCACTCGCCCGGAGGTCCGCGGCCAGATGCTGGCGCTCGAGCGCGCGTATCAGCAAGCCGGCTACGGAGCGGAAAGCGTGGCCTTGTTCGAAGGGCATGGAACAGGGACGCCGGTGGGTGACGAAGTTGAGATCCAGGCGCTCACCGCAACACGCGGACCAAAAAGCGTCGGTGCTCCAGGCGCCGTGGTGGGATCAATCAAGGCCAATATCGGCCATACCAAAGCAGCGGCCGGAGTCGCAGGCCTGCTCAAGGCGGCGCTGGCCATCCATCATCAAGTGCTGCCACCCATGACGGGCATACGCGAGCCGCGGCCTGAGCTGGAAGGTGAAAGCGCTACGCTGCGAGCTTTGAGCGCCGCGGAGCCGTGGCCGGCGGCTCTTCCGCTACGAGCCGGCGTGAATTCATTTGGCTTTGGCGGCATCAACGTCCACGTCACCTTAGAAGGGCCACCCTCGGTCGAGAGAAAGCAGCACTCTTCTCCGCGAGAGCAGATGCTCGCCACCAGTGCACAGGATGCGGAGTTATTTCTTTTTACGGCAGACTCGCGTTCCGCTTTGATTGCCAAACTTGATTTTGTCAGCCAAAAAGCGCCTGACCTCTCGTATGCCGAACTGGCTGATGTTGCCGCATCGTTGGCCGCTCAGTTGGACTCCGGCGCTTGGAGGGCGGCGGCGGTAGCATCTTCGCCAACGGAGCTTGAGGAACGGCTTCGGTCGCTGCGTGGTTTACTCGCGCAGGACGTTGATCGTCACATTAGCCCGGATCAAGGAATTTTTCTGGGTACAGCTTCAACTACGCCGCGAATCGGATTTCTTTTTCCTGGACAAGCCTCGCCGGTGCGCCTGCACGGCGGCGCTCATGCCCGGCGCTTCCCTGCTGTTAAGGAGCTGTATGAAGCAGCAGAACTGAATCACGAAGATGTAAACTCTACGGCCGGCGCGCAAATCGCGATCGCGACGGCCGAGGCTGCAGGCTTACGGCTGATGAGTGAGGCGGGTATTGGGGCTTCGGTGGGCGTCGGGCACAGCGTGGGCGAACTGGCCGCGTGGTGCTGGGCAGGCGCACTTGATGAAAGCTCGTTGCTTTCTCTCGTCCGCGCACGCGGCCGGTGTATGGCTGAAGTTCCTGGGCCGGCGGGCGCCATGGCCAGCATCCCGGCCACAGCCGCCGAGGTCGAATCCTTGCTGGGCGCCGAGAATGGCGCACCCAATCGCGTGGTCATCGCTTGTTTCAACGCGCATGATCAGATTGTTGTGGCCGGCGATAGCGACTCTGTGACGTTACTGGTGGCCCGCGCCCAAAGCCGAGGGTGGAGCGCGACTGTGCTGCCCACGGCGAACGCATTTCATTCGCCGTTGATGGCTCCTGCTGCAGCGCCGTTTCAGCAGGCTGTGACGAGGGTGGAAATGCATCCGTTGCGGCATCGCGTGGTTTCTACAATCACGGGTGCGGGCCTTTCTGAAAGGGCTGACTTACGCTCGCTGTTGGTGAAACAACTCACGGCACCTGTAAGGTTCGCTGAAGCGCTGGTTGAGGCCGCGCACGATACGGAACTCCTCATCGAAATCGGGCCGGGACGGATTCTTACACACGTTGCCAACGGGACGAGCAAGACCCCGGCCATTTCCCTGGATGTGGCCGGCCCATCGTTGACAGGTCTGCTTCTCGCCGCAGCCGCTGCCCATGTGACGGGCGTGCCGCTGCGGACTGAGGCGTTGTTTAAGGATCGTTTGACCCGGCCCTTTGATTTCCATCATCGCTTACGCTTCTTTGCCAATCCTTGCGAGCTGGCGCCGAAACCGGCTGAAGGTCCGGATAACGCGCGCCGAATTGCCCCTCGAGTGAAGAGTAACGGCCACGCACATGGAGAGCCGACGTTGTCGAATGGATCGAAAACCAGCAGCGCCCTGGAAGTGGTACGCATGCTCGCGTCGGAGCGAACTGAGCTGCCCGCAGAGGCCATTTCCGAAGGCGCTCATCTGCTCCGCGACCTTCACCTGAACTCCATCGTGGTGGGAGAGCTGGTGGCCTCGGCCGCGCGCCGTTTAGGCATGGCGCCGCCGCGCCAGCTTCTGGAGTTTGCCGACGCCACAATCGGCGAGACCGCCAAGGCGCTTGAGCGCCTGCGCGCCGCCAGCACAACTGACGTTTCTTCCGGCATTGAGTCCGCAATTGCCGGCGTGGATGAGTGGCAACGCGCTTTCGTTGTGGATTGGGCTCCACGCGCGTTGCTCAAGCGTGCTCGGCCGGCACAACCCTGCGGTTCGTGGAAAATTATCGGCGGCCAGCAGACGCAACTGGCCGTCGCGGTGGCGCACAAGATGCTTCCTGGAGACGGCGTGGTCGTATGCCTGTCTCAAGATCCTTCGACTTCCACTCAGGATTTCGGCTGCGGACTCCCGCTCGGCTCCCCCCTTCGACAAGCTCAGGGTTACGCCCGCAAAACGCCTCAAGATTCACTGGAAGGCCACGCAGGCGCGCTTCTGGAGGCAGCGCATGAGTTGCTCAAAAACGGCGGGCACAGGCGGTACCTGGTGGTGGTCGGACCGGCCTGCATGGCTTCAGCTTTCGCGCGCACGCTGCACCTGGAAGATCCGGACATTTTGACGCGCGTCATCGAGGCCCCGGTGGATTCCCGCGGCGTTGATCGAGTGATCGTTGATCGCGTAATCGACGAGGTCAGCGCCGGCGGTGAATGCCTCACGGTGCGTTACGACGATAGCGGCGAACGATTCCAAGCTTGCCTACGGCTTCTCGACATCGGCAGGGAAACCGGGGGAGCTATTCCTCTTGGGGCCGAAGATGTTGTGCTGGTCAGCGGCGGTGGCAAGGGCATTGTCGCCGCGTGCGCTTTGACATTAGCTCGAGAAACCGGGGCTTCTCTGCTGATCTTGGGGCGATCTCATCCGGAGCACGACGCCGCGCTGGCATCGCACCTCAAGAGGCTGACTGACCAGGGCGTGAGAGCAAGCTATGTTTCCGCCGACGTCACTGATGCATGTGCGGTTGGATCGGCCGTTAAAGAGGCGGAGGCCAGTTTCGGCCGGGTGACCGCGATCATCCACGGCGCAGGCCGCAATCATCCCAAGTTGCTCCGCGACCTGGACCGGACGACCTTGCTGCAAACCCTGGCGCCGAAAGTCCAAGGTCTGCGTAATCTTCTGGCCGCTGTCAATGCCGAGCGCCTGCGCCTGCTGATTACCTTCGGCTCCGTGATCGGGCGGATCGGCCTGCGCGGCGAGGCTGACTATGCGCTGGCCAACGCTTGCCAGTCTCTTCTCACAGAACGCTTTGCTCACGAGCATCCCTCTTGCCGCTGCCTGGCCTTCGAATCGTCCGCGTGGTCGGGAATCGGCATGGCGGAACGATTGGGAAGCGTGGAGGCGTTGCGTCGCGAGAGCGTCAGCGCGATACCCCCAGAGCGGGGAGTTGCGTGGTTTCACAAACTGCTGTCGCGCAAATTACCGTCGGTGTCGGTGATGGTGGCTGGGCGTCTCGGGCTTCGGCCTCCGCTGGCGATGCAGGGAGAGTTTCCACTGCTGCGTTTTCTGGAAAAACCGCGGGTGCACTACCCCGGTGTGGAATTGGTGGCCGACGCGCAACTCACAACCGCGTCTGATCCTTATCTGCTCGATCACGTATTCGAGGACCAGCCGCTCTTGCCGGGCGTCATGGCGCTCGAGGCCATGACGCAGGCGGCCATGACTGTAACGGGCGAAACCAAATTGCCGGTCCTGAGCGACGTCCGCTTCGATCGGCCGCTGGTGGTGGCGCCGGGCACGCGCGTGACCATGCGCGTGGCCGCGCTGGTACGCGAGCCGGGACGCGTGGAAGTTGTGCTGCGAAGTTCGAGCACATCTTTCCAGGTCGATCATTTTCGATGCATCTGTTCTTTCACGGAACCGCCGCTTCCAGAGGCAGAGGCAGTGCTGCCTGATGGCGGACCATCCCGGCTTGCGGTTGATCCTGAGAAAGATCTATATGGCAAGCTTCTCTTTCAGTCGGGCCGCTTTCGCCGTCTAGCTGGGTATCGCTACTTGAATGCGCGTTCGTGCTGGGCGGAGATTGCTCACATGAACGGATCGAAGAAACCAGGATCACAGCCAAACTGGTTCGGCCAGTATCTGCCGCCGGCCTTGCTTCTAGGAGACGCTGCCGCTCGCGACGCCGCGTTGCACGCCGTGCAAGCCTGCGTTCCTCACGCGGTGTTGCTTCCCATCGGCGTAAAGCGGCTGTATGCGGCGCTGCTTAACAGATCATCGCAAGAAGAACTTCTGGTGCATGCGCAAAGGCGCTGGGTTGAAGGCGCGACCTACTGTTACGACGTGGAGCTGCGCACGGCTGAAGGCATCCTGCGGGAACGATGGGAGGAGTTACAACTGCGCAGAGTGGCCGATGCTCCGAGCCGCTCCTGGCCCGATCCCCTGGTGGCCGCATTCCTGGAGTGGCGCGTAGAGGAGACGATCCCTTCCTTTACCGTCGCCGCGGCATTTGACCGCGACCAAGCCCTAAACCGGCGTTCACGCAGCGAGCGCGCGATCCAGACGGCGCTCACCTCTCGTTCACCCGTGTGCTGGCGTGCCGACGGCAAACCCGAGGTGCCGTCTGCAGGAGTGATGGCGGTCTCCGCAGCCCATGCCAACGGTCTCACTCTGGCCGTGGCCGGACCAAAACCCGTGGCCTGCGATCTCGAAGCAGTCCGTGCCCGCTCCGCACGGACGTGGCGCGATCTTCTGGGACGTGATCGTTGCAGCCTGGCGGAGCTGATCGCCAGCGAGGCCGGTGAGGACTTTCAAACCGCCGCGACACGCGTGTGGACGGCGCTCGAGTCTCTCAAGAAAGCTGAAGCCCCGGAAGACGCGCCCCTGGTCTTGCTCTCCTGTTCCCACGAAAAGCAGGGATGCGTCTCGCTGGCGGCCTCCGGCTTGAGGATTGCCACGGCAATCGTCCAATTCCGCGACGACCCCACGCAGTTCGCGGTTTCCGTTCTGGCAGGGAGCAACGGCCAACCATGAGTTATTACGAATACCGCCACCGCGTCGGCTTTGAAGAGACGAACGTCGTGGGCAACGTGTATTTCACGCACTACCTGCGCTGGCAGGGGCGCTGCCGCGAAATGTTCCTGCACCAACACGCGCCGGAGCTGATGGACGATCTAGGCCGTAACCTGACACTGGCCACGGCCCGCGTGGGCTGCTCTTACTATCGTGAACTGGGACCGCTCGACGAGGTGGCAATCCGAATGAGCGCGGTGGCTATGACTCCCAGTCGTCTCACGATGGCCTTTCAATACGTTCGCCTGGGACCGGCAGGAGACGAAGAGCTTGTGGCGGAGGGTGAACAGGAGGTGGCGTGCATGAGGCGCGTGGGCGACCGAATGGAGCCGGCGCCGCTGCCGCAGGCGTTACTGGACGCGGTAGAGGTTTACATGAACGCGCCAGCGCTGTCGGAATGAGCACACCTGATTCACCGGCTATTTCGACCGCGTGGTCGCATGACTGGATAACGAATTTCAACGCACAGAGTCATAAACAATCATGATGGCGCTCAGGTTTGTGATTGTTGTTGGACTGTGCATTTTCATAGGGCCAGGGGCTTCGGCAACGGATCTGTTGGCTATTCCGTCTTTCCCGCATTTTGCGGAAGTCAACATCACAGTCTCACCAGGTTGGATCATCCGATTCCGGTGTAACCATGACGGGCAGGAATTGATTTGCCGGGTTGACAACTTGAAGAACGGCAAGGCGGAACGGTTTCCCGAAATCCTGGTTGATTCGCGGAATGGCCGGTCGGAGCGATGGAAGAAGGGGCAATGGTGGCTGCATGCGTCCTACAATCTTTGCGAGGGAGACGGAGAATTCAACGTATATAACCGCGACGGAGTATTCCAGTGCGCAAAGCAGAAACCTGGATGGAAAGCCAATACCTTCCCGCTAAGGCAGAATGAGCCGATGGAAATCCGCATCTCGCTCAAGAAATTGAACCTGGTTCCCGGCCGGCGATTCGGTCTTGCGTTCGATGTCACGGACACGCAATCACACTGGGACTTCTGGCCCGCAACCGCCAGGCTGGATTCCCCGGCCACATGGGGCCTGTGCGAATTGACTCCTGCATCACGCTAGCCTTGGACAGGGGGAGAGATCCGCGGCTACCGGCCGTGGCCCGCGCGCCCGCGC
>Ga0126378_10002775_pt1 | contig 13061 bp, 11 predicted proteins | sample PanSoiMetPlot_23_FD_92587 | JGI IMG/M metagenome (GOLD analysis project Ga0126378, IMG submission 92587) | Tropical forest soil microbial communities from Panama - MetaG Plot_23 | ecosystem: Environmental > Terrestrial > Soil > Tropical forest > Bulk soil | place: Panama | collected 2016-02-17
ATCGATGCGGAGATGATCACCGAGCTGCCGGCGGAATGGCTGAAGAAGCTGGCGGAGCGCCTCCTGACACCCGAGGAGATGGCCGCGGTCCAGGCGCTGGCGCAGGGTCTCCATCAGCTTGTCCCAGCCGCCCAGCGCTTCGACCGCGGCCATCTCCTCGGGTGTCAGCAGGCGCTCGGCCAGTTTCTTCAGCCATTCCGCCGGCAGCTCGGTGATCATGTCGGCATCGATGCTGCCGAGCCCCCGGAAGAAATGGGCGAAGACGCGATCGAAGCGGTCGATCAGCCGCTCGTCCTTCACCAGGGCCGAGCGGGCGAGGAAATAGAAGCTCTCGACGCTGTGCTCGGCGCAGCCCGCCCGCAGGGCGCGCAGCAGGGTCAGGTATTCGGTGAGCGAGGCGGGGACGCCTGCGGCGCGGAGCTGGGCGATGAAGCCGGCGAACATTAGCTTTCCCCCGCGAGGCGCGGCGCCGCACCACGCTCATCCGCCATTCCCGCGAAAGCGGGAATCCAGGGTTGCGGCACCGTGCCGGTTGCCCCGGATCCCCGCTTTCGCGGGGATGACGGCAGGAGAGAGTGGCGAGGAAGGACCATTCTGCCTAAGCCTGTCCCCGGCGGTGTAGGAAGGCCAGGCGCTCGAAGAGGTGGACGTCCTGCTCGTTCTTCAGAAGCGCACCGTGGAGGGGCGGGATCACGATCTTGGGGTCGTTGGAGCGAAGCGCCGTCACCGGGATCTCGTCGGCCATCAAGAGCTTCAGCCAGTCGATCAGCTCCGAGGTGGCGGGCTTCTTCTTCAGCCCGGGCACCTCGCGGATCTCGTAGAAGAGCTTGAGGGCTTCGCGGGCGAGGTCCTTGCGGATGTCCGGCAGATGGGAGGCGACGATCCGGTCCATGGTCTCGGGATCGGGAAAGCGGATGTAGTGGAAGAAGCAGCGGCGCAGGAAGGCGTCCGGCAGCTCCTTCTCGTTGTTGGAGGTGATGATCACCACCGGGCGGTGGTGGGCGACCACCGTCTTGCGCGTCTCGTAGACGAAGAACTCCATGCGGTCGAGCTCGAGCAGCAGGTCGTTGGGAAACTCGATATCCGCCTTGTCGACCTCGTCGATCAGGAGCACCACCGGATCCGGTGCCTCGAAGGCATCCCACAGCTTGCCCCGGACGATGTAGTTGGCGATGTCGTGGACCCTGGGATCACCCAGCTGGCCGTCGCGCAGCCGCGAGACGGCGTCATATTCATAGAGCCCCTGCTGAGCCTTGGTCGTCGATTTGATATGCCATTGGATGAGCGGCATGCCCATTGCCGCGGCGATCTCGAAGGCGAGCATGGTCTTGCCGGTCCCCGGCTCGCCCTTGACCAGGAGGGGCCGCTGCAGGGTGATCGCGGCATCGACGGCGACCTCGAGGTCGCGCGAGGTGATGTAGCTGGCCGTGCCGCGAAAGCGCTTGCGCAAGGGTAGGCCTCCAGGGTCGTGGAACATCTCGGCAGAAGCTGGCCTCTGGCCGGCGAGGTGTCAATTGCCGAGGATCGGGTCGAGAATGGCGTTCGCGATGGCACGGCGCGCTTTACCGGGACGGGCGGTTGACTATGATGCCGCCGCCGAAACCGCGATGGGGCCGAGGAGAGCAGGATGGACTACGAAGCCGCCCGCCGGAACATGGTCGACAGCCAGATCCGCACCAACAAGGTCACCCATCCTGGCCTGCTGGCGGCGCTGTCCTCCGTTCCGCGGGAGCGCTTTCTGCCCGCCGATCGCGCCTTCGCCGCCTATCTGGACGATGATATCCCGCTGGCGCCCGGGCGCTTTCTCATGGAGCCCATGGTCTTCGCCCGCCTGGTCCAGCTCGCCGAGCCGAAGCCGGAGGACCGGGCGCTGGTCATCGGCTCGGGGCTGGGCTATGGCGCGGCGGTGCTCGCCCATCTCGTTGCCAGCATCGTGGCGCTGGAGAGCGATGTCGGGCTCGCCGCCCGCGGCAAGGATCAGCTCGCACAGCTCGCAATCCACAATGTGGTCCAGGTCACCGGCCCGCTGGCCCAGGGATGGGCCGGCAGCGCGCCCTATGATCTCATCCTGATCGAAGGCTCCGTGGAGGAGATTCCCCAAGCCCTCTTCGGCCAGATGGCTGATGGGGGAAGACTGGTGGCCGTCGTCGCGACGGGGGGCGTCGGCCGGGCGACCCTCTTCATGGAGCGGCAGAAGGTCATCTCCCATCGGCCCTATTTCGATGCGGCCGTGCCTGCCCTGGCCGAATTCCGGCGCCAGCAGGGCTTCGTCTTCTAGCTCAGAGTTCTACGCCAAGCAGATGTTTATGCTATTTTAACTGGCCCGGACGATGCCGGGATGGGAAGGACGCGCCATGAGCCAGCCACGCGCGCCAGGAGAACCGTCGATGGAGGATATCCTGGCCTCCATCCGACGGATCATCGCCGATAACGGGCGCACCGAGGAGGCCGAGCCGGCCGAGATCCCGCCGCCGCCCGCCGCTTCCGAAACCGAGCCCAGCAGCGCCCCGCTGGTCTTGACCCGGGCGCTTCCCGAAGGCGGCTCGGTCCTGATGCTCGCACCCGGAGAGGCGGGTCAGGGCGAGGTCATCGCCGTGGAGGAGCCGCTGCTGCTGACCCGGCCAGTGGCCGCAGAGGTGCCGGCGTCTCCCAGCAAGCCGACTCCTCCGCCGCCGAGCGCCCCGCGCTGGATTCGCCCGGTACCTCATCCGGTCATCCCGCCCGCCGCCGCTCCCGCGCCGGCTGCCCCTGCGGCGGTGGCCCCGCCAGCCTCGCCCGCCTCCGATGCTGCGCCGCGAGCAGTACCGGGACCTGCCGCTCCGCCGCCGGCCCCGCCGGCGACGGCCCGCTCCGGCCGGACGCTGGAGGAGGTGGTGCGCGAAGCGCTGGAGCCTATGCTCCGCGCGTGGCTCGATCGGAATCTGCAGGAGATCGTCGAGCGCCGGGTGCAGGAGGAGATCGACCGCATCAGCCGAAAATCGGAATCTGAGCACAGTGAGCCCTAAGAACGGCTCCGTGCTTGCCAGGGTGAGGTCCGCCCCTTAAACAAGCCTGCATGCTCGAGAAGACATTCAACCCGGCCGAGGTCGAGGCCCGGCATTATGCGCGCTGGGAGAAGGGCGGCTATTTCGCCGCTCATCCGGAATCGGCCGCGATCCCCTTCACCATCATGATGCCGCCGCCGAACGTGACCGGCAGCCTGCATATGGGTCATGCGCTCACCTTCACCCTGCAGGATGTCCTGGTGCGCTATGAGCGCATGCGCGGGCGCGATGTGCTCTGGCAGCCCGGCACGGACCATGCCGGCATCGCCACCCAATCGGTGGTCGAGCGCCAGCTCGCCGGCCAGGGCATCGTGCTGGCGCGCTCCGGCCCCGGAACCAACGCCAAGACCATCGGACGCGCCGCCTTTCTCGAGAAGGTCTGGGAGTGGAAGGAACATTCCGGCGGCACGATCATCCGCCAGCTGCGCCGGCTCGGCGCCTCGGCGGACTGGCCGCGCGAGCGGTTCACCATGGACGCGGGCCTGAGCCACGCCGTCCGCAAGGTCTTCGTCGATCTCTACCGCCAGGGCCTGATCTATCGCGACAAGCGGCTGGTGAACTGGGACCCGAAGCTGCACACGGCGATCTCCGACCTCGAGGTCGATGCGCGGGAGATCAAGGGCCATCTCTGGCATTTCCGCTATCCCATCGAGAGCGAGCCCGGCCGCACCATCGTGGTCGCCACCACCCGGCCCGAGACGATGCTGGGCGATACCGCCGTCGCGGTCCATCCCGAGGACGAGCGCTACAAGGCCCTGGTCGGTAAGCAGGTCCGCCTGCCGCTGGTGGGCCGGCTCATCCCCATCATCGCCGATGAGTATGCCGATCCCGCGACGGGCAGCGGCGCGGTCAAGATCACGCCGGCCCATGACTTCAACGATTTCGAGGTCGGCCGGCGCCACGGGCTGGAGATGATCAACATCTTCGACGCCGATGCGCGCCTCAACGACAATGTGCCGGCCCCCTATCGCGGCCTCTCCCGCGAGGCCGCCCGCAAGAAAGTGGTCGAGGATCTGGAGGCGGCCGGCCTCATCGAGAAGGTCGAGGCCCACAGCCTGACGGTCCCCCATGGCGACCGCTCGGATGTGGTCATCGAGCCCTGGCTGACCGACCAATGGTACGTCAACGCCGGCAAGCTCGCCGAGCCCGCCATCGCCGCAGTGGAGAAGGGCCAGACCGTCTTCGTGCCCGAGCAGTGGACGGCCACCTACTTCCAGTGGATGCGCAACATCCAGCCCTGGTGCATCTCGCGCCAGCTCTGGTGGGGCCATCAGATCCCCGCCTGGTACGGGCCCGATGGCGAGGTCTTCGTCGCCATGGAGGAGGCGGAGGCCGCGGCCGCGGCGAAGAAACATTACGACAAGGATGTCGAGCTGCGGCGCGACGAGGATGTGCTCGACACCTGGTTCTCTTCGGGGCTCTGGCCCTTCTCGACCCTCGGCTGGCCGGAGAAGACGCCGGAGCTGGCCCGCTACTATCCGGGTGATGTGCTTGTGACCGGCTTCGACATCATCTTCTTCTGGGTCGCCCGGATGATGATGATGGGGATGCATTTCATGGGCGAGGTGCCCTTCCGCACCGTCTACATCCATGCCCTGGTGCGCGACGAGCATGGCCAGAAGATGTCGAAGGCCAAGGGGAACATCATCGATCCCCTGGAGCTGATCGACAAATATGGCTGCGATGCGCTGCGCTTCACCCTGGCGGCGCTGGCCGCGCCCGGCCGCGACGTGAAGCTCGCCGAGAGCCGGGTCGCTGGCTATCGCAACTTCGCCACCAAGCTCTGGAACGCCGCGCGCTTCTGCCAGGTCAATGGCTGCATCCTCGATCCCGCCTTCGATCCGGCAGCCTGCCGCCAGCAGGTCAACCGTTGGGCCGTGGGGCGGATCGTCGAGCTCGCGACCCGGGTCGAGACGGCGCTCGCCGACTACAAGTACAACGAGGCCGCCCATGCGCTCTATCACGGCGTCTGGGGCGAATTCTGCGACTGGTATCTGGAGCTGGCCAAGCCGATCATCGCAAAGGCGGATGCCGGGGGCGAAGAGGGGGAAGCGGCCAAGGAGACACAGGCCGCGGTCGCCTGGGCGCTGGGGCAGCTTTTGCATCTGCTGCATCCCTTCATGCCCTTCATCACCGAGGAGCTGTGGCAGGAGGTGCTGGGAGGCAAGGAGCCGCTGATCACCGCGCCCTGGCCCAGCTATTCGCCGGCCATGGTCGACAGCATCGCCACGGCCGATCTCGACTGGGTCATCAAGCTGGTCTCGGAGATCCGGGGCCTGCGCTCGGAGATGAACGTGCCGCCGGGCGCGATGGTGCCGGTGGTGGTGCGCGAGCCGAGCCGGATCGCGAAGGAGCGGCTCGAGGCGCATGGCGAGCTGATCCGGCGTCTGGCACGACTCTCGACGATCGAATTCGAGGCCGAGGCCAAGGGTTCGGTCCAGCTCGTCGTCGAGGGGGCGACGGTCCTGCTGGTGCTCGCCGGTCATGTGGATGTCGAACGCGAGCGGGCGCGCCTCACCAAGGAGATCGAGCGCGCGAAAAGCGAGGCGGCGAAGATCGAGAAGAAGCTCGGCAACGAGGCCTTCGTCGTCAAGGCCGCCCCGGAGGTGGTGGAGGATCAGCGCGAGAAGCTCGCCGAGATGAAGGCGCTGATCGCCAAGCTCGCCGGTGCGCTGGACCGGCTCAGCTCCCTTTGAGACCGGCGCCGGCCTTGCGGTGCTGGACCGCGGGCTTGGCGCTGCTCGCTCTCGCGCAGCTTGCGGGGCTTCGGCCGGCCGCCGCGGCGCCGGTGACGGTGGAGGGCATCACCTTCAGCGACGAGCGCGGCGATTTCACCATTCTCAAGGTCACCGGCACCGGCACGCTGAGCGATCCCTTCATCATCGTCGAGGAGGTCACGGGAGGTGCCCCCATCCTGGTCATCCGCGGCTTCAACGAGAATTTCGGCAACCGGATCGGATCCCAGCATGTCATGGGCATGGCCATCACCAAGATGGTCATCAACCATACCGATGCGTCCTGGAACGAATACCGGTTGGAGCTGCGCACGACGCCCGACAGCCCCAGCACCTATGGCGACGGGCTCTCCTTCGCCCAGGGCTGGGCGAAGAAGCCCGCGGTCGTCTCCAGCAATTTCCACCATGTCCAGGAGACGGACGAGCCCTATGACGCCATCGACTGCGACCAGGGCAAGGTCGAGCCGGACAAGGCGGTGAGCTTCGATTTCTTCATCACCGACATGACGCCGAAGCCGGAGATCTTCCTGCTGCAGGAGCCGGTCCGCAGCGTGGCCTGCGCATCCTGCGGGCGCGCTACGGAAGTTGCGGATTGGATGATGCGATCATCCCTTCCCCCCGCCCCCTCGACGGGGGCGGGCCGGGCTGGGGGTGGGGCTACAGGTTTGGTTGTCTGGAGCTACGCGCCCGGCATCGCCCCCCACCTCAATCCTCCCCCGCAAGGGGGGAGGGAGATGTAGGCTGCGCCAGCTGCTTTTGTGTGCGGCATAGCTTCGAGTGCCAAGGGTTCGGCTCTCACCGGATAGCCCTCTGCCGATAATGCATTGGAAGCGGTCCGGCGGGCCGGCTATTTTCGCTGCAGTTTCGGGGTCATTTCCGGGGAGGAGGCTCCCATGAGCCAATCTGACAAATCCAAGCTGCCGAGCCGCCATGTCTCGGTCGGGCCGGCCAGCGCGCCGCACCGCTCCTATTACTACGCCATGGGCATGACCGAGCAGGAGATCGCCCAGCCCTTCGTCGGCGTGGTCACCACCTGGAACGAGGCCGCACCTTGCAACATCGCGCTGGGCCGCCAGGCCCAGGCGGTGAAGAAGGGCGTCAAGGCGGCCTCCGGCACGCCGCGGGAATTCACCACCATCACCGTGACCGACGGCATCGCCATGGGCCATGCCGGGATGAAATCCTCCCTGGTCAGCCGCGAGGTGATCGCCGATTCCACCGAGCTCACCGTGCGCGGCCATTGCTATGACGCCCTTGTCGGCCTCGCCGGCTGCGACAAGTCGCTGCCCGGGCTGATGATGGCCATGGTGCGGCTCAACATCCCCTCGGTCTTCATGTATGGCGGCTCGATCCTGCCCGGGCGCTTCCGCGGCAAGGACGTGACCGTGCAGGACGTGTTCGAGGCCGTCGGCGCCCATTCCAGCGGCAAGATCAGCGATGAGGATCTGCACGAGCTGGAGTGCGTCGCCTGTCCCTCGGCGGGCTCCTGCGGCGGGCAGTTCACCGCCAACACCATGGCCTGCGTCTCCGAGGCGATCGGCCTGGCGCTGCCGGGCTCGGCCGGAGCACCGGCGCCCTATGAGAGCCGCGATGCCTATGCCGAGGCCTCGGGCCAGGCGGTGATGGCGCTGCTTCGCTCCAACCTCCGGCCGCGCGACATTGTCACCCGCATGGCGCTGGAGAATGCGGCCATGGTGGTCGCGGCCACCGGCGGCTCGACCAATGGCGGGTTGCATCTACCGGCCATCGCCCATGAGGCGGGCATCGAATTCGATCTCCACGATGTCTGCGAGATCTTCCGCAAGACGCCCTATATCGCCGACCTCAAGCCGGGCGGACGCTACGTGGCCAAGGACATGTACGAGGTCGGCGGCGTGCCGGTGCTGATGAAGGCGCTACTGGAGGGAGGATATCTCCATGGCGACTGCCTGACCGTCACCGGCAAGACCATCGCCGAGAACCTGAAGAGCATCGCCTTCCCGACCAATCAGGATGTGATCCGCACCACCGACAAGCCGATCTCGTCCACCGGCGGTGTCGTCGGCCTGACCGGCAATCTGGCGCCCCAAGGCGCGATCGTGAAGGTCGCCGGCATGCATAACCTTACCTTCCGCGGCCCCGCCCACTGCTTCGATTGCGAGGAGGACGCCTTCGCGGCGGTGCGCGACCACAATTACAAGGAAGGCGAGGTGCTGGTGATCCGCTACGAAGGTCCGCGCGGCGGCCCCGGCATGCGCGAGATGCTGGCGACGACCGCTGCCATCTACGGCCAGGGCATGGGCGACAAGGTGGCCCTCATCACCGACGGTCGCTTCTCCGGTGCCACCCGCGGCTTCTGCGTCGGCCATGTCGGGCCGGAGGCGGCGGTGGGCGGGCCGATCGGCCTGATCCGGGATGGCGATATCATCCGCCTCGACGCCGAGAAGGGGACGCTCAGCGTCGACCTCACCGATGCCGAGCTCGCCGAGCGCCGCAAGGCCTGGAAGCCGCGGCGCCATGACTATCAGTCGGGCGCCCTCTGGCGCTATGCTCAGACCGTCGGGGATGCGGAGAAGGGGGCCGTCACTCATCCCGGCGGCAAGGGGGAGACCCATGTTTATGCGGATATCTAACGCAGCATCGGCCGGCATCGCGTCTGATGCGCCCCCCACCCCAGCCCTCCCCCACGAGGGGGGAGGGGGTGGGGAGCGGCGCGCCTTCCCAGGGCTGCTTCGGGGCTTCCTGCTGTTGCTCTGCGTCGTGCTGCCGCTGACCGGCTGCGGGGTCAACAACATCCCAAGCTATTCCGAGGCGGCAAAGGCCGCCTGGGCGCAGGTGCTGAACCAGTACCAGCGCCGCGCCGATCTGGTGCCCAATCTGGTCGCCACTGTGAAGGGCGCGGCCAATTTCGAGAGCAAGACCCTGGAAGCTGTCGTCGAAGCGCGCGCCAAAGTCGGGCAGATGCAGCTGCCGCCGGATATCCTGACCAACCAGCAGGCCTTCCAAACCTTCCAGCAGAACCAGGGGGCGCTGACCTCGGCCCTCTCGCGGCTGATGGTGGTGGTCGAGCAGTATCCCGAGCTGAAAGCGAACGCCAATTTCCAGACCCTGCAGGCCCAGCTCGAAGGGACCGAGAACCGCATCGCGGTGGCGCGGCGCGACTACATCCAGGCGGTCCAGAAATACAATACCGAGCTCGTGACCTTCCCGGGCCGCATCTGGGCGATGCTGCTCTATTCCAGCTACAATGAGATGGCCCAGTTCACCGCCGACGAGAAGGCGCTGACGGCTCCGACGGTGAACTTCAATTGAGCTTGCGGCCTTTTCGAGTATCGCAGGGCATGCCATTGGCGACACCCTTTCACCCCGACCCTCTCCCCCGTTCTAGGGGCGAGGGGGAAAAGGGGCGCGGAGCACGCGTTCTTGCTCTCGTGGCTTCCTTCGTCCTCCTTATCGCCCTTCTTCTTCCCATCGCCGTCCAAGCCGATCCGCCGGTCCCGCCGCTGACCGGCCGGGTGGTCGATCTGGCGCACCTCCTCGACCAGGGCGCGAGCGAGCGCATCACGGCGGAGCTCGCGAGCTTCGAGCGGCAGAAGGGCATCCAGCTCGTCGTCGTCACCCTGCCGGACCTCCAGGGCTACACGATCGAGGATTGGGGCCTTGCGCTGGGGCGCGGCTGGCAGCTCGGACAGAAGGGCAAGGACAATGGCGCCATCCTGCTGGTGGCGCCCAAGGACCGGGCGCTACGGATCGAGGTCGGCTATGGCCTCGAGGGCGACCTCCCCGACGCCACCGCCAACGACATCATCCGCCGGGTCATCATCCCCTATTTCCGTAGCGGCCAGATGGCTGAGGGCATCGAAGCCGGCGTGCAGGCCATCATCACGGATCTCGGCGGCAAGGTGGAGGGCGGCGCTGCGGTTGCGCCGCCGGAGAGCCAGTCCAGCGGGGACGGCCTGCCCTTCGCGGGTGTGTTCTTCATCTTCCTCTTGTTCATTTTCATCATGAACCTGCGCCGCCGGCGTGGCGTCTGGGGCGGCTACTATCCCTATGGCGGCTTCGGCGGCGGCATCGGCCGTGGCGGCGGCTCGTCCGGCGGCTTCTCGGGCGGTGGCTTCTCCGGCGGCGGCGGCTCCTTCGGCGGCGGCGGCGCCTCGGGGCGGTGGTGATGCACAGGCTCTCGGAATCCGAGCGCAGGGGCGTGGAGGCCACGATCGCCGCGGCCGAGAAGGGGACGACCGCCGAGTTCGTCGCCGTGGTCGCCTCCCGCGCCGACCGCTATCACGTCGTGAGCCTGACCGGCGGGCTCCTCGCCGCCTTCGCCGCGGCGGTCGTGGTTCTCCTCATCGAGCCCTGGGCTTCGCTTCTGCTCTCTCTGGCGGCCCAATGCGTTGCCTTCGCCGTCGTCTATGCGGTGCTGGAGCTGACGCCGCTCTCGGTGCGGCTGGCGCCGCGCAAGGCGCGCGAGGTCAAGGCGCGCCGGCTGGCCCATCTCCTGTTCATGGAGCGCGGCCTGGCGAGCCTGCCGCAGCATAACGGCGTGCTGCTCCTGGTGGCGCTGGCCGAGCATCAAATGGAGATCGTGGCGGATCACGGCATCGATCGCCTCGCGGGCAGCGCCGAATGGCAGAAGATCGTCGCCAGCTTCAGCGGTACGGCCGGGCAGGGGGCCGTCGCCACGGCGCTGGAGGCGGCGATCCGCGATCTCGGCGCCCTGCTGGCGCGCCACTTTCCCGCCGGCGCCGACAATCGCAATCATCTGCCCGACCGCCTGATCGAGCTCTGAGTCATGGCCCGCATCGCCGTTGCCGGCTTTCAGCACGAGACCAATACCTTTGCGCCGCTGCCGGCGACATATCGCGATTTCGAGCAGGCCGATGGCTGGCCGGCGCTCCAGCGCGGGAGGGATATGTTCGAGGCGCTGGCGGGGATCAATCTGCCGGCGGCCGGCTTCATCACCGCGGCCAAGCGGCGGGGCCACGACATCCTGCCGCTGCTGTGGTGCTCCGCCACGCCCTCCGGCCCGGTGACCGAGGATGCCTATGAGCGCATCGCCGGGGAGATCATCGAACGGCTGACGGCCGCGCGGCCCCTCGATGCGCTCTATCTCGACCTGCATGGCGCGATGGTCGCGGCGCATCTGCCGGACGGCGAGGGTGAGCTGCTGACACGGCTGCGGCGCCTCGTCGGCCCCGATCTGCCGATCCTCGCCAGCCTCGATTTCCATGCCAATATCTCCCCGGCCATGGTCGAGCAGGCGACGGCGCTCATCGCCTATCGCACCTATCCGCATGTGGACATGGCGGTGACCGGCGAGCGAGCCGCAGCCCTGCTCGACCGCATCCTGCGCACGGGTCCTCTCGCCAAGGCGCTGCGTCGGCCCTCCTTTCTGATCCCGCTCACCTGGCAATGCACCATGGTCGATCCCGCGGCCGCGCTCTTCCGCGAGCTCGGATCCTCAGAGCGGGGCGAGGTCGCGAGCCTTTCCTTCGCGCCGGGATTCCCGCCGGCGGATGTGCCCGCTTGCGGGCCTTCGGTGCTGGCCTATGCCGAGAACCAGCGCGCCGCCGACAAGGCGGCCGATCATCTGGCCTCCGCGGTCGCCGAGGCGGAGCCGGATTTTGCCGGCCGGATCTATGCACCCGACGAGGCGGTGCGCGAGGCCATGCGCATCGCTGACTCGGCCAGGCGGCCCGTGGTGCTGGCGGACACCCAGGACAATCCCGGGGCCGGCGGAAATTCAGATACGGTGGGGCTGATCGAGGCGCTGCTGCGCCAGAAGGCCGAGGGCGCGGTCGCCGGCCTGCTCTACGATCCGGCCACGGCGGCTGCTGCCCATGCGGCGGGAGAGGGAGCGGAGATCGAGCTTGCCATCGGCGAGATGTCGCGCCTGCCGGGCCATCGCCCCCTCGCCGGGCGTTTCCGTGTCGAGAAGCTGGGCGACGGGCGCTTCGAGGCGACGGGACCGTTCTATGCCGGCAATCATATGAGGCTGGGGCTCATGGCGCGGCTTGCCATTGATGATCTCCGCATCCTCGTCTCCAGCCGCAAGCAGCAGGCCGCGGACCAGGCGATGTTCCGCCATCTCGACATCGAGCCGGCGGCGATGAAGATCCTCGCCCTCAAGAGCTCGGTGCATTTTCGCGCCGATTTCCAGCCCATCGCCGAGACGGTTCTCATCGTCGCCGCCGATGGGCCGAACCCGGTCGACCACCGCAAGCTCGCCTATCGCCACCTGCGGCCCGGGCTCAGGCTGATGCCGATGGGGCCGGCTTTCGGCGGCTGAGCGGCGGGGTTCCCAATGTCGTCATGCCCGGGCTTGTCCCGGGCATCCACGTCTTCCAGCTGCTCAGGCACAGAAAGCTCGATGAACAGCCCAATTGCGGAGCTGCAGCGGGCAAACTCGTGGATGGTCGGCCTTCGCCGACCATGACGGTAGAAAGAGCAGCTTGCTAACTGGCCGCGTCCGTCTTCGGGATTGGCCACGTGGATGGCCGGGTCAAGCCCGGCCATGACGAAGGTGGGGCGGGCTCTACAGCGCCAGCTCGCACCACACCGGGGTGTGGTCCGAGGGCTTGTCCTTCTTGCGGGGGGTCTTGTCGATCTCGGCGGCGGTGAGGCGGTCGGCGGCCTGGGGCGAGAGCAGGAGATGGTCGATGCGCAGGCCCTCATCCTTCTGCCAGCGCCCGGCCTGATAGTCCCAGAAGGTATAGAGATGCGGCTCCGAATGGAGCGCGCGGAAGGCGTCGGTGTAGCCGAGATTGATGAGGCGCCGGAAGGCGGCGCGGGCCTCCGGCCGGCAGAGCGCATCGTCCTGCCAGCCGATTGGATCGTAGACGTCATCATCCGTCGGGCAGATGTTGTAGTCCCCGCCCAGCACGGTCACCTCCTCGAGCGCCAGCAGCCCCTTGGCATGCTCGCGCAGCCGGTCGAGCCAGGCGAGCTTGTAGGGGAATTTGTCGCTGGCGGAGGGATTGCCGTTGGGCACATAGATGCTGGCGACGCGCAGCACCTTGCCGGCGGCCTGGATCAGGGCCTCGACATAGCGGGCCGGCTCGTCATCGACGAAGCCCGGCAAACGCTCGGCCTCGACGGTCATGGGATGGCGGGAGAGGATGGCGACGCCGTTGTAGCTCTTCTGGCCGACGATCGCGAGGTTGTAGCCGAGATCCTCGACCTCCAGCCGCGGGAAGCCCTCGGTCTGGCATTTCAACTCCTGGAGCAGCGCGATATCGGGCTTGGCCTCACGCAGCCAGTCCAGCAGATGGCCGATCCGCGTGCGGACGGAGTTGACGTTCCAGGA
>Ga0126378_10002777_pt1 | contig 13053 bp, 10 predicted proteins | sample PanSoiMetPlot_23_FD_92587 | JGI IMG/M metagenome (GOLD analysis project Ga0126378, IMG submission 92587) | Tropical forest soil microbial communities from Panama - MetaG Plot_23 | ecosystem: Environmental > Terrestrial > Soil > Tropical forest > Bulk soil | place: Panama | collected 2016-02-17
CAGGGCCGCTCCCTCTTCCATGGCCGCGAGCGCGGCCGCGATGGCCGCAAGATCGCGCGCCGCGGCGCGCATGGCGGCGAAACGGGCTGCCGTGGGCTCGTTGATCTGGCGGAACTCGATCAGATCGCGAACGAAGCCGCCGCGGAATCCATTCCCGAGCTGCCATGCGGTGATCTCGGGATCGAAGTGGTTCCACTGCTCCTGCGGACGCACGCGGGTGCCGACCCGCTGCCTCGTCTCCACCAGGCCCTTCGCGGCCAGGACTTTGAGCGCCTCGCGCAGCGCGGTCCGGCTGACGTCGAATTTGGCGATGAGCTCGGGCTCCCGCGGCAGCAGGCTGCCCGGGGGATAACGGCCCTTGATGATCCCTTCGCCGATGCTGCTGACGACCCGCCCGTGGATGCCGCGCAGGCGATATCCGGGACCGCGGCTCAATGTCTGCCGACTCCGTGCCATGATGCTGGTCGGTGACCCCCCTGGTTTCACGCCAGAAGCTAGGGCAAGCCTTGCGGGCCCGCCAATGAAAATCGACGACGCGCCAGTCGAATCCTCGTGAAGCGAAGTATTGCTCCCCTTGCTATTCGCCACCGGCCGTGGGAGAGCAGGGGCCGATGAAATCCTTCGGGTCGAAGCGGGCGGGGGCGCGGCCTCCCCGGAAGGACCGAGACGAACCCTCCGGCCGGGCGCGGCCCGGCGGTGGGGCCGGCCGCCCCGCCACCATCCGCGACGTGGCCGAGGCGGCGGGGGTCTCCCCCATGACCGTCTCCAACTTCCTCAATGAGCGGACCGGGACCATGCGGCCCGAGACCCGCGGGCGGATCGAGGCGGCGGTCGCGCGGCTCGGCTACCGCCCCCACAGCATGGCGCGCAGCCTGCGCCTGGCCAAGCAGCTCTCCATCGGCATGATCATCATCGACGAGGCGCCGCAATATCTGGCCGATCCCTTCACCACCCATGTCGTGGCCGGTCTCAGCAACCGGCTGAACTCCATGGGCTACGGCCTGCTGCTGCAGGGCCTGTCCGCGGAGGCCTTCCGTTCCTCCTCCCTGGTCCGCGGCATCCGCACCGATGCCATTTGCGTCGTTCTCTCCGGCCCCGATCCCGTGCGCCGCGGGATCGTCGAGACGCTGCTGGCGCTGGGACAGCCTTTGCTGGTCTTTCAGGACATGCTGAGATTCCCCGGGGCCGATCTCTGCACGATCCGGCAAGCCGACCGCGAGGGCGGAAGGCTGGTCGGCCATGAGGTGCTGAAGCTGGGTGCGCGCCAGCTCGTCGCTCTGATTCCGGAGGTGCATTGGCCCGCCATCGCCGAACGCGTCCGGGGCCTGCGCGATGCCATCCGCGAGAGCGGTGCCGAGGTATCGCTGCGCGTCGTGCGCTGCGGCGATGCCGAGCTGAACGACACGCGGGCGGCGCTGGCCGTCGACATCGCCGCGCATGGCCGGCCCGATGCGATCATCGCCGGCAACGACCAGATGGGTATCGCCGCCATGAAACTGATGGCCGAGCAAGGCCTCGCCGTCCCCGGCGATGTCGCCATCACCGGCTTCAATGCCTTCGAATTCTGGCAGTACACCACGCCGGTGCTGACCACCGTGCGATCGCCGGCCTATGAGATGGGCTCCCGCGGCGGCGCCGAGATCCTGAGGCGGCTGTCGGAGGGCCGGTTCGAGCAGGCGGAGATCGTCTATCCCGTGGCGCTGCAGCGCGGCAGCTCGACCTGACCAACCACGCGGTTGACACTGGGGCACAGGAACTTTAACGCTACATCGTTTCGAGGCGAGCCTCGCGCGTCGGAGGCGCTGCGGCGATGATCCGGGAACGGCGGGCTTACGAGCTATCGGGCGGGGCGAAGGATGCGCTCGCCCTCGACGATAGCGGGATTGAGCGGCGGGTCGAGGGCAAGTGGCATAGCTGCCGGCTGCCGCCCGACGCGCTGAAGACCCTCATGCGGCGCAGCGACCGCGCGGGCCTCGCCAATTTCGCCCCCTGGATGCTGTTGCTCGCCGCCAGCGTCGTCGTCGCCTTCTTCGCCTGGGGAAGCTGGTGGGCCGTGCCGGCCTTCTTCGTCTACGGCACGCTCTATACCTCCAGCGATGCCCACTGGCATGAATGCAGCCATGGCACCGCCTTCCGCAGCCGCTGGCTGAACGAGGCCTTCTATCACCTCTGCTCCTTCATGTGCCTGCGCGAGGCCTATCTCTGGCGCTGGAGCCACGCGCGCCATCATTTGGAGACGATGATGGTGGGGCGCGATCCCGAAATCACCGTGCCGCGGCCGGCGAACCTGCCGGCGATCGCCAGCGATTTCCTGTACCTCTATAGCGGCTCGGTCGAGCTCAGGAAGATCCTGCTCCATGCTGTGGGGATCATGACCCCGGGTGCCCGGCAATTCGTACCGGAGACCCAGCGAGGCAAGATGATCTGGTCGAGCCGCGCCTATGTCGCCCTGGTGATCCTCACCATCGGCGGATCGGCTGCGACGGGAAGCCTGCTGCCGCTGATGTTTATCGGCCTGCCGCGCTTCTATGGCGCCTGGTTCCACCAGCTCTGCGTGCTGACCCAGCATGCGGGCCTGGCGGAGATGGTCAGGGATCATCGCCTCAACACGCGGACCGTCTATATGAACCCGCTCTGCCGCTTCCTCTATGCCAATATGAACTACCACATCGAGCACCACATGTTTCCCATGGTGCCGTTCCACGCCCTCCCCCGGCTACACGAGATGGTGAAGGACCAGATGCCGCCGGCCTATCGCGGCTTCCGCGAGGCCTATCGCGAGATCCTGCCGACCCTCATCCGCCAGGCCCGCGACCCCGAGTACTACATCCGCCGCCCGCTGCCGGCGGCCTGACGGAAGGCGGGCCACCGGCCATCGCGGTCCGGCACGCAAACCCTTTCCCTTCCGCGACTTTAACGTTACACTAGCCAGCAAACCGCAACCGCCGGCGGAATGGGGGCAGGGGAGACATGAAGACCAAATCCGGCTTCTTTGGCGTCTATCCGATGGTCTACGCGCTGTTCGACGCCAAGGGCAAACTCGCCCGCGAGCCGATGCGCCGGCAGATCCGCTCGATGCTGAAGCACAAGGTCCATGGGATCGGCGTGCTGGGGCTGGCGAGCGAGGTCAACAAGCTCTCGACGGCGGAGCGGCGCATGCTGATGGAGTGGGTCGCCGAGGATATCGACGGCAAGGTGCCGCTCACCGTCACCGTGGCCGAGACCAGCATCGCCGGGCAGATCGAGTTCGTGAAAGCGGCGGCGGCGGCCGGCGCGGCCTGGGCGATCCTGCAGCCGCCTCTGGTCAAGCATGTGCCGGAATCCGAGCTGATCCGCTTCTTCGGCGCCGTGGCGGATGCCTCGCCCATTCCAGTAGGGATTCAGAACGCGCCGGAATATCTGGGCATCGGCCTCTCCCATGCCGGAATCAAGGCGCTGCACCGGGCGCATCGAAATTTCACGGTGGTCAAGCTCGAGGCGACCGCCGTCGCCATCGCCCGGCTGATGGTGGAGACGGAGGGCGCCCTCGACGTCTTCAACGGCCGCGACGGCATCGAGATGATCGATTCGATCCGCGCCGGCGCCGTGGGCATCATTCCGGGTGGCGAGGCCTTCGACGTGCTCGCGCGCATCTTCGACCATATGGCGAGCGGCACCGAAGAAGGGATGAAGAAGGCGGAACGCCTCTATGCCAAGGTGCTGCCGCTCCTCATCTTCCTCATGGAATCGATGGACACCTTCCTGGTCTACGGCAAGCCGGTGCTGGGCCACCGCCTGGGCATCACCGAGATCAAGCCGCGCATCCCCTCGACGCCGGCAAGCCCCTTCGGGCTCGAGACGGCCAAGCGCTATGCCGAGGCGCTGGGCAAGCTTTGAGGATGTGACGAGACCGGCTCTGGCCGGGAGGCTGAAAGCAGGAGGTCGCTGGTCGTGAAGGTCGGTCGCTGGCTCCCCTGGATCTACGCTCTACCGATGATCGTGTTCGTCGTCGGGATCTTCGCCTATCCGATCGCGACGCTGTTCCGCTACAGCCTGCAGAACGTGGCGACATCGGCCTTCATGCCCTCGACCTTCGCCGGGCTGAACAACTTCCACTACATCTTCACCGATTCCCTCTTCGCCACGGCGCTGACCAACAATCTGAAGCTCTTCCTCTGCGTGCCGATCATGGTGGCGCTCAGCGTTATCCTCTCGGCGGTCCTCTTCGACCGTCCGCGAGGGTGGAAGATCTACCGGACATTGCTGTTCGTCCCCTATGTCCTGTCGATTCCGGTCGTGGGTGTCGTCTTCGGCTATGTCTTCCAGTACCAGGGCGTCTTCAACACGGTCCTGCGCGGTCTTGGCCTCGACCTGCTGGCGAAGGACTGGATCGGAAGCCCGCGCTGGGCGCTGCCCACGATCATGTTCGTCATCATCTGGAAGGAGCTCGGATTCGGCGTTGTCCTCTGCCTCGCCCGGCTCATGAGCGTCAACGAATCCTATTTCGAGGCGGCGCGGGTCGATGGCGCACGCTGGTGGCGCATCCTCTGGCACGTCACCTTGCCCCAGCTCGCTCCGGCCCTGGCCTTCTACGCCGTGGTCGAGCTGATCAACATGCTCTCCTGGGTCTTCGCCTATGTCTATGTGATGACGCTTGGCGGGCCGATGAACAGCACCGTGGTGACGGAGTTCTACATCTATCAGCAGGTGTTCCAGAACGATGTGGTCGGGGTCGGCGCCGCGGCGGGCGTGGTCCTGCTTGCCGTGGTCATGCTGCTGGTCGTGGCGCGAAGCTGGCTCGAGCGCAGCTTTGCCACCCATGGCTACGAGTAGTGGTCATGGCTGGCGCGCTCGCCTCCGATCGGGCTTCCTCCGCGGCGATCCGGCGCCGGCGCATCGGCGCGGCGAGCCAGCATCTCCTGCTCCTCGCCTTCACCTTGCTGTCGCTGCTGCCGGTCTATTTCATGGTGGTCAGCGCCTTGAAGACCAAGTCGGAATTCGCCGGCAACCAGATGGGCCTGCCCCTGGCGCCGACTCTTGCCAGCATGACGGAGGCGCTGAAGGGCGGCGATCTCTATCTCTGGCTCTTCAACTCCTTCCTCATCACCGCCGCCTCGGTCCTGGTCTCGACCGCGCTCGCGGCGCTGGCCGCCTATCCCCTCAGCCTGATGCGCTGGCCCAGCGGGCGGCTGGTGCTGGGACTCCTGATCGCGCTGCTGGTGGTTCCGCCGATCGTGCTGGTCATCCCGCTCTTCCAGATGGTGGTCGATGTCAACCAGCTGAACACCTATCACGCCGTCATCGTCATCTATACGGGCATCATGCTGCCCTTCTCGACCTTTCTGCTGACGAGCTTCTTCGCCACCATCTCGCGGCCGCTGCTCGAGGCCGCGCGCATCGACGGCGCAGGAACTTGGCGCATTTTCCAGGAGATCGTGCTGCCGCTCTCCGGTCCGGCGCTGATCACCGTGGTGATCGTTCAGGCGCTCTGGGTCTGGAACGAGGTGCTGATCGCGGTGATCTTCCTCCAGAGCCAGAGTCTCCGGACCCTCATGGTCGGGCTGACGCTGTTCAACTCGCGCTACCGGCTGGACGTCCCGGTGGTCATGGCGGGCATGCTCTGGGCGACCTTGCCCATGCTGGCGCTCTATCTGCTGGGGCAGCGCTTCTTCATTCGCGGCCTTACGGCCGGCGGGGTGAAGGGCTGAGGCGTGACGATGACGTGAAGTGCAATCAAGAAGGGAGAAGCACGATGAGAATGGGAACAGCGACACGGAGCATTCTGAGTGGGCTCGCTGCCGTGGCGGCTGTCGCCGCGGTGGACCTGCCGGCAAAGGCGGCCGGTCTCGGGAGCGCCTATGACGTGAGCAAGCTCGGAAACCAGACCCTCACCATCTGGTGGCTCGGGAATCAGGAGATCCCGGGCATCGAGGACTGGATGGCCCAGTCGATCAAGCTCTACCAGGCGCAGCATCCCAACATCACCGTCAACACGGTGCTGCAGTCGACCGATACCTACAACACCACGCAGAAGACCGCCTGCAAGGCCGGCAGCGGGCCCGATGTCTGGTACAATTGGGGCGGCACCTGGTCCTTGGAGTTGAGTTGGGTAGGCTGCACCGTCGCCAATGAGGATGCCTTCGACGCCGGCGATCTGAAGCCCATCCCCGCCATCGAGGGCACCCGCTGGGGCGGCAAGACCTGGGTCTATCCCATCGAGACCCGGATCTATCCCATCGTGTACAACAAGGTGCTGTTCAAGCAGGCCGGGCTCGATGCCGACAACCCGCCCAAGAGCTGGGCGGAATTCATCGCCGTGGCCGGCAAGCTGAAAGCGGCCGGAATCGATCCCATCGTCACCGGGCTGAAGGACGGCTTCGGCGGCGAGAACCTCGCCGTCGCTTTGCAGTACCAGGTCTTCAGCGTGCCCGGCCTGATTCAGCAGACCATTGACGGCGACATGACATCACCAAACTGGAAGTCGTGGATCCAGAAGGCTGTCGAGCTGAAGCCCTATTTCAACAAGGACGTCAATTCGATCCTCTACGCCGATGGGCTCGCCCGCTTCCAGGACGGCAAGGCGGCCATGGTCTTCGCTTCGCCCGGCTATCTGCAGATGATCGTCGCCATGAACAAGGCGGGGAAGGATATCGGCGTGATGCAGGTGCCGGCCTTCGGCAAGCCGGAGCTGGCCACCCTCATGTATGAGGACACGCCCGGCTTCCAGGTGACCCGCTTCGCTAAGGACCCGGCGCTGGCCGGCAACTTCCTCGCCTTTCTCCATACGCCGGACCGGTTGAATGCGCTCTACTCCATGACCGGCGACCTGCCCAACGACACGCGTTGGGACACCTCCCAGATCACGCGGGCGACGGACAAGCAGCTCATGGCCTGGGTCGCCAAAGGCATCACCTACTACTCGGCCAACTATTATCCGATCGATCTCGACACCAACGCGAACTTCGTCGCCTTCCAGGGCATCCTGGGCGGCGACATGACCGCCGACCAGGCGGCGGATACCTATCAAAGTGTCATCACCAAATGGCGCAGCGTGCACCAGCCGGATATCGCGAACTACCAGTCCTGGCTGAAGGACTACAAGCAGTAGACGCCAGCTCCCGAACCCTCTCCCGCGCTTCAACCCGCGGGAGAGGGCAAGAGTTACCTCTCCGCCAACCGCCGCTCTCCACTCTCCATATCGAACAGGCGGACCAGCTCTGGACGGAGGCCAAGGGCAATGCGCTCGCCGACGGCGAGGTTTAGCAGTCCGTCGACCCGGGCGCAGAGCGCGCCCGCCAGCTCCACAGGGCGGTCGCCGAAGGCGATGGTTTCCACGCCGGAGATGCGGACATAGACATAGCTTTCGGCGCCGAGCTGCTCGATCACCTCGATCTCGGCCATGAAAGCCTCCGCCTTGCCTGGAGGCAGAAGTTGTAGGCTTTCGGGCCGGAGCCCCACCAGAATATCGCTTTTGCCTGGCATCACCCGGCCCATGAACTCCGCCGGCAAGTCGAAGGCGACCGGCCCCACCTCGATGCCGCCAGAGTGGAGGCGTCCCTTGACGAAGTTCATCGGGGGGCTGCAGATGAAGCTGGCGACGAAGAGGTTCGCGGGATGCAGATAGAGCTGGCGCGGCGGCGCCACCTGCTGGATGCGGCCCTCGTTCAGCACGGCGACGCGCTGGCCCAGGGTCATGGCCTCGGTCTGGTCATGAGTGACGTAGATCGTGGTCACGCCGAGGCGCCGATGGAGCTTCACCAGCTCGACACGCATCTGGATGCGCAGCTTTGCATCCAGGTTGGAAAGCGGCTCATCCATCAGAAAAACCTGCGGGTGGCGCACGATGGCGCGACCCATCGCTACCCGCTGGCGCTGGCCGCCTGACAGCTCTCCGGGTCTGCGCTCGAGCAAGGCCTCGATGCCCAGCAGCGTGGCGACTTCGCTGACGCGTTGTGAGATCTCGGTGCGGCCCATACGCTGCATGCGCAGGGGAAAGGCGATGTTGTCGCGTACGCTCTTATGCGGATAGAGCGCGTAGTTCTGGAACACCATGGCGATGTCCCGGTCCTGGGCGTCGAGCTCGTTGACCCGCCGCCCGCCGATGCGAATCTCACCCTCGTTGATCTCCTCGAGGCCAGCGACCATGCGCAACGCCGTGGTCTTGCCGCAGCCCGAAGGGCCGACGAAGATCATGAACTCGCCATCCCGGATGGCGAGGCTCAGATCCTCGACCGCGGTTACGCCGCCGGGAAAGCGCTTGAAGACGCGCTCGAACTCGATCCCCGCCATCAGCCCTTGTCCCGTGCCACTCGCGGGGGCAAAGATATCCCGGCCGTACCGAGCCCGCATCCGTTCAGGCGGAAGCTCACGCCACGGCGAATTCCCTCAGCGCCGCCTCGTCGATCTCGATGCCGAGGCCGGGGCCGGTCGGGATCATGACCTCTCCTTCGACGAGCGGAAAGCGTTCTGCCACCAGGCGCTGATTGAGGTCCGTGGTCTGCACGCAATATTCCATGTACTCGGCCTCCTCCATGGCGGCCAGGACCTGGAGCGTCGCGGCCTTGATGATGCCGGTGCTCCAGGCATGGAGCACGCAGCGCCGGCCGCGCCGGCGGGCGTAGTCGGCGATGCGCAGGCATTCGGAGATGCCGCCCGCCCGGGTCACGTCCGGTTGCACGATCTCCACATGCCCCGTCTCGACCAGCCGCTCGAAATCGGCCAGCGTCGCCTCCTCCTCGCCGCCGGCGATCGGCGTCGCGACGGCGGCGGCGAGTGCGGCATATTTGGCATAGTCGTCGGGCCAGAAGGGCTCCTCAATCCAGTAGGGGCGGTATTCCTCCATCCGCCTCGCCCGGTCGATGCCGTCGCACACGCTGGTCCAGCCCTTGCCGATATCGACCATGAGATCGAGCGCCTCGCCCCCGGCCTTGCGGGCCGCAGCCACCAGGGCGACGTCGAGTTCCGCCGACCGGCCGAGCGGCCCCCAACCCAGCTTCACGGCCTTGAAGCCCGCCTTCATCTGCGCCTCGATAGTGCGCGTCGCTTCCGCCGGGGTGTCCGGCATCAGCGTGCTGGCATAGGCCTTGATCCTGTCGCGCCGCGCCCCGCCGAGAAGGGCGTGGATCGGCTTGCCCGCCGCCTTGCCGGCGACGTCCCAGAGCGCAATCTCGACGCCGCTGATGGCATGGATTGCCGCACCCCGGCGGCCGAAATAGAGCGAGCCCTTGTACATCTTCTGCCAGAGCCGGCCGATCTCCAGCGGATTCTCGCCGACCAGCAGGCTTGCGAGCCCGTTGCAGAGCTTGTGGGAGGCCGGCGCCTCGATGATCGCCTTGGCGACCCAGGGTGAGGAATCGATCTCTCCCAGCCCGGTGATCCCCTCGTCGGTGTGGACGCGCACCAGCACGCCGTCCTGGCTGCCGTCGCCGATGGAGGTGTCGATGGCGCCCCGCGGACGCAGCAGGATCGCCTCAACCTTTGTTATCCGCATAGGCCGCCATCGCTCCATAGGTGGGTTTCAGATAGTCCTCGTAGAGGTCCTCGCAGTCGGGACTGCAGACCCGAAGCTCGCCGGCTCCGCCCTCGAATACCCAGGCGCGGCGCGGGATCAACCGGCCGCAGGCCTGGCAATAGGTGACGCTGGTGTCGTGCCAGCTGCGCGACGGCTCCGTCCATCGGCCCTTTCTCATGAGCGCGTTCCTCCGATCTCGACGGCGATGCCATAGTCGCGCAACGCCGCCGCCGGGCTGACATAGCCCTCCGCCACGTCCTCGCGCACCTGATCGGCCTCACGCTCCCGGGGATCGCCGAAGCCTGCCCCGCCGGGGCAGCGGTAATAGAGTTCGTCACCGGCATAGAGCACGACATTTGTGAACTTGCTGGGCGAGCCGACGCCGAAGGCCCGGTCGAAGCTCTGGAATTCGCTCTCGCCGGCCCGCTTTACCAGCAGCGCCGAGGTGCCGCCGGGCAAGCCGCCGAAGAGCCCGGTCGGCGCCATCTTGCAGCGATCGAAGAGGGCGCTGAAGGTGATCTCCGGCGCCGTGATCCGGAAATGCCGCTCGGTCGAGAGCCCGCCGCGATGCCGGCCGGCACCGCCGGTGTCCTGGGCCAAGCCATAGCGCAGGGTCAGCAGCGGATAGCGGTGCTCGAAGACCTCGACCGGGGTGTTGCGGCAGTTGGAGTGGCGCGTGATCTCGCCGTCATTGCCGTCCTTGAGGGCCGTGCCCCCGGCGCCCATGCCGTCGAAATGATAGTTGCTGTAATAGCGCCCCGTCTCCGGATGGACGCCGCCGAAGAGGAGGTTGCTGCTGGAGCCGCCGGTGGAAGCCGCCACTCGCTCCGGCACCGCCTGGGCGAAGGCGGCGAGCAGGAGATCGATCAGCTTCGGCTGGAGATCGGTGTTGCCGCCGACCGAAGGGCCGGGATGGCGGACATTCACCACCGTGCCCGGAGGCGCGATGACCTGCGCCGGCCGGTAGCAGCCGGCATTGCGGGGGATCAGGCCTTGCGGATCGGCGACGCTGAAGATCGCGTTGTAGAGTGCGGCGGCCACGACCACGAAGGTGCAGTTCATCGGCCCGCGCACCTGCGGGCTGGAGCCGGTGAAGTCGGCGATCACCTTGCCGCCGCGGATAACGAGCTTCACCTTCACCTCGAAGGGCGGGCTGCCGACACCGTCATCCTCCACCATGGTGCTGGCGCTATAGGTGCCTTCCGGCAACTCGGCGATCTCGGCGGCGAGCCTGCGTTCGGAATGGTCGATCAGCCGCCGCGCGGCCTCGACCACGGTTTCCATGTCGTAGCGCTCGCCCAGTTCGAGCAGCCTCCTCTCACCGATATTGAGCGCGCCGATCATGGCATGGAGGTCGCCCCAGCTGTTCCGGGGCGTGCGGTGATTGGCCAGGATCACCCGCCAGAGCTGCTCGTTGTAATGCCCGCCCTCGAAGAGCTTCACCGGCGGCAGGCGCAGGCCCTCCTGGTAGACATCGGTCGCGTCGGAGGCGAAGCTGCCCGGCGCCTTGCCGCCGATCTCGGCCATATGGCCGATGCAGCCCGAGAAGCCGATCAGCGTCTCGCCGCGGAAGATCGGCTTCATCAGCATGTGTTCCGGCAGATGGCAGTTGCCGCGATAGGGATCGTTGTGGATCACGATGTCGCCGGGGCGGAAGAAGGATTCCCCCAGCTCCTCCAGGGTCCAGCGCAGGGTGTAGTTGACCGCGCCCATCATCGAAGGCGCGAAGTTCTTCTCAGCGATCAGATTGCCCTCGCGGTCGAGGAGCATGGTGGAGAAGTCGAGCCCCTCGTTGAAGATCGTCGAGTAGGAGGTCTTCATCATCACGATGGCCATCTCGGCCGCGATATTGGCAAGCGCGTTGTGCAGCACATGCAGGCCCACCGCATCGAGCTCGATCTTACGCGCGGTCATTGCGCCCTCCCGAGTGTCAGCGCCAGTAGCCCCGCCGGTCCCAGCGCCAGCCGGTCGCCGGGATGCAGAACCGTGGTCGAATCCGTCTCCTCGATCACCGCGGGGCCGGTGACGGCCGCGCCGGCGGCGAGGCCAGCGCGGTACCGGATGGGGCAGTCCTCGACCGGACCGGAGTCGAACCAGACCGTCCGGCGCCGTTCCGGCCGCGCCCCGCCGCGGCTGAGATCGGTGAAGTGCCGGGGCGGCTCGGGCTTGAGCGCGGTGACTCGGAGATCGATCAGCTCCACGGGCTCGCCGGGAAGCGCGAAGCCGTATTGGCGCTCATGGGCCTCGCCGAAGCGCCTCATCAGCGCTTCCCAGGCGGCGGCATTCATCTCGCCTTCGGGCATGGCGACCTCCAGTTCATAGTTCTGGCCGGCATAGCGCATATCCGCCGAGGCGCGGATCTCGGGCGCCGCCGCCTCGACGCTGCGCCGGAGCTCCTCCACCGCGCCGGCCTTCAGGCGCTTCAGCGCCTCCGCCACGGCGGGGATGTCGACATTGTCCGAGCGGGTGAAGAGCGTCTGGACGCGGTCGACCCGGGCCTCGGCGATGGCCGCGCCGAAGGCCGAGCAGAGCCCGGGATGGGGCGGGACGATGACCGTCGCGATCCCGAGGCGCTCGGCCACGGTACGGGCATGGAGCGGGCCGGCGCCGCCGAAGGCGATGAGCGCGAAGTGGCGGGTATCGAGGCCGCGCTCGACCGCGATCAGGCGGATGGCATTGGCCATGTTCTCGTCCACCGTGCGGATCACCGCGAGCGCCGCCTGCTCGGCCGAGAGTGACAGGGCCGCTCCCAGCCTCGTCAAGGCGCGGCGCGCCGCCTCGAGGTCCAGGGCCATGGCCCCGCCCAGGAAGAAATCCGGATCGAGGCGTCCCAACACCAGATTGGCGTCGGTGACGGTGGGCTCAGTCCCGCCGCGGCCATAGGCGACGGGACCCGGCTCGGCACCGGCGCTCTGCGGCCCGACATGCAGCAGCCCGCCCTTGTCGATCCAGGCGATGGAGCCGCCTCCCGCGCCGATCGTGCGCACCGCGACGCAAGGGATCGTGACGGGAATGCCGAAATCAATGTCGAACTCGGCGGCATATTGCTGTCCGCCTTCCAGGACGAGGCCGATATCCGTGCTGGTGCCGCCGATATCGAGGGTGAAGGCACGCCTGGCCCCGGCGAGTTCGGCATAGTAGCGGCCGCCGATGACGCCACCGGCCAGGCCCGAGACCAGCAACTGGGCCGGACGGCGCTCGGCCTGATCGGCCCGGAGATAGCCGCCGTTGGAGGCGAGCATATTCCAGCGCCGGGCCGAAAGCTTCTCCTCGATCACCCGGCCCACGCCCCGGACATAACGGCTCACCACCGGTTTGATGAAGGCATCGGCGATGGTGGTGCTGGCCCGCTCATACTCCCGCCACAGCGGCGAGACCTCGTGGGAGAGGGAGATATGGGCCTGGGGCAGGGCCTTGCGCACGGCCTCGGCGGCGGGCCCGTAGTTGTCGGTCGGTTGGCCGTCGGTCAGGAGGAAGACGAGCGGCCGATAGTCCCCCTTGGTCGTCGGTGTGTTCTTGACCAGGTCGCGGCGGAAGCATTCGAGCATCAGCTTCAGGGCGGC
>Ga0126378_10002779_pt1 | contig 13048 bp, 9 predicted proteins | sample PanSoiMetPlot_23_FD_92587 | JGI IMG/M metagenome (GOLD analysis project Ga0126378, IMG submission 92587) | Tropical forest soil microbial communities from Panama - MetaG Plot_23 | ecosystem: Environmental > Terrestrial > Soil > Tropical forest > Bulk soil | place: Panama | collected 2016-02-17
ATGCGCGCGGCCCTGGACGAGGTGGGACTCGATCCGGCGTACGACGCCCAGTTGTGGGAGTACCTGGTCATGGCCGCGCACAGCCTGGTCAACAAGCCTCGCGAGTCCGGCGGCCCCGACCTCGGCCTGACCCCCACCTAGGACTAACGCCATGCGCGATAGCGTGACCGACCGGGGGCGGTACCCCGGGCTCCACAGGGAGCTAAAAGCCGACCGCAACCCGCCCCGTGGGGGTCCGGGGGCTCGGGCCCCCGGGAAATACCCCGGCCCCGGGCGAAGGCGGCCGAAGGCCGTCGAGCACGGTTGACCGCCCACCGGGGGGTCCGGGGGCTCGGCCCCCGGGAAATACCCCGGGCTCCACAGGGAGCTAAAAGCCGACCGCAACCGGCCCCGTGGGGGTCCGGGGGCTCGGGCCCCCGGGAAATACCGCGGGCCCGGGCGAAGGCGGCCGAAGGCCGTCGAGCATGGTTGACCGCCTCGGCCTGAGCGAACGCGCCGGCCGGCGCTGGCTCGCTCGGGCAGTCAACCGCGGGTGAGCCTACGGTAGGTGACGCGGTGCGGCCGGGCGGCCTCGGGGCCGAGTCGCTCGATCTTGTTCTTCTCGTAACCCTCGAAGTTGCCCTCGAACCAGAACCACGAGGCGCCGCCCTCCCAGGCCAGGATGTGGGTGGCGACCCGGTCCAGGAACCACCGGTCGTGGCTGGTGATCACCGCGCACCCGGGGAAGTCGAGCAGGGCATTCTCCAGCGACGACAGCGTTTCCACGTCGAGGTCGTTGGTCGGCTCGTCCAGCAGCAGCAAGTTGCCTCCCTGCTTGAGGGTGAGCGCGAGGTTCACCCGGTTGCGCTCCCCGCCGGAGAGCACGCCGGCCGGCTTTTGCTGGTCGGAGCCCTTGAACCCGAACGCGGCCACGTAGGCGCGGCTGGGGATCTCGGTCTTGCCCACCCGAATCGAGGTCTCGCCATCGGAGATTACTTCCCAAACGTTCTTGTTGGGGTCGATTCGCGCCCGGTTCTGGTCAACGTACGAGATCTGGACCGTGTCGCCGACGGTGATGCTGCCCGAATCCGGCTGCTCGTCTCCGATGATCATCTGCATCAGCGTGGTCTTGCCCACGCCGTTCGGCCCGATGATCCCGACGATCCCGCCCTGCGGCAGCGAGAAGCTGAGGTCCTCGATCAGCATCCGGTCGCCGAACCCCTTGGCCAGGTTCCTGGTCTCCACCACCTGGCGGCCGAGCCGGGGGCCGGGCGGAATCTGGATCTCCTCGAAGTCGACCTTGCGGCGCGCGTCGGCCTCGGCCGCCATCTCCTCGTACCGCTGCAGCCTGGCCCGGCTCTTGGCCTGCCGGGCCCGCGGGTTGGACCGGACCCACTCCAGTTCGTCTTCGAGCAGCTTGCGCCGCTTGACGTCCTTCTGACCCTCGATCTTGAGCCGGGCGGCCTTCGTCTCCAGGTAGGTCGAGTAGTTGCCCTCGTAGGGGTAGGCGTGGCCTCGGTCAAGCTCAAGGATCCACTGCGCCACGTTGTCCAGGAAGTACCGGTCGTGGGTGACCGCGACCACGGTGCCCGCGTACTTCTCCAGGTGCTGCTCCAGCCAGAGCACGCTTTCCGCGTCCAGGTGGTTGGTCGGCTCGTCGAGCAGCAGCAGGTCCGGTTGCGAGAGCAGCAGCGCGCACAGCGCCACCCGGCGCCGCTCGCCCCCGGACAGCACGCTCACCTCGGCGTCGGGCGGGGGGCAGCGGAGCGCGTCCATGGCCTGCTCGACCTGGCTGTCCAGGTCCCAGGCGTCACGATGGTCGAGTTGCTCCTGGAGCCTGCCCATCTCGGCGAGCAGCTCGTCGGAGTAGTCAATCGCCATCTTCTCGGCGACCCGGTTGTACTCCTCCAGCAGCGCCTTGGTGCCCGCGACGCCCTTCTCCACGTTGCCGAGCACCGTGAGGCTCTCGTCCAGTTCCGGCTCCTGGGCAAGCATCCCGACCGTGAAGCCAGGCATGAGCCTCGCCTCGCCGTTGGAGGGCTGCTCCACGCCTGCCATCATGCGCAGCAGGGTTGATTTCCCCATGCCGTTGGGCCCGACGACGCCGATCTTCGCGCCGGGCAGGAACGCGAGCGTGACGTTGTCCAGGATGACCTTGTCGCCATGCGCCTTCCGCACGCCACGCATCTGGTAGATGAATTCGGGCATGTCTCAAGCGTAGGGGCTCCAGCCGCCCAGATCGGACGGCTCCGGAACTACCGCCAGCTGCGCGCCATCGAGCGCGGGTTCCGCGGCCCGAGGGCGGGGTGCCCGGCTGGACGGCCAGGCACCCGCTCGCGCCCGTGTCCCTGATCAGGCTGACGCGCCAGCCTCCGCGTCCGTGGTGGCGCCGACGGCCGAGTTCGCCGCGGCGTCCGGGCCAAGCGACTCGCTGAGTTCCCGGGCGAACTCGGCCACGGCGCTCTCGTCGATCACTCCATCCCCGTCCGGCGCGCCGCCGCCTCGGCCGGGCCGCTCTCCGGCTCCCTGCCCGTCTGCGGGTTCCGTGCCGTCCCCCGGCTCAGGCGCGTCGGCCGGTACCTCGGCGTCGGCCGCCGTTGTGGCTGCCGGCCACCGGGTGCGCGAGAACTTGGCGACCCCGCGGGTCAGGTCGTGGCCGATGGACGTCGCCTCGATCTCCACCGCGGTCCTGGGCTTGCCCTCCGTGTCCTCGAAGCGCCTGATCTGCAGGCGCCCCATGACCAGCACCGGTTCTCCCTTGTGCACGGATACCTGCACGTTTTCAGCCAGCGTTCGCCAGCACTGGATGTTCACGAACGAGGTGGGCCCGTCGGACCACTCGCCGGTCTCCCTATCACGGCGGCGTGCCGTGTAGGCGACCCGCAGTTTCGCGTACGAGGTGTCACCGGCGGCCTTCTTGAACTTCGGATCGGTGGCCACGTACCCAGCCAGGTACACCTGTGCGTCGTGAAGCATGTCTAGGTCCTCCCTGTCTTCGCCGCGGCAGCGGCAACGAGCGCCCATTCCGGCCGGCTGCCTGGAATGCGCCGGCACCCACCACGGTCATGCACGGGAGGAAGGGCGGCCATCGGGCGGCCGGTCCCTGTGGACAGCCACGCGAAAAGGCCGACGCCTGTGGACGAGCTAGCGATGGCGTGATCGTTATGTGAGAAGATCCGGGCACCGGCGCCCACGGTGAGCCCCGCGCGTCCGCCCAGCCAGCCGCCTTGAGAGGATCTCGCCGCGAGCGGGGGCGGTCAGGCAGCGACCAGTTCGGACGGCTCCGCGATGACGTCGACCAGGGCGCCGTTGCGGAACACGGTGATCGCCAGCGGCCGGCCGATCGCCTCGTCGAACATGAGCCGCTGTAGGTCCTGGGCCTTCTCGACGGGCTGGCCCGCGGCGGTCAGCAGCAGGTCGCCGGGCCGCAGACCCGCGCGCGCCGCCGGGCCGCCGGGCACGACCTCCACCACGCGCAGCCCACTGGTCCTGCCCCACCGCTGCTGCTGCTGGGCGGGCAAGGGCGCGGGCGCGCTGACCAGGCCCAGGTAGGCGCGGCGCACCCGGCCGTGCTGCATCAGGGTGGAGATGATCTTGCGGGTTGTGGCGTTGACCGGGACCGCGAGGCCGAGGCCCACCCCGGCGACCGCGGTGTTGATCCCCACCACCCTGGCCTGGCTGTCGGCGAGCGCCCCGCCCGAGTTGCCGGGGTTCAGCGCCGCGTCGGTCTGGATCACATCCTCGATCAGGCGGCCTGCCGAGCCACTGCGGGTGGGCAGCGACCGGCCCAGCGCGCTGACCACACCCGCGGTGACCGAGCCGGCCAGGCCGAGCGGGTTGCCGACGGCCACCACGAGCTGGCCGACGACGAGTTCGTCCGCCTCGCCGAGCTTGGCGGGGGACGGCGTCGGGCCTGCGGCGCGCAGCACCGCCAGGTCGGAGAGCGGGTCGGCGCCCACCGTGGTGAACGGCGCCGAGGTGCCGTCGCCGAACGAGGCCGTGCCGGACTGCGCGCCCCCCACCACGTGCGCGTTGGTCAGCAGGAAACCGTCGCTGGTGTACACGACCGCGGAACCTAGGCTCTCGCCGCCTCGCCCCGAGCGCTGCTGGGGCACGCGGAGGCTGGCCACCTTGCCGGTGAGTTCGGCTGCTACTCCGGCCACTATCTGGGAGTAGGCATCAAGCGGGGAAGGCATGGTCAAACGTCATCTCCAGTGCCGAGATTACATCATTACAGATGAACCTCAAGGACCGGAGATTGCTTCCCTCGGGCGTGCCGGCCATCCCCGCGCGGGGCTCAGCCCGCGCCGCGGGCGACGGCCAGCTCGTCGTGGAACCTGGCGAACTCCGACAGTTCCCGCTCGACCGGCGCCACCACGAGCTGGCGGGCCACCTCGGCGATCCCGGTGCGCATCCGCTGTTCTGCCTGTTCCCGCTCCTGGTCCGCCTCGCGGGTCACCACGGTCATGCAGCCGTTGGCGGTCAGCCAGCCGAGCAGCAGGACCGCGGCCACCAGCAGCGCGACCCACGGCAGCAAGCTGACGTCACTCAACAACGGCGCGGCGTGCGGGGCTGCCCCCAACCCGCCGAGAATGATGATCGCCAGCAGCCAGGCCACGCCCAGCACCGCGGCACCCAGCAGCAGGCCCTGCCACGCAGCTACCGCCCGCCACCAGGGCGCCACGCTATTCTCCTGGGGCAGGGATTCGGCGATGGCGCTGCCGAGCGCGGCCGGGATGTCGGCGGTCTTGGCCCTGGCGGCCTGGCGGATGCTGGCTTGCCAGGTCCCGGGCAGCCCCCGCCCCGCTTCGTCGGCAAGCGCGGTGATCGCGTTGCTGATCTCCGCCTGCTGCGCGCCGGTGGCACCCGCCGACACGTCGCGCAACTCGCCCCAGAGCGTTCCGAGCCGGATCTTGCGGACCGGGTCCCGGCCGGTCACCCGGTCGGCCAGCCAGGCGACGGGCCAGCCCACGTAGTCGACGGCCTTCATTTCCCTGGCGCTCTGCAGCGCCCGGCCTACGCCATTTACCCCCGCGGCCGCGCAGAACGCGGCGGCCAGCATGTCCGTCGACGCCGGTAGGGCCGACATCACCGCGCCATCCGCGCCGAGCGCGCCAGGCCGGCCGATCACACCAGGCGCGCCGTCCGCGCCCGGCCGGCCGGCCCCGCCGTCCGCGTTGCTGCCCTGCTCGCCGACCCCGGCCTGGCCGGCGCCTCCGGCGCTCACCGGCTCGGCCGCCGCGCTGTCGGGCATCCCCACGGAGTCTGGCGCACCCGCGCCGTTCGCCAGGTCGGCGGGCCCCGGGGCGAGCGCGGCGGTCACCCGGGCCAGCGCGTCTGCGTCACCCGCATAGGACACGAAACGGGCGGCCATCGCGTCCACGTCCGCGCTGATCCGCTGCAGTGCCGCGCGCCTGGCGGTCACCGTTTCCATCAGCGCCTGTCGCAGGTCGGCCACGCCCGCCGCGCTGGTCGCCGACGTCACCACGACCCTGGCGTCGTGCAGCCCCTCCGCGTCCAGCAGGCGGCGCAGGTCAGAAACGCAGTCTTCCGCCTGCTCAGGGGTCAGCAGGTCGGCCTGGTTCAGCGCGGCCGCGATCACCGACGAGTGCCCGGCCATCGGCACCAGGTACCGGCTGTGCACCGCGGCGTCGGCATATTTCTGCGGGTCGAGCACCCAGACCATGAGGTCGGCCTGGGCAACGAGCCGGCTCACCTCGGTGGACCCGCCGGTCACGACCGAGTCATGGTCCGGCAGGTCGACCAGCAGCAGGCCGGTCAGCGCGCGCTCCCCTTCCTCCAGGGCGCTGGCCCGGGCATACCGGCGCCGTGGCTGGATCCCGAGCCAATCCAGGAGCGGCCCGGCGCCCTCCATGCCCCAGACGCATGCGTGCGGCTCCCTGGTCACCGGGCGGAGCACGCCGACCGGCGAGAACTGCGCCCCGGCAAGCTGGTTGAACAGCGACGACTTGCCGCTGCCCGTGCCACCGCCGAGCACCACGATCGTGTGATGCGCGGACATGCGCAGCCGCTCCCCGGCCCGTGCCAGCAGCCCCTCGGCGTCCGCCAGCAGGCCGGGGTCGAAACCCTCATGCCCGGCCCGCGCGGAGCCGATCTGGACCAGCCGCGCCAGCGCGTTCAGGCGGCCGGACAGGGTCGCGCCGCTCCCGTGCGCGTGGCCGGCATGTGCCTGGCCGGCCAGCACGACCCCGGGCCGGTGGTGCGCCCCGCCACGAGTCTCGCCCGGACCCGGTGGCCCGGCTACCGGCGCCTCCGCCTCTGTCAACGCGCAACCTCGCCTGTCAACGCGACCTCACCACGGCTGCGTCCTCCTCGCCAGGCGCTCCGGCCTGCCGCGCGACGTTGCTCACCGCGCAACCTCGAGGGCGTATGTCGCCTGGTAAAGGTGCAGGCTAGCAGCAGCGTCCGGGGTACCGACCGCGTCGATCACGTCGGCGAACCGGCGCATCTCCTCGTCAAGGAGCAGCGTGATCCGGTGGCGCAGGTCGGCCCGGATCCGCGCCACGATGTCCCGCAGCGGCCCGGCCCCGAACAGCGACGTGAGCAGGCGACGGGGAACGGTGGCCGTGCCCGTGTCGTCCTCGCTGGATCCGAGCAGGCTGACGATGAGCACCGTGGCGAGCGCGTCATCGTCGAGGGACACGGCCCTGGCGATGGAACGTTTGGTGACGTTCTCCGCTTGCACGAGGCGCGTCACCTGGTCCTGCCACGCACTGACATCACGCGCCGCGTGGGTGGCCAGGTCCGGTGACGACCTGCCCAGGGCTGCGATCCGTTCCCGCGGGTCGGTGAGCTCGCTCGGTATCGTGCCGTCCTCGGCTGAATCCCACCCGAAGATCAGGCCTGCCTCGGCGGCGAACTCGGACTGCCAGGCGGCGGTGGTTCCGCCGGAGGCCACGTGGTCGAGCAGGGCCGTGCCCGCAGGGTGGTCCCGCCACCGGGCCAGGCAATCCTCCGCGGCGCGGTCACTGGCCGAGGTGATCAGCGACTCGATCGCGGTGCGGGCCGCCGACGTGAGCGCCTGGGCCCGGGCCGGGGCGCGGTGCCGGCGCTGCCTGCTCCCCCGCCGCGACTGCATGCTGCGCAGGAGGTCGCCCGCGCCGGCGAAGTCCTGCCAGCGCGCGAGCACCTCGCCGGTCATGAGGGAGCCGTCCTGCATGGTCCGGTCGATCTCGTCCAGGCCCGCCTGGTACGCACCGGTGACCGCACTGGTCAGGCCGGCCCGCAGGGTGACCTGGTCCTCCACCCGGGCGGCGAGGGAAGGCACCCGGATACGGAAGGTGTCGAGAACCCCGGACATGGTGCGGGTGAGCACGGCCACGCGGCGGTCGGGCTGTTCCGCGGTCTCCGCCAGCCAGTCTCGCACCGGCGCGCAGATCTCCTGCGGCAGGTTGCCGTCGATGAGCACGGTCTCGGGAATGACGAACCGCTGATTTCCGGTGAGGCCGTTGGCTTCCAGCATGGCGTGGAAGTGCCCGACCACCTCTTCGCCGACGGCGGGAAGTACCCGCGACAAAACGATCCCGAGGGCGGCACCCCGGTCCCTTGCATGCTGGAGTAGTTCCCACACGGTGGCGTCGGCGTAGCGGCTTGCCGTGGTCATGAACAGCCACAGGTCGGAGGCGTCAAGGAACTGGTGCGCGAACTCGTGGTGCGCCTGGACCACCGAGTCGATGTCCGGGGTATCCAGCAGTGCCACGCCTTTGGGCATGCCCTCGTTCGCCGCTAGCACGAGCAGGCCGTCCTTGCCGGACCGGGCGAGCCCCTCCTGGCGCACCCGCGGCACGGTCGGCAGGAAGACGTTCTCTGCGAACCAGCCGACATCGTCGGGATGGCAGGCGAGCACCGGGCTGTTGGTCGTGGGCCGGCGGATGCCGGTCATGCTGACATGGCTGCCCACGATGCTGTTTACCAGCGTGGACTTGCCCGCTCCGGTCGAGCCGACCAGGGCCACCAGGATCGGGGCACCGGACTCGCGCAGCCGCGGCAGGAGGTAGTCGTCGATCTGGCTGAGCAGGTTGCGCCGCTCCTGCCGCGCCTCCTCCACCCCAGGAACCTCCAGCGGCAGCGAGGCCGCGACGACGGGCTTGCGCAGCGCGAGGATCGCCGACTCGAGGAGCCTGGCATCCACCCGGACGTGTGGCTCGATTTCCTCGTCCTTGGCCGGCTCCGCCACTGGAGCCTGGGCCGGTGGCGCCACTGGAGCCTTGGCCGGTGGCGCTTGACCCGATGGCGCCTGGGGCGCCGGAGCCTGGACCGGCGGTGGCCCGACCCGCGGTGGCTGGACCGGCGGCGCGTGGATCGGCGGCGCCTCAGCCGGTGTCGCCTGCGGCGACGGAGGCTGCGGCGGCGGCGGCGGCGCCTGAGCCGCCCATGCCTGGGGTGCCGGAGCCTGAGATGGTGATGACGGAACTGGTGGCGCGGCCGGTGACGGCGGCAGGTGACCGGCCGGCGCGGGACGGGCGTCGGCAACTGGCCCCCCGCTTGCGCCCGCCCCCGGGTCGCGCGCCGCGGCGGCCGTTACTCTCTGGCCCTCGGTCATCGCCCTTCCATATCCGCTGACCGTTCTGCTCAGCCGTACCCTGATCCAGTTGCCGCAGGTCAGCCTAGTATTCCCCCTTACCGGGGGCCGTGGGGCGCATCACACCAACTTGGCGCCAGGCCCGTTCCCCGGTAACTGACTTCGCGGGGTCACCCTTAGCGACACCGTCCTTCCGCGTTTGCTGCTGTGGTCATTATGTACCGAGCGGGCAGACTACCAATCACGATGGACGAAACAGAGTGTTTATAGCCGCGTGCCGGGGTCATTACGGCAGGTCATGGCCCTTTCTCGGGACGAGCGCGGCGGGGCGGGGCGCGCGGCCGGACCGCCGCGACGTGTTGCCCCGGCGCGCTGCCTGATGCCCGGACAGTCCAGCGCATGAAATAGCTCGCTGTTCGGTCTCCGCGCTTCCCCGGGAAAGCACCGACAGCCTGCGGCTACACTGGCCACGCGCCGTGCGCCGTGGCTCCAGGCCGGGACGCGCTGCGCGGCAGCCGGGGTCGGCTGCCGGGCGGGGCAGCGGGAACCTTTGCCACTCAGGAGCCCGTCATCAAGGACAGGGCCGCGCATGGGGCTCGCAGGCTGATCAGGGGCTGCAAAGGCCGGGCAAAACCAGATGGCTTCACCCGACCAGGCCACAATGCCCGCAGGATCCCGGTAGAACCGGGTGAAGCAGAACAGTGATGTCGCTACCGCGAACGGAGAACATATGACCGCCGAACAGCGTTCCCGGGTGCTGGTGACCGGTGGTTCCGGGTTCATCGGGCGGCGGCTTGTGCGGGCCCTGCTCGGCGCCGGGGCGGAGGTCACGGTGGCAGACCTGCACGAGCGGGCGGAGCCGGGGGTGCACGCGGTGGTCGGCGACCTGCGCGATGAGTCAGTCGCGGGCCGGGCCGTCAGCTCAGGGACGGACACGATCTTCCATCTGGCCGCGGTGACCTCTGTGCTCCGTTCTCTTGAGGATCCGGTAGCCACATACCAGACCAACGTCCAGGCGACCGCCACGCTGCTGGAGCTGGCCAGGAACCGCGGGGTGAGCGCCTTCATCCTGGCATCCACCAACGCCGTGGTCGGTGACGTGGGCCGGAACGTCATCACCGAACAGGCCCCCCTCCGCCCGCTGACTCCTTACGGGGCCACCAAGGCCGCTGGGGAGATGCTCGTGAGCTGTTACACCGCCGCGTACGGGATCGCCGGCTGCGCGCTGCGGTTCTCCAACGTCTATGGGCCGGGCATGCAGCACAAGGACAGTTTCGTGCCCCGGCTGATGCGCGCGGCGCGCGACGGCCACGGGGTTCAGGTGTATGGGGATGGCACCCAGGTCCGCGACCTGATCCATGTGGACGACATCGTGTCGGGCCTTCTCCTGGCCTGGCGCAGCCGCAGCACCGGCCCGATCATCCTCGGGGCCGGCGAATCAGTCACGGTGAACGACATCATCGCCGCCGCGCGGAGCGTCACCGGTGCGCCGATCCCGGTCGAGCACATCGCTCCCAAGCCGGGCGAGATGCCAGCGGTCATCGTCGATATTTCCGCCGCGCGTGCCCTGGGCTACCGGCCCACGCACGACCTGAAATCGGGGATCGCCACAGTGTGGCCAGAGTTCGCGGCGGCAGGCGGGGTGCCTGCCCCCGGTACAGGGGCGCAGGCCCCGGATGGAAAGGCGGCACGGTGACCAGCACCCGTCAAGACGCAGCGATCGACGACGCCGCGGCGATCGCATTCGTGGAGCACAACGGTGAACAGGCGACGGCTCTGCCCCCGGTCGCCATCGTCATCGCGGCTTACAACGAGGAAGGCGTGGTCGGCTCGGTCGTGGAGGCGCTGCCCAACAAGCTGTGCGGGCTGGACACCGTGGCGATCGTCGTGTCGGACGGCTCCAAGGACGGCACGGTCGCCGAGGCGAGCGCGCAAGGCGCGCTGGTCTGCGACGTACCGGTGAACCGCGGACAGGGCGCCGCGCTGCGGCTCGGCTACCGGCTGGCCCGCGAGGGCAGCGCCCAGTACATCGTGACCACCGATGCCGACGGCCAGTACAACCCGGCTGAGATGGACGCGGTCCTGGGGCCCGTGGTGGCCGGCCAGGCCGATTTCGTCACCGGATCGCGCAAGCTCGGCAGCCAGGAGACCAAGGACCCGGTGCGCCGCCTGGGCACCTGGGTGTTCGCCGTGAGCATCAGCCTGCTGACCGGCCAGCGCATCACCGACTCGTCGTTTGGCCTGCGCGCCATGCGCGCCGAGGTCACCGGGGCGGTCCGCCTGGAGCAACCTCAGTACCAGTCATCCGAGCTGCTCATCGGCGTGCTCACGCACGGGTACCGGGTTATGGAGGTGCCGGCCACGATCCACAAGCGCAAGGTAGGCGAGAGTAAGAAGGGGCACAACGCCATCTACGGGCTCAAGTACGCCGCCGTCGTGTTCGGCACCTGGTGGCGCGAACGTCAGCGCCGGGTGCCCGGCTCCGGCAGGGCCGTGTCGTCGCGGGCGGGCCGCCAGCCCGGGGAGCGCTCGGCCGCGTTGCCCGACCACGCGGACGAACCGTTCACCCCGGCCGCCGAGCCTGCGGCGGCGAACGGCTCCGAGGCGGCACCGTCCCGGGCGGTCGACGGGATGTAGGCGGCTGACTCGGCCCTCGCCCTGGCACCCGGCATTTCCGATGCGGGCAGTTCCGATACCAGTTCCGAGACCCTGGATCCCCGGTCCTTGAAAAGGATGTAGTGGAAGATAAGGAACCGGGTCATGAAGGTCACGCAGTTCGCTAGGAAGTAGGCCAGGTCGGCGAATAGCACCCGCTCGACGTGAGTCAGGTTCATCTCGATTGCCTGCTGGTTGGCCCACTTGGTGGTCAGTGTCAGCACGACCGCCGTGCCCACGGACACGATCCAGAACGGCAGCGTCTCCTTGAGCAGGTTCGGCTTGCCCTTGCGCTCCCAGGCCCACCGCGACAAGACGTAGCTAACGGCCGCCCCGGCCAGCCAGGCCGCGAGCGCGGAACGCCCGGCGGTCCAGCCCACCGGCCCCAGACAAATAGTCAGCGTGAGCTGGCTTGCGACCACCGCCCCCGCCGCGACCAGGATGAACCTGCTGAACCGCTTGCCGACGGAGGTTTGAAGCTTGCGCTCTATGGCCGCGCCGATCCGGGACGATCCGAGATTCATGCAGCATCCTTGTTTGCATGGGGTCGGCCGTTGGGTGGCCGGCGCCTTGACTTGTGGAGTCCCGGTGGCGGAAGCGGGCGGCCTCCGGGCTGCAGGCCACGGTATCGCGGCTGCGTGCGTGCCGCAGCCAAAGCACGCCGTTGGTGGCCGGCCTTTTACCGGCCGTACCCGGCCCAGGTTACCCCTCCGATCAAGGTGCAAACGAAACCCGGCCGACCCCCGCGCGTCGCCCGCGCCGGCCAGGCCGCTCGCGCCAGGCCGGGCTGCGCAAGCCGTCTCCCGCGCGTCGCCCGCCGGGCCGGGCTGCGCAAGCCGCCCCGCGCTCCCGTGGGTAGGCGGCGCAGCGGGCAGGCCGCGGACCAGGCGGGCAGGCCGCGGATCAGGCGCAGGCCGCGGACCAGGCGGGCAGGCCGGTGAGCTGGCCGAGGCGGGCAGGCCGCGGATCAGGCGGGCAGGCCGGTGAGCTGGCCGAGGCGGGCGGCCGCGTGATCGAAGAACGCGGCCCGGTCGGTGACCACGTTCTCGAACTGCCCGAACAACTCGAAACTGACCAGGCCGAACAGCCCGGACCAGGCGATCAGGGCACCGGCGACGATCTCGTCGGGCACCCCGGCGAGGATGGTCTCCCGGATCCGGGCGGCATCCGGGGCGAAACATTCGGGTACCGGTGGCCCGGGAGCCGTCAGGCTGGCGTGTTCCGGGGTTGGCCGCAGAACGCCGGAAGCCCCCGCGCGGTACGCGTCGCCGATGATCCTCGCGAACGCCGCCGCCGCCCGCGACGCTGGCCCGATCGTCCGCACCGGTGCCTGGTACCCGGGCACCGGCGAGCCGTAGACCAGCGCGTACTCGTGCGGATGAGCCAGCGCCCAGTCGCGGACCGCGCGGCAGCCCGCGAGCCACCGGTCGGCGTAATACTCAGGAGGGCAAGCCGCCTCCGCCTTCTCCACGGCCGCGCCGACCGCGTTGTAGCCGTCGATGATCAGGGTGGTCAGCAGGTCGTCCCGGCTCGGGAAGTAGCGGTAGATCGCCGAGGAAACCATGCCCATCTCCCGGGCGACCGCACGCAGCGAGAGCCCAGCCGCGCCGTCCGTGGCAAGCTGCTGCCGGGCGATCTCGGTGATCTCCCTGATGAGTTCGGCTCGGACTCGCTCACGGGCCGTACGCCCTGCGTTCATGCCAGGCAGCTTATCAGAGCACCGCTCTCTCAACGAGAGCGCCGCTCACATCGGCCTCGGCGTGATGATCATGGCTGGCTGCCGCTCCACTGGCGCCGCTACCATGATCACGGACATTTTCTGCACATAGTTCTATACGCCGAAAAGTGTCCGCGATCATGAAGGCCAGGCCG
>Ga0126378_10002780_pt1 | contig 13048 bp, 12 predicted proteins | sample PanSoiMetPlot_23_FD_92587 | JGI IMG/M metagenome (GOLD analysis project Ga0126378, IMG submission 92587) | Tropical forest soil microbial communities from Panama - MetaG Plot_23 | ecosystem: Environmental > Terrestrial > Soil > Tropical forest > Bulk soil | place: Panama | collected 2016-02-17
GCGCCGCAGGGGCGGAGGGACATGCGACGCTTCGACCAGCATGTGTGGCACGAGATGGGCGCCGACGACCATGAGCGCGGCGCCGCCGACGAGGAGCGGAAGGGCGGTCTGAGAGCCGAACCTGCCGATGACGAGACCAGAGCCGAGGCTCAACGAGCCCCACAGCCGCACTTTGCCGTAGTCTAGGGCGCCTCGCCTGATGCCGCTTACCGCCACCGTCTCGACCAGCGGCAAGATCGTCGTCCAGCTCGCGGCAAGCCGCAGGCTCGCGAGCAGCATCTGCCAGAACCCTTGGGCCGCCCAAAGCAGCAAGAAGGAGCCGAGAGAGCCCAAGTGAGCACGATCAGGATCGGCCGGCGGCCTCCTGCCCGGTCGGCGGCGAAGCTGATAGCCGGCGTGAACACGATGCGGGCGAACGGCGGCGTGGCGAGCAGCACCGCGATCTGATCGGCGGTGAGCTCGCGCCAATGGAGTCAGACCGGCAGATAAGGTAGATAGCAGCCTCCGACCAGGAACACGGCGGCATACAAGAAGCCGAGCCGCCAGGCGCGTGGCAGAGAGGTGGCGCGGACTTCAACTTTTTCGGCCACAGATTGTGACAAGTGCCTATTACTTCAGCTTGACACTGCCGCCCTCACCCCGAATCGCAGTAAAATTGCGGCCATGGGGGAACGTGTCCCGGACGACGCAACTGCGTCGCAATCTAAGGGGCCACGCGGATCGGCGCTGGAAGACTACGCGGCGCTTGAAGCCGTGCTAAGCGCAACGCCGCGCGGCCGCTGGTTCCTCTCTGAATATGCCCGACGCAACCGCAGGGCCGAAACCGGCATGCTGCTCGGAGCGATGAGCAAGCTCGAAACCGCGGTACTAGGAGAGCAGAGCGAGAACGCGCTGCATGCAATCTTCGTGGAACTCGCCGAGATCAGCGAGGCGATTGTCCGCACGCGCTGCGCGGTCAATGAGAGCGGTGAGACGGCCTTGGGCAGCGTGAACGCGACGCTTCACTCGATTTTGCAGCGCATCAACGTCTTGATCGAGATCTGGAAGGCCGGGGAGATCGAGGCAAAAACGGACGATGCTGAAGGACCCCGCCAGCCTTCAAACGAAAACGTCGCGGGAGACTGATTTGGGCGCTGCCAAGCGTGAAGCCCCGCCTCTCACCAGAATTATTATGAAGCAAAATTAGCCTATTAATACGGGACTGCGAAGTTTTTTAGTCGGCCCCTTGAAAGGTAGTAGCTGCTTAACCACTTCAGGGGAGACGCGAGTTCCCCCAAAGCGTCCCCCAAACTGACGCATGAGAGTGAAACGGCCCGGTTCCCCCCCAACCGGGTCGTTTTCTTTTGCCTCCTCCGCTCTCTCCGCTGCTTCATTTGCTCGGTGCGTTTCTGTCGCCAGCGGCGAAATCGCGCCTGCCTTTCAGGCAACCCCACATTGTGGGCAACGAGCACGTTCTCAATGAACTGCCGCGCCGAATTTTCCCAGCTATAGAGGAGCGCATGGTCCCGTGCCGCCTCACTATCAAGCTCAAGGGCGCGCAAAGACGCTTCCCGCAAGTCGAAGCTCAGAACGCCAACGCGCGGATCGGTCACGACGTCTTTCGGTCCGCTTGCAGGATAAGCGGCGACCGGAACGCCGGAGGCGAGAGCCTCTAGCAGAACGAGACCGAATGTGTCGGTGAGGCTCGGGAACACGAAGACGTCAGCAGAGGCGTAAGCCTGCGCAAGCTCTTCGCCGTGCTTGGGGCCGGTGAACAGGGCGTTGGGATAAGCCCCAGCAAGCTCGACGCTTTGCGGCCCACCCCCAACCAGCACTTTGCGCCCGGGAAGATCGAGGTCGAGAAAGGCCTTGATGTTTTTCTCCACAGCGATGCGGCCGACATAGAGAAAGACGGGCTTCGGCCCATAGAGGCGCACCGGCCTCGGCCGGAATAGATCGATATCGACGCCGCGCGACCACGGCATCAGGCGTTCGAAGCCGCGCGCCTTTAGCTCGGCCGTCATCGATTGCGTGGTGACAAAAGTGCCGGCGGCGCCATTGTGAAACCGCCGCTGCAGCGCATAGCACCAGTCCTCGGGCACCGGCAGGCGCGCGGAGATGTATTCGGGAAATCGCGTGTGATAGCTCGTGGTGAAAGGGTGCTTGGTCTTGCGGCAGTAGCGCCTCGTCATGAATCCGATCGGTCCCTCCGTAGCGATGTGAATGAAGTCAGGGCGCAGCACCTCGATGTGGCGCGCGATCGCGCGCGGACTTGCGAGCGCCAATCTGATCTCCGGGTAGGTTGGGCAGGGCAGCGTGCTGAACAGGGGCGGGGCAAGGAAGCTAACGTGAAAGCCGAGCTCAGGCGCCTCCTGAGCGAGCCGCTCATAGGTGCGCACCACCCCATTGACCTGGGGATGCCACGCATCGGTCGCGACCAGCACCCGCATCAGGCAGCAGCCTCGAGCTCCTCGACAAGGGTTTCCGGCTTACTCATGCCTTCCGGCGGGTGCGTCCAGCGGATGATCTCGAAAGTTCCCTCCTCGGTCTCGGCCACGGCGGTGCAGCTTTCGACCCAGTCGCCGGTATTGATGTAGATGACGTCGCCGACCTGACGCATGGCGGCGTGGTGGATGTGTCCGCAGATCACCCCTTGCGCGCCGTGGCGGCGCGCTTCCTGCGAGAGCGCCAGCTCGAACTCGCCGATATAGTTCACGGCGCGCTTCACTCTGTGCTTGAGATATGCCGAGAGCGACCAATAGGGCATGCCGAACCAGCGGCGCAGCACGTTGAAATGCGTGTTAGCCCACAGCGCGAGCTCGTAGCTCCAGTCGCCGAGCAGGGCTAGCCATTTGGCGTAGCGGACCACGACGTCGAATTCGTCGCCATGCATAACGAGATAGCGCCGGCCGTCGGCGCCGATATGGATGGTGTTGCGCTCGATCGCGATGCCGCCGAACTTCACCCCGCAATAGTCACGCAAAGCCTCGTCATGATTGCCGGGAATGAGCACGAGCTCAGTGCCTTTGCGCGCCTTGCGCAAAAGCTTCTGCAGCACGTCGTTATGGGCTTGCGGCCAGTAGATGCCGCGCCTGACGCGCCAGAAGTCGACGATGTCGCCGATAAGATAGATGCGGTCGGCATCGTGGCAGCGAAGGAAATCGAGGAAAGCGTCGGCCTGACAGGCCTTGGTGCCTAAATGCAGATCCGAGATGAACAGTGCGCGATAACGCCTCACCCCCGGGTCATGCTGCACGTGTTCGTCTCGCGTTTTCAACACGATGTGCCGGGACTTAAAGTGATTTTGTATCAGGCTTGTGACATCAGCGGCCTCCGGGTAACGGCACGATGAGCGACAGTGAGCTCAGAACGCGGACCGAGCAGGTGCTCGGCTCGCGCATCGTCGAGACCAGCCCTCTCGGCGTCGGATTCGGACTCATCGGGCTCGAAGTCAGGATCGCCGACGGCAGGCATCTCGCTGTCAAGGCGCGGAAGACGGGAGGCACAGAGCGTGCCGGCCTCGACCTTGAGGCCTACATGCTCAACGAGCTGGTGCGCCAGTCCGAGCTCCCAGTCCCGCATGTGCATTATGCCGACGCCGATCTGCTTGTGATGGACTTCATCGAGAATGACAGCGGCCGAATCAGCGCAAGCGTCGAGCGTCACGCCGCGGAGTTGATCGCGAAGCTCCACGCGACGCCGCGTGAGCGGTTCGGCTACGCGCGCGACACGCTGATCGGGCCGCTTCACCAACCCAACCCAAAGTCTTCGCGCTGGGTGCCCTTCTTTCGCGACCACCGCCTGCTGTTCATGGCAGAGAAGGCGCGCGCCGAAGGGAGCCTACCTTCCCCGCTCTATACGCGCATCGAACGCCTGGCAGAGCGGATCGAGGACTACCTTATCGAGCCAGCCTTCCCGAGCCTGCTGCATGGCGATCTATGGACTGGGAATGTGCTCGTGCGCGGGTGCCGCATTGCTGCATTTGTCGATCCCGCCATCTATTGCGGGCATCCCGAGGTCGAGCTTGCCTTCACCACAATGTTCGGGACGTTCGGCCAAGCCTTCTTCGAGGCTTACGAAGCGCTGGCGCCGCTCGAGCCAGGTTTCCACGAGCTGCGCTCAAGCCTCTATAACCTCTATCCGACCCTCGTCCATGTCAGGCTGTTCGGCTCCGGCTACCTTGCTCGAGTCGACCAGACACTCGCGAGGCTAGGGCTCTGAACGGAAATAAAAGAACCGGCCCGGACGGCGCCGGGCCGGTCTTCCCTGCGAAACGAGCCGAGCTCTAAAGGCATGGCCTTAACAGCGGGCTTGGCTCGCCCCCCCATTGTGTTTCCTGAGCCGTGTCTTTCGCTTGTGCTTCAGGTCCCTCTAGCTCTTCGCGCGGTGTGGGTAACTAAGGCCCCCCAGCCCCGTCCCCCGATTGATGCCGAAAGGCTAGCCTAGCCCCGCCGCAAGCTTCAACATTGTGCAATGCCGAAGAATAAAATCGCCCGAAGGGTGTTGCCCAAATGCCAATTTGGCCTTTCTGTCGCACCTGCCTTCCCTAGTTTTCTTATTATTAATCAATTGCTTATGTGAATTCTGCATACGATTTCTGAGCTGGCGGGCGCGGTGCAGTGAGCAATCACATGGAGGATCGAACGCCCGCGACCGGCAGAAAATTTATGGAGCTTTGTTGCAGTTCGGCAACGCCTCTGCCTCATAAAGGCAAAAGAAAAGGCCGATGGAGTGATTCCATCAGCCTGTTCTTAAGTGGCGGCCTCAGCCGAAGTCGTTGCAAACGCCACTGAAAATGCCTCTAGCTCAAGCGGTCGAAGGGGTTCCCAGTCCCCTTGGGCGCTGCTTTCTTGGTCGCCGCGTCGCTCGGCACAGATAGAAGCGCCACGAGCAGGAGCGTCAGAACCGGCGCAACTTTGCCAATCCGATTCGGAAGCATTCGAGGTGCCATGAGTCTATCTCTCAATTGCTGAAGACTGCGACTTGGCATCGAGCCAAGTGTAAGACGGACCGTTGCCGCCTCCCACGCCCGCGTGCATCATGCATAAAAACGGGATTGGGGGAAGATTGATGAAGCTTCTGCGTTTTGGCGAACTAGGCCGCGAAAAGCCGGGAATTCTCGATCACAGCGGTCAAATTCGCGACCTGTCGCACGTCATCGAGGACTTCGCAGACGAGGCGCTCGGTCCGGAAAGCCTTTCCCGGATCAAGGCGCTCGATTTGGGCGCGCTTCCACTCGTCGAGGGAAGCCCACGCATTGGGGCGCCAATGGGTATCGTCCCGAAATTCCTCGGGATCGGGCTCAATTACCGCGACCATGCCGAGGAGACCGGTATGCCGATCCCTGAGGCTCCCATCGTGTTCGCCAAGGCGAGTTCCTGCCTCTCTGGGCCCTATGATCCGGTTCTTCAGCCGAAGGGTTTCAACCACATGGATTTCGAGGTCGAGCTTGCCGTCGTGATCGGCAGCCGCACCAAGAACGTCGCCAAGGAGGAAGCCCTCGACTTCGTCGCGGGCTATTCAATCTGCAACGATGTCTCGGAGCGGAGCTTGCAAAAGGGCGGCGCGGGCGAGTGGATCAAGGCAAAGAGCTATGACTCTTTCGGGCCGCTCGGCCCTTGGCTCGTCACCAGGGATGAGATTCCAGATCCACAAGAGCTCGATCTTGCGCTCGATCTCAATGGAGTCCGCATGCAGACGGGCTCGACCTCGACCATGATCTTCGGTGTGGCTGAGCTCGTCAGCTACATCAGCAAATACATGACCTTGGTCCCCGGCGACGTGATCACAACGGGGACTCCTCCCGGCGTAGGCATGGCACGCAATCCGCGTGTGTTTCTGAAGCCCGGCGACGAGCTTCGCCTTACCGTCTCTGGCCTCGGCGAGCAGCGTGCCAAGATTGTAGCCGAGCGCTAGTGCTCCCTTGGCCACCAGGCGTGGAAGTGGTGGACGGGTCCCCTTCCCTTGCCGATTTGGAGCTCATCGGCGGCGGCTATTGCCGCGGTCACATAGGTCTTGGCCTTGGCGAGCGCCTCGCGAAGCGTGGCGCCCTTAGCAAGCTCTGCTGCGGTGGCTGCGGAGAGGGTGCACCCCGTGCCGTGCGTATTCTTGGTTGGGGTGCGCGGAGCTTCGAGCCGTATCGTCCCTTGAGCGTCGACGAGAATATCGACTGCCAAGGGACCTGTGGCGTGCCCTCCTTTCACGAGAGCGGCATACGCGCCCCGCTTGCGCAGGCGCTCGGCCTGCGCCGCCATTTCAGCTTCGTCGCGGGCGACAGTTTCACCAAGCAGCCGCGCGGCCTCAAGCAGGTTCGGTGTCACCAGCACGGCAAGCGGCATGAGCTTGGTCCTAATCGCGTCGATTGCCTCATCGGTGAGCAGAGGATGGCCGCTTTGCGAGACCATGACGGGATCGACCACGACCGGTACGCCGGGGAAATGGCTCAACCCCTCCACGACTGCTTCGACGATCTCGCGATTGCCGAGCATGCCGGTCTTGATGCCGCCGACTTCGAGGTCGCTCGCGATGGCCCGCATCTCGGCCAGCACAAACCCTGGCGGCGCGGTATGCACGGCCTCGACGCCGAGTGTGTTCTGCGCGGTAAGCGCAGTGATGGCACTTGCGCCGTGGACGCCGAGCGCAGCAAAGGTCCGCAAGTCTGCCTGGATGCCGGCGCCGCCAGCTGAGTCCGAGCCGGCGATGGTGAGGGCAATCGTCGTCATGGCTGGCACTATCTCGGAAATTGGCGCGACCAAGAAGCCTCAGCCGATCGTGGCGAGCCCGGGAAAGAGCTCAAGCATCCAGCTCGAGATGAGGGTCATGGCGTCGGTGAGGAACAGGATGCCGGTGAGCACAAGAAAGCCACCAAGCACCTTCTCGACTGTGGCGAGGTGGCGCTTGAAGCGCTGCATGGTCGAGAGGAACGGGCGGATGGCGATAGCGGCGACGACAAAGGGAATGCCGAGGCCGAGCGAATAGACGAAGAGCAGGCTCACTCCTTGGCGGACCGAGTCTTCGCCCGCGGCGACGGCGAGGATCGCGCCAAGCACAGGGCCGATGCACGGCGTCCAGCCGAAGGCAAAGGCGAGCCCGATGACATAGGCACCGACGAGGCCTGCCGGGCGCGAGTCGGAATGATAGCGCGCCTCGCGATGGAGGATCGGAAGATGGATCACGCCAAGGAAATGTAGGCCGGCGATGATGATGACGACGCCGGCGATCTTGGCGAGGAGCGTGAGATTTGCGGCGAGCAGCTGACCTGCAGCCGTGGCCGTGGCGCCGAGAATGACGAACACCGTGGTGAAACCGAGCACGAAAGCAACCGATGACATCACCACCGTCGTGTAGACGTGCGACGGCGTCTCGTCCTCGCTGGTAAGTTGGTCGAAGGTGGTGCCGCCGAGGAAGCAGAGATAAGGCGGCACGAGCGGCAGCACGCAGGGCGACAGGAAGCTCAACAGCCCCGCGATCAGCGCGCCGAAATAGGTGACGTTCATGGCTCTTGCTATTGCCCCTGCACAAGAAGGGCAAGGCCTGGCACCGACTCGTGAAGAGGATTGATCAATGCTCAAGCGGCGGCGGGGCGGGCGCGCTCTGCGGCTTTGCGGATGGCGGCGATATTGTCCTTGTAGGCGCCGCCCTTGAACACGCCAGAGCCAGCCACGATCACATTAGCGCCTGCCTCGACCACCACCGGCACGGTCTCGGGATTGATGCCGCCATCGACCTCGATATGGATCGGACGCGCGCCGATTGCCTTGCGGATGGCTCTGATCTTGTCCAGCTGCGAGGGAATGAAGGCCTGCCCGCCGAAACCAGGATTCACCGTCATCACGAGGACCAGGTCCACTTTATCGAGCACATAGTCTATCGCGGTCTCCGGCGTCGAAGGAGTAATGGAGACGCCGGCCTTCTTGCCAAGGCTCTTGATAAGCTGAAGCGAGCGATCGAGATGAGGCCCCACCTCGGCATGCACGGTGATAATGTCGGAGCCAGCGTGGGCGAAGGCCTCGATATAAGGGTCGCAGGGCGCGATCATGAGATGGACGTCGAACAGCTTCTTCGAGTGCGGCCTGAGCGCCTTCACGACGTCGGGGCCGATGGTGATGTTCGGCACGAAATGGCCGTCCATGACATCGACATGGATCCAGTCGCAGCCGGCGTGATCGATGGCGCGCACCTCCTCGCCGAGCTTGGCGAAGTCGGCAGAGAGGATGGACGGGGCAATGATGATGTCGCGGGCCATTGGTCCGACTTTCCTTGTCATTGCCGTGAAGGCGGCAATCCAACACCCCCTGGTTTCCCAGATAACTCTTGGCGGATGATTACTGGATTCCCGCTTCCGCGGGAATGACAAGTGTCGCAAATAGTCACAGAAGTTAATGGGCGCGGGAGCCGCTGCGGGCGAGCGCGCCGACCCCGGGCAGCTCAGCGCCGCCGAGCCATTCCAGGAAGGCTCCGCCGGCGGTCGAGACATAGCTGAAATCGTCGGCAACACCGGCTTCGTTGAGCGCCCGCACCGTGTCGCCGCCGCCAGCCACGCTCACGAGCTTGCCGGCCTTCGTCAGCTTGGCAACCTCGCGGGCGAGTGCGAAGGTTCCCTCGCCGAAGGGAGGTGTCTCGAAGGCGCCAAGCGGGCCATTCCACAGTACGGTCTTGACCTTGGCGAGGCGCCGCTTGAGGTCCGCCACGTTTTGCGGGCCGAAATCGAGGATCATGGTGTCGGCAGGAACTTCGCTAACCCCGCAAACCTGCCAATCCGCCCCAGCATTGAGCTCCTTGGCCACTACCACATCGATCGGCAGCAAGACCTCGCAGCCGGACTCATCGGCTCTAGCCATGATGCCTTTCGCGGTGGCGACGAAGTCCCGCTCGACCAGCGAGGCGCCGAGCATAAAGCCTTCGGCCAGCAGAAACGTGTTGGCCATGCCCCCTCCCACCACGAGCTGGTCCATACGCGACACGAGATTGGTCAGGACCTCGATCTTGGTCGAGACCTTAGCCCCGCCCGTAATGGCCATAACAGGCCGCTCGGGCTGCTCAAGCGCCTCTCCCAGCGCCGTGATCTCGGCCATCATCAGAAGGCCGGCATAAGAGGGCAGCAGATCGGTGATGGCCTCTAGCGAGGCATGCGCCCGGTGCGACGAGGAGAAGGCGTCGTTGACGTAAAGGTCGCCGAGCGCGGCTAGAGCCTTGGCGAAGTCGCGGTCGTTCTTCTCCTCGCCCTTGTGGTAACGAACGTTCTCGAGCACGGCGACCTCGCCGCGCTTCAATGTATCGACGACGCGCTTGGCGTCCTCGCCTGAAGGCGCGGCGGCGAAGCGGACCACGGTCCCAGGCATCAGCTCCTGTATTTTCGTGGCGACCGGCTTGAGCGACGTATCGGGAGTTGGCGTGCCCTTGGGCCTGCCGAGATGGGACAACACCACTACCTTAGCCCCCTCGCGCGCAAGCTTGGCGATGGTGGGCAGCACGCGGGTCAGCCGGGTCATGTCGGCGACGACGCCATTTTCGATCGGCACGTTGAAGTCGACGCGCACCAGCACGCGCTTGTCGCGAACATCGACGCCGTCAATCGACCTGACCTTGGAGAGATCGAGACTGCGCCCGCCAACGTTGGCCTCTTTCCGGGCCGCACTCTGTTCGTTCATATCAGCCGGCCCATGGCCACGGCCGTGTCGTTCATGCGATTGGAGAAACCCCATTCATTGTCGTACCAGGCGACGACCCGGCAGAACGTGCTGTCGACCACATGCGTGCCCTTGAGATCGAAGATCGAGCTCCTTGGGTCATGGTTGAAGTCGGACGACACGAGAGGCTTATCGTTGATGCCGAGGATGCCCTTGAGCGGTCCGTTGGCGGCTGCGGTCACGGCCTTGTTGATCTCCTCGGGTGTCGTGGGTCGCACTGCCTGGAAGGTGAGATCAACGAGGCTCACATTTGGCACGGGCACGCGGATCGAGGCGCCATCCAGCTTGCCCTTGAGCTCAGGCAGCACGAGTCCGACGGCTTTGGCCGCGCCGGTCGATGTTGGGATTAGGTTTACGGAACTGGCGCGCGCCCGATACGGATCTTTATGTAGCGTATCCACAGTGCGCTGGTCGCCGGTATAGGCGTGGATCGTGGTCATGTAGCCATGCTTGATGCCGACCGCATCGTTGAGCACCTTGGCGACGGGAACGAGACAGTTCGTGGTGCAGGAGGCGTTGGAGACAACGTGATGCTCCTGGGTGAGCTTGTCGTCATTGACGCCGAACACGACGGTGAGGTCTGCGCCGGAGCATGGGGCTGAGACCAACACCCGCTTGGCCCCCGCAGTCAGGTGCTTGGCAGCGCCGTCGCGGTCGGTGAAGCGGCCCGTACATTCCATCACGATATCGATGCCGAGGTTGCGCCAAGGAAGCTTCTCCGGTGTCGCCTCGGAAAGCACAGCAACATCCTGACCGTCGGTCTTGAGATGTCCGTCGGCGACGTTGATCCTGCCGCGGAAGCGGCCATGCACGCTGTCGAATTCGAGGAGATGGGCATTCATCTCCGCTGAGCCGAGATCGTTGATCGCGACAAAGTCGAGGTCCTTGCGGCCGGATTCGAGGAAGGCCCTGAAGGTGAGCCTGCCGATCCGGCCAAATCCATTAATGGCGACGCGCTTATTAGCCATGTCCTCCCTTACTCCTCGACTTCTCGATCAAACTACGTGCGGCGGCAGCGACGGCCTCAGCCGTTATGCCGAAATGCTTATGTAGGTCTTGAGCCGGCGCAGAGGCACCGAATCCGTGCATGCCGACGAAGGCGCCGTCAGGCCCCAGCCATTTCGACCAGCCGAACTCGGCGGCAGCCTCAACGCCGACCCGCGGCGCCAAGCCGAGAACGGCGTTCCGATACCCCTCATCTTGGGCCTCGAACAGCGCCCAGCAAGGCATCGATACGACGGCGGCCTTGATGCCCTTCCCTTCGAGCGTTTTGGCGGCTTCGACCGCGAGCATCACTTCAGAACCGGTGCCGACTAGGGTCACGTCACGCTTGCCCCTGGGCTCGACCAGCACATAGGCGCCCTTGGCCGAGAGGTTCTCGTCCATGTGGGCCTTGCGGAGCAGCGGGACGCCTTGGCGGGTGAGCGCAAGGATGGTGGGTGTGCGCTTCGAGAGGAGTGCAAGCTCCCAGCATTCGGCGCATTCGACCGAGTCGGCTGGACGCATCACATTGAGGTTCGGCATGGCGCGCAGCGAGGCCAGTTGCTCGATGGGCTGATGGGTCGGGCCGTCCTCGCCAAGCCCGATCGAGTCGTGGGTCATGACGTAGATCACACGCTGCTGCATCAGCGCCGACAGTCGGATCGAAGGCCGGCAGTAGTCGGTGAAGACGAGGAAGCTGCCCCCGTAAGGCACCATGCCGCCATGTAGCGACAGCCCATTCATGCAAGCAGCCATCTCATGCTCGCGCACGCCATAATGGATGTAGTTGCCGGAGAAGTCCCCCGGCTTGACGATGCTATGCAGCTTGGTGAGCGTGCCGTTGGAGCCGGTGAGATCGGCAGAGCCGCCGATCACCCCAGGAATGACCAGCACGAGTTTCTCCAACACCTTCTGCGAAGACTGGCGCGTCGCGAGCTTCGCGCCTTCGCGAGTGAAGTCGGACTTGACGGCGGCGACGGCGGCCTTGATCTCTGCCGCGACCTTCGCGCCGATCGGGTCGGTGAGCGCAGCGCGGGCGTGGGCATCCAGGGGCTTTGCCGCTTGCGACCAGGTCTCATAGGCAGCGCGATGTCGCGTGCCTGCTGCGCGCCAGGCGGCGAGGACGGGCTTAGGCAGCTCGAAAGGATGGTGCCGCCAGCCGAGCTGCTCGCGTGTGCCCTTGACTTCCTCCTCGCCGAGGGGCGCGCCGTGCGTCGCTGCGGTGCCAGCCTTGGTCGGGGCGCCATAGCCGATAATGGTGCGGCAGGCGATCAGCGACGGCTTATCGGTGACGGCCCTCGCATTCTCGATGGCGAGCGCCACCGCCTCGGGATCGTGGCCGTCGACGCGCGCGGTATGCCAGTGCGACGCTTTGAACCGCTCAATCTGATTGTCCGAGACGGCGAGGCTGGTCGGGCCATCAATCGAGACCTCGTTGTCGTCGAACATCACGATCAGCCGCCCGAGCTTGAGATGGCCAGCGAGCGAGATTGCCTCCTGGCTGATGCCCTCCATGAGGTCGCCGTCACTGGCCAGGCAATACGTGTAGTGGCTGAGGAGCTCATCGCCGTAGCTGCGGTTGAGCAGCCGCTCGGCAAGCGCCATGCCCACGGCATTGCCTAGGCCCTGGCCAAGAGGGCCCGTCGTGGTCTCAATGCCCGGGGCGAGGCCATATTCCGGGTGGCCCGCGGTGCGCGAGCCGAGCTGGCGAAAGCGCTTAAGCTCATCGAGCTCCATCTCGGGATAGCCGGTGAGATAGAGCAGCGCATAAAGCAGCATCGAGCCGTGGCCGGCGGAGAGCACGAAGCGGTCGCGGTCTGGCCAGTCGGGGTGGCTCGCATCGAACTTCAGGAAGCGTGTGAATAGCACCGTGGCTACATCGGCCATGCCCATGGGCATGCCGGGATGGCCGGAATCGGCCTTCTGCACCGCGTCCATGGCGAGCGCCCGAATGGCGTTAGCCATGTCGTTGTGGGACGCCTCCGGTAACGCCTGATCTTGCATCAGGCTGCCCCTATGGCCCAAAACGTCCATTTTTCAATGTGTTGATGCGGGCTGAAGTCTTCTTGCGGTAACGATAGAGGTAACAAAGAATCTCACTCTGAATGGCCACCCTCTATCACACATAATAAATGGGGACGGCAGTGCCTAATCGATACCATCCACATGCAGGCTTAGAGGTCCTAAGGGCTTGCGTAAACGTCTGAGGCCAACCCCTGTGCTGGACTCGCAATTTTCTCGACCTCTGCTAAATCGATTGCATGTCTCTGGAGTTCATCAAGCCGCAACTCGCAAGCCCCGTCGATCATCCTCCTCCGCGTGCAGGCTGGATCCATGAAGTCAAGCAGACGGCTACCGCACCCTTCTGAACATCGAGGGCCGCAAAGCTACACCCGCAA
>Ga0126378_10002782_pt1 | contig 13038 bp, 22 predicted proteins | sample PanSoiMetPlot_23_FD_92587 | JGI IMG/M metagenome (GOLD analysis project Ga0126378, IMG submission 92587) | Tropical forest soil microbial communities from Panama - MetaG Plot_23 | ecosystem: Environmental > Terrestrial > Soil > Tropical forest > Bulk soil | place: Panama | collected 2016-02-17
AGAAACGCCGTCGTCCGGTCCCCGGCCAAAACGAGTAATCCCACAGAGAAATGGCCGGGATGAAGGGGATATATAAATTCATGATTGAGTAGCGGGAATCCCCCGGTTCCGACGTATTCGGATGCGGCCAAACGGGCCTCCGATATCGTCAACAGCTACCGATCTTTTGTCCCGTGGGAAGAGCTGCAGAATAAGTGGCTCGCTATCCGCCTATCTGACGGCGGATATGACGGGAATCTCTACGACAGCAAGCGCGATGCCGTCCGATGCCAATTGGACGAGTTTCTGTGCGCCTACGTCTGCTATAGGAATCTCGTTGGCGGCTCGACGCCGAAAGAAATGGAGATATTCCTAAAGTGGAATCGGGACGCATATAACGCCGGATTCCGGCTCCCTGATCCGGATGAGCCTTCCGGTGGTCCTGACGTTCTGATGACAACCGCCCAGCATGATTACCTCGCTGAGCAACAACGAATCGCTCAGTTCCGGCGCTGGATTGCGAGCCAACAATGACGACGTTCTTTGAGGACCTTGAAGACCTTCCCGACGAGGATGCCGCTCGAATCGTCTCCGAAGTCGAGGGCGAATATGACGAGCCGGAATCGGAGTTCGTCCAGAGCGTAACCCGAGGACGAATAGCCAAACAATACGAGAAGAAAATAAAGACGGTTCTCAACACGATATTCCGTCAAACCGTCGCTCACCAGGCCGCGATTCCCGACGCCGCGGCCATTCTCATGTACGGCCCCGCATTCTCCGAGAAATGGGGCGACCTCGCGGAAGCAGATAAGCGGGTCCGTAAAGGGATAGATATGGTTCTCGAAGGGGCCGAGAATCCCTATCTTGCGGCTGCAATAGCCACCATGCCTCTGATCTTGCAACTCTACCGAAATCACGAGGATGCACTCAGCCCGAAGGGCGCCGTCGAGGCTATCCGGAAGTCCCGGGCTCAGGCCAAGCAACGGGAGCCAAAGCGGCTCCGAATACCGTTCACAAAACGGTACATCGAATTCAGGTTCCGGTTCCGGGTTCCGGCTGTGCAAAACATGACTAATGACCCGGATCAACTCGCCGCGTATGTGTTCAATAACGCGGACATAATCGCAGCCATGCGGAAGGCAGGAATCGAGACCGTCGGCGGAGTTAATTTGAATGGTAGCGCTGGTCAACGGGCCGAGAGATAGGACGGCTGAATACGGCTCTGTCGAGGTCGTGCCTCGGCAGGAATTTGTGCGCGACTTCGGCCAGGAATACAGCTCCGGCCAGCACGTCACAAAACTAGGCCCAACCCAGCGAGGCAAATCAACCCTAACAAAGCAGCTCCTAGTCGTCTGCGCAACGCCCGACAGGAAAGCCCTAGTATTGCATGGCAAAATCAAGGGCCGTGATCCTGTCATACGGGAGATGTCAGACGAACTGAATATGCGAGTAATAAGTGAGTATCCGCCAAACTGGAGATTGGGCGATGGGAATAGACGAGGGTTCATTCTCGTCCCGCTCACGAAAACCACGGATTCCGTCGATGCTGAAAACGTGGTATTGGCGGGCCAGTTCCGTAAAGGTATTCACTCCAATTACCAGAACACTAAGCACGATACAATCACTGTCATTGACGAGTCGCACCAGGCTCAGGAAACGCTAAAACTAAAGAAAGACATTGAGGGGCCTCTAATGCGTGGGGCTCCGAACGCTGCGGTTTGGAACAACATTCAACGCGGAAGATACGTCAGCTACCACTGCTATGACGCTCCGGAACACATCTTTATCTTCTACGATCCGGACGTGTCTAACCAGAAAAGGTACTCCGAAATCGGAGGCGTTGACCCCTATTACATCCTGCAAATCACGAAGGGATTGCAGCGGCGAACGGTCAAGTCGAACGGAGGAAAGGGTAAAGCGACGATCTCAGAATGCCTCTATATAGCGAGAGGCGGTCCCCAGCTAATCATAGTTGGAATGGACTAACAGAATAGCCGGCCCTAACCCCAGTTGGCGGCGCTCCATCACAAGTCATAACCCCAAGACTGGAGTTAGCAAATGCCACAGCAAACGCAGCAGAAACAACGACCGAGATCCTTCCTCGTCGGGACGCAAGACGTCTGGGAAGGCGGGGACTATGACCAGACGTATACGGTCACGAATGCACAGGGAGCTATCCCGTGGGCTCTCCAGGCGACCGGCTGGCTTCGGGGGCTGTATCTGCTCCTGCAAGGCACCGGATTGACCGCCGGAACGGTCACTGCCGACGCTCCGTTTAACGTCTTCTCCAACATCGAATTGGACGACGTAAACAACGAAGCGATCTTCGGTCCATTCGACGGGTATACCGCCTTCCTTACGAACAAGTACGGCGGCTATTACTACTTCGATGACCCGGCGACCAGCTCGATATTCAACCTCTCTGGGACCACGAGCACGAACAACTTTACGTTCCTGCTTTACATCCCACTTGAGATCGTGAATCGGGACCCGATCGGCGCCGTTGCGTCCGTCAATAACACGGCATCGCTCACGCTGCGAATGAGCCTCAACGCCACGACAACGCTATTCACCGCACCCACCGGCACGCTCGCCGTCCGGATTCGCGGACTTCAGGACTTCTATTGGGAGCCGAGAAGGGCCGACAAACAGGGCCGCCCGATCTCCCCAGAGCCTCCGGCGTCAGGAACGACACAGTATTGGACGCAGGGCTCGCTGGCAATCGCCGGAGCTGGCACGATCAATAGCCAGCTCATCACCGGCCTCGGATATCCCTTCCGAACGTATCTGTTCCTGCTCCGAGACGCGGCAGGTTCGCGGGCAGCAGGCGAGGGAAACTGGCCCGATCCGCTCGTTGGCCTGAAGTTCGAAGCCAACATGATGATCTCGAACATTCCCAAGCTGTTCTGGCAGGTAATGATGGCCCGCCAGCTCCAGTATTGGGCCGCGACAATGGACCAGCGTGGAGCCGGCCTGATCCCCGGAAAGGAAAACGGGGTTTACGGCCTGTTCTTCAACGATGATTTCTTCCGGAATGCCGTAGGCGGCGAGACGAGACGAGCGTATCTCGTTACGTCCCCCGGATCGAACTTCATCTACAACGGGAACATCGGCGGAGCCGGGAACCTGTATTCGATCGTGAATTACATCGCACCTGGCGGCGGCGTTCAGGCCCGGCAAAACACGGCGGCTCTGACGGGAGGCCAGTAAGAAATGGCTGATGTAAAGGTCGTATCGGCCGCAAACGAGAACCGGGTTCTGTTCAGCGGAACTGAGGCGGATGCTCGCGCATTCGTCGAGGACAATTTCCCCCGGCATCACGTGGACCCGGCGACGCCAGTAATGACGGAGCCCGAGCCCGACGTTTACCTCGTGAACGGCGGACAAAAGGAGATGTACCTCGGCCCAGAAGACGAGGACGGATGGGTCAAGGTCGGCGGCTCGAAGGCAGGAGGAAAGGCGTCGTGAAGACACTCAAATCACCCAAGTTCTGGGGCGGGTTCGTGGTCGGCCTGGTCGTCGGCCCGTGGGCTCTCTCAAAAGTCGCTCCTGGTCTGAAGGCAAAAATTCCGCAGGGTTGACCTGGCGAATAGCCTGCTATGGCGACGGAGAATAGCGGAATATCGGGCATCGGTATAGCCGCCGTATTTGCCGGCGGTATTCTCGTGTGGTCCGGCGTCAAAGGCACGGCAGTTTCCGGCGTGTTCCGGGACCTAATCTCCGGGAAAGATCCCAGCAAACTAGCCCAGACCAATCCCGTGACAGCGGGCGGGATACTCGGCCCGCTTGTCTCAGCTCTTAATCCTGTCAATCTACTGAGTAGTCCAACCGGAGGAACGGGCGCAAGTCCCACCGTGATAGGGACCGGGCAAGGGCAAGCGTTTGCGCGCTCGCTGCTGGCGACCATAGGAGCCCCGCAAACAGCAGCGAATATCCAGTCGATAATGGGCTGGATTGCGCGAGAGGGCGGCGGCGGTGCAAATAACCCGCTAAACACTACGCTTCCCATGCCCGGTTCCTCCAATTTTAATGAGCTTGGCGGCGGTCAAGGGGTACAGAATTATCCCTCGGTTAGTGTTGGTATTGCTGCTAATGCTAAGACACTACTTGGCGGAAATTACAGGGAGATAGTTGCAGCTCTCCGCTCGGGCCAAGGATTGTGTGGGAGGAGTTGGTCTGAATTGTCTACCTGGTCGGGGGGTGGATACAGTAGCGTCTGCTAATGAATCGGGTGTCTCCGGGATCGGTATTGCAGCCGTATTCGCCGGAGGTATTTTGCTGTGGTCCGGCGTAAAAGGAACCGCAGTGTCCGGAGTATTCCGCGATCTAATCTCCGGAAAAGACCCCAGTAAATTGGCCCAAACTAATCCCGTCACAACTGGCGGACTGTTCGGCGGATTGGTCGGAGCGTTTAATCCGACTAAGCTCCTATCGAATGTCACTCCTACGGGCGGCGGCGTCTCCGGAACGGCCGCACAAAATAAGGCTCTCGGCCAGCGAATGGCAGCTCAATATGGCTGGGGTAGTGGAGAGCAATGGACTGCGCTAAACAACATTGTAATGGGCGAGTCGGGGTGGTCGGATACCATCAAGAATCCGACAAGTAACGCATCAGGTATTGCTCAGAATATCAACGGGTTTGGTCCAGGCTACCAGGAAGGAAATGCACCACAGCAAATCGCCTGGCTATTGCAGTACATAAAGGACCGCTACGGCGACCCGATAACGGCTTGGCAATTCCATCTAGCGCACGGGTGGTACTGATGGCTAAATCGGCTGGAATCGTTCTCACTGGCGTAGCCATTGGAATGGCAAACGAATTTGAACAAGGCTACGGACTTAACTTCCGAATGGGCATGGCTGGCCTCGGAGCCGCCCTATTCATATCCGGCATCGAAAGAGTCAACGAAACGGCCGGAGTTGGACTCGCAACAATCGTCTTTATTACCATGATGTTGACGCCATTTAAGGGGCTGTCACCCGCACAAGAATTGGAGAAACTAATCGCAGCTCCGCACGCTTCCCCACAGAAGCAGAAAATAGATCCCCGAACACAAGCCGTTGTTTCGGGAAACCCGCCAAGCGGAGGAGTGACAATCGCATGAGAGCCGGACAGGTATTGCAAATCTTCGTCGCCGGAGTAATCACCATCGGAATCGTCACCGCATTGACGCTCCCAGGTCGGCAGACAACGCAGGTCATTAAGGCCAGCGGACAGGCCGGGCAAGGGCTCATCGGTACGGCCATCAAGGGCTAACCAATGGCCCAGGCAATGTCGTGGAAAATGACGCCGGAAGTGGCCGGTGTCTGCCTACTGGCAGCCTCGGAAGTCCCCAACTTTTTGGCTGGAGCACTGCCCTCGTTTATGACGATTGGTAGGTTCGCGGCAGAGCCCGAGGATGTCAAGCGGCTAAGGGATGGCGAATGGTGGGCATCCGTTCCCATTCTTGCCGTGGGTTTGGGCACATCCCTCGTGTTCAAGAATTACTGGCCAATGGCGGTAACGGCTGCCGTAGCGATCTACTACTACGTCGGCTACGAAAGACACATCAGGAATCCGAGCCCTAATGCCGAACCGATAAACGGAGATTCACATGGCGATTACGGGTAATTACTTGGCCTCGGTCGAGTACACCGGAGCCCGTAAATGGGGCACCGGAATCAATCCCATTCACGGGATATCAACGGACTTCGCTGAGCCAACAGGAAGAAAGGATGTCCAGACAGCGCAAGGGCCGAACGCTCCGGGGCGAGAAACGCTCCCACCGGGGCTAGTAAATCCTATCGACTTGGAGCCGGAATACGGCTATACCGACGAGGATTTCAGCTCGCAAATCTGGGGATATGGGCCGCAAACGGGTACGTCTGACCGCCCGGCCCGTGACGTACCAACCCAAGAATTCCGGGCCGATACGCCCACGATGTACCCAGGAATGGGTAACGAGCCTGGTCCTCCTGGTGGCTTCGCAATTCGCTCCGAGGAACACGGCGATGTTGCGCTCAATATGGCCAAGCTGGGAGACAAAGAGGAAACGGTCGGAGAAGGATGGGAAAACAAGGTCGTTGGTTCCTACCTTGACGCTCAGGATGCCGACCCATCTCAAGTCATGATGCAAACCTCAGAAGTCCAGCGGGATAAGGTCCGGGCTGGCTCTCAGCGTGGGGCAGGAAGCGCGAGCGAATTCACCGCTCCGATCGGCTCGTGGCGGCCTACATGGGGGCGGAGAATTAAGCCCTGGTCTGGCGGCCGTCGGCACTACGATATGACGCCACGAAGGCAGGATCAGATCATCCGGCCATTCTGGTATCGAACGGCTGGCACTGGCTACCAGCAATGGATGGCAGCCAACGAGGCGTTTAACTACCAGGTTGACCCGCTACAACGGAGCCCGGTACAGGACCCTTATGCCGGACAGCAAGTGCCAGGAAATGTCTATCAGGACGAGTCCCATAACTGGGTGGATGCGTGGTACTAAATGGCTAACGGGAACGGCGGACCTCCTTCCCCCAGGCCCGGCGGGCCTCCGGGAGTCAAGCCGCCTATGAAAAAGTCCACGAAGAACTGGCTTATCATCGGCGGAGTCGGTGCGGCCGGAATTGTTATCTGGTACATAATGCGTGCCAGATCGCAGACCGGAACGGGCACAACTGATCCGAATATCGACCCAGCAACCGGCGTACCCTACTCCGAGGAATACGGCGGATATGGCGTCGGCGGCGGGCCGTATGCGTTCGGATATAACGACCCAGGAACGGGCGCCTACATCACCGGAACGCAGGCAGTAACGCAGCCGAGTACCAACGCAAGTTGGGCTCAACAAGTCGAGGCGTACCTCCAGCAAATAGGCTACGATCCCACAGCCGTAGGGGCGGCGTTGGGTAAGTATCTCACGGGACAAACGCTCTCATCGGACCAGCAAGGGATCGTTGCTGCGGCTCTCGGATTCTTCGGCCAGCCGCCGCAAGGGGCTCCGAATCCCGTGACAACTCCGCCTCCTGGTCAGGTGCCAAAGAGCTACGCTCGACTTGGCGTTACCAAGAACGAAACGCTCGCACAATTCGCCAAGGAACACAACTGGTCCACACGGACATTGGACCTTGTGGAGGCTATTAATAACCTCAAGCCTGGCAGCCGGCTGCGGCGAGGCGAAAGAATCATCCGACCGGAATGGAACTAACATGAGAATCAAGTCACTACTCCAGCCCGATTCCGCCACGATGGTCGGAATATTGACCGCCGCTGGCGTGTACCTGATCTACAACAACGCTCTCCCGTCGGCTGCGGATATCCGTACAACTCCGGCCGATAATCCTGACGTGGAATCGGCTCGCAAGGCGGCGGCGTGGAAATCGGCCGCGCTAATCACTCTCGTATTCCTCGTCGCTCGGGACCTGAATTCGTACATTATCTCCGGCGGTGCCCTCATCGGAATCGACTACATGTACAAGCACAGCAATATGGTCGTGCCGGGCACCGGAAAGCTCACAGGATCGGGCGGCGGTGCGATGGTCTATCCGATGCCAGAATACGACTCGGGGGAGGCTGGCTAACCGATGCGGATTCCAGCCGGGCCGTCTGGCGGAACGGCTACGGATTCACACCCGGACGGCTGCTATTACTTCAACGGCGTGACCGGGCAAATTCAGCGCCAATGCAACCCGCTAAACGCTGTCTTTTTGCCCGCTGCCGGATACATCGGGAAAGGCTACGTTCCGGCTACGCCATTCAATGCGTTTCAAACGTGGGATGACGTGCAACACGCCAAAGACGTTTGGATGAAAAACGTCATAGGATCGGGGCAAGACCCAATCTCCGGAATCCTCGGCGGTCCCAAGACGCCAAACTTTCAGGCTCCCGTAGGTCCGGGCTCCGGATCGGGTGGAAGCGGTGGCTCCGGAGATAGCGGGCAATCCGACTGGACAAACCTGATGGTCCGGCTCGCTGAATTTGGCATCGGAGCAATCCTCGTAATCATCGGATTTAATGCCATCGTTTCGAGGACAAAGAGCTATCAACGAGTCGAGACCGTGGTAAGCGGAGTCGCTAGAACGGCGGTGAAATAGATGGCAGCGACGAACGATGTGGAGCTTGAACCGCTCCATGTAAAGGTCGTCGATACGGACGCGGCAATAGCCGAGAAATCAGCCGATTGGGGGTCATTCCAGGCGATCCTATTTTCGACTACTAGTAATCAGCCGCAACAAATTCTCTCACAAAACAACCGACGATTGAATGCTTATATCATCATCGTTGGGACGACCGGATTCGTCCGGGTCGGCACCCGAGCACAGGTGATGAATAACGCAGGCGCTCAGCTCCCGCAAGGCCAATACAAATACGAGGCAAAGCAGGAAGTATGGGCCGTCGGTGACGGCGCAAATCCCTTCACAGTGAACGTCCTCGACCATAGGTATGCGTGATGAATAGTGACCGAAACCCAGCAGGAAAAGAAGGAATCACGGCACCACAAATGGCTCTCCTGGCTCTTGTGGGAATTGCTGGACTTGCTGCTATACGCTGGCTGGTCCGTCATCCGGAAGAATCTCGACGACTCGATATGGCAATTCTTCTCGGAACACAGAAGGCGAGTCTCGCACTATCAGACGGACTCCGACACCTCGGAGACCGCTTTCGATACGTAGCCGATAGGGCCGGAACTCAATACAACGAAATCCGCTCGGTGTGACAGTTCCGGTATCGCCTGCGGCTAAGATTCCCAGGCCGCTAGGCGAGGACATATTCGCTTCCGTTGTGCTCGACGCCAACGGGAATGGAACGGCTGTCGTTGGGCCTAAACGGGTGCGGGAACATTGGCAGCTAACATTCGCTGCGGTATCCGTAACTTTTCCGACTGGACAAACGGCCCCCACGAAAGAGGCTCAATGCTCGCTATATCAGGGGGCGGGCGTGTCTCCTGGCCACCTGATATCTCAGACAGCTACGGGCTCCAGTGGGGATACGTGCGGGCTCGGAGGAATAGACCTACAATCGGGCGGAACATTGATCGCAGTATGGACCGGAGGCGACGCAGGACAAACGGCGACACTATCCGCTGGCGGAACTTACACGATTGGATCTCCTTTTGGTATTTAATCCTGGCGCAGTAACGGGGTTCCAAAACCCTCCGGTTGGGCTGAATGGAATCATCACTAGAAACTCATTCCAATCGTCTAACTATGTGCCGGGAGTATCGGGCTGGGCTATCTTCCGGAATGGCAACGCAGAGTTTAACAATCTGACCGTCCGAGGATCATTCTACGGCCAGAATTTCGAGATACAACCGGCCGGAATATTTGTCTACGATGGGACTCCGGCTCTCGGTAACTTGATCTGTGCAATTACCGGAACCTCGGCCTCGGGAACAGATCGGTTTGGTAACGTCTATACGCCAGGCGGCGAATGTCTAATTGCTGAGCCGTTGGCCACTAACCTGTTTAGCATGATTGACCAAGCGACTCCGCCGAATGTCCTCGCACAAATTGGCACGGATGGGAGCATATCCTCAGCTGCTAATATCTCGGCTACTACAGACCTATTTGTCGGCGGATTGTCTGTACCTAATGACATAATCGCCCCGATGCCGCAGGGCTCGGTTGCCCGTTGTAATGTCTTCGCATCTAGCCTCCCCGCTCCGGCGACGCCAACGTCTAGCGAATTCTACCTTTATGAGCTGGACTATACGATCCCAGCTAACGGCCGAGATTGGATGCTGCTTATTGAGCCAATTGCGTTCTCGCTTAGCGGTGCCGGAAAGATGCGGCTAACGGTCTACGCTACGACGGACGGATCGCAGCCGACTAATGCCTCACCTATTGTTATCTCATCCGACACCGTATGCGGCGGAGTAACGGCTAACTTTACGTTCCGGACTCCCAGCCTTTATCACCCGTTCACGTCAACAGCGGGTACGCTTTGGCGCTTCCTCGTCTCTCTAAATACCGTCAATACCGGGGCGGGCGTGCCGACAATGCAAATGCAAGTCGTGGACCAAAACCCTGGCACAGACTCCCAGGTTCAAGCTCGGTTTGAGATATACGACATGGGAGCAACGGTCCCGAATACCGGCCGGCAAATCCTCGCAACTGCGGGCGGATCGGGCGGCGGAACTCAGAACTATACGAAGACATACACGAGCACGGCATCCCACAGTTATCAGGGATCGAATGGCTCGAACCCGAACCTGAAAATCAACGATAATGGTTCGGCTTATCAAGGCGGAAATGTCTCCAATACTTACAACGGATCGTCTAAGACTTGGTACGAGTTTAATACGGGAACAATTCAGTCTGATTTGTCCGGGGCCACGATCAACTGGGTTAAGGTGTATTTGAACAATAATCACACCTGGTATGGCTCCGGAATGAACGCCGCTATTGGCTACGATAATATCACGGGCGGCTTCGGAGCTACGCGAGGCGATCCGAGCGGCGGCGGGGTTGATTTGTCGGAGCCTCACTACAACCAAGGCCAAGCGAAATGGGTCACAGTTCCGAACTCATTTGGTACCGCATTTCAGAGCGGAGCTGGTCTGCAAATTGTCTTGTTTAAGAACTCGACTAACCTACAATATTACGGATACTTCCAGGGCAATAATGGCTGTAAGTTGCAGGTGAACTACACGAAATGAAATGGCTATTCTATGGGCTGGCGCTTGGGTTCTTTGTTTGGGCTTCACTCGTCGAGTGGGATCACATGAGCAAATACCTAGCAATCGGCCTAAATGCCGCAGCCCTAATCTCCACCTTTGTAGCCCACCAAATCCAGGGAGGTAAAGATGCCACTATTCAGCAGAAAAAATCCACTCATCGGAATGGGGGAGGGTAAGGTCCGAGATTGGCTCGCGCATCACCAACATTCCGACTGGGCGGAGCTAGCGAAAGAATGGCTCAACCGCCGAGGTCCGTTCGCCGAAATGGCTCCGAGTGAGCCAGATGCCGAGGCCGTATTTCCCGGTCCCGACGTGGAAGATATCCTAGAAACTCACGGCGCAGAAGGCAAGGGGGAATACCACGATGGCTCTTAATCGAGTCTGGATGCCGAGCCCGTGTTATCACGGGCGGTCAACGTCCGGCGTTCGGCTCATCGTATTGCACACGGCCGAGGGCGCCCGAACGATCGAAAGTCTCGGGAACTTTTTCGCCAATTACAATAACCAGGTATCGTCCCACGTCGGCGCAGACGACCAACGGGGGAAGATTGGCGAATACGTCAAGCCGGGAAATGCGGCATGGACACAAGCGAATTACAACAACGCTGCCGTGTCGTTGGAGCTGTGCGGATTCGCTAGCTGGAGCACTAGCGAATGGAAGAACAATCACGCGAATATGCTCCAGAACTGTGCGGACTGGATAGCCGAAGAAGCCAAGCGATTCGGCATTCCAATTACCAAGCTTAGCAACTCCCAAGCTCAGGGTAGTGGGCGGGGAGTTTGCCAGCATGTCAACCTCGGAGCGGGCGGCGGTGGTCACGTCGATTGCGGCTCCGGATTCCCGATGGATTACGTCCTCGACCTCGCTCGGGGAAAAGCACCAAGTCAACCGCAAGGATCAGACCAGGGAGAGGACGAGGAAATGCAGCTCATGCTGGACGCAAACAAGCGGGCCTGTCTCGTGTTCACAAACGACCAGGCAAACGGCAAGTATCGGCTCCGACTCGGCTGCAGAACGACCGCTGCTGTCCGCGTCGAATTCAAGGGATTCGGCACATCCGATCTGACCCTCGGGTACGACCAGGGAGCCCAGGGTCTTGCGATCCCGAAAGACTGCAAATTCGCAGTCATTCGCGTGGACTCCGGCGGCGACAGTCCGATTGCCTATTGCTTCAGCGTCTAGGAGGACATAGGGGCTGGCTATGCCTTACCGAAAGCGGGGCAAATACTACTGGCATAAAGGGCGGCGATACACTCTCGGCCAGGTTCGAGCAATCCACAGAAGAAAAAAGAGGTAATGGCGATGGCTGAGGTTGAGACAACGCGACTGGTAATGCTCATGAATTACGTCGAGCAACACCAACAACCGCCCGAGAAAGGCGTGACTCAATCTCAGCTAACCCACGCAGCTTATACGCGGGAAGAAATCGAGGCCGCAGAAAGCCAGGGATATATCGAGAGATTGCAGGGCACAACTCGCGTCGAATACGTCGTAAGCGGCTACTCACATGGGAGTCTTTAACATGGCTGCAAAGGATGACTTCGACCTGTTTAACCAGGTCGCAGAAATGCTCGGATTGGAAGCAGAAGAGACGGAGAATTTCGTCACGTCCGCGATGCGTCGCCGTGGGCATAAGCCCAAGATTCAATGGGACGATGACGAGGAATCCGGCTCGGGCGGCGGCGGCGATTTCTTCTCGCGTAAGCGGGAGACTCGCCAGATACACCAGCGTAGACAACGGAGCACAGGAACGAGCGACCGTTCCGGCTGGTCTGGCCAGTACGAATAGACCGGGAGCTGGCCGTCGGTGGCGGCTCGCCCTGGTGCCATTAGTCGCCGGCGGTCAGCTCCCTATAGCATTTGATTGCAGTTCGTTGCAAAGTCATTGCAATTCGTTGCAAATTGGCGCAGTTTATTGCGCTATCGAATGGCTCCCGATTGGCCCTCATTCCCGGCTCTCCCGATCGGCCCGGTATGCTCTACCGATAAAGTAGGAAATGGCTCTCTCGAATTACACACTATGGCATACCGATTTGCTAGGAAATGGCTCTCTCGAATTACACGCTATGGCATACCGATTGGCTAGGGAATTGTGTCCTGCTTTGCCGATCGGTTTAGTAGGAAAAGCCGGCCCCTATGTCACGCATTGTGACCACTCGGTCACAGGTCACGGTTTGGTAACAGTCTGCGGAATCGCTAGGAATCGGCCGGAAATCGGCCCTCGTTTGATACACTTATGGAAGACCGGCCAACCGGGCCGGTCCCCACAGAAAGGATTGCGCCATGATGGCACAGTCACGCGCTACCCGTTCCGCTCGCCAGGCCAGCACCGACCAGGCCACCGACCAGGCCACCGACCAGGCCACCGACCAGGCCACCGACCAGGCCACCGACCAGGCCACCGACCAG
>Ga0126378_10002783_pt1 | contig 13035 bp, 20 predicted proteins | sample PanSoiMetPlot_23_FD_92587 | JGI IMG/M metagenome (GOLD analysis project Ga0126378, IMG submission 92587) | Tropical forest soil microbial communities from Panama - MetaG Plot_23 | ecosystem: Environmental > Terrestrial > Soil > Tropical forest > Bulk soil | place: Panama | collected 2016-02-17
GAGGCTGGCCTTGACCTCGGCAAGCTCGAGCCAGCTCAGCGTGAGGTGCTTGCCCAGCTCCTCGAGGCCGCCAAGATCCAGCCTTCCCAGGACCTTCCCAAGCCGGCGAGCGAGCCCGCGAAGCCGTCAGGAATGGCGGATCTCAGCGGTTCTGTCCACTAAGCCCATCCCCTCCTAAAGGGGCGCAGCCGCACATCTGCGTCCTCAGAGCTGGCCTGCTGAACGACGTGGCGGCGGGCCAGCTCGCTCGTATCTTACACTGTAAGGTGCAAATATTCCCACTGTATAGCGAAAAAGCGTTTTACATCAATAGCTTGGCCCCCACCCCCCCCTTTCGAGTCTTAGCCGGCGGCGCCGGTGGTCACCCTCCAAATTTCCAGTCGTTTGAGATTCCATTACCACCCTAGGGTGTCATTCATCCTGTGGACACCTTAGCTGTCACGGTACAGTTACGCCGGTAGTGTAACAGGCCACTCTTATGTTATATCGGTTTTGTAACGCTTATTCGCTCGATTCGAAGGAGGTTTTCATGGGCAAGGTGGAAGACATGCGGGCTATGCGGGAGGCGCAGTGGAAGGAGATGGAGCTTCGGAAGGAGCGTCAGAAGGCGTGGGAGCTGGGGGCGGAGGAGCGTCGGAAGGAGAAGTTGGAGGAAGAGGTGCGAGAGCTGCGGACGGAGAATGAGAGATTGCGGGCTGAGCTGAAGTGGGAGCGGGTACGCTGGGGAGGTCGACCGAGGAAGTATTCTAGCAATGCGGAGCGGCAGAAGGCGTATCGGCAGCGCAGGGCTTCCAGATCTGAATCCAGATCTGGAACGGAGCCAAGCAGTGGATAGCGGGGAAATTCCTCCTGTGGGCTGGTTCGCAGGGTGGATTTGGGCTAGGCTTGTCTTGTCCTCATAGTCTCGAACTAAGTCATAGAGCAAGAGAGGGTGCCGCTACAGGAGAGCGAGTCACGAAACCAGAGTGAACCGAAATGGTCGAGCGAGTCGCGACTACTGAGTATCAGTACCATCATTGATGAGCGAGCCCTGCGTGCAGAGAGCACCATCGTGACGGAGCGAGCCAGAGAAGTGGAGAGAGCCACCATTATCGAGCGAGCCATTTGGACGGAGAGCACCCAACAACGTGAGCGAGCCACTCATCGGCGACGGTTAACACCCATGGACCGTTGAGAGAACCAAGCCTAATTCGAGCGCAGCCAAGGTGGATGAAAGAGCCAATTCAGCGAACGCAAAGCCAAGTGGCATAGAGTGTGCCAATCCTCGCGAGCGAGTCAGTGTATGGGAGAGTGCCAACAGATGTGAGCGAGTCACTGGGGCGGAGAGCACCAAACAACGTGAACGAGCCACAGTACGAGAGTGAACCATAATGGTCGAACGCCAGCGTCCTTCGACAACAAGACTTACTCCCTTGCAGTGGCGGCGCAAACGCAAGTGGCTGCAGAAATACCCCAGGCCACCAGATCCGCCGCCAGGGATGATGTTCAATCCCTTCAATGATAAGGCAGTTCGTCCTTTTGCCAACATCAAGGTCGTCGAAGAAGCCGCCCGAGACGTCTATGACATCTTTGACCGACAACCAAAAACCAAACGTCGTGTCCAGTGGGGCACCTATTGGGACGTATAGCCAACAGCACAGAGAGTGCCAAGGTAAGAGAGCGAGCCATATACACGGAGTGAACCATGCATGTAGAGCGAGCCATTTCTGATGAGTGTGCCACGCTCGTGGAGCGAGCCATCTGGCTGGAGAGTACCAAGCAAGTAGAGCGAGCCAACCCTGATGAGTGTGCCACAGTCTGTGAGCGAGTCAGACCCGCAGAGAGAACCAATTGACTAGAGCGCTAATCGGAGGATGATAATGAAACGCAACGAATGGATTTTCATCGCTACTGCCAAGGACCTGCTGCAAGCCGCCAGGAATAAAGCCCACTATCTAGCGGGAGCGAGCCTAATCCAAAGAGAGTGCCACGAACTGTGAGCGAGTCAGTCGAGTTCGGGAGTGAGCCACAAATGGTGAGCGAGCCGCGAACAGAGAGAGAACCATCACTTGCGAGCGAGCCATAAAACGGGAGAGTACCAACGAAATCGAGCGAGCCGCGAACGGAGAGAGCACCATAATCCTTGAACGAGCCACATGTATAGAGTGAACCACGCCATGATAGCGAGCCGCGAACAGAGAGAGTGCCACAAATTCGGAGCGAGCCACGTACTGAGAGTGAACCATAACCAGCGAACGAGCCATCAACCGAGAGTTCTCCTGAGCTTGTCGAAGGAGAGAACCATGTTTCATGAACGAACCTTTATTGCGGAGAGAACCATGACCGCCGAGTGAATCGTGACGACGGAGAGAACCAAGTAACGCCGAGTGAATCATGCTAACAGAGAGGACCAAAATTGATGAGTGAAAATGGCGAAAATGACGACCTCAATATCCCCCCGGAAGAAATCGAAAAGTTCCGCCTCAGCAGTATCGCCCGCCTCAGCCGCGATCTCGCCAAAGCCAGCATAACCCTGTCCAGTACCCAAGCTCGCTTCCTCGTCGATGCCTACTATATTACCCAAGAAGGCCGCAAACGGGCTTCCAATCAGGAACGCGCCATGGGCAAAGAACCCCATGAAGTGATCACCTGGCTGCTCAATCAGAACGAAACCCTCGAACAACAGATCCAACGCGCCCTCGATCACTATACCGACGCCCAACCGGTTGGTGCCTGGATGAAGTCGATCTATGGCATCGGCCCGGTGATCAGCGCCGGCATCATTGCCCACATCGACATCAATAAAGCCCCCACCGCCGGCCACCTCTGGTCATTCGCCGGCTTGAACCCCGCTCAAACCTGGAGTAAGGGACAACGTCGCCCGTGGAACGGTCAGCTCAAAACCCTTTGTTGGAAAGTCGGCCAAAGCTTCATGAAGTTTTCCAACAAAGAGGACTGCACCTATGGCCAGCTCTATCGGGTGCGTAAACAGTTGGAAGTCGAAAGGAACGACAGCGGCAAAAATGCTGAAACCGCTGCCCATATCCTGACCATCAAGAAATTCGGTAAATCAACCGAAGCCTATCAGCATCTTACCGCCGGCCACCTGCCACCGGCCCAGGTCGACGCCCGGGCACGCCGGTTTGTCGTCAAACTGTTCCTCAGTCATCTGCAGCTGGTCTGGTGGTATATCGAGAAAGGTGTCCTTCCGCCAGCTCCTTATGCTATCGATCACGGCGGTCATGCCCATTTCATTCCGCCGCCGAATATCGAGATCGTCGAGGGATTGGCCGAAGCCCTGCGCCGCTACTAGTCATATTCAGAGAGAGGACCACATCGCTCGAGCGAGTCACGATCCGAGAGAGGACCACGTGAGCTAGAGCGAGCCAAATTTCTGGAGAGAGCCAGGTAGTGAGAGCGAGTCATATGAGCGGAGAGTACCAATATCTGTGAGCGAGTCATTTGATGAAGAGAGCGCCAGATTTCGAGAGCGAGTCAGCTTGCCAGAGAGAGCCAAAATCAAAGAGCGAGCCATCCACAGTGAGAGTGCCATGCGCGAAGAGCGTTGCTATAATGTCACAGTGAGCGTTATCCACAGATCGATAAAAGTGTGCCTCTTGTGTCGGGAGATAATTTATTGTAGTGCTAATTCATCCTTTGGATGAGGGCATCAGCCCCCCAAGCCCAACCCTCCGCGTTCCAAAGGTTGTGGGGGGAGCCAATTTGACCCGCCGCCGCAGGTAGAACGGCTCCCCCCACATGTTCGACTTCGCGCAGGTGTACCGAGGACAAGATTGAAAATGTGTGTGTCATACAGAGGGCATCAGACTGTGCCATGTTCCATGCGTAAGGCGCAGCCTGATGCTCTCAGATGGTCTGAGGCATCACAACTGGGGATTAAGACCCCAAGAAGGAAGAGAGAAGACGCAATGAAGAAGATTCTTGCAATCGCAGCTCTGGCCACCCTGCTGGCGTCACCCGCCTTTGCGTTGAGCATCGGCGTCAATAACACCCAGTCGAGCAGCTTCGGCGCAGTCGGATTCGGTGGTGCCGTGTCGGCATCGCAGGGTTCGAGCAACTCGGCCTCGACCGTTGTTTTCCACAACGGTACTGCCGCAGCCGGTGGCTCCTACGGCGGTGGCTCTACTGCCAGTGCCGTGCTGAGCGTTCCCTTTGTTGGCGTTGGTATTTCGACCAGCTCGTCCAACAATGGAACTTCCACGACCAGCGCAACCCGTAATTAACGAACTGGAGAACTCAAGGAGGGAGCGCAAGCTCCCTCTTTTTTCTCTCACTGGGGAACAGAAGGAATACGTGATGAAACTACTCCTCCTCGCCAGCTCCGCTCTGGCGGTCATTGTTCTTGTCAGTCCTGCTGTTGCTGGCAAAACCGGCAGCAAGAGCAGCACTCCGCACAGCGTCGGCGATAATACCGGCAACGGTTCGAGCAACGCTGCTACTACGCCACAAGGCGACGGTGACGATGCTGCCGGAAGTGCTACCACCTTCAACGGTAGCTCGTCTTCGTGGACCGGTAATATCGTTGTTCGCAGCCGCGTTCAAATCGATGCCACCGGCCACACCTTCGGTGAAGATATCGATTCCGATTCGGAACGGCGGCAAACCGATGCCAAGGTCGGCGATCTGGCGAAAGCCGGAGCCGGCAAGGATAAAAACCACAATCCGACAGCATCGTCATCCGCCGTCGCTTTTACATTGGCAAGGACGCATAAGCCGAACGGCAAGGACGCACTGGTCCAGCCTCCTGCCCACGCCAGCGCTTCCGCCACCGGCGGCAAGGTGCCAGTGGCTACCGCCACCGCTAAAACCGGCAAGGAACACGTTACCGTCACCGCCACTGCTGGCGCTGGCGTCACCGGATCCGGTGGCAAACAAGTCACCCTGCATCCAAAAGCCGGCGAAACCGTCACCATCGAATATACACCCCACACCGAAGCTGTCGGCATCTCCTATCAGCATCGCGCCGAAGCCTACGCCGCTGCCGCTAAAGGTGGCCATGTCTATGTCGGTTCGACATTGATTGATGCGGCGAGGGCGGCGGCCTATGCTTTCGCCGAAGGCTGGAATAACAACGGTGCATACGCCTACGCCAAAGCCGAAAGCTCTGCTACGGCGACGTCAACCGATGGATTCGATCACTCGCACGCTCAAGCCTTTGTCGAGGCCGAAGCAGCTATCTGGCAGGGCGGCAGCGTCCTCCATGTCAAACTGCCCAAGCTTCCCAACCTGGGCAAACTGCATCTGCCGCCATCAACCGCCAGCAACGTCACTCCGGACGGTGTGAACCTGCTTCTTGCCAAGGATCCGCCGCCTGATCGAATGTTCTGCATGGCTAAGCATCTGCCTACCGGCCAATGGGCGTTGGGTTGCACCAAGGTCAGCACGATGCCGCCGCAGGCTGAAATCGATGCACGGCTGCGTGCCGGCTGGACCGAGATCATTACCACGCCCTAAATAAAGGAGACGGGATGAATAAGGAGAATTTGGCAACCGCCATGAAGAATGCCATCGAAGAGCTGGAAGCGGCCATCCGCTTCCGGCAAACAGAACTGGAGCAAATGCAGCGCTGCCTCGCAGCCTGCAAACTCATCCGGACAGAGGATCCTGTGTCGAAGGATCCTCCTCCTCATGATTTGTCGAACCATGATCCGGATCCCATCGGTACCCAGCTCGTCGCCGATATCACCGAGGAGTTGAAAACCTTCCCACCCTATCGGGCACGCGAAAGGTTACAGACGGCCCTTCGTACTGTTAAGGAAGGAAACGGCGACGCAGCCAACTAAGATCTAGGAGATGCGGCACATCTACATTACTGTGACTGAAGACTTGCGGAAGTTAATTGAGCAGCTCAACGAAATCTTCCATCGTTATGATAAGGAGGGAGAAATGACCAAAGTGGAAAGTCTGCGTGGACTGATCTCAGACCTCGAGCTGGCGACCAAAGGCTTGCGCGATCTCTTGCGCCAGCTCGAGGCCGAGGAACCCCAGCTCGCAGCCGAAGAGGCAAACGACAAGGAAATCATTCGGGCAGCTGAATCTACCCCGGATCCCGAGCCCGTGGTTCAGGCGGAAACCGATTCGATTGACGTCCCACAAGGCGGCGATCAGCCGCCACCGGTCGCCGAGGCTGTGGATAACCGGCCGACAGCCGATTGACTTGTGGTGAGCTTGACGAACCATGGACCAGCTCGATCAGCTCCTCTCATTATATACTAGGCTGATCGGCGTAAACGGCGGCGGGGATCGCGATCTCGATCATGACCTCGCCGCCTATCTCGCCGCTCGGTCGGGTGTGGCTGTCCTCCGAGACAATGATGAGTTCACCGGATCTATCGATCTGGCTGTCTTTTTCCTAGAGCGAGCCCTTCCGGGTTGGCAGATTCACGAGCTGCATTGTGGACCGGATCCCGCAAGTTCTCATATTGGTGATCATCGGCTGGCTCATCTTCAATCTCGGCGTTGGTATTGTGATATTTGTCGGGAACATCACGCGGATGAAAATGCAGAGGGATATGGAAGAACTGCCCCAGTCGCCATACTTTCCGCCGTCATCACCCAACTCATTAGTGACGTCCTCACTCACTGGCGACTCACTCAAAGGGATGCATGAGCTGTCGCCTTGGCTTACACTTCGAGAGTTACACATGGCATCAATCAATCGATATTATCGTCCGGATCAGATAATCCCACTGCCTGGTGGTGCAGTTCCGGATTTGCGTCCCCTGGCCGATCTGCCTCGTGCTACTCCTGATCCAGTCTTCGCCATCGATTGGGATGATACCAATTTTGAATTCAATCAACGGGTAACGAGGCCGAATATGGCAACGGGAATCAACCCGGTGGAAGCGCCTTCCGACTTTGTCCATGAAGGATCGCCGGTTATGATGACGGCTGATGATTTTCGCGAGCAGCTGCGCGAGATCCATAGTTGGAATTGGGGTAACGATCAGGATGCTAGGCGGCGACGGCAAAGGTTCATCGCTGCTATGGAAATCGCCATCGAGGTGGCGACCGTCGCCGAAAAGGTCAATCGCTCCCTGCATCGTAAGGATTGGTCGGATGACGAAAGCTTTTGAACGCATCATGGCGGGCCTCAGAGAGGCTCTGAACTTCGTTCGTGGCGATCTGTCGCTGACCTATTGGGTGGAGGTCGATGGCCGCCTGGAGAAGCGCCGAGGAACATTCGATGACATGGTCAAAGACAAGGGATTCAAGATGAGAGAACAGCATGACGAGCCTAACGGGGAAACGTAGGTTTTCCGCCAGAGAACTGCTCAACCGTTTCAAGAAAATTCTCGACAGGAGCTACACCATGGATGCAATCGCCCCCACACTGAGTAAGATGGAGATCCTCGATCCTACCGGCCACACCGAGATCACTTGGGATCCCAACGACGAGGAAAGCGTCCGCGTCGCCCGTGAGACATTCAACCGGATGACCGGTAATGGCTACCAGGCCTTCCGCCCGGGACCTGCCAAGGGACAGCGCGGCAACCGGATCACCACATTCGATCCCAGCGTTGAAAGGATGGTGCTCTTTCCGCAGCTGCAAGGTGGGTGATGCCCACGCAGAGGGAGATCATGGATCGTGCCCTGCGTATGCGCAGGGCATATCTTTCTCGGCAGCAGGAAGAGAGAAATCGAATGCCGTGGTACTATGATCAAACTCAGAATCGTTGGACGTGGGCAGATTATCAGGGAACTTCGTTGGTTACTGCTACAAATTCTACCATCTATTGGACGTCGGCTACGTCGACTGCGGCGTCGACATCGTTATGGTATCCGGGAACTTATACTAATCAAACTCAAAGCCCATCCCTCCAGCAATGGCGGCAATATCGGATTGATGCGCAGATTGCGCAGATTAGAGTAATTGAACGGCCATTGGCTGCTCCGGCGATCATCCAAGAGCGCAATGAACATCTACGGCAGCGGCTGTTGGAAGAAGGATGGGAGGAAATGCAACATCGGCCTCGCCGGGATCCGCTACCTCCATCGCAGGATCGGATTGAGCGGCTCATGAAAGCCGACAAACGGGCAGTGGAGCTGCTTATGTCACATCTCGATGAGCAACAGCTCATCGAATTCAATGAGAAAAAGTCATTTACCGTGGAGGGAGCGTCAGGACAGAAGTACCGTATCGAATGCGCTCATAGTTATTCGATTAACATTCATGTGATTGGCAAAAGACACAAACTCTGTGCTCATCTCGGTAGTGAAATTCCGTCAGCAGACCATTTTCTCGCCCAAAAACTGATGTTGGAGCACGACGAATCGCGTTTTTTGAGGCTTGCCAATCGGCATGCAGCTTAAACCGCGCAGGCTTGCCGAGGACAAGGTAGAAAATGGCTAAAAGAGGCAGGCCACGGCAGTTCATGACCCCGGTCGACCAGCACGTCGCTGAGCGCTTGCGTCTGATTCGCTTGTCAAAGAGCGTTACCATTGAGCAAATAGCCAAATTCATTGGCATTACCTATCAAAACGTGCAGCGCTATGAGCGTGGCAGAGGCAAAATCTCCGCCGGCCGCCTGAAACAGCTTGCCGACGCTCTCGGCGTCACCCCCAACGACTTCTATGAAGGCCTGCCCAACGAAATCAATCAGATACCAGCCCGCGAATTCAGCCAACTCGACTTCACCCTGCTCCGCGCTATCGCCGATCTGCCGGCGGGAGGGATGAAACGGACGCTGATCCAGCTGATCGATCTGATCCGCCAATTCGACAGATAGTTATCCCCGATTTCCACCCCGATCAGGCTTGCATGTGATCGGAGTGAGGTCTACCCTTTCCCAGTCCGATCCAATAAGGAGGTTGATATGGACAATATTCGTCAGGGCGATGTTCTCCTTCGTCCGGTTGCCAAAATCCCTGCGTCGGCCAGCAAAATGCCGGTCGATGAGAAGGAAGGGGTTGTTCTCGCTCGTGGTGAAGGTCATGGTCACCTCCACCGGTTGCCCTTTGGCGGCGCCTATCTCTATCTGTCCAACGATCAGGGTTACCGCTTCGTCGAGGTCGCCAGCGATACCAAGCTGGAGCACGTTGGTAGCGATGGTCAGCCGACTGGTGACCATGCTACCCTCGACGTCCCGGCTGGTAACTACGAAGTGATCCAGCAGCGGCAGGCGGAGGGCGAGCAAGCCGTCTATCGTGACGACTGATTCGAACTACGTACCAACCGTCTCAATAGGACCAAGTTGCGATGAAAGCCCTAACTGAGGAGGAGCTTCGGCTCCTCCCTTCTTTTTACGATAACCGCTGGCTGCCTGTGTCGCGAATGACTGGACCGCCAGCCGATAAGGATGCTGCTTTCGAGGCGGTGAAAGAACTGTGCCGGCGGGTAAGGCGTAAACAGCCAAAGCAAGCCATATGGCTGGATCGTTTTCCGATACGAAAAGAGGTGGAAGGGAAGTCACAATGTTTGAGCACCCGGCCTTGTGCGACTTGTCTTCTTAATAGACTGACCAAAAAATATAAATTCGATTCGCTGGTGCATCCGGCGGCAAGTTCGGCGATTTCTTTCTATTTGGTTCGTCGGATGACATCGGCTGCAGATCATTGGATGTTACTGCATCAATGGCGATGGCCGGTATCAAACCATCCTGCTGTGATGGCGGCTAATGGTTATTATCCGGTTCTTTTCGATTTCCTCGATTATATTGGTCGTGTTCGTTATGAGTTCGTTAGGCCTTGGCGGCAGATTTGCTTGCAGGCGGGGATCTGGTGGTTTGAAGGTGATGGTGATATAGTTGTTTTTGCTGAACGTCCGATGACAATAGTACGGAACGAGATGGGACAGATTAGTAATGCCGACGGACCTGCTATTGTCTATAATAATCACAAAATCTATGCATGGAGAGGTCGGTTGATAGAGAAGGAAATGCAGGATTTGCCGCCTGGGTGGTATGAAAAGGCGGAGGGTCGTGGTATTTATTCCATGCGGCAGATGTCGATTATGATCGATATGTATGGACCAGCCAAGGTATTGAAAGAAACTGGAAAGGGTTATAAGCGGCTGGTCGAGTCGAGCAAATGGGGTAAGCTCTGGCAGATTAGCATAGGTCGGAGTAATCGCATGTTTGTTGAGGTCGAGAACAGCTCCGGCAATCATGAGACGCATGTGATTCCGGTCGATCCCTGGCTGCGTCCGCTGATGACTGGCGACACGCTGATGACTGGCGACAGTGTTAGATCACCATTTGCAAGCAGACAAAGGACGGCTCTGCAGGCAATCGCTTCGACCTTTGGTATGGAAGCCGAGGAGTACGAAAAGATCGTCGAATCGTGATATGCTGGCTTGTGGGACGTTACCTTCTGGCGTCCCACTGTCCCGCGCCGTTTCGCTCCAGTTTCGGCGTGGGACGAGGGGCCGGTGGCCTCAGCAGCGCCGGCCCCTCACTTCGGCCAAATTTGGCCGAAGTGCTAGCCATAATAATAGAGAGCACCACCGCTCATGAGCGTCAGCCACCCGGCTCGAGAGGACCAAGATAGATGAGCGCGAATGAGGCTGTGTGAGAGACATATAATAATGAGAAGGAATAAATCGTATCGCCGGCACCAGACAACCAGACATATGTGTCGCCGGCTGAGCGAGGATCGCAACCAGCACTACGACGATCTGAGTTGTCCCTGCTGGTGGGACGGTCGCGCCCAGGCCCGCTTCAAGGAACAACCCAAGCTGCTGAGCTGCTACTGCTGCTCCAGCCCCCGGCGGAATCCATGGCTGTCAATCAAAGAGCGGTTGACCATGGCGGAGCGCCGCTTTCTCTGTGAACCTGTTGAGTATTTGCCAGCAGAGGCGATCTGAAACCGGATTGACCACAACCGGTTAACTGATGTCCAAAATATATGCTGTCGCCGCCGAGTCGGCGGGGTTTGACTTCCAAACGAGGAAGCGCGCATGGATCTGGCTGCGCTCCTCAAAAATCCCGATATCCTTCTAGAAGATATCGACCGTCTTCGCTGCGAAGACCACCTACTTCCATTTGTCCGCCGCCATTGGAAAGTTCTAGAACCGGTCGTCCCACTCTGTGAAGGCTGGCCGCTCGAAGCCATCTGTGAACACCTCGAGGCGGTCACCGATGGCGAGATCACCAGACTTCTGATCAACGTTCCCCCGGGCTTCATGAAGTCCCTGCTGACCAACTGTTTCTGGCCAGCCTGGGAGTGGGGTCCGCAGAAGCTGATGCACCATCGCTTCGTCACCTTCTCCTATGCCGCCAGCTTGACCGAACGGGACAACGGTCGCTTCCGCGATCTCTTGATCAGCCCACAGTTCCAGAACCTCTGGGGCAAACAGTTCAAGCTGACCAAGGTCGGCGAAACCAAGATCCAGAACAATCGCACCGGCTGGAAATTCGCCAGCTCGATTGGTGGTGTCGGTACCGGCGAACGCGGCAATCGGATTCTCTTGGACGATCCCCACAATATCAAGGAAGGCGAATCAGACGCTGTCCGCCAGGAAACCTGCCGGTGGTTTCGGGAGTCGATGTCCAATCGGCTAAACGACGTCTCCCGTGACGCCATCGTGATCATCATGCAGCGGGTCCACGAGGCCGACGTCAGCGGCGAAATCCTTAGCGCCGGCTTGGGTTACGAGCACCTGATGATCCCGATGGAATGGGATCAGCGGCGCTACGTCACCTCGATTGGTTGGACCGATCCGCGCCAGGACGACGACGACCTGGCGTGGCCAGATCGTTTCCCGCCCAAGGTGGTCAGCGACCTCAAACGCGATCTCGGTGAATATGGCTACGCTGCTCAGTATCAGCAGATGCCAGCTCCTCGAGGCGGCGGCATTCTCAAGCGCGGTTGGTGGCGACGTTGGGACGAAAACGAGTGCCGAACCCATGGCGTCCCGATCAATCACTATCCGGGTTTTGACTATGTCATTGCCTCGCTTGATACCGCTTATACCGAGCGGCAGGAAAACGACTATTCAGCTCTAACCGTCTGGGGTCTGTGGAAAGATCGGCGCGGCGTCGGTCGCTTGATGCTAACCGCAGCCTGGGAAGAGCGCCTGCATCTGCATGATCTGGTGCAGCGTTGCCTCGATACCTGTCGCCAGATGAAGGTCGACCGCTTGCTGATCGAGGCCAAGGCAGCTGGTCACTCGGCAGCTCAGGAAATTCGCCGGCTAATGTTCGACGAGATCCGCTCGAAAATGATTGGCAATCTGCCAACGACGCTGTCGAGCTTTGGCGTCGAGCTGATCAATCCCCGGGGCATGGACAAGGTGGCGCGAGCCTACTCGATTGCACCATTGTTCGAGGAAGGTCTGATCTGGGCTCCCGGTTACGAGGACGGTACCTGGCGAGAGTGGGCGGACAAGGTGATCACCGAGTGTGCGGTCTTCCCCAAGGCGGCGCACGACGACTTGGTCGATTCTGTCACACAGGCGATACGCTACTTGCGCAATATTGGTTTGGCAGAGCGCTCGCTAGAGGCTGAGACGCGCGTCAAGCAGAGCCTGCAGTTCAAAGGGCGAGCTGCCCAGCAACCTCTTTATCCAAGCTAGGAGAATCTCATGGGAACTGTGTCTGTTACGATTAATGGTGTGCTTTGGGATCATACGACTAAGTCTGGTCGTCCGGTGACTTTGATCGGTGAGGCCTATTATGCCGGCCTGGGTGTCGGTGGTGGGCCTGCTGCTCCTGGTTGGCGTCCGGTCGATCCCGGTTATGGACGTCCAGCCTGGGGTCCGGTTGATCCCGGCTATGGACATCCAGAGGGTCCACAGGGTCCGGTTGACCCGGGCTATGGTGTCGAAGGACCGGTGGATCCCGGCTATGGTATTCCGGTTCAGCCGCCGCATGTCGGCGGTGGTCCGATTCCGCCGAAGCCACAGGAGCCGCCGGAGGCTTCGGAAGGTGGCGATTGGGTGTGGTCGCCGAGACATGGTTGGGTTTGGGCTCCGGCCGGTGGTGGTGGCAAGCCGCGTCCGATGCCGCAGCCGCCTGTAGCGACGCCGATGGCATGAAGGTTTCTGACATCGAAGGATTGCTTGAGGAGGCGGTGTTGTATGGACAACCAGGCGAC
>Ga0126378_10002784_pt1 | contig 13035 bp, 16 predicted proteins | sample PanSoiMetPlot_23_FD_92587 | JGI IMG/M metagenome (GOLD analysis project Ga0126378, IMG submission 92587) | Tropical forest soil microbial communities from Panama - MetaG Plot_23 | ecosystem: Environmental > Terrestrial > Soil > Tropical forest > Bulk soil | place: Panama | collected 2016-02-17
ATTTTTCGAAGATGGGTCACAGGGACACCTCCTTGTGACCCAAACTTATCTCAGCCGCCGGGCAACCACCGCTCCATTACCTCACGCGAAGCGTCCGCCGCGCAGCGGCTACGTGCTAACGACGAAACCTTCCATGTTGATTTTGAACGAAGGATTACCGATTAGCCCGGACTTGGCAGCTGAGTTGGATATTATGTCATTCGTGCCGGACCAGATTGGACACGTAGTTGGTTCGGTATTTACAACATAGCTCCCAAATTTGTTAGCCTGGGTTACAGGCTGCACAGCGCAGGTGCGTGATGGGAATGGTCTCGAAGTTTTACCAAGTTTCACCGCAGCAACTGAGGAACTTTACTTATCATCCGGCGTACATGGGACTTACTTCGATGAAGCATCGGGATTCACATCCACTATCTTTGAAATCGAGAAGCGGAACCACTGTCCATCTTGTCCGCGTGAGACGCTGCGTCTAAAAGTGCCAACGAGCTGTGCTTTGGCTGGTCGCCCGTGCCTAATGGTTCGAGTTAACTTCTTCCCATTGGGCAGGGATTCCCATCCGTCCGGTAGAATCGCTTCAGTCGTGACGTCAAAGCCCTCCTTTGATGCACACTCTGAGCTGTAAAGGAAAAGCGAGTGGAAGCCGGGCCGCACGGTCGCCTCGACTGAAAGGAGCTTTCCATCGTAGTCTGTGGGGGATGCCACGACATCACAGAAGTTCACCCGCTCTGGCTCTGTCTGTGATTGTACTTTTGTGGATAATGTCGCGAGAAGTACAAGAATAGCGATACTTGCGTTTCGCATTGGTGTGTTGTTGCTGCCCATCAAATTAATCACTTCTGGCCTACCGGGAGTGCCTCGACCTTGCGGAACAAAGTGCAGTTCTGGTCTATTCTTGTCTGACTATACAGGTCGCTTGGGATTACCGTTCGCTTCGCAAACACGTCAGCACAACCTAGGACAAGCAGCCATTCTGGTGGTCTGGACTCTTCTCCAATAAAGAAATCATGCCAATGGAAATGTTGGTGAAGCTCCGCGTATCGGTCGGCGACGAAGCCAAAAGCTAAGCCTTTCTTCGCTCTGCGACAGAAAAGCTGAACTAAATCCTCGACGACGCGAAGCGATTGCTCTTCCGTCTTCCCATCGAGGGAGAAGCTCTCACACACAACATCGGGTCGGACCTGTTCAATCGAGCAGAACACGCTGTCAGATGGAGCGAGATAGAAGTTGAAATTCACATGCTGCGAGTTCACGCATTTTGCTCGAATATCCTCTCTCGACGATGGAATCTGGTCGCCTACTGGGGAGACTCGCAGGACCTTACCTGTGCCCGGTTCCATCAAGGTGATTCCGTCCAGCGCGAAATGATCCACTAGCTCATCGAAACGGGATGAGGCAGGCGGACCTCCGTACATATAAATCCATCCGTGTCGCACATTACGATAGTAAATACGCTATGGATGTAGCCGCAAGCCAAGTTGTGCCTGGTTAACAGGCAAAATCGGAAAGGTTGATTTCGGCGGAACCTTAGTGGAGTGAGTTCAAGAGTTTGAAATACGCGTATTCCTTGGCTCAGGTTGTCTGCCGACGAACGCGAGAGACACGCAAGGAGCACCAGAAACAGATCGGCAGCGCGACCACAAATGCTGCCGTTGCGAAGCCCACAGCAAGCCGTTCGGTTCGTCGCGTCAGCAGAACTAGTTCCCTGTGAGAACTCCCAATTAAAAGGATGCCCAGCAGCTCATTGTTCCGGCCAGATAACGGCAGGGCGTAAAAAGCTTCGGCCGAAGTAGCTTCGTCGGTCCATTCGATTGTTTGGGCAACCGGTTGTCTCCGCCTCTGCACCTGCTGAATGAGTGGCGCGAATCTTTGCGCCTGTCCTACAACCCCGTTCCGGTCGAGAAGCTGGTCGGGCTCGAACTTTGACTCGTCGAAATTGCGGTACAGAAGCGCACGCATATTGGAAGGAAGTGTAACTAACGAGAGGAAATTCTGTTCGACGCGGCATCCACCGATTATGTACGGTCCCTTACCTGCCGCACGAGTCGAGCGGACTGCAAACAACACGAGAGCATCACCAGCGGGGAGTCGCTGCTTGTCTAAGAATGCGGGAGAATCAGACCAGTCTATTTTCGCCGACGTCAACGTATTCTTACGGCCCACACGCGAGTACTCTGGCGTGGAGGAAATTATCGTCCCATCCCAAGTAGTTATCTCAAGGAAATCCAAATTCTGCTCTTGCGCAGCCCCCATCGCATCATGTGCATAAAGCGACTTGTCCGCTCTAGGTCGGGCCAAATCCATCGCCATCCTTAGAGTTATTTCCGTGTTTGCGATGTTCTCCACTCTTCGCACAACCTCGTCACTGAATCGGACCAACTGGTTCTTCAACTGAGCGATTTGCGCTTGTGTTCGCTGCGCCTCAACCTCTTCGAAGGCTGCCTTGGTGTAACGGACGACGCTATAAGCAAGGATTGCTACAAACGCGAGAGTGATTGCAAGAAGCTGGAGAAACAGTCTGGTTTGGAAACTCATCGAGACCTCTGATGACATGACGTAGCGAGTTGTGTGCCAAGTGACGCCGTTGAAAAACTGCGTCTTATGCTGTGAATTCGGGACAGAGCGTGTCCAATGGAGAACAATGTGCGTACACGAACACACGGACCAGCGGCAACTCCTGTATAACGACATTACGGGACATTGACGGTCAGTTTTCGATTAGCGGACGCCTACCAGGCATGTACACCAAATGGACTTCCCGCCGACCACCGTTTCAGTGTCAAATGCTCGCGTGGACTCAGCTACCTACCCCGATGCTGTGGCCCCAGATCTTGTGGGGACCTACCAGGCTCTTGCCAAGGCCGGGGGCGGTTACGTGTGGGACGATGTTCTAGAATATCGGGTTTGGTGCCACCCAGAGGGCGGGTCGCGCGATGACTACTATTATCCCTTCGCGACCTACGCCGAGGCAGTTGCATTTTCCCAACGCACAGAAGGAGCCGAGCCACCACTTGCGCTGATTCTACAGCGTGAGTACATAGATGAGCCCAATCCTGGCGAGTATCTACATGTGAGGGAAGAGCGCATCACCGAATGGCCCGTAGAGTTCCTTCGTCGCCCTCGACGGACTCAAAATACAATCCCTGATTTTCTTTCACCAAACGCTCCCGCCAACAGGCTGGACATACTTCGGGGCCTATCAAGTCAGAAATGAGACGTACGGTTCCGGCAACCGGATTTCGCCGACTGCCACACGCTCCTGGCAAAACGGCATTCCCGGAGAAGTTCTTGCTAGTACTTGCTCATGCGGCTCAATGCCATTTTTTCGTGGAGGATTCGTACGTGGCGGACTCGCCGAGGACCGTTCCAAACCACACGATATATTCGCTGTCGCTTGTTTTTTTGTAGTAGGCCGGGCCGGATTCGGAATCCTCCAGCCCTATATCAGTCAGAGTGTCGGGAAGCCGACCGTAGCGAGATTGGAACGAATTGACTGCGGCTATGACTTTGGTCGCTTGTCTGACTTTACTCCGGTCAAAGATCCACGGCCATTGAGTAGCCGCCCTCATGTAGCCAATCCACAGCACGAACGCCAGAGCAATCGCAGCGATTCCAAGAACGAACCGATTTTGCCGCCGAAGAATTGAAAGTAATCTCATCGCAGCAGCGACCTTGGGCAGATGCTACCACGCGAATAGGTTCGTCAGTGCCTGGGAAACGAGAAAACCGCTAACTTGAAGTACTCGGCGCAACATGATGGACGATTTCCGGAGAAAGCAGGACTTGAGCGTTGAGATGTTGGAATTTTTTGAAGAAGCAAACTTCGGCCTTGACAGCTAAGTCGGATTCCGATATATCGGACTGCGACCATGAAAGACGACCTTAAAGAATTCCGTCCGCTATCCCCTGCGACTTTCTATATCTTGCTTGTTCTGTCTGATGAAGATCGCCATGGCTACGCCATCATGCAGGAAGTCGCCCGCCAATCCGCTGGCTCTTACAAACTCGGGCCCGGAACCCTTTATGATAATCTCGAAAAGCTCATCGAACAGGGCCTCGTGGCCGACGCACCTCGACGCTCCTCCAAAGAGGACCCGCGCCGCCGCTACTACCGCATTACTTCCCATGGTCGTCGCGTTTTTGCCGCCGAAATCGAGCACCTCGAATCCGTGATCCGCACCGTCAAACTTCGCAGTGTCAACCCTCGCGAGGCCACCTCATGATTCGCGCTCTGTATTCAGCGGTGCTTCGCGTTCACCCGCGCACTTTCCGCGATCGCTTCGCCGACGAAATGCTTTGCATCTTCGACGACATTCCCGTCGAGATCGAGCGTGGCCTGCTTCTTTATTACGCATTCCGCTCGCTCGTCGTTCAATGGCTCCTCCGCACCAATCTGTGGGTTTTTGCCCTAGCGTTGCTGATCGCGTTAATCCAAACCCTCTTTGTTTTTCATCTGATTCCGCCAATCCCGTAGGCCAGGAGGCTCGCATGAGAATCCTAACTCTGTTCTTCGTTGGATGTTGCATCACGATTTGCGCTGCGCCAATGCCTTCTTTCCACACACAACAGCAGTCGCAAGAGCAGCCGCAAGTGCCGAAGACCATTCACCAATTGTTCGTAGAGGACGGGGAAGATGCCCATAATGGGATTGCAAAGTTCTCGGAGGAGGAGCTCACCGCGCGCGGAAAGGCTCGTGAAACGAAGGTGAGGGCCTTGCTGGCGGCCGATGAACTTAAAACAGGCGAAGACTTCCACGAAGCGGCCTTCATTTTTCAACATGGGGATGACTCGGAGCACTGCCTATTTGCACACGTCCTTGCGATGGAAGCGGTCCTAAAGGGAAGCGACGAGGCAAAGTGGATCGAGGCAGCAACACTGGACAGGTACCTACAGTCAATTGGGCAACCCCAAGTATTCGGGACGCAATATCCCCTCGACCCACATCTGCCACATCAGCCACATCCCGCAGTTGGTTCCCAGGGTGCGTTCCGCTCAGGAAGAACGCTAGCGCCCTACAACGAGCAGTTCCTGCCGGATTCAGCGCGACTTGCCTTTTGCGTCCCGGCGCTGGCACAACAAAAGGAGAACGTGGCGATGTTCAACGCGGGCAAACGCCCGACAGAGACGATGAGGGCGCCGGGATGCCCGCGCTAGGGGACAGGGACCGCCTTCACAGTAACTTGATTTCGGCTCTCGGTACTAGACTCTAAGTAGGCGGTTTCCGGACAAATCAGGAGTTGAAAACTCGCGGCACTTAGTTTGGTAAGACATCGGAGTGGCTCCAAATTGCCGGTCAGAAAGAGCCTCAACGCTGTCCACCTCCGGAGACTGACCTTACGTTGCAAAGTCTCGCTTCGCTACTTCTTGTTCAGGTCCAAGGAAAGGATCGAACCTCTATCGCGGACGTCCATATACCAATAGGGGTTCTGCGTCGCCACGAGCCCTTCAAACAAAGCGTGATTAAAGTCGGCGAGGAAGGAAACTCTGGGATTGCTTGGGCTAAACTTAACTAAGAGAGGGCGCCCATCGAGCTTAAGCTGCAACTTTTCTACGTGGTTCCGGTTATCCGGCAAAATAAATCTGCCCCAATACTCGACGCCCTCCACCCGTGAACACATATTGAAAGAAACCTGCTCCCACAGTTTTCAAAATGGTGCCTGCAAATCCTTGCTTAACAGTCGCGGTTGCCTTTGGCCAATCCCAACTGAGAATACGCCTCGCGTAATACCGGACTTGGAATGCCGCAAGCACAAGCATCGCCGCCAGCACCAAGTTATCGAAGATCGAGTGGACATCGGCCATAGCGATTGGTCCGCGTACCTCTAACCATCCTATTGCTTTTCACTGGGCCGTGAACTGGCCGAAGGTACAGCGGTTTCCAGGGTCAAACTCACATGCGACTAGTAGGCAACCAATCGGGCAAGGACCTGGTTCACGACCTTACCACCGAAGTTCGCACTAGGAAGGCACATCAAGCAGCCGTATGAGTGCGGCGGCAGCATTCATGGCACTGTCCCGATAAAACTGCTCGGCTTCCGCAATCTCCTTGTCTTTCCGCTGCAGAGCCTCCCGATTCCATTCTTTTCTCACCCCACCAATAGGAAGGGTGTCAGTTTCAGAGTCGATTCCTTCAAAAGTCAAAAGCACTTCGGCTATCTGCGGTTCGACATCGTGACGAAACCGACTCAATTCGCGGGATGCTGCTATCACGCCAAGCTGTCCTGAAACCAGTTGCTTCGCGGTGCGTAAAATCTGAACCTCGATGCTTCGCTGACGCTGCGAAGGTTGCCCGTCCTCTGTGACGACAATAGGCAATGACTCATCCTGTGGCCAGACAATCGCATTTGTTTTGGAGCAGAATGGACATTCCACATTCATCTCGACTTCGTGCTGCTTATAGAAGAGGTTGTCCGACCTACTCAGGACCTTGAATCTCTTGGAGCAAGCCACGCACGTATAGAATTTTTCCATGGCGATTCACGAAAGATGCTAGCACGCCCAAACTAGCATCGGGGCTTGGTTAACAGGCAAACTGGAAAGGTTCGCCGTCGAGATAAAATGGCAACAATGGAATCGTTCGAAATTATCGCAGCCGGGGAACCGAACACAGCATTCGACCGATGGGTTGATACGCTCAAGCGGGCTGGCATCCAAGCCACACAGATTGCCATAGCCGAGTATGACCGCGAGCGCGGACACAACCCAACCCCACACCCCAGAGGAAACGAAGTGTATGTCCTCGTTCCTGTCGAGCAACTCGAAGAGGCTTTGAAAATTCTGAAAGCGTCCGAAGACGAAAGTCCTGGTTGACGGCATTACCGCCGAAGTCCGCACGCATCTACATTGTGGTGTCTAGCGGAGCAGAAGACGTCCCTGTGCCACGTTTTCCTCTTATCGGAGAAACGTCGGTATGGCAACCCCAGTGTGCGTTGAACTGGGGTCGTAAGAAAACCAAACAATCTTGCCCACACTTATTTCCCTATTGGTCTTCAGTAAAACGCTTCGGAATCGGTAGTCACGGTTTTTCCATTCGAGCATTCGATTAGACAACCGGAGCACATTCTTTTGTCCGAAGGTCACGACCTCGACCTCGTCAAACTCCATTTTCTCCCCGCCACTCGCTAGCAGATATCCCTCGACCAAGATTTCTTTCTCATTCTCAGCAAGCGGCGCACCCCCAGCTCGCTGAGTGTGAAGACTAGGAACTTCTATGAAGAGTTCGCTCCAGTCACCGGTAGTCTGCATCGCCGTTTTAGGGCGAAGCTCAATCCATGCGGGTTTGAGGATAGCTGCCGGTGCCACCAAGACCTCTGATTGACCTGATTTCGCGAAGAGAGCTGTTACCACGAAGAGTACGCTAAGCCCCCCAACAAGCACGACTAGATGTTGCTTTATATTCATTGCGATTTAGGATAATCGTTCGTTTGGATCACGTAGCCCAAGAAATCCAGCATCTTTTTTGAAATCAGCCGGCGCAAACAGTGCCGTCCTGGGGCCAAGCCAGAACGGTTTATGGGTGCCCTGTTCAAGCATGTCGCGAACTTTGGTCGTACAAATTGTTCCTTGCACGCCACTCTTGTTTCACGCCTTCGTCAGCTCTGATGCTAGTCACTATAGCCGCGGCTTATCTTCCACACAATCGCACAATCGGCGGATTCTAGGCGCTAGGTCCTGGTACACGGCAAATCGGAAGGGTCAACTGCTTGCCGCCAAGTTTCCGATTTGCGGACTACACGGGAGGGTGAGGACTGTATCGGGGTCATCTACCGCGAATAGCAATCCGGATAGAGATAAAATGATTTCGGTTGCAACGAGAGGCACCAACATGAATCGGCAATGGCATCGCTTTCTGCGCATTCTACTGCTACTCGGAATGTTTGGCGCGCGCCTGCCATTTGGATTCGCCCAAGTGAGCAGTCCGACGACGTCTGATATCGTTAAGCGGACGATGGCGGCTGCACTGGCACGTTGCCATTCCAAGACCTCTCTTAATGGCGTCGAGGCGATCACGTACATACCGCCTACTAACGACGAGATTGAAACAATTAAGTCTCTTGGTTCGGCGGCAGTTGAACAACTTTCAACATACGCTCAAGCAAAAGTAGATTGCGGATTCGCAAAAATAGATTGCGGATTCCCAGCTCCGCTCTTAGCTCTCAAATTTCTTACAGCGTTGCGAAACCCAGCTGCATTGGGTGCTTTTCAGAGCGCCTTCGCCCAAGATCAATGGGAAGTCACCCGCATGTATGCGCTTGCCGGAATGTTCGAGACGTCGAAAACGGCAGCCGAACCCTACGTCAAAGCGGCCCTTGAAGATAAGTCGCCCAATGTGCGGCACATGGCTGAGGGTCTGTGGCTTTCATACCAACCACATAAATCCGATAAGTAGTGACAACTCACCCGTCCCAGTGAGGTACAGCAAGTTCGTCAAGTCCTGATAAAACGGGCCAAACCGGCAACTTAATCGTTGAAGTTGATTTTGACTTTACCGGTTTGGCGACGAACCAGGCACTTAGAACTGCTTGAGGGATTCTATGGTCGGGAGCCTGAATGGTTGCTTCATATCCGCAATGGCATACACTTCAAGTTCGGAAATTTTTCCTTCGCGGGCATGAAGAACAACTCCTACTTCGATTCCTTCGGGAGTTGTCCCTACAAAATCCGCTAGGATTATCGATGGTGCCGTCTTTCGTTGGTCGCGGCCTTCCGGCGCCAAATCTATCGTGGGACATCCGCACGTGCATGTCCCGACTACGCTGAGGTCCCCAAGCTGTGGTGAATACTGTTTGGCGTCCTCACTGCCATTCGCCATCAGCCATTCGAGAAGAGTGCGCTCTTCCTGAGTGAGGGGTCTCCGTTCCGGCCTTATGAATGGGGCCATATAGCAACCTTCACCGCTTCAATTCTGCCAGAAGACTACCGGGAGCAACATGTACGGTTTCACGACAAATCAGGCAAGTTGAGTCCTGTCGGGAGGACAAGGCGAATCGGTGCTGCAAAATTTCTGGTCGACTGTTTTGCGCATTGTAGAATCTGATGAGGACGGTCTGCCTCTGGAAGGAACGGCGGCCCGCGTTCACTAAGGTGCGTGGGTCCTGCTAATCGGGGTGAATTTTCATGCGAATACGATTCCTTGCAGGTCCAGCGACGAAAGCGATTGTGTTGATTGTGTCCGTGTTTGCCGTGACATTTCCGTGTCGCTCTCAGCAACCGAAAAGCCCAAATTATAAGCCCGCGCCAAAACGCGTAGGAGCGCAGGACATTCAGCACATGCTCGGCTCGAAGCGTCCGCAGCCGCCGGTTTGCAACGCTGTTGCGGCGAGCTGCAACCCAATTCCGCAACTGACCGCTTTGTCTCCCAGTGGCAATGTTGCCCCGGGCTCTGCCGGATTTACTTTGGTGGTGAGCGGGAGCAATTTTGTTCCTGACGCGGTCGTGCAATGGGACTACAACCCTTTGGCCACGACGTTTGTCAGCAGCAGCCAGTTGACGGCGACAGTGACTCCCGATCTGCTTGCAGCTCCCAGTGTGGCGAATATCGCCGTGCTTAACCCGACGCCAGGCGGAGGCACGTCCGTGTCCCTCAGCCTTAGCATCGGACCGAATCCTGCTCCGTCGGTCTTCTTCATTTTTCCTTTCTCTGTGCCCGTAGGAACTGGTGACACAAGTGTGTTCATTGGTGGAAGCGGATTTACTGACGCTTCGGTCGTAACATGGAACGGCCGGAATCTTCCAACCACCTTTTTCGACAACACGTTCATCAGCGCCATTGTGCCTGGAAGCGACTTCACGCAACCCGGAGCGGGAGAATTTTCCGTCTTTACGCCTTCGCCGGGTGGCGGAACACTCGCGCCCGAACTTTTTCCAATCACCGTGCCGCTGCAGACGAATGATCTCGCTTACGATCCGCAATTGGGCAAGCTAATTGCTTCGGTACCCGGTGCGGCTGGCGCATCCGGCAACAGCCTGCGACTGATTGACCCGCAGACTGGCGTCGTGAGTCAGCCCTATTTTGTCGGAAGTGAACCGGGGCGTGTTGTTCTCTCAGATGACGGGCAATTCGCTTATACGGGTCTGGCGGGCTCTCCGTCAGTAAGCCGGCTGAACCTGAGCTCTCTTGTGCCGGATCTGACATTTTTCCTGGGCCCGGCGCTGAGCTTCGGTGAACAGGTTGGCCCAAATTACGTGAGTGACCTTGCCGTTGTTCCCGGCCAGCCCCACAGTATCGTGGTATCCCGTAAATCGCTTGAGGTGGACCCCAGTTCTACCGGGCTCGCCGTTTTCGATGATGGCGTGCAACGGGCGAACAGTACCGCGGAAATGGTAGGGCCTATTGCTTTTGGCGGTTCTCCCTCGCAGCTCTTTGGGGTTAGCGCATTTGTCCTATCGCAATTTCAGATCGACCCTTCAGGCGTGTCGTTCATTAGCGCAGCTTCCGGGCTATTCCATGGTTTTAATACCTATATCGTGTACAGCGCGGGACGCCTCTATGGTTCGGATGGCAATGTTGTTGACGCGAACACAGAAGCGTTGCTCGGTTCCTTCCAGCTTCCTAACGGAGCCGCCCAGTTCGACTCCGTTGCCCCAGATCCGGCTTCCGGGGTCACGTCGATGCTGTCGAATGATTTTAGTCTGAATGCGTTCATTACCGCTTACGATCAGACCTCCTTTCAGCAACTTGTGAATCTGCCTCTCACCGGCATTACTTTTCCTAGCTTTGTGGACTTCGATCAGCCTTTTGTGGGAAGCCTGGTGCGATGGGGGTCGGATGGGCTCGCGTTTCGCGATATCGGCGGGCAAGCGTACATAATCCACCTGAAACAACTGGTGCCAAGCGGCAATCCACAGCCAGTAGCGAATGCGCTTTCTCCCGTCGGTGTTGCCGCAGGCGCCGCAGCTTTCGTCCTCGATGTGCAGGGGTCGAATTTTGTGGCTGGTTCCACTGTGAATTGGAATGGCTCCCTGCGGCCCACTTCTTTCGTCAGCGGCAGCGAACTTCGGGCCACGATTAGTGCATCCGATGTTGCTGCGGCCCAGATTGCGACGATTACAGTGAACAGCCCGGCACCCGGCGGCGGTTCTTCCGCGCCGCTGGCTTTCACGGTCGGTGGCAACCCTGTGCCTCAGCTTCTCGGGGTCTTGCCCACAACAGTTCAAGCGAATGGAGCGGGCTTTACGCTATCGGTTACGGGCAATGGATTTGTGCCGGGCTCCATGATCGAGGCCAACGGATTTTCGCTAGCCACATTTTTTGACGATAGCGGGCATCTACACGCGCCATTGTTCGTGCCTACAGTTAGGGGACCAAACACAATCACCGTAATCAATCCTGCTCCGAGTGGTGGTGTATCGAATCCGCACATTTTGAATGTCACGAGCAACAATCCAATTCCTTCCGTCTTTTCCATCTCACCGGAGAGCGCGGCGGCGGGCACGAGTGGACTGGCTGTGATGGTCTCAGGTTTCAACTTCACGCCAGATTCAACAGCCTCGTGGAATGGATCTGCTCTTGGCACCAGTTTTGTAAGTTCTTTTCAACTACAGGTGACGATCCCGGCGTCGTTGCTTGGCACGCTTGGAACCGGGCACTTCGTAGTCTCGAATCCCGCTCCTGGTGGCGGCAGTTCCAACGAAACGCTTTTTCCGGTTTACTTGCCGTTACCGTTTGCCAATGACATGGTCTATGAGCCGTTCACTCGTAGGTTGTACCTAGCCATGTCGGACTTCAATGGCACTGGACCAACTATGCTGAGTGTGGACCCGGCGACAGGCACGCAAGGGAATCCCATACCGCTGCCCGGGAACCCGGAGGCGCTAGCGGAATCGGATGATGGGCAATTCATTTACATAGGATTTAACCCACAGCCGCTGATCGCGCGTTTCAATGTGGCAACTCAAAGCCTCGACTCGCAGTTCACGCCGGCCTGCTCGTTTGCTTTCAGCTTGGCGGTAATGCCCGGACATCCTCACACCATCGCGGCGGCATGCAATGGTGCGACAGGGATCTATGATGATGGAATCCTACGTCCGGCAACGTTCTCTGCAACAAACGGGATTATCGCGTTCGGGTCGGATTCGACTTTGTTTATGAACTCACTTGGGGAGCCGGGTTCTAATGTTCTCCGTCTGGCAGTTGACGCCAACGGAGTGACTCTCGATGCGGCGGGAAACGGAGCAGCGCCTCCAATCTTTGCGCTAGGCCTCGAAACCGGATTTGGGGAGGTGATTACGCCGGATGGGCAGATAATCGACCCCAATTCGCTGAATATTATTGGCTCGCTCACCGGTCAAAGTCCGGACGGTCTAATAAGTGCCCAGCCCGACGAAAGCGTCGGGCGAATTTTTGGAGGCAGCCACACTTTCTTTGGGTTCGTGAATTCGACCGCGTACGCGTTCGATCCTTTTCATTACCAGCCGTTGGCATCGCTTAACATGCCGGGGCCTTTTGGTTCCGTTTCTGTGCTGCCTCGCCTGTTCCGATGGGGGCAGGATGGCGTCGCGTTTCAAGGACAAGAAGGACTCTTCGGCCAGACGAACCTGTACTCTGTCGAGAGTCCGACCTTTGTTCTTCCGCAAACGCTCGCGTCCAATCCGGCGCCTGCCATAAGTTCCTTGTCGCCAGCGACGGCTGCTGCTGGATCGCCAAACCTGCGATTGCAGGTCAATGGTTCTAACTTTGCACGTGGTGCGATCGTGAAACTGAATGGGTGGTTTCGAGAGACAGCTTACGTCAGCGCAACAGAGCTGATCGCCGATGTACCTGCAAGCGATTTGGCAAAGCCGGGACTTCTTGCGATCGCGGTTGAAAATCCGCTACCTGGAGGCGGCAATTCCGAGGCACTGACCGTGAGAGTTCAGTAGAGGGGCCCGGATTCGCCGCACCGGAGAGAGTATAAGCGCTCGTCCGATACGAAGGTCCTTCCATGAGAAGGCCGGCCGCTGTCAAGAGCTTTTCTCTTTCGCTGTAAGAGGTTTTTGCTTTTTCTTTTTTTCTGTCTCTTTTCCGTTCAGCCAAGCCGCCTCTGTCGCCACCCTTCC
>Ga0126378_10002786_pt1 | contig 13032 bp, 13 predicted proteins | sample PanSoiMetPlot_23_FD_92587 | JGI IMG/M metagenome (GOLD analysis project Ga0126378, IMG submission 92587) | Tropical forest soil microbial communities from Panama - MetaG Plot_23 | ecosystem: Environmental > Terrestrial > Soil > Tropical forest > Bulk soil | place: Panama | collected 2016-02-17
CGATCTGGTGGTGGGCACGGCGCGCGAGCCACGCCCGTTCGAGGTTGATGGCGCCCGGGCGGCGGAGCTGATCGATGAGCTGCCGGTGCTGGCGGTGGCTGCAGCGCTGCTCCCGGGCACGTCGCGGATCACCGGCGCAGCCGAGCTCCGTGTCAAGGAGTCGGACCGTATTGCGGCAATGGCCGCGGGCCTTTCAGCCATGGGCGCGGACGTGACCGAGCTTCCGGACGGCTGGGAGATCCACGGGCCCCGCTGGCTCGAGGGCGCTCGCGTCTCTTCCCTCGGCGATCACCGGGTCGCCATGGCACTGGCCGTCGCTGGCCTCCTCGCCGACGGTCAGACCGAGATCGAGGATTCCGACTGCGTCGACATCTCGTACCCCACGTTCTGGGACGACCTGGAAGCGATGTGCTCCTAGCCAACGACCTCGACATCCCGGTCGTGGTGCTGGACGTCCACGAGCTGGAGATCACCGAGCCCAGGGCCGACTTCGATAAGGAGGTCGCGGCGGTCGAGGCATGGGCAAGAAACGGGCACATGCCGGACATCGGGCCGGCGCGGGAGTTGTACCGCCACTTCGGCATCGACCCCACGCGGTACAGGCCCTCCAGCGAAGCCCTCCTCAGGCGTGTGCTGCGAGGCGAACACCTGCCGCGCGTGAACTCGCTGGTGGATGTCGCCAACGTGGTCTCGCTCCGGCTGCAGGTGCCGATCGGGCTCTACGACCTGGCCCTGACCGAGGGCGCGCTGACCCTGCGCCTGGGCCGCGACGGCGAAACCTACGCGGGCATCCGCAAGGACGTCGTCAGCGTCGCCGGGCGCATATGCGTGGCCGACGATGCCGGACCTTGCGGCAACCCCACGGCCGATTCAGCGCGGACGATGATCACCACTGCCACCGAGCGGGCCGCCTGGTTATTCTTCCTGCCCGTGGCGCAGCGGGACCTGAGGTGGACTTACGAGCTGGTCGCGCGCTACGGTCGTGGCCTGGTGCGGCTGCCGTGATCCTGGTCCTGGGCGGCGGCGTCGCGGGAGCCGCCCTTGCATGGGCTCTGACCCGGCGCGGACGCAAGGACGTCGTCGTTTTCGACCTGCTGCCGATGGGTTCGGGCTCCACCACCAAAGCCTTTGGCGGCTTCCGCACTCAACAGGGCAGCCCGATCAACGTGGCGCTCTCTCTGGCGTCGCGGCCCTTCTTCGAGTCGCGCGCAGAGCGCATCGGCTTCCAGCCGGTCGGCTATCTCTATGTGGCCGGCGGGGAGAACGCCGTCGAGGAGCTGGCTCGGCGAGCAGGATTCCAGCGCTCGCAGGGCCTGCCCATCGAGCACCCCGACCCAGGCGGACTCGTGCCGTTCTGTGCCGTCGCCGGCGTGAGGGCGGCGAACTACTGCCGGCTGGACGGAACCTATCAGCCCGCACGCATCCTGGAGTGCCTGGTTGAAGAGGCGACGGCGGCCGGCGCGGAGTTCCGCTTCGGCGCCGAAGCTCGCCCGACCGAGCTGGCGGCCGCGGAGGCCGTGGCGGTCTGCGCGGGCATGTGGTCGCGGAAGGTGGGGGAGGAACTGGGCGTCCGGCTGGGCGTGACCCCGCTCGAGCGCGGCATCTTCACCGTCGGTCCGTTCGACTGGCTGCCCCGCTCCGTGCCGGTCACACTGGACGCCGATACCGGATACCACTTCCGCGAACGCGACCGCTATCTGCTCGTGACCGGGCCGGGCGACCCCTACGACTGGGCACACCACCGCCAGTGGCTCTCTGGCTTCGCGCCGCGCGCAGCAACCGAGCGACCGGCCGGCCACTGGACCGGCTTCTACGAGATGACCTTCGACCATCACCCGCTGGTCGGCCAGACCGAGCGGCCGGGAATCTGGGCGTCATGCGGCTTCAGCGGCCACGGGGTGATGCACGCGCCTGCGGTCGCCGACAGCCTGGCGGCGATGATGCTTGGCCAGTCACCGCCAATCGACGTCTCCGCACTGAGCCCGCTGCGCACCGAGGCGCTCGCGGACACCACGCAGCTCTGAGGAGGGTGTCGGTGCCGGCTGAGCGCGTGCTGTGTGTCAGACGTGAAGAGATCTTCCCGGCCGGTGCCTGGCACGGTTTCGTCAGCCACGGCCTGGACGAAGCTCAGAGGCTCTTCCGTGACCGTTCCTTCTTCATGCCCAGGCGCGACGTCGAGGAAGACCCCGGCTACCAGCAGATCATCCCCTATCTCGTATTCCGTCACGGAGATCGGTACCTCCTGACGAAGAGGTTGAAGGCGTCGTCCGAGAAACGGCTGCGCCACCTGTACTCACTAGGCGTGGGCGGCCACATCAACCCTGAAGACGTGGCCGACGGAGACCCTTTGACCTCCGGCATGCGCCGAGAGTGGGAGGAGGAGGTCGTTTACAGGGGGTCCTTCGAGGCGCGTCTGCTCGGGCTGATCCATGAGGAGTCGGCCCCCGTGGGTCGTGTGCATCTGGGCGTGGTGTTCCTGATCGAAGGCGACGACGACGACATCGCGATCCGGGAGACGGACAAGCTTTCCGGCGAGCTGCTTGCGCTGGACGAGATGCGGATCTACTACCTGGAGATGGAATCCTGGTCCCAGATCGTCTACGACCGGCTGGTGTCTGAGCGCAAGGGGGGTTGAGCAGGCGGGCTCTGCCCGGTGGCGCGGTGAGCTCCCTGCCCTGCGCCAGCCAGCGAGCGGCTTCAGTCCAGGTGCCGGCGTGTGAACCCCATGCGGTCGTAGATCGCCTGCAATGTGGGCCGAGAGATCTCGATCGCTTTGCGCGCCCCTTCGGCAAGCAGGCGCTCAAGGCCGGCCTGGTCGGCCCGCAGCTCCGCGTGGCGTTCTCTGATGGGCCTCAGGCGGGCGATCAATGCCTCTGCGACATCCGACTTGAAGCTGCCGTAGCCCTGACCCTCGTACTCCCGCTCGATCTCGGCGGGGGCTCTTCCCGTCGCTACCGACATGATGTCGATGAGGTTCGTGATGCCGGGCTTGTCCGGTGACCGTCGCACCTCGCGTCCGGTGTCTGTCACCGCGCTCATCACCTTTTTGCGAATCAGCTCGGGCGGGTCGACGATCAGGATCTTGCCCATCTCCGGACTGGTCGATGTGGACATCTTCTTGTCGGGCTCGGTCAGGTCCATGATCCGGGCGCCGGCTTCCGGGTATTGCCCCCGAGGCACTGTAAAGGTCTCGCCGAAACGCTGGTTGAAGCGCTGGGCGATGTCCCTGGTCAGTTCCAGGTGCTGACGCTGGTCGTCGCCAATGGGCACGACGTCAGTCCGATACAGGAGGATGTCCGCGGCCATCAACACCGGGTAGGTGAACAGGCCGCCGGAGACGAACTCGTGCGCCGCTGACTTGTCCTTGAACTGCGTCATCCGGCGCAGTTCGCCGAAGCCCGTCACGGCGCCGAGCAGCCAGGCGGCTTCAGCGTGGGCCGGGTTGTGGCTCTGGACGAAGACCGTTGAGCGCCTCGGGTCCAGACCGGTTGCGAACAGCATCGCCGCCAGGTCGAGCGTCGAGTCGCGAAGCTCGTCTGGGTCGTACTCGATCGTGATCGAATGCAAGTCCACGATGCAGAAGAAGGCCTCGCCCTGCTCCTGGGTGGCCGCATACTGGCGAAAGCCGCCGGAATAGTTGCCGAAGGTCTTCTGGCCCGTGGGTTGGATTCCAGAAAAGATGCGCACGGTCAACGAATTATGGTCAGCAGACGGACCGGCGTGCCGCTGAAGCAGCGAGGGGTCGGTGGCCGGCCTGGCGGCCGGTGGGTCCAACCGACGGGACGGCGCCGCCGCATAAGAGTTGCGTCCCGGCTTGCCTGATGCCCGAGGGTGCCTCAGGTGAACAGCTCGTTCAGCGGGTCGGCGCTCTGGGCCTGCCCGAGGCGCGGCAGGCCAAACCTGTCCTCGACCGTCGCCAGCAGCGAGTAGTGGTCGTGCCTCTTGCTCGTCAGGTGGTGGCTGAGCCCGGGGGCGACCACCAGCAGCGCGACCCGGTTGTCGGCGCTGCCGTCATCCTCGTCCCACACCAGCACGAGCAGCCCATCCATCTGCCAGGCCGCTGAGCCGAGGATCTTGGGCACCTGACCGGCCAGGTAGCCGTCGGCCTCGCGGTCGCCGCAGTCGTGGCCGTCATGGCAAAGGTCCGGCGTGATCCACACAAAGTTGGGTGTCGTGCCCGCCAGGTCCGCGTCCAGAGTCTGGGCGGTCAGCGGCACAACGTTGGCCGGGCAGCCACTTCCGAAGTAGGCGAAGGGGTTGTGCTTGACGGCGTATCGGTCCGTGCTCTCCAGGCAGCCACCGGTCATGCCCTCCATGTACGCGCGCCACGCGATCCGGTGCTCGGTGAGCTGCGCGCCGAGCCCGCCCGGCGCCAGGCGGTGATAGCCGTCATCCCTTATCCCAAACGTGGAACCGCCGGTGAGCGCGAGGTAGTTGGGGAGGCTCGGATGCGTGATCGCGTGATAGTTGGTCGCGACCGCGTACTGTGCGGCCAGCCCGGACACGTACCGCATGGCCATGGCCTGCGCGTAGGAACGGTTTTCCATGACGATCACGAAGACGTGAGGCAAAGCCGACGGTGCCTGGGTGACCGCCAGACTCGGGCCGGTCGTCGGTGGGTTGCTAGCGTGACCGCCCGGTCGTGCGGCAGGCCCGAACCCCGCGCACGCACTCAGGATCGCGACCGCGATAGATAGCAGTGCGCGACGGGTCACCCAGCCACGGTGCTGGCGTCCCCGCCGTCGAGGGCCAGCGGTTTTGAGCGCACTTCGAACACGTGTCTGCGCAAGCCAAGCCAGAGAGCGATCAGCGAAGCCGCCAGAACGGCCGCGCCGCCCAGAGTGAGGCCGGCTCGGGGCCCGAAGTGCTGCGCCACCCAGCCCACGACGGGTGCGCCGATGGGCGTGCTGCCCAGGAAGACCACGGAGTAGAGGGCCATTACCCGTCCCCGGAGCGCAGGCTCGGAGCGGAGCTGGATCAAAGAGTTGGTGGTCGTCTGGAATACGAGGGCCGCCACGCCCATCGGGATCAGCGCCGCGATCTCGAGCGCCAGAGTCGGCGCCGCAGCCGCCCCCAGCATGAACAGTCCGAAGAAGCCGAGAGCCCCCACCATAAGGCGAACGCTCGGTTCCCGCCGGCTCGCGGTGAACAGCGCGCCGGCCAGCGAGCCGGCGCCCAGGACCGAGAAGAGCGTGCCGTACGTGCTGGCGTCGCCATGAAACGTGTCGCGGGCCAGCAGTGGCAGGACCACCGTGAAGTTGAGTGCCAGGGTGCCTACGACCGCCAGGAGTGCCAGCGGCGTGCGGAGATCAGGTCGCGACCAGACGAAGCGAAGACCCTCCATGAGCTGGCCTCGTGCTCTCGGGGGTGGCTCCACAAGCTGCAGCTGTCCAGCCTCCATCGCAAGCAAGGCCATAAGAACACCTCCAAAGGAGGCCGCGTTGAGCACGAAGCACCAGCCGGTGCCGACGGCGGTTATCAGCACGCCGGCAATCGCAGGGCCGACGATGCGCGAGGCTGTGAAGACGGCGCTGTTCAAGCTGACGGCGTTGGTGACCTGACGGCGGCCGACGAGCTCCATCACGAACGCCTGGCGCGCGGGGTTGTCCACGGCTGTGACCACACCCAGCAGCAGTGCCATGAGAAAGACCATCCACAGCTGCACGACGCCGGTCAGCGTCACCACGCCGAGGACGAGCGCCAGGAGGCCCATCAGAGACTGGGTGAGCATGAGGAGGCGCCGCTTGTCGATGCGGTCGGCCACCAATCCTGCCCAGGCACCGACGAGCAGGATTGGAAGAAACTGCAGAGCCGAAACCAGGCCCAGGGCGATGCCGCTGCCCGTCAGGTGGAGGACCAGCCACGACTGCGCGACGCGCTGCATCCAGCTTCCACTCACCGAGACCACTTGACCCGCGAAGTACAACCGGTAGTTGCGGACCCGCAGCGAGGAGAACGTCTCCATGGCGACCCGCCGAACGGCTTTCAGCGAGCGAGTCAGTGGTCTTCCTCGAGCAGGCGCTCCAGGACGCCGGCCGCCTCGTTGAGCACCTCGAGCTCGCGCTCGTCCACGCGGGCCAGCCGGGCGGCCAGGTACGCGGTCTTGCGGTTGCGGCTCCGCTGCAGTCGGAGCCGGCCGCGCGGCGTCACGGCCACCAGGGATACGCGGCGGTCCGCAGCGCCGACCGAGCGCGTCACCAGGCCCTGAGTCTCCAGCGAGGCCACCATCGTCGTCATGGTTGGTGGCTTGACACCCTCGTGGGCGGCGAGGTCGCCGAGAGAGACCGGGCCGTGACGTGAGATCGTGGCCAGCGCCGACTCGCCCGACACCGTGAGACCGCTCCCGGCCTCCTGCCGCAGGCGGCGGTTGAGGCGCGTCACCGCAAGCCTGAGCCGCCCGGCAAGCCGTGCACGGTCGATCGACGAGGTAGAAACAGCCACGATCCCAATCAATTATTTAGTCTACCGAAATTTTCCTCCTTTCGCCGCGACCTGCCGCCATCGTGCGCGTAGGAGATACGCTGGCCAGCGCCCGAGCTCCAGGTCGGGCTTGGCCGCGCTGATGTGTGGAAGGACGCCTAGAGCGGCGCCGGCGTCCCCAGGTGGCGATGCACGAAGTCGATCCGCTTTTCCATCTGGCGGATCTGCTCGTCGACCACCGCAGAAGAGTGACCGGCGTCGAACTCGTAGTACTCGTGCGGCTTGCCGAGCTGGGTTAGACGGGCCACATAGTTCTCGATCTGCCGAATGGGGCAGCGCGGGTCGTTCCGACCGGCCATGATCAGCACCGGCACCCGCAGCCGGCCGGCATACGTTATCGGCGACCGCTCACGATACAGCTCTGGGCGCTCGGCCGGAGACCCTCCGAAGAGCGCTCGGTCGAACGCCTTGAGCGGCTCCATCGAGTCCTCGAACGTGGCCACATAGTCGGCGACCGGGACGCTGGCCAGGCCCAGGCTCCAGGTGTCCGCCTGCCGGCCGAGGCCCATGAGCGTCAGATAGCCGCCCCAGGATCCGCCGGACAACACGGTGCGTCGGGCGTCGGCGACACCGGCCGCGACGAGGTGGTCCCTGACAGCCTTCAGGTCTTCGATCTCCGGCAGTCCAGGATTGCCTTCGAGAGCGTCGCGCCACTCCCGGCCATAACCGGTGCTGCCCCGATAGTTGACCAGGACGACGGCGAAACCGTGATCCACCCACGCCTGCGCCCGAGGCGACCAGCAGTCCTGGTCGTGTGAAGCCGGGCCACCATGGACCAGGAAGATGGTCGGGTGCGGCCGGCTTCCGGCCGGCTCGACCAGGAAGCCGCCAACCGGCCCCACACTGACGCCTACGTAGGCGGTCCCTGGCGGCGCCGGCGGTCCCGGGGGCTCGATCAGCTGCACGCCGTCCTCCAGCACTCGCGGTGGCGTGCCGCCACTGGAGTGCCCGTACCAGACCCGGCCGTCCGGCCGGGCCCGGGCCGTGGTGATCGATCCCACGGGAGCTTGGAGGCGCGCGCACTGGTGGGTGTTCAGCTCGTACCGGTACAGGTCCGATCGGCCGGCGTGTTCGCGGGTGAGCAACAGCGCCGAAGCATCCGGGAACCAGTCCGCCTCGACGTCTCCTGGCAGGTCCAGCCGCAGTTCGAGCAGCTCGCCGGCCTCCGGCGCCCAGATGGCGGGGCGGTCCGTGCCACCACGCTCGTGGATGACGATCAAGCGCTGGTCGCCAGGAACCGGCGACCAGGCGCGGGCGACAAGCCCAAGCCCAGGCCCGTCCCAGAGACCGGCAACCGGGTGGCCGCGACGGTCGAGCACGCGAAGCGCTGGATGGCGGCTGTCGCCATGCTCGGAGTGAGAGATGGCAAGCAGGCGTTCGTCCCGCGACAGACTCGCGACTTTGGCGTCCTCCCGGTGGGCATAAAGCACCGCAGGCGTGCTCTCCTGAGTGCTGATCCAGATCCGGCTGCCGCCGTCGCTGGACGTCCCTACGACGGCGAAGCCGTGGCCCAGCGCCAGGCCGGCGCCGTACGCCGGCTCGACACCGGGAGCAGCCTCGCGGGGCGCTGCGCCGCCCTGGAACGGTTCGGACATCCAGGTCCCAAACTCACTGCCCCGGTCGTCGTCGAACCACCAGATCACCTCGCCCGACGGGTCCAGCGCGCCTACCAGGGTGCCTTCAGGCCGGTGAGTCACCTGGCGCCGGGTGCCCGTCGCGCGGTTCCATAGGTGCAGCTCATAGCGCCCGCTCTCGTTGGACACGTACATAAGCCGGGCTGGCACATCGCGCGCCCAGACCGGCAGGCTCATCGAGGTTGCGCGAAACCGGCGCCGCCAGACGGCTTCTTCGCTCACAGGCCCGTCGAGTCTAGAGGGTCTGCGGATGGGGGCGGCTAAACTGGGCATGATGCCCGCCGAACGGGGGCGCCGAGTCCTGGGGCTGCGGTGCAGGGAATGTGGGGCCGACTACGAGCTTCAGGCGACGCATGTCTGCGAGGCCTGTTTCGGTCCTCTTGACGTCCGCTATGACTACGGGCTCATCCGCGAGATGGTGAGCCGCGAGCGGATCGCCGAAGGGCCGCCCACCATGTGGCGCTACCGCGACCTGCTTCCTCTCGAGGACGACGCGCAAATCATCAGCCTCGGCGAGGGCTTCACGCCGCTGGTCAAGGCCGAGCGGCTGGGCGCCGAGCTCGGGCTCCGAAATCTGTATTTGAAGAACGACAGCATGAACCCGACCAACTCATTCAAGGATCGAGTCGTGTCGGTAGCGGTGTCGTGGTCCCGTTCGCAGGGGTTCGAGACGATCGGGTGCGCCTCGACCGGCAACCTCGCCAACTCGGTCGCCGCCTATGCGGCCCGTGCCGGGCTCGAGTGCTACGTCTTCCTGCCCAACGACACGGAGGAGGAGAAACTGGTTGCGACCAGTGTCTTCGAACCCAACGTGGTGGCGGTCCGCGGCACCTATGACGAGGTCAACAGGCTCTGCAGCCAGGTGATAGAGGAGCTGCCCTGGGCGTTCTGCAATATCAATGTTCGGCCCTTCTACGCGGAGGGCTCGAAGACGCTCACGTTCGAAACTGCCGAGCAGCTCGGTTGGCGGCTGCCAGAGGAGATCATCATCCCGATCGCCTCGGGCTGCCAGTTCGTGAGGCACCGGCGTGCCGCCGGCGAGCTTCTCGACTTGGGGCTCGTGGATGGGCCGGGCGTTCCGCGGCTGACGGGTGCCCAGGCGCTGGGCTGCGCTCCCGTGTACAACGCATGGAAGCAGGAAACTGAGCGGGTCCTCCCGGTCAAGCCGAACACGATCGCGCGTTCGATCGCGATCGGCAACCCATCGGATGGGCCGTATGTCATCAGGATCGCGCGCGAGACCGGCGGCGTGGTCGAAGCCGTCACCGAGGAGGAGATCGTCGACGCCATCCGGCTCCTGGCGCGTACCGAGGGCATCTTCACCGAGACGGCCGGCGGGGTGACCATCGGCGTGCTGGCCAAGCTCGCGCGTGCTGGACGCTGGAGCGGCGACGAGGTGGTCGTCGCCTACGTCACCGGCCACGGTCTCAAGACTGCCGAGGTGGTCGCCGACGTCGGTTCCGTGCGCCGGGCGGAAATAGAGCCCAGCCTGAGGTCGTTCCGCGAAAGAGTGCTCGTGTAAGGTTTCGCAAGGAGTTTTCTAGACAGTGCCTGTTTTCCGCATTCCCGGTCCGCTGCGCAGTTTGAGCGGCGGCGAGGCCACAGTGACGGTTGACGCCGGAGATCTTCGTTCGGCCATCGAGCAGCTGGATGCGAGGTTTCCTGGCTTCAAGGGGCGGCTCCTGGACGACGAAGGGCAGCCGCGGCAGTTCGTCAACCTGTTTCTGAACGACGAGGACGTACGCCTCGGTCAGGGCTTGGACGCGCCGGTGGCGGACTCAGACGAGATCGCGATCGTGCCGGCGGTAGCCGGGGGGGCGCCGGCGGCTTAGCGCTCGTAGAGTCGGCGTAAGGGAGGAGCGAGTAGTTTTGGGGGGACCGACGCACGTGCCCCTGCGGATCGGGCGACTCGTTGCGCTGGCCGTGCTCCTCCTCGGCAGTCAGAGCGGAGCCGTCCGAACCGTGACGGCGGCCGGTTCGCCGCCGGGCTGGCTGCCGGAGGCGGGCGATCAGGCCTCCGGAGTGTCGGTCTGGTCCCGGCTTGCAAGCGAGCTGCCGCTGAGCCAGAGAGGTCAGAGGCCCGTGTTCAGCCTGCGCCCGATGGAGCATGCCGGCATGCTGCATTGGCTGCCACCGCGGCCTCCGCCGCTGCCCGACATCGAGCTGGCCGAGCCCGCCGGCATCCGTGCTCCTGTCGACAGCGAGGTTCGACTCGTGTTTTCGGAGCCGATGGACACCTCCTCGGTCGAGGAGTCGTTCCGGGTCGAACCTTCGGTCAGCGGCCAGTTCAACTGGCCCGACCAGAAGACGCTGGTGTTCCATTTGTCCGCCCCTCTCGCGTATCGCACAACCTACTGGGTCAGCGTCGCCGGCTATGCTGCGGCGCAGCCGCGACTGATCGCCGCTGCCAGCTTCTCGTTCAGTACTTTGTGGCCGCCCCCCGCGGTGCCCTTCCCATTCACCCTAACCTTCGACGACTGCGGCAGCGCGGACCAGATCCAGGCCATCCTGACAGCGCTTGCAGACCGCGGCCTGCACGCCATCTTCTTTCCGACCGGCAAGTGCCGCGATCAGTTCCCGTGGCTGATCCCGACCCTCATTGCGGCCGGTCACCGGGTCTGCAATCACACATACTCGCACCCGGACCTCAGCAAGCTGTCGGCAGCAGCGATCATCTCCGAGATCCAGCGCGGCGTTTCGGTTCAATGCGATCTGTTTCGGCCTCCTTACGGGGCCATGGACAGGTTCGGTCGGGTCTACAGCGCGGCAGCCTCGCTTGGCTACAGGATCCAGCTCTGGGACGTCGACACTCGTGACTGGGCGGGCACACCAGCCGACTTGATGGTTGCCATGATCCGGGCGAAAGGTGGGGTCGTGCTGATGCACATGCACGGTATCCACACGGTGGAGGCGATCAGGGCGCTCTGACGCCCTCGCGCGCCCGCCGCAGCAGCGCCGGCAGGCGCTCGGCGAAGTCGTGCGGGAAGTCGTGGCCGAGGCCAGGCACCTCATCGACGGCGACCTGATGGCCCCGGCGGCGTAGAGCGTCGGCGACGACAGGGACGGTCCTCCCCCACGAGTCGCCGGTGCCATAGACGATTTGGACGTTGAGCGTCATCGTGGAGTCTGGAAGCCTCTCCGGCTGCGGAAAGGATGGGGCGACGGCGATCACCCCGGCTGCGGGGCCCAGGTCGCCGGTCAGCGCCAGCTCCAGAGCGACGAGTGCCCCCTGGGAGAAGCCGGTGAGGACCATCTCACCATGAGGGGGCAATTTGCTGATCACCGTCTTCACGTCGCGCCGGACATGGTTGCGATCGTCCCAGCAGAAGGTCGTTTCCGTGGCAGGCTGGGTGGACTGTGCTGAAGCGACCATGCATCCGAAGGCTGTCGCCGGCAGCCAGTGGCGATGGTACTCGTCAGCAGTGCTGGCCGCACCGTGCAGACCGAGCAGAAGGGTGGGCCTGGTAACGACCGGCTCGGGCTCTTTCAGCAGGAGGCCAGGCTGAAAGTTCCGCGAGGCGGCGCGTGCCTCCGCCCTTGTGGCGAGTGCCTCGAAACGCGGATCTGCACGGAGCGGTTGCAGCTCGGGCACCCGCAGCAGGCCAAGCCGCCACAGGTGGTTCTCGCTTTCTGCCCGCTCCAGCGCCTCGATTGCAGCGTCTTGCTGGCCCAGGCCGCAATGGGCTGCGGCCAGGAACAGCCAGGCATAGCCCCGGCGCTCAGGGAGACCGTCCCACGCCCGTTCCGCGACCGCTAGCGCCTCTCGGAGGCGCCCGGAGGCGTGGTGCCGCCAGAACTCGTCGCGCAGTGCGGAGAACTCGTCGCCCATCGTCATAGACTGGCCTCCGATGAAGATCGCGGTCGCCCTTTCAGGGGGCGTTGACTCCAGCGTAGCTGCGGGGCTACTCGTGCGCGACGGGCACGACGTGGTCGGGGTCACGCTCCAGCAGTGGCCACGCGGGGATGCGGAGGTGGCGGCTCAGCACGGCGGCTGCTGCTCGCTGTCGGCGGTGGAGGACGCGCGACGGGTGGCGACGATGCTCGGCATCCCCTACTACGTGTGGAACCTGGAACGGGAATTCGGCGACCGCGTGATCGAACCGTTCCACAACGCCTACCTGGCCGGCCTCACGCCCAACCCCTGCCTGCGCTGCAACGCCTTTGTCCGCTTTGAGCTGATGCTGCAGCGGGTGCTCGACCTGGGTTTCGAGGCCCTGGCTACGGGGCACTACGCTCGCGTGCTGCGCGGCGAGGACGGTGAGAGTGAGCTTCACGCCGCAGTTGACCAGGCCAAGGACCAGTCTTACGTCCTCTATCACCTCGACCGGCGGCGTCTGTCTCGGATCCTCTTTCCGCTTGGCGAGCTGACCAAGCCGCAGGTGCGGGCCATCGCACGCTCCATGGGACTGCCCGTCGCCGACAAGAAGGAGAGCATGGAGATCTGCTTCGTGCCACGCGGCCAGACCGCGGCCTATCTGACACGGCGCCTCCGCGTCGAGAAGGGCGAGGTGGTGGATGGTTCCGGCCGCCTCCTGGGCACCCACCGCGGCACGGCCCTGTACACAGTCGGCCAGCGCGAGGGCCTGGGTCAGCTGGCGGAGCCGGGGCCCTGGTACGTGACGGCGATCGACGCCCCTTCTCGCCGGCTGGTCGTCGGCCGCCGCGAGGAGCTGGCCCGCCGGCGTGTGGTGCTGGAGGACATGCGGTTCGTGGGCGACCCGCCGCCGGCGCCGGTTGACTGCGAGGCCAGGCTGCGCTATCGGGCACGACCGCTGCCGGCTTTGCTCGCGGGAGATGTGCTCGAGCTGGCCGAGCCCTTCTACGGAGCCGCACCCGGACAGGCAGCCGTCCTCTACAGGGGCACGCGGGTCCTCGGCGGGGGCACCATCGCCGCCTAGCCCACGCGGCACAGCGCGAA